>Ga0207428_10000222_pt1 | contig 78747 bp, 81 predicted proteins | sample RhiMethybrSRZTD1_FD_187600 | JGI IMG/M metagenome (GOLD analysis project Ga0207428, IMG submission 187600) | Populus rhizosphere microbial communities from Tennessee, USA - Rhizosphere MetaG P. TD hybrid SRZTD1 (SPAdes) (version 3) | ecosystem: Host-associated > Plants > Roots > Rhizosphere >... | reverse complement strand
CAACCGCAGCATCGACTAAGGGACTGAGCGGCCCCCAAGACGGGGGAGCGACGTCCCCTGGAGTCACGCTAGCCGACGACCTGGGACGGGCGTGTGCCAGCTCCGGGTCGGAAGTGTCACGGCGCGGCGGCGCCGCGACGAGACGCGTCCGGCTCGAGATGCCATTCGAGGACGCGATCGGCGTCCAGGCGACCCAGACGGAACGCCTTTGCGGCCGCGTCGCGGGCCGGGATGGTCGGCAGCCCCGACGAGTCGGCCGGATCACGAACGCCGGCAGCCCGCGCCGCCTCGACCACGCAGCGCGCGGGGACGAGCCCCACGAGCTCTCCGGTGCCGACCGCCGCGCCGCGCGCCTCCGCCTCGGCTCCGATGCACTCGACGAGCCGGTGGAGCGGTGTCGCATCGACGTCGACGAGGTTCGTCGAGACCTGCACGCGGTCGCCGAGCGCGAGCCCGAGCGCCTGGACGCCCGGCAGGCCGCCCGACGACTCGCGCACCGCCGCCGCTACCGCCTGCGCGTCCTCGAGCGACCCGCGCAGCTCGAGGTTGAACGCGACGAGCGGTGCCCGCACCCCCACGAGCACTGCGCCCGCCCGCGGGTCGAGGCGCGGCGGGCCGTGGGGCGGCGCGAGCTCCGTCGCCGCGATTCTGCGCCCGAGCTCCTCGAGCCCACCCCGCCGGAAGAACACGGGTCGGCGGCCCTCCCCGAGCGCGCCGTAGAGGAACACCGGAATCCCGAGCCCCTCCCCCACGCGACGCGCGACAGCCCGTGCCACCGAGACGGCACGTCCGAGATCCTCGGGGGCGAGCGGCACCACGGGAATGACGTCCGCGACACCGACGCGCGGATGCGCCCCGAGGTGACGACGCAGGTCGATGAGCGTGCGCGCCTCGTCGACGCCCGCGACGAGGCCGTCTTCCAACGCCTGCTCGTCGCCGACGAGCGTGACGACCGAGCGGTGGTGGTCCGGGTCGAGGTGGACGTCGAGGACGCGAGCGCCCGCGCTGCCGAACGCCGCCGCAACGGCATCGACGACGCGTCGATCGCGGCCCTCCGAGAGGTTCGGCACGGACTCGAGCGGCGGCATCGGCCCCACCCTATGACCGAGCGCGTGAGGCCTCGACGAGGAGCGGCCGCCGAGTCGCGGACGCCTCGGCCACCACTCTTCCCCGGCGGGCGCACATCGGCCGAAGCGCGAGCGCTTCACGACCCGCGCCACGAGCTCCCCCGGCTCGACCGTCGCATAGGATCGGAGCGTGACCATCGGCGCCGTCCTCGGCGAGGCGTGGAGCCTCTACACCCGCTTCTTCGCGCGCTTCTTCCTGCTCGGCCTCGTCGTGTTCGCAGCCCTGAACCTGGTCTACGCCCTCCTCGTCGAGGCCATCTCGAGCGACTCCGAGGGCGCGATCGCGGCTCTCGGGATCCTCGGGTTCGCGATCGCGGTGATCGGAACGGTGTGGCTCGAGGGCGCGTTTGTCTACGCGGTTCAGGACGCCCGCGACGGGTCGTTCGACTCGAAGCTCGGCGACATCTTCGCCCGCGTCTCTCCCGCCGTGCTCCCGCTGGTCGTCGCCGGGCTGCTCGCCGGGCTCGGGATCGCCCTCGGATTCATGCTGTTGATCGTCCCGGGATTGATCCTCCTCACGATCTGGGCCGTCATCGGCCCCGTGATCGTGCTCGAGCGAACAAGTGCGCTCGAGTCGTTCGGCCGCTCACGTGCGCTAGTTCGCGGCCACGGCTGGACGGTCTTCGCCATCGTCCTGATCACCGGGCTGCTCTCCTCGATCGCCAGCAGCATCCTCCAGACCGCGTTCTCGTTCTTGCCCCGCTTCCTCGAGCTCCTCATCGGCGGGACGATCGCGCAGGCCGTCGTCGCCCCGCTGATGGCGATCGCGATCGCGCTCACGTACTTCCGGCTCCGTGAGGCGCACGACGAGCCGGCGGCGGTCCCGGCCGAGACGTGAGCCTCGATCCAGAGAGCGAGCGCCGTATTGCGGAGCCCGCGTCCACGGACCCGGTCAGGGAGGCCCGACTCACGCCCGCCGAGGCGGTCGAGCACATGCGGATCCGGCTCCCCGAGCGGGGTAACCGCGAGCTCCGCCGGCTGCTCGAGCGGGCGAACGCGGACAGGCAGCTGAAGGCCTGGTGGCACGTCGCGAACGTCAACGCGGCCGTCCGCCTCGAGATCAACGACCACTCGTGGGTGCACATCCAGATCGTCGCGAACATCGCGCTGAAGCTCCTCCGCGAGCTCACGAAGCACCGGATCGAGCCCTCGGTGGTGCGCGACTACGGGATGCGGAACGAGGACGCTGAGATCGTGGTCGTGCTCGCCGCGCTGACCCATTGCGTCGGCATGTCCGTCCACCGCCGCGGTCACGAGGACTGGAGCCTCTTCCTCGCCGAGCCCAAGCTGCACGAGCTCCTCGAGGGCCTCTACGACGAGCCCGACCGCACGGTGGTCGTCTCGGAGGTGCTCCAGGCGATCACGAGCCACCGCGCCGACGGCGAGCCCCTCTCGCTCGAGGCCGGCATCCTCCGCGTCGCGGACGCGCTCGACATGGCCAAGGGGCGGTCGCGCATCCCGTTCGAGAAGGGCCAGGTCTCGATGCACTCCCTCTCCGCGGCCGCCATCGACGCGGTCGTCATCGGGGACGGCGAGACGAAGCCGGTGCGGATCGAGATCGTGATGAACAACTCCTCGGGCCTCTTCCAGGTCGACGGGCTGTTGAAGGCAAAGCTCCGCGGCTCAGGCCTGGAGCCGCACGTCGAGGTGATCGCCCACATCGACACCGACGACGAGAAACGGCTCGTCCCGGAGTACCGGCTCGACATCTGATCCCCGTCACGGAGCCGGGTACAATCCGGCCGAGCCCTGCGGGATCGTCTAATGGTAGGACGCCGGATTCTGGCTCCGGAAGTTGGGGTTCGAGTCCCTGTCCCGCAGCCTCTGAGACGCCCCGCGAGGGGCGTCTCGCCGTCTTCTGCGGGGAACAAGACGTTGTACGCGACGGCAACGATCGTGACGCCGGTTTGAAGGTTTCGTAAGCAATGCGGCCAACGTTCGTGACTCGTCGGTAGGCTCGCCAGCGCACATAGACAACGAACGGCAGCGCCGGGCACTCCGCTCGAGAGCCCGACTGCGGCGCGCGCCGTGAACCTGTCCCCCACTGCGGAGGTACGTTCTGAAAGCCGTCGTCGTCGGCCTGTGCGCCGTCATTCTCTGCGCGACTCCCATCGTTGCGAGCGCGAGCTCGTCCGGCGATGCACGCGCCCGGCTCGCGCACCACGTAGGCGCAATGCGCGAGAGCACGTCCGTCATCCGCTTCTTCGAGCACCACCGCTGGCTCCTGCGCGACCCGCGCTTCCGCCACGAAGCGAAGGTCCGCCTCGTCGCCGCGCGCCGTGCGGTCGCCGTCGCCCGAGCGCACAAGCGAGCGCGCGCGGCGCGCAAAGCCCGCATTGCCCACCGGCGGATGATCTCCCGCCTCGAGCGCTCACCGGCGAAGGCGATCTGCTTCGTCTTCGGCGACCACTGTGGCGAGGCGCTCCGCGTCGCACGCTGCGAGTCCGGCTACCAGACGACGGCGCAGAACGGCCAGTACCTCGGGATGTTCCAGATGGGGACGAGCGAGCGTCGCCTCTTCGGCCACGGCCCGACCCCGCTGGCACAGGCCAGGGCTGCGTACCGATACTTCGTCCGCTCGGGCAGCGACTGGAGCCCCTGGTCGTGCAAGCCGTGGTACTAACGGTCAGGCAGGATTCCTGCGCAAAGTGCGGCTTGCCACGCGCCCCGCGGGTTCCAACCGCACCCGATCACTGATAGGAGAGCGTCTGTGCCGTTCTGGCGGAAGGTAGACCGCCTCAGGCCCCTCGACGAGGCGGCCGCCTACGCACGGTGTCACGGCGACCGCGACGACTCCGTGCGCGTCGTCGCCCTCCCTCCTCGGCGAGCCCGCTACGACCTCCTCGCGACGGGCGAGGAGATCCGCAGGCGACTCGAGGAGCGAATCGACGCACGCGACGCCGACCCCTCTCTCGCCCCAAGCGCGACCCCCACGATCTGACCGCAGGCGTCCCGGAGGCGCTCGGGGCCTTCGCTACACTCCGTCCTCGCCACGGCCCATTCGTCTAGTGGCCTAGGACACCGCCCTCTCACGGCGGCGGCACGGGTTCGAATCCCGTATGGGCCTTAGGGCTACACATCCTGGAAGTGCCGCAAGCCCCGCAGCGATGCGGGGTTGCTCATGAATAAAGGGGTCGCGGCCTCTCGCGAGCCTTGCCCGGACGTGTTCGGATGTGCCCAGTTTGAGCACCTCGTGCTACCCCCGTGCTACCCCGGGAAATCGGGCCTCTCGTCGCCTGGGCGGGCAACCTCGGTCGCCCTGGTGATCCGCCCGCCTACCGCTCGACGCGATAGTGCTCGGGAAGCTGCGGTGCCCAGCCGCAGTCGCAACGGACTCTCCGGTGCGTCTTCGGGTTCCGTCCAGGCGCGGAACCCGTTGAAGCCGAGCCGGATGTCCGGAAAGCCCGGGGGCGTACCTGGTTGTGGACGACGATCCGGCCTGCGGGGACGCTCTTCGGCAACGCGCTGAGATAACGAAGCTCGCTCGCCACGAAGTCGGCGCGTCTACAGCCCCGCCGATTGGCGCTGTCGGTGGCTGAGAACGACGTTCACCGACCTCTGATGGACGACCGGAACGAGGCCGACCGGATCCTGGGCGAGGACTGGATGGCCCCGCGACACGTCCTCCTCGTGGAGGCGCTTGAGGCGCACCCGGAACGCGGGCTCATCGTGCAACTGCAACAGGAGACCGACGAGCACGGCGAGCGTCGGTGGTCGCTCTACCGCCAACTCGAAGAGGACGGCTGCGTCGAGGTGTAGTTGCGCCCATGGCCGCGTGACCGGTTCGACGCGCGGCCTTCGATCAGGGTCGGCGGGTGGCCCGAAAAGGAGGCCGAGCTCGATCCGCTCGCCCGCGCCCAGGCGATCATCGACGCGTACGACGACACGCCGGGCTGACGTCGTGCTGGATCTCGCCCGCGGATGAGTCCTGTCTGGACGATCGGCCGGTCCCACCGGGGTTAGCCCGCAGGCAGGCTCCGACAGGAGCGGCCGGCGGGCAGCGCCGGGGGGAACTTCCGGGGGCAACGCCGCCACGCCGACCGCTCCAGTGTTACCCTCAAACCGGGCGATGTCCCCAAATGGCGGGCACGTGATCCCCGCATTCCCCCAATCGGGTCAGTCGATTGGCGTTATCTGGAGCCAGCGGGCGGGAATCCATCCCACCGTGAACGGTCGGCCGGCAGCGAGGGGGCGCTTGTTGGGGGGAGATGCTGCCTCGCCGACCGTTCCGGCTCGTAGAGTCGTGCGATGGAGGGCCGACGGATCGACGAGGTGAGGATCGAGCTGCCCGCGGGGCTCGTCTCGATTCCCCGGTCGTCCCACGAGGCGCTGTTGGAGCAACTCCAGTCGCGGGATTCGATAGCCGACGTTCCCGACGTCCGCGACGTGTTGGCTCGCGCTGCGGAAGGTCATCACCTTCTGGGCCAACGAGGTGGGCGGCAGCTACGACGATCTTCCCGAGGGGATCCACGAGCTCCGGAACGCGCTCCACGTCGATCTCCCCGTTGACGACGACGACGTGCCGAGCGACTGACCAGTTTGAGGACTAGGTGCCCGACGTCCACGTCACAGTTCCCGACAGCGGTCACCTGATCGGAGACGGCGAGACGCTCATACGACTCCGCACGGCCGCGAGCGACGTGGGATGCACCTCATGCGAACTTGGAGACGACAGGGGAACCTTGTCGATCGTCCTTCACTTGCCGTCCTCCAGCGTCGATGAGGCGACGGACGCCGCACGTCGGTTTACGGAGTTGGCCGGCTTCCGCCGCGAGCTTGTGCGTCCGCTGGACAGCGACTAGACGCGTAGGCGCCCGCCGGGCAGAACTTTCGGAGAGGAAGCTTCTCGGCGGGCGCCACGAGCAGGCTAGCGTGCGCTGGTCTCGATCGGCGTATCGTGGACGGCGAGCTCCCTCAGCGAGCTGCTCGCGGCCACCTCCTTCCGCGACTGCTGCCGCGGGGCCTGCCGTCGCCATGTTCCCCCCACGGCTTGACTGGCAGACCCCGCGGCCCACGGAGCACGTCGCACTTGCTCCGGGCGAGAAGATGTTCGCGTCGGGACACGCGGCGCACTTCGACTCTTCGGCTAGACCGCTACTGGACCTAGGCCGGGTTTAGCGATTGCGCTCGACGTTCCAGCGTGGCTGGTCAAGGCGTCGGCGGCTCGCGACCCCCTCCCTGGCCGTGGTGCCGCCGTCAGTTCCGGACAGGGACTGCGGCGAGGGCTCGGAGCCACCTCCGCAGGGTTGCCCGCCCGCGGGAGGGCAGAGGGCGCTTGCGCGTTCCCGCGGTGAGGCGCACGATGAGGTCGGGGCGCGGCCTCCTGCGGCCGTCTCGGCTGTCTCCGCTTCCGGGGCGTTCAAGCTTCTTGGCGGTCGCGCCCCTTGCTGGCTCGTATGGCGGACGACGAACTCGAAGCACTGCGGCGAATCACGAAGCGGCGCCAGCGTGCGGAGGATGAGTGGCGGGACGAGGTCCGGCGGCTCTTCGAGGCCGGCCACGGGATCGAGGAGATCGCTGCCGCGGCCGGTGTGCGCTACGACGTTGTGCTCGCGATCGTGCGACCCAGCTAAGGGATCGATTTCGCCGCAGCCTTGTGGCATGGTGTGTGGCGCCGCAGCACTGTCAGCACGCATCCTGAAGGGAGGGTGGGATGAGCAGGATTCGACGTGTGGGAGCGGTGTTGCTCTCACTCTTGGCGCTTGCGCTAGCAGCGGCGGAAGTGGCGTTCGCGAACGCCGGGCCGCCTGCGAGCTGCGCCGGTCAGGACGCGAGCGTCCTCGCCACTTCTCTCGGACGTGGGTTCGCCGGTCTCGTCACGCAGATCGCCCACACCGGGACGATGGGACAGTTCACGAGCAACGAGGCTCATCTACCGACGGATAGCTGCCCCTTCTAGTCCTTGGCAACATCGGAGCGTACGCGCTCTCCTGGGCTTGACTTCGAGACGGGCCTCCTCGGAGGCTCGTCTCCGTTAGGGGAGCGGGGCCACAGACCTACAGCCCGCTGCCACTCGGGCGGACCGTAGGTGTCGTCCGGATCGTCGCCCCGCTCGGCCCGGTACTACCGTTGAGTCGACCCCTGGAACCGGTCTAGGGGTCGGCTCGACCCCAGGCGAGTCGGCCCCGTTGAGGGAGTCTCGGTCCTTCGCTTCCCCCCGAGGAGTCCGCTGAGTTATCGCGGGCTTGACCCTACGGCCGGATGGCCTGACAATCGCTGCGTTAAGCGGCGTCTACGGGGAGGGAAGCGATGCGAAGGCGCACTGCCCTCGTTGCGGCACTGGCGCTGTTGGCGCTAGGACTGACCGCTCAGACATCTGCCGCTCCGCCGGAACAGGTGGAGCTGGACGACTTTGCCGCGACCTTCGCGGATGTCGGGGATGGGCTGGGGTTGTTCGTGAACATCGGAAGAGACGACTACTGCGCGTGGGTCGAGGGCGGATTCATGGGTCCGCCACCTGTTGACGAGACCGTCTCGTTCCAGCTCAACGAGACCGGCACGGGGGCGGTTGTCGCCTCCTTCCAGGGCGATCTCTCGATCGAGCTTTGGAGATTCGATTCAGACGTGCTCGTCGATCCCTGCGTGGACACAGACGCACAAAGCGGACCCTGGGCGACGGGGTCAGCGCACGTCCAGGCGAACGACAACGACTTCGATGGAAGCGGCACTCGGACGAACTCCTTTGGGGTCCGAGGGCAGGGGACGGTCGAAGACGCGAGTGGTGGGACGTGGCACTTCTCCTGGACCAACCGCCTCCAGAATACGAAGGACGGCGAGTTCCGGGAACGCGCAGCGAACTTCAATCTGCACCCGATCGGATAGCAGTCGGTCTAGAGGGACGCGGGAGCCCGCGCTCGGCGGGCTTCCGCCGCGATCCGCCAGCCGAGCAATCCGCTCACCTAGGAGAGCTTGTTGCGCTTCGCCCGCGCCCCCTGCTCCTCTCCCGACAAGAACGGATCGAAGCGGCCGGTACGGCCCTTCTCCAGCCTCTCCCGGTTGACGGCGTCCCGCTCCTTCGCCTCCTCCGGACTGAGCGGACGATTTGAGGCGCGTACGCCCGGACTCGTCCTCGACCTTCCTGTGACTACCCCGCCGTCATACTCGGAGCGATGGCGAATCCACCTGCTGGGTACCCGCGTGTTTCGCCTTACCTGCTGTACGAGGACGCGGCGGCCGCCGTCGACTATCTACAGAGGACATTCGGGTTCGAGCTTCGCCGTTCGGAGGTTGGCGGCGCGGGTCGTACCCACTATGAGGTCTTGCTGGGCGAGGACGGACTGGTCATGCTCGGTCAGGCGAGTGAGGCTTTTTCCAGTCCACGAACACTCGGCTCGTTCCCGCCTTCGATGGTCCACATCTACGTCGATCAGGTCGAGGCGCTTCACAAGCGAGCGTCGGACGCGGGGGCAGAGCTGACAGACATCGAAGACTCTCCGGCGGGTGATCGTCGCTTCACAGCAACGGACCCCGAGGGCCAGTTCTGGGTGTTCGCCCAGCGGATCGCGGTCGCTGACGATCCAAGCTGAAGGTTCGGAACGCGGGCGAGAGCGCAGGCGGCCCCAACCCCTTGCGCCCGGTCCGCGGTGGGTCCGGCCGCGTCTTACGTGCGGTCTAGCTCTCCGCTGCGGTCTTCTGGATCCATTTGACGAGGGTTGCAGGTGCGCCGACCCCCGGAATCGGCCGGGTGTTCCCACCTCGGTCCCCCATCGCTCCAGGCCGTCGTAAGCTGGCCTACCAGGACGCGACTGAGAAGACGGGGAGCGCCGATGCACGCGGCCCGTCCCCCTCACCGAAGGAGGTCATGCCATGACCACGTACAGGGTCGGCTACTTCGTGGGGAGCCTCGCTTCGGACTCCATCAACCGTAAGCTCGCCGCCGCACTCGTTCGCCTCGCGCCATCGAACCTGGAGTTCACAGAAATCTCGATCAAGGATCTCCCGCATTACAGCCGCGACTACGACGACGACTACCCCGTCGAAGCGCGGGCACTCAAGGAGACGATCACCTCGGTCGATGCCCTGCTCTTCGTCACCCCCGAATACAACCGCGGCCTTCCCGGGGCGCTCAAGAACGCGATCGACTGGGCGAGCCGCCCGTGGGGGACGAACTCGTTGTCGCGCAAGGCGTCGGCGATCATCGGCGCGTCGACCGGCAAACTGGGCACCGCGATTGCACAGCAGAACCTTCGCAGCGTCCTCAGCTTCTGCAACGCGCCCCAGATGAGCGCCCCCGAGGCCTACATCCAGTTCACGCCTGGTCTCATCAGCGACGACGGAGAGGTCACCAACGCAAGCACGGAGGACTTCCTCCGCAACTTCATGTTCGAGTTCGAGCAGTTCATCGCCCGCGTGCTGACCGTCGTCCCGCGCCCGTCCTAGATGGACGTGCCCGTGCTGGCGACGAGCACAACTTCACCGCCTCGACCGCGCTCGGCCCCGTGGTGCAGACCGTCGCGAACGTGATCGCGCTCCGGTCAAGACCTCGCCGACGAAGAGCTCGTGGCGGTTCGCTCCGCGTGGCGCCGATCACATCGGGGCGTGCTCCAGCTCCTCCCGTCGAAGTACGTGCTGCCGGTGGTGTGGCTCCACTGGTCGCGCGCACCGCGTGACAGCCGGTGTCGACACGCCACACCGGTCCCAACACCGCTGTGGGGCCCGAGACGCGACTCAGCGGCTCTGGGCGGTCTTCCGCCGCGTTCCCGACTTACGAGCCCTCGTCGGTTGCCGTCGCTCCCGGCCGCCGTTCCCCGTGGTGCTCCGTGTCTCTCTCTCACTGGGCTTCTGCGTCGTCTGGCGTAGACGCCCGATGAGATCGTCCGGGAGCGTCTTCGCCTGGTCCATCACATCCTTCGCCTGACGGGAGAACGCACGGCTCGTCGCGAGCGCGTACAGCCCGGCGCCGGCGGCGGGCAAGAGCAACCAGCGCCCGGCACCACCGGCCCGCGCCGCCTTGCCCTTCGAGCCGTCAGCGTTCTCGAGTCGTACGGCCCAGTCGACCGCCCAGTCCATGTTCTTGTGTGCTGCCATCTTGGGTTCAGACCTCCGTTTCGTGTTGTCGGTCACGTACCCGGCCGATCAGCCAGGGAAACGCGCGCGCGCCGGAGGAGCTCCCTGGCAGCTGCGTCGGCGTGGTGGCGGCTCACGAGCCAGAACCCCGAGCAGAAGGCTCGCCACAGAAGCCCGGGCCGCTCCCCACAAACGGTGACCCACGCCTCCCCTGGGCCTTGTCCGCGCTCGGAGCCGCCACGGAGATTGTTGCACCGAAAACCCTTGCGGACTAGGGCAGCGCGGCGCAGTCCGGCCGACGTCGGCCGGTCTCCGCTACCGTCGCGGCGATGCGGATCGCCGGACTTCGACTCGGGGCATCTCCGGCACGGCTGCTCGCGGGGATCGTCCGGGACGCCGGCTTCGAGGAGACAGCTGCGAAGCTCGAGCAGGCGATCGAGCTGCACGTGGCCACCGAGGCGCCGCTCACCTGGGCCGACCACGAGGCAATCCTGGTCGCCCTCGGAGACAACTGCCCGACGAGTCTCTCGCGGCTTCGGCGAGAGCTCCTCGAAGAGCAACGGCGCATGCGCCGCTAACCGGGCTAGCCGACCGCGCCACCACGCGAACCGGAGCGCTTCCAAGGCGTCGTCCGGTGGGTTCCCTCCGGCGACCGACCGTGGAATGATCCGCCGGTGCACCGGGCGGGCGGATCGACCGCGGCGGGCGTTGCCGCCGCGGACATTCTCGTGATCCCCCGGGATCACCGGCCCTTCGTGGGCGGCCACGGAGGCACCGACCACGCCCGTGGGTGCGTCGTTCGCCGCGCTCGAGAGCCAGCCCGCCCGCTGTTCCTGACCGGCCTCGTCGGGATGACCGTGAGCCTCGCCGCCGGCCGAACCGGTCGACCCACGCAACAGCGATGAGCATCGCGAGCACGTTGACCGCGCCGACCGCGTACAACGTCGCCTTCGCCTGCTGCTCGAGGGCGGCGCGACCTCGACGACGGTCGGCGGGATCGTGACCGTGCTGGCGCTCGTCGTGTTCATCGCGTCGTTCGCGTTCTCGATGGGCCCGATCGTCTGGACGCTGATCTCCGAGATCTACCCGAACCGCGTGCGCGGCCGGGCGATCTCGGTCGCGACGGCCGTGAACTGGCTCGCGGCATTCCTCGTCGCCCAGTTCTTCCTGTCGATCGTCGACGCGATCGGGGAGTCGACCACGTTCTTCCTCTTCTCGGCGCTGTGCATCGTGAGCTTCGCCTTCGTCTGGCGCCTCGTGCCCGAGCCGAAGGGCCGCTCGCTCGAGGAGATCCAGGAGCGCTGGGTCGTCGGGGGCGACCGGATGCTCGAGGAAGAGGCCGCGTGACGGACACGGCGCCCTCCGACTCCGCGACCCCGCCGGAGGCTCCCTTCGAGCCGAAAGCCCCGGCAGTCCTCGCGGTGGACGTCGGCGGGTCGCATGTGAAGCTCCTCGTCAACGGAGCGCGCGAGCGGCGCCGGTTCGTCTCGGGGAAGAAATTCACCGCCGCGCAGATGGTCGAGGGAGTGCTCGAGCACGCCCTCGACCTGGAGTACACCGTCGTATCCGTCGGGATCCCCGCCCCGGTCGTCGACGGGCGGGTCGCGCAGGAGCCGATGAACCTCGGGAAAGGCTGGGTCGGCTTCGACTACGAGGCGGCGTTCGGCAAGCCGACCAAGGTCGTCAACGACGCCGCCATGCAGGCGCTCGGCGGCTACACGGGTGGCCGGATGCTCTTCCTCGGGCTCGGGACGGGGCTCGGCTCGACGATGGTGGTCGACGGCATCCTCGAGCCGATGGAGCTCGCTCACCTGCCGTTCCGGAAGGCGACGTTCGAGGACTACGTCGGGCAGCGGGGACGCGAGCGCCTGGGCGAGAAGCGCTGGCGGAAGGCGGTCCTGGAGACGATCGAGCGGCTCGCGGCCGCGCTCGAGCCGGAGTACGTCGTGCTCGGCGGCGGCAACGCCAAGCGGATCGGCGAGCTGCCCGCGAACTGCCGGCTCGGCGCGAACCAGGACGCGTTCCTCGGGGGCTTCCGCCTCTGGGTCGACGGCTGAGCCTCCGGTGAGCCACGGACAGACAGCGCTCGACGCGGGAGCGGCCGAGCCGACCCCGGGCGCCGCCCGCCGCATCGTGCTCGTCGTCGGCTGGCTCTGCGCCGTCGCGCTCGCCGTCCTCGTCCTGCACCTCCTCGGGGTCGACGTCGAGGGCTGGTTCAGCTCGCTGTGGGACGCCCTCACCGCCGTCGACCCGGAGGACGTGCTCGCCGGTCTCGGCCTCCAGACGATCGACACGTTCCTCTCCGGGATCGCCTGGCTCGCGATCCTGCGCGCCGCCTATCCGCGCGCCGGAATCGAGGCGCTACCGATCATCACGGCGTACGCGGTCGCGGTTGCGGGCAACGACGTGCTCCCTGCAAACCTCGGCACGCTCGTGATGCTCGTGATGCTCGCGGCGATCATCCCGGGCGCGACCTTCCCCGGCCTGGTCGGCGGCCAGGTCGTCCACAAGCTGTTCTTCGTAGCCGCCGGGGCGTTCGTCTACCTCTACTTGTTCCTCTCGGTGCCGGGGTCGTTCTCGCTCCAGCTCGGGCTCGTGGCCGACCATGTCGTCCTCGCGATCGTCCTCGTCGTCGCCGTCGTCGTAGGGCTCGTCCTCCTCGCCCGGGTGTTCTGGGGCAGGGTGCGCGGGCTGTGGGAGCACGCGAAGCAGGGTGGCGTGATCCTCCGGGACACGCGCGCGTTCGCCGTGAAGGTCGTGGCCCCCGAATTCGGCGCGTGGATCTGCAAGCTCGGCGTGATCGGCGTCTTCCTCGCCGCCTACGGGATCCCGGTGACGTTCCACACGATCATGAGCGTGGCCGGTGGAAACTCGCTGGCGAACGTCGTCTCGGTGACGCCGGGCGGCGCCGGGGTGAATCAGGCGGTCAACTCGGCCGCGCTCACGCACGAGAACGTCGACCGCGCGACGGCGCTCGCGTACTCCACCGGCCAGCAGTTGATCACGACCGCGTGGAGCGTCACGCTCGCGGTCGTCCTCGTCGCGGTCACGTTCGGCTGGACCGGCGGCAAGCAGCTCATCAGGCAGTCCTACGGCGAGGCCCGCGCTCGCGCCTCCCACCACGGCGACGCGCTGGACTCCGGCGACGGCGTGCCGTCATGATCTGGCCCCTTCGCCTCCGAGCAAGGAGCTCCATGCGCCTCGATCTCCGCCGCTTCGCTCTGCTCGCCGCCGTCTCGACCGCGGTCGTCGCACTCGGCACGGCCTGTGGCGGCTCCGCCGAGAGCGAGAGCGAGACGGTCTCCTCGGGCTGACCGGGACGCGTCATCATGGCAGACGTGATCAGGGTGGCGACCGTCGACAACGAGCCCGAGGCGGAGCTCGCCGTCGGCCTGCTCCGCTCCGAAGGAATCTCGGCGATGTGGCAGAGAGCCGCATACGGCGCCGCCGGCGCGGGACTCGGGTCAGCGGGTGGTGTCAGCGGGCCGTTCGACGTGCTCGTCGAGGCGCACGACGCGGAGCGTGCGAGCGAGCTGTTGGCCCCGTCGGACGCAGAGCCGGGGGAGGGCCCGCCGTCCGGCGAGCCCTCCCTCGAGCCGTAGCTTCGACGTCAGTGCGCGACGGCGTTCGCCGCGTTCACCATCCCGGCGCCGAAGAACGACGTTTGCCCGGAGCCTCCGCTGCAGTGTCGCGGATCAGCCGCGGGCCAGGTCGCCGGACACGAGAGCGGCGAGGCCGAGGAGCGGAGGAGGGCCGCGACCGCGCCCTGTGGCATGCCCGGGTGCATCTCACGGATCAGCGCGGCGACCCCGGCCACATGCGGCGAGGCCATCGACGTCCCGCTGATCCACACGTAACGACCGCCCCCGCTGACGACGGCCCGGTTCGCCACCACGAGCGCCTCCCACTGGCCTGTCTCGTCCGTGCTCGACCAGCCTGCGAGGATGCGACCGCGGCCGAACACGTTGGTCGGCGTCTGCGGCGCGTCGCCGCCGGGTGCGGTGACGTCCACGGGGCCCACGTTCGAGTAGCTCGCGAGCGTGCTCACGCCCGAGGCCGAGACCGTGACGACACCCGGGATCTCCGCCGGCGCGACGCGGCAGTTGTTCCCGACGTCGCGCACCACGGCGGTGTCGGGTGGCCAGTCGGGGCTGATCTCGTCCGTCGTCGGGTGACCGAGGTCCTGGGCCTCGTTCCCCGCGGCGGCGACGATCACGACTCCCCGTTGCTGGGCGTACCGCGCGGCCGACTGGAGATCCTTGAGGATCGCCCGCTGACCCGCGTCGTTCGAGCAGTAGTACAGGTACGGGTCCGCGAACAGGCTGAGGTTCACGACGTCGAGCCGCTGGTCACCTGCGTAGCGGAGCGCGGCGGCGACCGAGTCTGCGAAGCAGTACCCGACGATCGTGCAGGCCTTGATCGCGACGACCGTCGCCTCGGGCGCGACGCCGACGATGCCGATCCCGTTCTGCCTGCCGGCGATCGTCGTCGCGACGTGCGTGCCGTGTCCCTGGAGATCCTGGACTGCCGTCTTGTTCGAGCAATCGCCGTTCGCCACCTCCTGCGGATCGGCGGTCGGCGTGGTGCTGTAGATGAAGGAGCACGATGCACCGACGTCGATCGCTCCGGCGAGATCCGGATGGCTGAAGTCGATGCCGCTGTCGATCACGCCGACTCTGACGCCTGCGCCGGTGGCGGTCGTGTGCGCGGCGACTGCGCCGATTGCCTGCATGTCCCACTGGCACGGCGACAGCTCGTCGGGCCCGGTCACCCCCGGATACGACGTGACGCACGCAGCCTGCGCGGCGGGACCGTCGAACAACGCGGTCGTCGCGGCGGATCCGGATTGAATCGCTGCCGCCGACAGCACGGCCACGAACGCCGCAACGAGCCAGCGGCGGCGGTGACCGGTACCGGACACGTTGCCACTCATCAGCTCTCCCCTTTCCTCGTCATCCGCGACGCGCTCGGTCGACCGCGCCGCACCGTGAAGCTGCGCGACCCTACAAGACGCCTCCCGTGGTGGCAATCGCCCCGGCGAGCCCGGCCGCGACGGTGCCGCGCTCGTGGATCGTCGCGTCAGACGGACTCGTCCATGACGATCTCGTAGGTGTCGACGGAGACACGACGCCCGCGGACGTCCTCGGGGATCTCGTCACCCATCGACTCGAACCGCTGCTCGGCCGCCTGCATCGCCTCGCGGCTGTCGAAGAACGTCAGGAACAGGCGCTTGTCGCCCTGGAGCACCATCGCGCGCGACACGCCTTCCGGCATGCCGGACTGGCCGTCGGCCATGCGCTCCTCGCCCATCCGCCGCAGCTCGTCGACGTTGCCGCCCTCGAACGTCGCGATTCGTGCGAACACGTTCGCCTCCTCGTTTGGGGCCGCCAACCAGGATGCGCCGTTCGCGGCGCATGGTCAACCCGGCCGCGAGGCGGTCAAGCGGGAGCGGGCATCTCGCGCACGAGATCGCGACCCAACCGCTCGACGAGCTGCTGGAGCTCCGGATGATCTGCGGGCTCGAGGCCGTCGAGCAACTCGCGAAGACCCGAGCGACGCGCTTCCAGGATCCGCTCGTAGCCTGCCTTCCCGGTCGCGGTCAGAGCGATCGACCCGCCGTTCTCGGCTCGCGCGTACCCCTCGTCGCAAAGGCTCGCAAGCGGCGAATCGAGCTGCGCCGTGTCCACGCCGAGCTCCTCCGCCAGCGCCGCCCGCTTCAGGGGTGCGCGCTCCCCGAGCCGCGCCAGGAGCCAGAGCTCCGGCGGCGGCAGGTCGAGCTGTGCACGGGCCGAGAGCCGCTCGTAGATGCCCCAGCGCTCCTCGCGCGCGGCGAGCACCGACAACGCGCGTTCGATCTCGCGGACACGGTCGTCGTCGTGGGCGCCCTCGAGCCCCTCGCCGGGGTCGGGTGCGCGAGAGCTCGTGCGGAGCGGCACCTCGCGGAGGAACCACGTGAGCACGAATGCGAACACGGCGACGGCCGCGGCCGTGAGGAACACGGGCTGAAGCGAGTCCGTCAGCGCCTGGACGTAAAGGTCGCGGAGCTCCGCGGGCAGGTGCTTGATGGCGAGGGGGTCGACTGCCGCCGGCAGCTGGACGCCGGGCGGGATGTTCTCGGCGAGGTTCGCGGCGAGCTGGTTCGCGAAGATCGCGCCGAACATCGCAACCCCGATCGAGCCGCCGACCTGCCGGAAGAGGGTCGAACCGGACGTCGCGACGCCGAGATTGCGGTAGTCGACCGCATTCTGGGCGACGAGGACGAGCACCTGCATCACCATCCCGATGCCGAGGCCCATCACGAGCATGTACGTGCCGGCCAGAGCGGTCGACGTGCCGACCTCGAGCCGGGACAGGAGCACGAGCCCCACCGTCATCACCGCCGTCCCGACGATCGGGAACGGCCGGTAGCGGCCGTGGCGCGAGATCAGCTGCCCGCTGGTGATCGAGGTGATGAGGACACCGGCCATCATCGGGGTCATCAGGAGCCCCGCCGTCGTCGCGCTGTGGCCCTTCACGTTCTGGAGATAGAGCGGCAGGTACGTGACCGCCCCGAAGAGCGCAACGCCGACGATGAACCCGATCACGGCCGAGACCGTGAAGACGCGGTTGCGGAACAGCTCGAGGGGCAAGATCGGCTCCTTCGCTCTGCCCTCGACGACGACGAACGCGGCGAGGCAGAGCGCCCCCGCGACGAGCATGGCGACCATCTGGGGCGCGTCCCAGTCCCACGTCGTCCCCCCGAGGCTCGTGTAGAGCACGATCCCCGACAGCCCGGCGGCGAGGAGGGCTGCGCCGAGGTAGTCCACCGCGTGCCGAACGCGCTCGACCGGCGCGTGGAAGGCCGAGGCGATCACCCCCAGCGCGACGAGCCCGATCGGAATGTTGACGTAGAAGATCCAGCGCCAGGAGAGGTTGTCGACGAAGAAGCCGCCGAGCAGCGGGCCGATCACGGTCGACACGCCGAAGACACCGCCGAAGTAGCCCTGATAACGGCCGCGCTCGCGCGGCGAGACCACGTCCGCGATCGCCGCGATCGTGATGACGATCAGGCCGCCGCCGCCGAAACCCTGGATCGCGCGAAAGACGATCAGCTGGAACATGTCCTGGCTGATCCCGCACAGCGCAGAGCCGACGAGGAAGATCACGATCGCCGCCTGGAGGACGATCTTCCGGCCGTAGAGGTCGCCGAGCTTCCCGTACAGCGGCCCGACCACGGTGGAGGCGAGCAGGTAGCTCGTCACGACCCACGAGAGGTGCTCGATCCCGCCGAGGTCGCCCACGATCGTGGGCAGCGCTGTCGAGACGATCGTCTGGTCGAGCGACGCGAGCAGCAGCACGAGCATCAGGGCCGCGAAGATCAAGCGGACGCGCGGCGCGTGCTCTGTGGGCGGCGAGGGACCGGCGTCGGAGTTGGACGCGGCGGCGTTCACGGCCGGTGACGATATCGGCGCCGCTCCGGGCGCCGGCCCTTCCCGGCGAGGCGACCCCAGAAGTGGGGGTGTTGCGGACCACGCTCCCGGCGAACAGTCTGTGGTGAGCCGGTTCCGCCTCGACCGACGGCAAGGAGGGTGGGGCCGGCTCTTGGTCGTTCCCCTGCGCGGGTGTCAGCGCGCCGCGAGATCGACCGCGAGGACGTCCCAGCCATCGTCGACCAGGCGCTCCGCGACGGCGCGGCCGATCCCGCTCGCGGCGCCGGTGACGAGCGCGAGCTCCGCCACGACGTCAGTGCTCCGGGAGGGGCTCCAGGCGCGTCACGACACGCTCGTCGAGGAGCGGCACGACCTGCTGCTCGATGATGCGCGCGAAGTGCTCGGTGCGACGGTGGGCCTGGAAGGCGTCGTCGTCCGTGTATCGCTCGTACAGCAGAAAAGCCCTCGGGCCGTCGGTCGCCTGGTAGACGGAGAACTCGAGACACCCCGGCTCCGCGCGGCTCGCCTCGGCGTTCTCGCGCAGCAGCCCGGCAACCCTCGCCTCGTGGCCCTCTCTCACCACGTACTGCGCGACGACGATCAACACGGTGGCCCGACTACGGCCCGCCCCGGACGTAGATCACCTGTCCGCTGACATACGAGGCGTCCTCCGAGCAGAGGAACGCGACGACGCCCGCGACGTCCTCGGGCTGACCGACGCGCCCGAGCGGCGTCTGCGCGGCCCCGGCCGCCTGGAAGTCCTCGAATGGCACTCCGATCCGCTCGGCGGTCTGGGCGGTCATCGCCGTGACGATGAAGCCGGGCGCCACGCAGTTCGCCCGGATCCCGAACCGGCCCAGCTCGAGCGCGAGGGTCTTCGTCAGGCCCTGGATCCCGGCCTTCGCGGCCGAGTAGTTCGCCTGGCCGCGGTTTCCGAGCGCCGACGTGGACGAGACGAGCACCATCGCGCCGCTTTTCTGCTCGACCATGCGCGCCTGCGCGGCCTGCGCCGCGAGGAACGAGCCGCGGAGGTGCGTGGCGATCACGGCCTCCCAGTCGTCGTCGGTCATCTTGTGCAGGAGGTTGTCGCGGATGATCCCCGCGGAGGTGACGAGGATGTCCAGCCGGCCCGACTCGGCTGCCACCGCGACGGCGGCCTCGACGTCCGCGCGGGAGGTCACGTCGCAGCGCGCCGCACGGCCGCCGATCCGCTCCGCGGTCTGGGTCGCCGCGGCCTCGTCGAAGTCGGCGACGACGACGTGCGCGCCCTCGCTCGCCAGCCGCTCGGCGGTCGCGGCGCCGATCCCTCGCGCCCCGCCCGTGACGAGCGCGGTCTTTCCCTCGAACCGACTCATCGGAGCATCCTCACGACGAGCTCGGCAACGCACACGGGCTTGTCGGCGCTCTCCCGCTCGATGGTCGCGAGGACGACGCTCTGCTCGCCGCCCTCCACCTCGTCGACCGACTGCACCGTGAACCGCCCGCGGATCCGCGAGCCGGACGGGAGCGGCGCCGGGAAGCGCACGCGGTTGACGCCGTAGTTGATTCCCATGCGGTAGCCGGTCAGCTGCAGCGCCTGGCCCATCAGCGGCACGCAGAGCGAGAGGGTCAAGTAGCCGTGGGCGACCGTCGTGCCGAACGGGCCCTCGGCCGCGCGCACCGGATCGACGTGGATCCACTGAGGATCGTCGGTCGCCCGCGCGAACTCGTCGATCCGGGCCTGGTCGACGACCAGCCAGTCGGTCGGGCCGAGCTCGCGGCCGATGAGGTCTGTCAACGCACTCATCCCGCTCCCCACCCTATGACGCCGGCCGCCCACGTGTATCCGGTACCGGCGGCGAGGAGCAGCGCGAGCTCGCTGTTCTCGCAGGCTTGGGCCCGACCCGGGTGCTCAGGCGGCTGACGTCGTCTCGGCGACGAGCGGTCCTGTGTCGAGCGCGTCGTAGCCGAGCCGGCCGGCGATCTCCTCGGTCGTCGGCCGGGTGCCCTCGACGAAGAGCTCGCGCAGGAGCTCTCCGGTTCCCTCGAGCCGCCACCAGTCCTGCCCGACGTCACGGCGCAGGTACGCGCGGAGCTGGGCCGAGCGGATCCACGCGCGCAGGTAGTCGGCGGAGTAGAAGCCGGCGTCCATGTCGGCGAGGTGGTTCGCCGCGGGGTAGCGGATGCCGGTCGCCGCGGTGAGCCGCTCCTCGTAGCCGTCCGCCGTGCCGCCGTCCGTCGCGAAGCGGCCCCAGAACTCGAGCTCGAAGCCGAGCTTCGCGGAGTAGCGCCGGAAGAGGATCGTGTTCGAGAAGGACGCGGCGCTCGCGTTCTCGCGCGCTCGCGTCTCGTCGAGCCCGAAGTGCTCGGCATGCCAGGCCGGCTCGCGCGCGACGGAGTCGAGCAGGAACGAGTAGATCTCCGTCAGCGCGTGGTCGCGCGAGAGCCGCCGGAACGCGAGCGGCAGCGCCGGGTCGCAGCCGGCGTAGTGCAGAGCGTGGCCCGCCTCGTGGAGAAACGCCTCGTAGTCGTGGAGCCCGCCCTGCGCCCGGGTGATCAGGTGGACGAGCCTCGGTGGGTCGGTGGCGATCACGCACGCACGCGGCGCCTTCTGCGGCCGGTCCTCGAGGTCCGTGCGGATCCCCTTCTCGGACTCCAGGTCGAAGCCCATCGCGCGGAGCGTCGCCAGGCAGACGGGCACGCTGCGCTCCTTCGTGTACGTCGCCTCGAGGGGGGAGAGCCGCCGGATCCACGCCATGTGGGCCAAGGTCGGCACCTCGTCGCGATCGTCCCCGAGGAGACGGTCGAGCCAAAGCCGCCGCGACGGATCGAAGGCCTGGGTTCCCTCGACCCGGGCGGTGTCGACCGCGTCGGCGATCGGTCTCAGCGGCACCTGCTTCTGCGCCTCGTTACGGGCGATCGGGTCGTCGATCCCCGTGACGGCGGCCTCGAGCTCGTTCCGTGCCGCGAGGAGCGAGCGGCGCTCGTCGTTGAAGCCGGCCGAGACGTCGACGACGGCGGCGCCGAGCGCGTCGCGGCTACGGTAGTCCTGCTCGGTGGCGAGCCGCGCCTGCGCGCTGCGCAGGGGCAGCGCGTCGCCGTTCCAGGGCACGCGCGCGGCGAGGAGGGCGTTCTCCAGCTCGTCCTCGCGCTCGGCGAGCTCTCGGTCGACGAGCCCCTCCTGACACTCGAGCCGGAGCCGGGCGACGGACTCGCGCTCGGCGTCGCTCGATTCATTCTCCGCCGTCCTGAGCGCGTCGAGCTGCCCGCGCGTGAACAGATCCTCGTAACGCGCGACGATGGCCGCCTGCTCGGAGGTCTCCTTCTCCCCCACGCGCACGGCGCGCGCCTCCTCGGATCGCTCGATCCCGTACTGCTCGAGCCGGCGCTCGAAGCCGCTGACGGAGAGCGCGCTCATGCAGCCACCTCGGCGCCGTGCCCGAGTCGCTCGAGGGCGCGCTCGCGGCCGAGGAGCTCGAGCGACTCGTAGAGGCCGGGCGAGACCTTCGAGCCCGTGACCGCGACCCTGATCGGCGCGTAGACGGTGCGCGGCTTCTCGCCGAGCTCCTCGCACAGGCGCTTCAAGGTTGCCTCGATCGCCACGGCCGTCCAGGGCTCGACCCCGGCCAGCGCCTCGCCGGCGGCATCGAGGATGCGCCGGTCGAGCAGCTCCGGATCTGGCTCGACGTCGTGGAAGAGGAAGCCGGCGAACGGCGGGATCTCCTCGAGGCGCGCGACCTTCTCCTGCACGACGGGAGCCATCGCCCGCACCTCCGCCTCCGGCCAGTCGACACCGCGCTCGCGGAGATACTCGAGCACAGTCTCGGCGTACGCCTCGCTGCCGAGCGCGCGGAGGTAGACGCCGTTCATCCAGTCGAGCTTCGCGTAGTCGAAGGTCGCGGGGCTCCGGCCGACGCGCTCGAGGCTGAAGCGCTCGACGAGCTCGTCGCGGCTCATGATCGTCGTCTCGCCGTCGGGCGCCCAGCCCAGCAGCGCGAGGAAGTTCATCAGCGCCCGAGGGACGTACCCGGCCGCGCGGAACTCGTCGACCGACACGGCGCCGTGGCGTTTCGACAGCTTTCTCCCGTCCTCGCCGTACACGTTGGGGACGTGGGCATAGACCGGCGGCTCCGCGGCAAGCGCGTCGAGCACGACGAGCTGCTTCGGCGTGTTCGAGACGTGGTCGTCGCCGCGGATCACGTGGGTGACGCCGTCCACCCAGTCGTCGACGGGGTTCGCGAAGTTGTAGGTCGGGCGTCCGTCCGAGCGGAGGATCACCCAGTCCTCGAGCTCTTCGGCCGGGAACTCGATGCGGCCTTTGACCGCGTCCTCCCAGGCGACGACGCCCTCGTTGGGCATGCGGATGCGGATCGCGCCCTCGTCCTCGTACGCCTTCCCCTCCTCGACGAGGCGCGCCGCCTCGTCGCGGCAGCGCTCGGCCGCATCGAGCTGGAAGCGGGTCGGGCCGTCCCACTCGATCCCGAGCCAGCGAAGCGACCGCTCGATCTGCTCCGTGGCCTCGGCCACCTCGCGGGAGGTGTCGGTGTTCTCGATGCGGAGCAGGCACTCGCCGCCGCGCCCGCGAGCGAAGAGCCAGTTGAAGAGGAACGTCCGGACGCCGCCGATGTGGAGAAGTCCGGTGGGCGAGGGGGCCATGCGGACGCGGACGCTCATCGCCGGCGATCGTAGTCGTCCTGCACCGGCACGGCCCGTAGGGCACTCGACCCGGATCGGTGTCAGACACGGTTGTCAAGGGCGCACGCGCGACGATCTAGTGCAGATTCGCCCACAGGTACTCTCGGGGGGCGCGCACGAGGGCGCGTCCGGTCCGCGGGCAGGGACTCCCACCTCGATCGAGGCGAACAGGTCACGGTGACCTCCAGCACCCCGACAGCGGGCCGAGCGGGTGCGGCGAAGGAGTCACGATGACCTCAGAGCACGAGCTCGACACCCTCCGTAGAGACGCCCGAACGCTGCAGCGCGCGGTCGCGAAGGACGACGCCGACGCACGCGAGCGAGCCCGCGCCGCCCTCGGCTCGCGCGCCGACGAGCGGTTCCTCCTCAGCGACGCGCTCCACGTCGTCGCGCGCGAGCACGGCGCAGCCTCGTGGCCCGCGCTCGTCGCAGACGCGCGTCGCGGGCCGATCCGCGCGGGGCTCGACGAGGAAGCAGACGACGACGGGGTCTCCGAGATCGACGTCGAGACCGGACTGCACTTCCCCGACGGCGCTCCGGTCACGATCGCGATCAGGCGCCGCGGCCGGCGCCTCATGCTCGACGACCGCGGCGAGGCCGTGAGGCGGAGCGGCCGCCCACGCGGCTGGCTCGACGCCGCTGAGCGGGCCGTCGAGCCGTCGGGAATGAACATCGCGCGAAGGACGGGTGCTGTCTTCGTTCCCGGTTGGGACAACGGCCGGAGCGACCTCGAGCGTCTGACCAACCGCCTCGCACAGGCGAGCCTCGACGTCTACGAGGCGCTGCTCGAGCTCGAATAGCCGGCGGACGGCGCTGTAGCGTTGCCGCATGCTCTACGGCGCCCACGTCTCCTCGGCCGGAGGCATCTCCACGGCGATCGACCGCGCCGAGGAGCTCGGCTGCGACGCCGTCCAGATCTTCACGCAGAGCCCGCAGATGTGGAAGCCGACGGTGCATTCCGACGAGCAGGTCGCGCGATTTCGCGAGCGCCGCGAGGAGGCCGGCATCGAGGCAGTGGTCTGTCACGCCCTCTACCTGGTCAACCTCGCAGGGGCCGACAAGGAGCTCCACCGGAAGTCCGTCATCGCAATGCGGGCGTCGATGGAGACGGCGGCCGCGATCGGCGCCGATGGGGTCGTGTTCCACGTCGGCTCCCACCTCGGAAAGGGGCTCGCCGCCGGGTACCGCCGCGGCGTCCCCGCGCTGCGCCAGCTCCTCGAGCTGACGAACGACCGCCTGTGGCTCGTCCTCGAGAACGCGGCCGGAGCGGGAAGCACGATGGGACGGTCGGTCGACGAGCTCGCGGTCTTCTTCGAGCGGCTCGACCGGCACGAGCGCCTCGGGATCTGCCTCGACTCCTGCCACTGGTGGGTCTCGGGCGTCGACGTCACGAGCCCCGACGCGCTCGACCAGGCGCTCGGGGAGCTCGACGAGTCGATCGGGCTCGACCGTCTTTGCTGCCTGCACGTGAACGACGCTGCCGCGGCGCTCGCCTCGAACCGCGACCGGCATGCCTCCCTCGGCCTCGGCGAGATGAAGGACGGCCTTGCGACGTTCGTCGCGCACCCGGCCTTCGACGGGCTGCCGGCGATCCTCGAGACCCGCGGGCCGGACGGCACCTATGTCGGCGAGCTCGCGCAACTCCGCGAGCTCCGCAAGAAGGGGCGCCGCCGGCTCGCCGCCCGGAGGAGACGAAAGCCGGCCTAGTCCGCGAGCTGCGCGAAGATGCGGAAGCTCGGGCTCGCGAGCGGAACCTCGTGGAACTCGGGATTTCGGCAGCCGAGGTCGTCGCTGCGGTGCTCGTAGCAGGCCGAGATCTCCGAATGGCAGATCGGGAGCGGCGCCCTCGTCGCCTTGATCGCGCCGAACCCCTGGGGGCGCTCCTCCAGCTCGGTGAGCAGGTCGAGATCGATCTCGACGCCGAACACCTTCTGCATGCAGCCCATGTACGTGTGGCCCCACGCCTCGTACGCGTAGACGAACGGGCAGTCGCGGGCGATGCACGCCGCCGGGTGGACGACGCGGTCGCAGTGCACCTCGCACCGCCGACACTCGACCTCGTCCTGCGGTCGGAGTGGGATCTCGACCGGGGCAACCGGGGCCTGGAGGGCGTCGGCCATGCCCTGATCGTCGCAAGGTATGGCCTGCCCGCGCAAGACTTGACGGCGCGGCGTCGAATCGCTAGGCCCGGCCCGCAGAGCCGGACCGGCCGCGCGTTGCGCGCCGATAGGGTTCGCGCCCGTGGTCCGCCGCGTTCTCGTCGCCGGCCTTGTGCTCGGGCCACTCGTCGTCGCGCTGCACTACGTGGCCGACCTCGACGAGACGCTGGAGTTCGTCGTCGCGGCGATCGCGCTCATCCCGCTCGCGTGGCTGATCGGCGAGGCGACCGAGCATGCGGCCGAGCACACCGGCCCGGGCATCGGCGGCTTCCTCAACGCGACCTTCGGGAACGCCCCGGAGCTGATCATCGCGCTCCTCGCGGTCAACCAGGGCCTCACCGAGGTCGTTCGCGGCTCGCTCACCGGCTCGGTCGTCGGGAACCTCCTCCTCGTGCTCGGGTTCTCGCTGCTGTTCGGGCCCCGCGGCGAGCTCGACCGGTGGTCGAGCTTCATGTCCTTCGCCCTGGTCGGGGTCGCGATCGCCTTGTTCCTCGTCCCGTCGATCCCCGCGTGGAACGGCGATCCGGATCGGGACGCGATCGTGAACCTCAGCGTCCCGATCTCGATCCTCCTCCTCGTGGTCTACGTCGTGGCGACGTTCGTCTCCCTCAGGCGCCACCGTGACCTGCACGACCCCGCAGAAGAGGCCGGGCACGGCACCTGGACGCTGGGGCGCGCGCTTGCGGTCCTCGGCGCCGCGACCGTCGTCACTGCCCTCGTCGCGGAGGTGCTCGTCGGCTCGCTCGAGACGTTCGCCGAGCGCGCCGGGCTCTCGGACTTCTTCGTCTCGGCGGTGATCGTCGCGATCGTCGGCAACGCCGCCGAGCACGGGGGCGCGGTGGTCGTCGCGCACCGCGGGAAGGTGAAGCTCGCGGCGGAGATCGCGCTCGCCTCGGCCGCACAGGTCGCCGTCTTCCTGATCCCGGCGGTGACGATCCTCTCGTGGCTGATCGACCCGCTGGCGCTCGGATTCCGGGAAGTGGAGATCGCCGCGCTGGCCGGTGGCCTCGCGGTCACCGCGGTGACGCTCTGGGGCGGCCACGCGTCGAAGGCGCGTGGTGCGGTGCTCGTCGCCGCCTATGTGGTCGTCGTCGTCCTCTTCTACGCGGCCGGTGACCGCGACGGTCACTCCGAGGCTCCGTCCGCGAACGCCGCGGGAGCCCTCGTCAGCGGGTAGGTCGCGAGGTAGAGCCGGAGCGGCGTCCCCTCGTCGTCGCGGACGACCCGCAGCACCTCTCCCAGCTCGTATCCCTCCACGATCCGCCACCGGTCGTCGGCCTCGGGGACGAGCCACGCCGTGGTGCGCCCCGGCGGTCCCTGGGGGACCGCGAGATGGAGGCGGCCCTGCTTCCACGAGAGCACGACCTCCGAGCCTTCGCTCCACCACCTGCCGAGCATCGCGACGAGGTGCTCCGGCGCTCCGTCGTCGGGCCGCCAGAGATCCGGGTCGCGGGGCAGCTCCGACCGCACCGCCTCGACGAGGTCGAGCGCCAGCGCCTCGGGGTGTGCGCCCGTGCCCGTGTTACAGAGGACCGCGGCCCCCGTGCGCTCCGACCGGTCGACGCAGAGCGCGGAGAGGAACCCGGGCATCGCGCCCTCGTGGCCAACGAGGATGCGGTCGCCCCGGCGCCAGAGCTCGAGACCCAGCCCCCACCCGACCGACCAGGTCGCGTGGTCGGCGATCGCGCGGACGCGCGCCATCTCGTCGAGCGTCTCACGGCGGAGAACTCCCTGCTTCCCGGTGGCGAGGAAGTCCGCCCAGCGGCAGAGATCGCCCACGGTCGACCAGAGCCAGCCCATTGCGGCCAGGGGCTCGGGCGCGACGAGCGACGGCTCCGCGGTGACGGCGTCGGAATACGGGTCGACGTAGTAGCCGGTCGCGCGCGGCCCGAGGGGCTCGAAGCCGGTCTGCTCGAGCCCGAGCGGCTCGAGGAGACGAGCACGGAGCGCCTCCTCGTACGTCGTCCCGCCGAGCCGCACGACGATCTCTCCGAGAAGGCCGTAGGCGAGGTTTGAGTAGTGCCACGACTCGCCGGGCGTGAGCACGTGCTCGGCCTCGGCGAGGCCGGCGAGGAGCTCGCCGCGTGTGGGTAGCTGGAGGGTCTCCCAGATCTCGCCCGGCGGCTCTCGCTGCACCCCCGCGAGATGGGCCAATGCGTCTGCCACGGTCGGGCCCGGAGCCGCCTCGGCGACGTGGGCGCTCAGCGGCTCGCGGAGGTCGAGGAGGCCCTCGTCCCGCAACTGGAGCACGCAGGCGGCGGTGAACGTCTTCGTGATCGAGCCGATGCGATACGCGTGCTGGACGGAGGCCGGCTCACCGCTCGCGACGTCCGCCACTCCGAGCGCGGTCTGCCAGATCGTCCTCCCGTCGCGAACGACGGCTGCCACGACCGAGGGCGAGCGCTCCTCGGCCTGCGCGGTCGCGACAAGGCGTTCGAGGCGTCCGGCGAGCGGGTCAGGCAGCTGCACGGACACCGAGCGCGCCCGGGACGAGCTCGATCGCCCGGTCGATGTCGTCGTCGTCCAGGTCCAGGTGCGTGACCGCCCGCGCGATGCCGGGATGGATCGTCGACGAGAGACCGACGCCCGCGTCGCGGAGGAGCGCGAGCGCGCGGTCGCGCTCGAGCCCGAGCGCTCCGAGGTCGAGCTGCACGAAGTTCGTCTCGACCTGGGCGGGATCGACGGGCAGGCCCGCGGCGTGCCAGCCGTCGACGAGCCGCCGGGCGCGGGCATGGTCGTCCGCGAGCCGCTCGACATGGTGGTCGAGCGCGTAGAGCCCCGCCGCGGCGACGATTCCCGCCTGGCGCATCGCACCGCCGAACAGGTGCTTCTCGCGCCAGGCCCGCTCCATGGTCTCGGCCGACCCTGCGAGCACGGCTCCGAGCGGGCACCCGAGGCCCTTCGAGAGGCAGAGCGTGACGGTGTCGAACGGGCCGCCGATCTCCGCCGGGGCGACGCCGGTCGCGACCGCCGCGTTGAGGAGCCGTGCCCCGTCCAGGTGGGTCGCGAGCCCACGCTCGCGGGCGGCGTCGGTGACGGCCCGCAGCTCGGTGAGCGGCCAGCAGCGGCCGCCGGACGAGTTGTGGGTGTTCTCCAGCGCGACCAGCGTCGCGCGCTGGTCGGCGACCTTCGTGCTCGGAGCCGCGGCGGCCTCGAGCTCGGCGACCCCGAAGCGGCCCGCACGGCCGTCGACGGGCTCTATCATCAGCCCGGCGTGGGCCGCAGCGCCGCCGTACTCGTAGATCACGACGTGCGCGTGCCGCTCCGCCACGAGGACGTCGCCGGGCCGGGTGTGGAGCTTCAGCGCGATCTGGTTCGCCATCGTCGCGGTCGGGACGAAGAGCGCAGCCTCCTGGCCGAGCAGCGCGGCCGCGCGCTCCTGGAGCGCGTTGACGCTCGGGTCCTCGCGCTTCTGCTCGTCGCCGACCTCGGCCGACGCGATCGCCGCGCGCATGCCCTCCGTCGGACGGGTCGCGGTGTCGGAGCGGAGGTCGATCACGAGCCCAACGCTACCGTTGCCGCGTGGATCTCGACCTGCTCCAGGCGCGCCTGGCGGACCTCGGCGAGCCGTCGTACCGCGCGCGTCAGGCGTGGGACTGGGCGGCCGGCGGCGTCGAGGGGTACCACGCGATGACGAACCTCCCGCGCGCGCTCCGCGAGACGCTCGAGGCGGATGTGCCGTTTTCGACGCTGACGGCCGAGAACGAGCAGAACGCGCGAGACGGCACGGTCAAGACGCTCTTCAGGACCGCCGACGGCCATCCCGTCGAGGCGGTGCTGATGCGCTACCGGGACGGGAGACGCTCGGTCTGCGTGTCGTCCCAGTCGGGCTGCCCACTCACCTGCACGTTCTGCGCGACGGGCCGGATGGCGTTCGGCCGGAACCTGACCGCGTGGGAGATCCTCGACCAGGTGCTCCACTTCCGCCGCACGGAGCCGGTGAACCACTTGGTGTTCATGGGGATGGGCGAGCCGTTCATGAACGTCGACGCCGTGCTCGCCGCGGCCCGCCGGCTGCCGGACGTCGGGATCACGCATCGTCGAACGACGATCTCGACCGTCGGCTGGGTGCCGGGCCTCACGCAGTTCGTGGAGGAGGTCTCGGAGCCGATCCGGCTCGCGCTCTCCATTCACGCCGCCGACCCCGGGCTGCGGAGCGAGCTGATGCCCGTGAACGACCGGTACCCGCTGGCGGACGTCGTCGCGCTCTGCCGCAGCCACTGGGAGCGGACGAAGCGGCGGGTGTTCGTCGAGTACGTGATGCTCGCCGGGGTCAACGACTCACCGGCGCAGGCGCGCCTACTCGCCTCGCTCCTCGGTCGAGACGCTTTCAAGGTGAACCTCATCCCGTACAACCCGACGGGCCTGTTCGACGGCTCGCCGCGGGCGGCGATCGCGGCGTTCAAGGCCGAACTGGATCGCACGCGGGTCCCGGCGACCGTCCGTCTCACGCGAGGTCGTGACATCGCGGCCGCCTGCGGGCAGCTCGCCACAGCACCGAGGGCGCGCGCTCGCACCCCCGCGGTGTAGCCTTGGGAGCCGTGTTCAGGGTCCTGGCAGCGGCGCTCCTTCTGGGAGCCATCGCGCTCGCGGGCTACGCCGGCTCCGCCAACGCGGACAAGGGCTTGACGATCCCGCGGTACAGCCAGTACCCCGCGACCACCATCCACGTGAAGCAGGGGACGCCGGCGCAGTGTCGCAGGGAGGCGGATTCGTTCAGCCGCGCCGCGAAGGGCTTCCTCCGTCCGTACCCGTCCGACACCGACATTTACCTCGTGCTCGCCCGCGTCCAGTTCACGGCGTTCATGGCACACAAGTGCGAGTTCCCCATCCTCCGCGACGCGGTCTCCCGTCAGCTCACGGCGAAGCAGCTGCGAGAAGTGCTCAGGTTCTTCGGGTTCACGGGCGACGTCGGGCGCAGGCTGGCGAAGGCTCAGCTTCGCTGAGAGGCCTCGCGCCGGCGTGAGGGCGGCCTCCCGATTGCCTCAGTCGCAGAGCGTCGCGTGGCGCCGGACGATCTGCCAGCGCCCCTCGCGGCGCGTCCAGATGTCCGTGACGTTCATGCGGTGGCTCAGGTCGCGACCGTCGAGCCGGGCGACCTGGCTGTAGCGGGAGACGAGCACGGCTGTGTTGCCGTAGACCTCGGGGTCGATCTCCTCGTAGGCGAACTCGTCGATCGCGTAGGGTCCGGCCGCGGCCGCGAGGAACTCCTCCCGGTCGAGCTGACCGGCCGCGCCCTGCAGCGTGAACTCCGAGGCCAGCATCCGCTCGAGCGCGTCCACGTCGTGCTCTGACACCGCGCGCGCGAGATCGTGGGAGAGCTCGACCAGCTCGTGGCTGACGGCCGTCGTCATCCGGCCTCGATCCTATCGGGCGATGTGGCCTCGTCGAACGCGTAGCGCACGACGGGCTGCTTCGCCGCCTTGACCTCGTCGAGCCGGCGCACCGGCCGGCTGAGTGGCGCCTGCTTCAGCGTCTCGGGATCGGTGGCCGCCTCCTCCGCGATCGAGCGCATCGCGGCGACGAACTCGTCGAGCCGCTCCTTCGTCTCGGTCTCGGTCGGCTCGATCATCAGCGCCTCCTGCACGACGAGCGGGAAGTAGATCGTCGGCGGGTGGATGCCGTGATCCATGAGGCGCTTGGCCACGTCGAGGGCGGTCACGCCGTGCTCGCGCTTGAGCGACCGCGCCGAGAGGACGAACTCGTGCATGCAGAGGCGGTCGTAGGGCAGGTCGTACGCGTCCTTGAGCAGCGCGAGGACGTAGTTCGCGTTCAGCACCGCGGTCTCTGACATCTCCCTCAGCGCCGGGCCGTACGCGCGCATGAACGCGTACGAGCGGACGAAGACGCCGAACGGCCCCGCGTATCCCCGCACCCGGCCGATCGACTTCGGCCGATCGTGGTCGAGCCGGAAGACGTCGCCTTCGCGAACGACAGCCGGCGAGGGCAAGAACGGCTCGAGCTCCGCGACGACCGCGACGGGGCCCCCGCCCGGGCCGCCACCGCCGTGCGGCTGCGAGAACGTCTTGTGGAGGTTGTAGTGGACGATGTCGAAGCCCATGTCGCCGGGCCGCGAGCGGCCGACGACCGCGTTCAGGTTCGCCCCGTCGTAGTAGAGCAGCGCGCCGCGCTCGTGGAAGATCCGCGCCACCTCCTCGATCCCCTCGTCGAACAGCCCGAGCGTCGACGGGTTCGTGAGCATGAGGCCCGCGGTGCGGTCGTCGACCTTCGCCCGCAGGTCGTCGAGGTCGAGGTTCCCGCGGTCCGTGGTCGCGACCTTCGCGAGCTCGAAGCCGGCCATCGTCACGCTCGCCGGGTTCGTCCCGTGGGCCGTGTCGGCGGTGACGACCACGTTGCGGCCGGGCTCGCCGCGGTCGGCGAAGGCGGCCCGCATCAGCATCAGCCCCGTCAGCTCCCCCTGCGAGCCTGCCGCGGGCTGGAGCGTGACCGCGGGCAGCCCGGCGATCTCGATCAGGATCTGCTGGAGCTCCCACATCAACTCGAGCGCGCCCTGCGCGCCCTCGTCCTCCTGGAGGGGGTGCAGGTCGCGGAAGCCCGGGAGCAGGGCCGCGCGCTCGTTCACGCGCGGGTTGTGCTTCATCGTGCAGCTCCCGAGCGGATAGAAGCCCGTGTCGATCCCGAAGTTGCGGTCCGCGAGGGCGGTGAAGTGGCGTACGAGCTCGTTCTCGGGCACCTCCGGCAGCCGCGGCGGGCGCTCGCGCGCGAGCCCTGCGGGGGCCTCGGGGACGGGAAGATCGTAGGTGGGGACGCGGCCCGCGCGCCGGCCGGGCCGCGACTTCTCGAAGATCAGCTTGGTGTCCGACCTCGGTCGGACACTCCCCGCCTCGCCGGTCACGAGGACACCTCCGCGAGGACATCCGCCAGCCGGTCGATGTCGTCGGGCGTCCGCTTCTCGGTGAGCGCGACGAGCAGCACGTCGTCGAGGCCGGGGTAGTCGCGGCCGAGCGGGTAGCCCGGGTGGACGCCGTGCTCGCGCGCCCGCGTCACGACGTCGCGCGCCGGGACGGGCGTGCGGAACGCGACCTCCTTGAACGTCGGCCGGTCGAAGGCAACGGGCAGCGGGACGCGCTCCTTCGCATAGGCGGCGAGCGCCGTGCAGGTCTCGCCGAGCTCGCGCAAGCCCTCGGGGCCGAGCCAGCACAGGGTGATCAGCCCCCCGAGCGCGAGAAGCGTCTGGTTGGTCGTCATGTTCGACGTCGCCTTCTCGCGCCGGATGTGCTGCTCCCGGGTCTGGAGCGTCAGGACGAAGCCCCGCCTCCCCTCGAGGTCGGTCGTCTCCCCGACGATCCGGCCCGGCATCCGGCGGATGAACTCCGAGCGCGCGGCGAGGAAGCCGTAGTGCGGGCCTCCGTAGGACTGGTAGTTGCCGATCGACTGGCCTTCGCCGATCGCCATCGCGCAGCCGTAGTTCCCGGGTGCCTCGAGCAGCCCCAGCGAGGCGGGGTCGACGTGCGCGACGGGCAGGGCGCCGGCTTCTGCGGCGGCCGCGGACAGGTCGGGCGCCGGCTCGAGGCAGCCGAACGCGTTCGGCTGCTGGAAGATCGCGATCGCGGCGTCGCGCGAGGCCTCTCCGAACCGCTCGGGATCGGTGGTGCCGCCCTCGTGCGGCACCTCGACGACCTCCATCCCGAATCCGGGCGCATACGTCTTGACGACCTGCCGTACGATCGGATGGAGGGTCTCGGCGAGGACGATCCGGGAACGCCCCGTGTGCGCCCGCGCCATGAAGCAGGCATCCGCTGCGACGGTCGCCCCGTCGTAGCCGGACGCGTTCGAGACGTCCATCGCGGTCAGCTCGCAGATCGCGGTCTGGTACTCGAAGATCGCCTGGAGGACGCCCTGGCTCATCTCGGGCTGGTACGGCGTGTACGCGGTGAGCAGCTCCCCGCGCGAGAGGAACGTGTCGACGACCGCCGGGACGTAGTGGTCGTAGATCCCCATCCCGAGGAAGCTGAGCTCGCGGGACGTGTCGACGTTGCGCCCGGAGAGCTCCTCGAGGTGGCGGACGAGCGCCGCCTCCGGCAGCGCCTCGGGGACGTCCAGCGCCCGGCCGAGCCGGACGCCCTCGGGAATCTGCTCGAAGAGCTCGTCGATCGATGCGACGCCGATCGCGTCCAGCATCGCGTCGCGGTCGGCCTCGGTGACCGAGAGGTATCCCGGAGGGCCGGGGATGCTCGATGCGCTCACTGCTCGGCGAGGTGCGCCTTGTAGGCGCCGACGTCGAGGAGCGCGTCGACTTCGCTCGACTCCGCGAGCCGGATCCGCACGAGCCAGCCGTCGCCGTACGGGTCCTCGTTGACGGTCTCGGGCTCGTCCACGACCTTCTGGTTGACCTCCAGCACCTCGCCGGAGAGCGGCGCGACCACGTCGGACACGGCCTTCACGGACTCGACCTCCGCGTAGGCGGCGTCCTTCGCCACCGTCGTCCCGACCTCGGGCGCCTCGAAGTGCACGAGCTCGCCGAGCGCGTCCTGCGCGAACCATGTGATGCCGAGGACGGCCTCGTCTCCGTCCACCCGGGCCCAGTCGTGCTCCGGGTGGTAGCGCAGGTCGTCGGGATAGCTCTCCTCTGCCGCCACTGGCGTCACGCCTCCTTCTTGTAGATCGGCTTCGCCACGACGCGGGCGCGCCGGGGTTTCCCACGAACGTCGATCTCGAGCTCGGTGCCGGGAGCCGCGTGGGCGGGCGGCACGTAGCCCAGCCCGATCCCGACGTCGAGCGACGGAGAGTGCGTGCCCGAGGTGACCTCGCCGCCGCCGGCGATCGCCATGCCCTGGCGGGGGATCGCCTTCTCCTCCATCACGAACGCGACGAGCTTCCGCTCCGGCCCGCTCTCCTTGACCCGACGAAGCGCCTCCGCGCCTATGAACTCGGTCTCGAGCGCGCAGACCCACCCGAGCCCGGCCGAGATCGCGTCGGTCTCCTGCGTGATGTCGTTCCCGTGCAGCGGGTAGCAGACCTCGAGGCGAAGGGTGTCGCGCGCGCCGAGCCCGCAGGGCACGACGCCCCGCTCGAGCAATGCATCCCACAGCGCGACGCCGTCCTCCGCCGGGTAGAGCAGCTCGACGCCCTGCTCGCCCGTGTAGCCCGTCCGGCAGATCATCGTCTCGACCCCTGCGACCTCGCCCATCGCGTGCGTGAACGCGGGCGCCTCGTCCAGCCCGAGGAGCTCGAGCGAGGACGGGCCCTGGACGGCGACGAGCGTGTACTCCTCGGAGGCGTCGCGCACCTCGACCCCGCGCGGCTCGCGCTCCTTCAGCCAGGCGTACGCAGCCTCGCGGTTGCCGGCGTTGACGACGAGGAGGAAGGCGCCGTGGCCGAGGCGGTAGACGATGAGGTCGTCGACGATCCCGCCCGTCTCCGTCGTCAGGAGCGTGTACTGCGCGCCGCCGTCCGCGACGCGGTCGACGTCGTTCGAGAGGACGGACTGGAGGAACGCCTGCGCCGCCGGCCCGTCGACGTGGAGCTGCCCCATGTGCGACACGTCGAACGCGCCCGCGCGGGTGCGCACCGCGACGTGCTCGGGGATCACGCCCTCGTACTGCACTGGCATCTCCCAGCCGGCGAACGGGACCATCCGTGCGCCGAGCGCGACGTGCGCGTCATGGAGTGGCGTCTGCCGAAGCGTCGCGCTCACTAGGCGCGACTCTAGCTTGCCTGCGAGCGTGCGCTCCGCGCGAGGGCAGATCCCTGAAGCGGACTGCCGGCTCCGCCGGCGCCCGCGAAGGCTATGGCGGCGAGGGCAGCCGAGATCGGAGTGTCAGTCGCGGAGGAAGCTAGGGACGTCGATCTCGGCCTCGTCGGGCCGCGGCCGCGGCTCGAAGCTCGGGGCGGCCGACTCCGACGAGCTCGCCGGCGCCGCGACGGCCTCCGGCCTGCGCCGGCGCGGCCGACCTCCGCCGAACCCGGTGGCGATCACGGTCACGCGCACGTCCTCGCCGAGCGACTCGTCGATCACCGCGCCGAAGATCACGTTCGCGTTCGGGTCGGCGTGGCCGGTCACGACCTCGGCCGCCTCGTTCACCTCGAACAGGCCGACGTCCCCCGGCCCGGTGATGTTGAGTAGCACCCCGGTCGCGCCGTCGAGCGTCGTCTCGAGCAACGGCGAGGAGACGGCCGCGTTCGCCGCCGCCGTCGCACGGCCCTCGCCGCGCGCGGTGCCGATGCCCATCAGCGCCGAGCCCGCGTCGCGCATGATCGTCCGCACGTCCGCGAAGTCGAGGTTGACGAGCCCCGGGACGGTGATCAGGTCGGTGATCCCCTGCACGCCCTGGCGGAGGATGTCGTCGGCCATCCGGAACGACTCGAGGATCGGGGTCGTCTTCTCGACGACCTGGAGCAGGCGGTCGTTCTCGATCACGATCAGCGTGTCGACGCGGTCGCGAAGCGTCTCGATCCCGGCCGTCGCCTGCTCGGCGCGGCGCCGACCCTCGAACCCGAACGGCTTCGTCACGACGCCGACCGTGAGCGCTTCGAGCTCGCGGCCCAGCTCGGCGACGACGGGCGCTGCGCCGGTGCCCGTGCCGCCGCCCTCGCCGGCGGTGACGAACACCATGTCGGCGCCCTTCAGGGCCTCCTTCAGCTCGTCGCGGCTCTCCTGCGCGGCGGCGAGCCCGACCTCGGGGTTCGCGCCGGCGCCGAGGCCGCGGGTCGCCTTGGAGCCGATGTGGATCTTCACGTCGGCGTCGGTGTCGAGGAGCGCCTGCGCGTCGGTGTTCACCGCGATGAACTCCACGCCGGTGAGGCCGGACTCCACCATGCGGTTGACGGCGTTCGTACCGCCTCCGCCGACGCCGACCACCTTGATCACTGCGAGGTAGTTGCCGTTCTGCGTGCTCATCTCGACCTGCCTGAGGGTCAAGCTCTCATCGAGCTATGGGTAGGGCTGAAACACGTGATTCGAAGCCAGGGTACGGACTCCTTGTCGGCAATGTCAACGGAACCCTCAAGGCACGCTGGAGGTCGAATTCTCGACCTCTACCTGAGGGTCCGACCCTGGTGGGCCAGCGACGGGCCGGTCGGGCACGCTCACGTCGAGGTAGCCGGCGCCGAGCGGCAGCCGCGGGATCACGCGCGCGGCCACTGCGAGCTTCAGATCCACGTCGCGGATGTCGCCCAGCCTCAGCTCGAGACCCGAGCGGAGCCGCAGCGTCAGCTGGTCGTCGGCCGTCGTGAGCGATGCGACGCGACCGGGGAAGTGCGCGCCCGCGAGCGGCGTCACCGCCTCGACCGCGACCTTCACGTCCCCGTCGACGAGCTGGCCCCGCTCGAGAGCGACGTCCTTCGCGACCCACATCCGCGCGAGCCGCGGCTTCGCGTGCCGGTCGACGCGCGCGATCACGCGCCCCCGGGCCGAGAGGACGTACGCCTCCGAGCCCTGCCGCGCGACCGCGACCGGCCGCTCGGGGTCGACGGTGACGCGCAAGGTGTGTGGGAACGCCCTGTCGAAGGAGACGCCGGCGACGGTGGAGAGCGCCAGCACGTCCCTGCGCGCGGCCTCGAGGTCGAGCCCGACGAGGCTGTCGCCCCGGCGGCCCGCCAGGGCCCGCTCGACCTGCTTCGCGACACCGGGGCTCGCGCCGGAGACGTCGATCGAGCCGACGCCGAACAGGCTCGTCTCCCGCGCAAGGAGCAGCGCGACGAGCATCCCTGCAAGCGCGCCGAAGGCGAGCAGCAGCGTGCGGCCGGAGGGGACGAGCCGGCCGAGCTCGAGGCGATCGCCGGGGTCCATGCGCGGAAAGGGGACGACGACGCTCGCCGTCCGCGCACGCGGCCGCTCGCGCCCTGCTCGTCCCCTGGTGGCCACGGGACCCGACTTCGCCGCCGGGCCCCGTTCTCCTAGAGCTCGTGCGAGCCGAGCAGTACGACCTCGTGCTCGAGCTCGACGCCGAACTGCTCCCGGGCCCGCCGGCGTGCCTCCCGCATCAGGGCGAGGCACTCCTCGCTCGTCGCCCCGCCGGCGTTCTCGATGAAGTTCGCATGGCGCGGCGAGACGACCGCGCCGCCGATCGCGTGGCCCTTGAGCCCGCAGAGCTCGAGGATCCGCCCCGCTCCGAGCTCGCCCGGCGGGTTCTTGAACACCGAGCCGAACGTGCGCCTGTTCGTCGGCTGCGTCGCCTTCCGCCGGGCGATCAGGTCCGCCACCTCTGCCTTGATCTCGGCGACCGGCCTGGGAGTGAGGCGGTACTCGAGGCGTGCGACGACCTGGTCCGGCCGGACATGCGAGTGGCGGTAGTCGAGCCCGAGCTCGTCGGGCGTGAGCCAGCCGGTTCCCTCCGCGGACACGACGAGCGCGCGGACGAGGATCCCGCTCCAGTCGGAGCCGTACGCGCCCGCGTTCATCCGGACACCCCCGCCTGCGGTGCCCGGGATGGCGCACGCGAACTCGAGGCCTCCGAGCCCTGCGTCCCGTGCGCGGTGGAGGCACACTGCGTTGGTCGCGCCGCCGCCGGCGCGCAGCAGCCGTCCGTCGACCTCGACGTCCGCCAGGTCGCCCGCCAGCCGCAGCACGAGCGCATCGACCCCTACGTCGGCGGCGAGGAGGTTCGAGCCGAGCCCGACCGTCCGGAGCTCGAGGCCCCGCTCGATCGCCCAGGCGATCGCCTCCTCGAGCTCCGCGACCGACCGCGGCCGGGCGAACGCTGCCGCCGGCCCGCCTGTGCCGATCGTCGTCGAGCGGGAGAGCGGGACACAGGTCTCGATCTCGACGGCCACTATGCCGTCCGGTCTGCGGTAGGCAGCGCCTCGAGGATCGCCCGGGCGGCACGCCACGGCTCGCCGACACCGAGCGTCAGGACGAGATCACCGGCTCGGGCGGCCGCGAGCGCGAGCCGAACGGAGTCGTCGAGCGTCGGAGCCCACATCCGCCGCGTCGGGTCGGGCACCGCGTCGAGTACGAGCCTCGCCGAGACGCCCTCGCGCGGCGCGTCTCGACGACCCACGAAGTCCGTCACGATCGCGACGTCGGCGAGCCCGAGCGCCTCGCCCAGCTCGTGGTGGAGCTGGCGCGTCCGCTCGACGACGTGCGGGACGTAGAGCGCGACGAGCCGCCGCGGCTGCCGTTCGCGGGCGGTGGCCAGCGCGGCCCGCAGCTCCGTCGGGTTGTGGCCGTAGTCGTCGACCACCGTGACCCCGGCGCGGGTGCCGAGCTCCTGGAACCGCCGGTCGGCGCCTGCGAACTCGCCCAGCGCAGCCTCTGCGCGCTCGCGGTCGACACCGGCGGCGGCGAGCGCAGCGACCGCGGCCGCCGCGTTGCGGCGGTTGTGCTCGCCCGGCACCGCGAGGGGAAACTCGGCCGGCTCGAGCTCGTCGCCGCGGACCACCTCGGGCACCTGCGTGAGCCACGCATCGAGTGCGTCGCGGAGCTCGACGACGGAGGTCCAGCTCGCGTGATGGTCGAGCTCGACGTTGGTGAGCACCGCGAGCCGCGGCCGGAGCTCGAGCACCGATCGATCGGACTCGTCTCCCTCGACGACGAGCCACCCCTCCCCCGTGCCCGCGTTTCCGCCGAGCTGAGGGACGATGCCGCCGATGATCCAGGCCGGATCGTCGCCCGCCTCACGGAGCCCGAAGGCGATCATCGCCGCGGTCGTCGTCTTCCCGTGCGCGCCGGTGACGACGATCGACGGCCGCGCGGCCACGAGCTCGGCGAGGAAGGCCGCCCGTGACGTCCCGTCGATCCGCTCGCGATGGGCGGTCGAGACGATCGCCTCCCACCCGGCGGGAGGACGGGGATCGCCGCCCAGGTCGACCTCGATCCCGTCGAGGGTCTCCGAGAAGATCGTCTCCTGCGCATCCCAGCCGCGCACCTCCGCGCCCCACGAGCGCGCGACGTTCGCGTATGCGGACATCCCCGACCCGGCGATCCCGACGAAGTAGAGCCGGCGGCCCCGGAGGGGCTTGTGTTGATTCAACACAAGCTCACCGGCGCCGACCCTCGGCGAGCGCGATCAGCTCGTCCGCGACGTCGTCAGCGGCGTCCGGCCGGGCGAGCTCGAGCATCGCCGCGCTCATCGAGGCGAGCCGCTCGCGGTCGGCGAGGAGCTCCGCGACGAGCGCCGGGATCCGGTCGACCTCGGCGTCGGGCACGACGATCGCTCCACCGCCGCGCTCGAAGTGCTTCGCGTTGAGCGTCTGGTGGTCGGCGGTCGCGTGCGGATACGGCACGAGGACGGAAGGGACGCCGGCCGCGGCAAGCTCCCACACCGTGCCCCCCGCCCGCGACACCGCGACGTCCGCCGCGGCGAGCGCGTCTCCGAAATGGTCGGTCTGCGCCAGCAGCACGTAGCCGTCGCGCGAGACCCGGGGCCGCAGCGCCTCGTAGTCGCGCTCGCCCGAGATATGCAGCACCGCCGGACCCTCGTCGCCCCAGGCGCTCACCGCGAGCTCGTTGAGCGAGCGCGCGCCTGCGAGCGCGCCGAACACCGCCACCACCGGGGCGTCCGCCGGAAAGCCGAACTGCCGCCGCCCCTCCTCGTGGGTCGCCCCACGGTGCGCGAGCGGGATCGGCCGGCCGACGACGCGCACCTTGCTCCCGGTTCGGCCGGGGATCTCGTAGGCGAGCAGGAGGCGCTGCGCGAACGGCGCGGCCAGGCGGTTTGCGAGCCCGAGATGGGCGTCCGCCTCCGTGACCGCCGCGGGAATCCGGCGCAGGCGCGCGGCAACGACCATGGGCCCGGCGACGTAGCCGCCCGCGCCGAGCACGACGTCCGGCCGGCGCCGGCGGAGAATCGCGAGGCAGTGCGCCGGGGCGGCGGACGCCCGCCACGCTGCGCGCAGCTGGGCGGCGCTGGGCTTGCGAGGGAGACCCGAGACCGGGAACGTGTCGAGCGGGAAGCCCGCCTCAGGCACCAGCCGCGACTCGACGCGGTCGGGCGTCCCTGCGAACGTCACCGCTACTCCGCGTGCGCGCAGCGCCTCCCCGACCGCGAGCGCCGGACGAACGTGGCCGGCGGTTCCCCCGGCCGCGATCACGCACGCGAGCTTCGACGACGCGCTCATTCACCGCGATGTTAAGGAGCACCCCGACGCCGCAGAGCATCACGAGGAGCGACGAGCCGCCGTAGGAGACGAACGGCAGCGGGATCCCGGTGAGCGGCGCGAGCCCGAGCACGGCGGCGAGGTTGACCGCTGCCTGGCCGCACACGAGGGTGGTGATCCCCGCCGCGAGCCTCTTCCCGAACGGGTCGCGGCATTCGAGCGCGACACGGAAGCCGACCCAGGCGAACACGGCGAAGCCGGCGATCAGGAGAGTCGACCCGATCAGCCCGAGTTCCTCGCCGACGACGGCGAAGATCATGTCGGTGTGCGCCTCCGGGAGGAAGTTGACCTTCTGGATCCCCTGCCCGAGCCCCTCCCCTGTGATCCCGCCCGAGCCCATCCCGATGATCGCCTGGACGTTCTGGAAGCCCGCGCCCTCCGCGTCCTTCCACGGGTCGAGGAAGCTGAGGAGACGGGCGCGGCGGTAGGGCTCCATGTAGATCGCGAGCGCTCCCGCACCGAGCGCGAGGGTCGTCGCAAGGAAGTAGAGCCGGAGCGGGATCCCGGAGACGAGCAGGATCCCCGAGACCATCACTGCCAGCGCGATCGTCGTTCCGAGATCGGGCTCGATGACGATCAGGGCGCAGAAGAGCCCGACGACGAGGCCGACGGGCTTGAGCAGCTCTCCGAGGTCACGCGGGACCGGCCGGCGCGCCAGCACCGCACAGACCCAGATGCAGACGGCGAGCTTCGCCAGCTCCGCCGGCTGCACGCTGACGGGCCCGAAGACGAACCAGCGATGGGCGCCGTTGATCACCGGCGCGACGACGAGCACGGCCGCGCAGAGGCCGAGGGCGATCATCAGGAGAAGCGGGGCGAGTGGCCGCAGCACGTGGTAGTCGACGCGGGAGAGGACGGCGAGCAGCACGAGGCCGACGACCGCGTACATCCCCTGCTTCACGAGGAACCGCATCGGGTCGCCCTCGCCGAGCGTGGCCGAGGCCGAGGTCGCGCTGAACACCATCACGAGCCCGAACGCGACGAGCCCGAGGGTGACGAGGATCAGGAGCCGCTGCTCGACCTGCCCTCGGTCCGCGCGTCGTCTGGTCCCCACCCCGGGAGCTTCTCCACGAGCCTGCGAAACTCCTCCCCGCGCTGCTCGAACCCGTCGAACTGGTCGAATGAGGCACAGGCCGGCGAGAGCAGCACGACGTCGTTCTCGGAGGCCTCCTCCGCGGCCGCCGCAAGCGCCAGCTCGAGGGTCCCCGCCCGAACGTAGAGGACGTGCGCCGTGTCGAGGGCTGCGGCGAGCTCGTCGGCGGCCTCGCCGATCAGATAGGCGCGGTCGCCGGAGGCGAACGCGCCCGCGAGCGCGTCATACGGCTCGTCCTTCCCGCGACCGCCGAGGATCACGTGCTTCCGCCGTCCGGGGAACGACGCCAGCGCACGAAGCGCCGCCGCCGCGTTCGTCGCCTTCGAGTCGTTGACGTAGAGGGCTCCGTCGACGGTGCCGACCTCCTCGATCCGGTGCTCGACTCCCGCGAAGGTCTCGAGCCCGCGGGCGACCGCCTGGTCCGGCACGCCGATCGCGAGCGCGGCGGCGGTCGCCGCAGCGGCGTTCTCGCGGTTGTGCGAGCCGGGGATGCGCGGCTCGGCCGGGAGGGGGTCGTCGGGCGAGAAATCGACCCGCCGGGCCGAGCCCGGCACCCGCCCGAAGCCGCGCGGGACGACGGCGACGTCACCCGGCCCCTGCCGCTCGAACGCGCGCAGCTTCGCCGCCGCATACGCGTCGAAGGTGCCGTGCCGGTCGATGTGGTCCGGCTCGAGGTTCGTCAGCACGGCGACGCGCGGCCGCAACGTCTCGACGTCCTCGAGCTGGAACGACGAGAGCTCGCAGACGACCCATGCTGCGTCGTCGATGCTGCCGACCAGAGAGGTGAGCGGCCGACCGATGTTGCCCGCCACCTCGACGGGCCACCCCGCGGCCTCGAGGACCGCCCCGAGCAGCGCGGTGGTCGTGGTCTTCCCGTTCGTCCCCGTGACGCCGACCATCGGATTCGCGAGGAGCCGGGAGCCGAGCTCGATCTCGGAGATCACGGGCACGCCGCGCTCCCGGGCGGCGACGACCGGACCCGCATCGGCCGGGATGCCCGGGCTCTTGACGACGAGCCCGACGCCGTCGAGGAGACCGTCGTCCCACGCTCCCAGGCGGACCTCGGCCTCGATGCCGGACGCGTCGACAGTCTCCGACGCGTCGTGAGCGACCACTGCGACGCCCTGCGCGACGAGCGCAGCGACGGCCGCCCGCCCCGAGCGCGCCAGCCCCAGGACGAGGGCCCGAGCCGGTAGATCGCTCACGCGGCAAGCGTAATCCGCCGTGCGCCGGTCAAGTCCGCGCGACGACCCGCCGATGCCTAGCAGGAGGGCTCCGGGCCTCCCGATGCGCATGCCACGCCGCCGACACCTGGTCGCCGTCGCCGTGCTCGCGGCGCTCGCCGCGGCGCTCACGGTTGCCGTCGTCCGGGCGACGGGGAGCGGGGACGCGACGCCGGCGGTCGCCTCCTGGGCGCCCGCCCCTCGCCACGCCCGTGGCCTGTCCGTGCTGGCGACGGCGGGGAACGGACGCTATGCGCTGCACACGGCGCACGGCGCCGTCACGTTCCTCGCGGGCGTGAACCTCGGCGGGACCACCCCGGGGCACCAGCCGGGCGAGCTCGCGATCACGGCCTCGGACTACCGGCGCTGGTTCGCGGAGATGGGCAACCTCGGGATCCGCGCGGTGCGGATCTACACGATCCACCCTCCTGCCTTCTACCGCGAGCTCGCCCGGTACAACCGCGCGCACGCCGGCGCGCCGCTCTATCTGCTCCAGGGCGTGTATCTCCCGGACGAGTCGTATCCCGACAAGCCGAAGGGGCTGTACGACCCCAGCGTCGCGGCGGCGTTCCGAGCCGAGCTCCGGGACGCGGTCGGCGCGGTCCACGGAGACCTCGAACGCGCTCCGCGCCGTGGACGGGCGGACGGGCGCTGGCGCGCCGACGTGAGCCGGTGGCTTGCCGGCTGGATCATCGGCGTCGAGTGGGATCCCTTCGGGGCGCAGCGAACCGACCGCGTCGACGAGGGAGCCCCTTCCGTCGAGGGCCGCTACTTCCGGAGCGCCACCGGCGCGACGCCGACGGAGCGATGGCTCGCCGGGAACATGAACCGCCTCGCGGCGCTCGAGGCTGCGCGGGGGGTCTCCGTGCCGATCGCCTTCACGAACTGGCCGACGACCGACCCGCTCCCTCATCCGACGGAGCCGCTCGGCCGCGAGGACCTCGTCGGCATCGACGCGAACCACGTCCGGCCCACGCCCGCGTGGCCCGGTGGGACGTTCGCGAGCTACCACGCGTACCCGTACTACCCCGACTTCCAGCGCCACGAGCCGGCGCTTCGCCGCTACGAGCTCGGCGGGAAGCGCGACCCGTATGCCGGGTACCTCGCCGCATTGCGCGAACACCACGGCGAGATCCCCGTGATGGTGACGGAGTTCGGCGTGCCGTCCTCGATCGGCTCGGGGCACGAGGGCCCGCGCGGCCGTGACCAGGGCGCCCACTCCGAGCAGGAGGCGATGCGGATCGATGCCGACCTGCTCCGCGTGATCCGCCGAGAGCGCCTGGCGGGGGCGTTCCTCTTCTCGTGGATCGACGAGTGGTTCAAGTTCACGTGGAACACGCTGCCGCGGCAGCAGCCGGTCGCCGACCGCCGCCAGCTCTGGCACGACCCGTGGACGAACGAGCAGTGGTTCGGGCTCGTCGCTGCGGATGCCGGCCCGCCCGTCCCCGACGGCCGGGTCGTCCACGAGAGCAGGCACGGGGTGCGCGAGATCAGGCTCGCGACCGACCCGTCCTGGCTCCATCTGCGGATCCACCTCGACCATCCTGCGAGGACGCAGCTGACGCTGGGCTTCGACGTCGTGCCGGGCGGCGCGGCCCGTCTTCCCGGCACGGGCGGTCACGATGGGGCGAGCGACTACGCCGTCGTGCTCGAGCCCGGCAGGTCGACGGGCCAGGCCTACGTGCGGACCGCGCTCGACCCGCTGCCGCTCGACTTCTCCCCACTCCCGCGCGGCGTGATCCGATCGGCGGACGGGTGGGACGAGATGCTCCTCTCCACGAATCGCACCCTCGTCGTCCCGACGACGGGAGAGCGCCTGCCGTACGAGACGATGGACGTCGGCAGGCTGCGGTGGGGGACGTGGGATCCCGCCTCTCCCGACTACGACAGCCGCGCCACCTGGCAGGCGGACGGCAATGACGTGACGATCAGGATCCCCTGGATGCAGCTGGGGATCGTCGACCCGTCGTCGCATCGGGCGCTCGTGCCGCGGCTCCGCGCGGGCCGTCCCGTCGCGACCACCGTGCCGGTGAAGGCCGTCGGCCTCCGCGTCGTCTCCCCGACCGAACGCACCGCGACCGCCGACCTCGCGTGGGACGGATGGAACGTCGTCCATCCGAGCGAGCGGCTGAAGGCGGGCGTCCAGACCTACGAGCAGGCGCTGCGGGACGTCTATGCCTCGCCCGGCGAGGGCTGAACGGCCGTCCTCGTGTCACGCCTCGCGACGGCGACGCCCGCGAGGATCGCCGCCGCCCCGACGCCGAACGCAGGTGTCAACCGCTCGTCCAGCAGGAGCGCGGCGAGCACGAGACCCGAGATCGGCTGCAGGAACATGAGGGGCGCCATGCGGGCGATGCCGCCGCTCGCCAGGGCCCAGTACCAGCCGACGTAGCCGACGATCGACACCATCACCGCGAGGAACAGCACGGCCGCCCAGGACCGCGCATCGGCATGAGGCGCCCCGCCGCGCGCAACGAGGCCGAGCCCGAGTGGCAGGAGCACGACCCCGCCCAGGATCACGCCCCAGTACGTCGTCGTCGCGCTCGAGACGCCCCTCGGCACGAGCAGCGCTCCCGCGACGTAGCCGGACGAGACGGCGAGCGCGCCGGCGAGGACAATCAGGTCGCCGGCGAGCGTCGCCGTGCCGTCGTCGCCGCCTGCGCGGCCGGCGATGATCACCGCCTCCCCCGCGAGCGCGACCGCGCACCCGGCCAGCCACCACGCGCCCGGCAGACGCCGCGTCGCCACTGCCGCCCAGAGCCCGGTGAAGACGGGCAGCCCCGCGAGGATCGCGACGCCGTGCATCGCGGAGGTGCGCTCCTGGCCGACCGTGTAGACGACGGGGAAGATCACGAACGCCGCGGCGGCCGAGACGAGCAGCAGCAGCCGCGACGGCCGGCTCGCCGGCGGTCGCAGCCCACTCATCGACACGAGCGGCACCGCGATCACCGCCGCGAGGACGGTACGGAGCACCGCGACCATGAGCGGCTCGACGTCCTCGGTCGCGATCCGCGTCGCGACCGGGCTCGCGCCCCAGATCACCATGCACAGCACCGAGACGACCACGGGGCCGGCGAGCCACTGCGTCGAGCGCCTCGGCGCCGCCTTCCTGGTCAGGAGATCCACACCTCTCAACCTAGTGGGACTCCTTCTGAAGTCACCCTGCCCGACCCGTGAACGCCGGCGTCCCGCCCTGTCAGAGCTGGAAGCGCAGGTAGTAGCGGTAGTAGAGCGCGAAGCCGATCGCGCAGAGGATCGCGCCGACGATCCAGAAGCGGACCATGATCTTCGTCTCGGACCATGCCTTCATCTCGAAGTGGTGGTGGATCGGGGCCATCAGGAAGACACGTTTGCCCGTGCGCTTGAAGCTGGCCACCTGGATCATCACGGAGAGGATCTCGACGAGGTACACGCCGCCGATGAACACGAGCAGGACCTCGGTCTCGGTGAGGATCGCGAGGGTCGCGATCGCCCCGCCGAGCGCCATCGAGCCGGTGTCGCCCATGAACACCTCGGCGGGGAACGCGTTGAACCAGAGGAAGCCGATCACGCCGCCGATCAGGGCGGCCGCGACGATCGCGATGTCGAGGTACTCGTGGCTCCGGGCGGCGACGTCGTCCGGCGACGAGCGGAGCCAGTCGATCACCGCGATCGCGAGCAGGGTGATCAGGGAGATCGCGCAGGTGCCGGCGGCGAGCCCGTCGAGGCCGTCGGTGAGGTTGACGCCGTTCGACGTCCCCGCGATCACGAGGAAGAGGAACGGGAAGTACAGCCAGTGGAGGTCGATGTTCACGTCGACGAGCGGGAAGTAGATCTCCGTGTCCATGTAGCCGACCTGCGTCGTCGCCCAGCCGACCCCGGCCGTGATCAGCACGAGGCCTGCGAGCTTCCAGCGGCCGCTGAGCCCGAGCGACCGGCGACGGCGCACCGAGAGGTAGTCGTCCGCGAAACCGATCAGGCCGCAGCCCAGGGTCGCGAGGATGATCGTGATGCCCGGCACGGTGTAGAGGGAGACGATCAGGGCCGGCACCAGGGCGGCCACGAGGATCAAAAGGCCGCCCATCGTCGGCGTGCCCGCCTTGACGACATGGCCCGCGGGGCCTTCCTCTCGGATCTGCTGCCCGATCGACTGGCGCTTGAGCCAGGCGATGAAATAGGGCCCCACCGCGACGGCGATCACCATCGCGATGAGCCCCGCGATCAGGACTCGTGCCATGCCTCGGAGTGTTTCTCGATCAGGGCAGGGATGCCTTCGAGCCCGACTGCCCGGGAGGCCTTGACCAGGATCGCGTCACCGGGACGGAGCAGGTCGAGCAGCTCGCCGGCCCCCGCCGCATCCGCCACGACCACACCGCCGGAGACGCCGTCGAGGTACGCGCGAGCGGGCTCGCCGATCGCGACGACGAGCTCGATCCCGAGCTCCCGCAGGAGCGCCGCGATCTCCGCGTGGTAGCGGCCGCTCTCGTCTCCGAGCTCGGCCATCTCCCCGAGGATCGCGACGCGCCGCCGCTCGCAGGCCCGCTCGGCGAGATCGAGCAGGGCGGCGCGCATCGAGAGCGGGTTCGCGTTGTACGCGTCGTTCACGACGAGCCCGCCGCCCGGCAGCTCGAGCACCTCGCCGCGCCAGCGGCTGAGGCTGATCGCGGCGGCGCCCTCGGCCGCGCGCTCGAGCGGCAGGCCGAGCGCAGCGTAGGCCGTCAGCGCCGCGAGAACGTTGCCCGCGAGGTGACGTTGCGCGAACGGGAGCGGGAGGCGGACCTCGGCCTCGCCGACGAGGAACAGCCACGCGTCTCCGTCCCGGACGACCGACCGCGTGTCGAAGCGCCGAACGGCGATGTCGTCGCGGAAGAACGGCTCGAGCAGCGGCTCGCCGGCCGGGACGACGGCCGCGCCGCCCGAGGGCAGCGCCTCGATCGCCTCGGCGTTCGCGCGGGCGACGTCCTCCACCGTGCCGACGAGCTCGAGGTGCTCCGGCCCGATCGACGTGACGAGCGTGAGCGTCGGCCGCGCGATCGCGCAGAGCTCGGCGATCTGGCCGCTCCCGCGCATCCCCATCTCGGTCACGAGCACCCGCGTCTCCGGCTCGAGCCCGAGCACCGTCAGCGGCAAGCCCAGCTCGTTGTTCCGGCTCGCGTCCGCGGCGACGGTTGGCGTGACCGCCGCGCAGAGGGCGGCGAGCACGTCCTTCGTCGTCGTCTTCCCGACGGAGCCGACCACGGCGACCACCTGGGCCTCGGAGCGGTTGCGGACGAGTGAGGCGAGCGCCGCGAGGGCGGCCTCCTGGTCGTGGGGGATCAGGGTCGCGGCGCCGGCCGCGCGCGCCTCCTCGACGAACCGCACGCCGGTGTTCAGCGCGACGAAGAGGTCACCGGGCCTGGCGGCGCGCGAGTCGTCGTGGACCCGGCGCACGACGCCGTCGCCCGGTGCGCCGGCGAGCTCCCCGAGCGCAAGCTCCTCGATCTCCGTCCACTCGAGGGGGATCACGCGGTCACCACGATGCGCCCTCCGGCGGACGACCCTGGCAACACGGTGTTGCAAGGTGGAGAGCGCGCGCCGTGCCCACGGCGGCCGGACAACGCTTGTGGTGAATCACCACAAGCGTTGTCAGCCCCCGCCTCGCAGGCGCGCGAGGGCCGCGCGGGCGACCTCGCGGTCGTCGAACGGATGGATCTCGCCGTCGATCTCCTGACCCTGCTCGTGTCCCTTGCCGGCGATCAGGACCACGTCGCCGGCGCCGGCGTCGCCGATCGCGGTCTCGATCGCGGAGCCGCGATCGAGGTCGATCTCGACGTCGGCGCCGGAGCCCTGGAGGATCTGCTCGACGATCGCGAGCGGCTCCTCGGAGCGCGGGTTGTCGTTCGTCACGATCACGCGGTCGGCGAGCTCGCGGGCGACACGACCCATCTCCGCGCGCTTCGTCCGGTCGCGGTCTCCGCCCGCCCCGAAGACGACCGTGAGCCGCCCCGGACCGAGCTCCCGCGACGCCTGCAACGCCGCCGCAAGCGCGTCGGGCTTGTGGGAGTAGTCGACGACGACCGCGAAGTCCTGGCCCTCGTCGACCGCCTCGAAGCGCCCCGGCACCCCGCGGACGGCGCGCACGCCCTCCGCGATCGCCTCGTCGTCGACGTCGAGCAGCGTCGCCGCCGCAACCGCGCCGAGGATGTTCTCCACGTTGAAGATCCCGAGGAGCGGCGTCTCGATCCGGATCCCGGCCGCGGTGAACGAGGAGCCGTGAGGGCCGAGCTCGAGGCCGTCGGCGCGCACCTCCGCCTCGGGCCGGAGCCCGAAGGTGACGAGCGGCGCGCGGTGCGCACCCGCCAGCTCGTCAGCGAGGCGACGACCGTGCGGGTCTCCGACGTTGACCGCGGCAGGTGGCGGAGCGAGCCCCGTGAACAGGCGCCGCTTCGCCTGGAAGTACTCCTCCATGTCGCCGTGGAGGTCGAGATGGTCCCGCCCGAGGTTCGTGAAGCAGAGCGCCGCGAACCGCACCCGGTCGAGGCGCCGGAAGTGCGACCCGTGCGAGGACGCCTCGATTGCGGCCGCCGCGTCACCCCGGTCGAGCATCTCGCGGAAGAGGCGCTGCAGGTCGATCGCCTCGGGCGTGGTGTGCGGGGCGGCGCGTCCGGCGCCGGCCACGATCCACTCAACCGTCCCGACCATCCCCGTCGACCTGCCGTCCGCCTCGAGGATGGACCGCATCAGGTAGGTCGTCGACGTCTTCCCGCTCGTGCCGGTGACGCCTCCGACCGTCAGGCGCTCGGTCGGCATGCCGAAGAACACGTCCGCGGCGACCGCCATCGAGGCCCGCGCGGACTCGACGACGAGCTGCGGCACCGCGACGTCGAGCGGCCGCTCCACGACGAGCGCGACGGCTCCGGCGGCGACGGCGTCCGCTGCGAGGTCGTGACCGTCGCGTGTCGCGCCGGGGACGCAGAAGAAGAGCGTGCCGCCCGAGACGGCGCGCGTGTCGTACGCGAGGTCGAGGATCTCGACGGCCCGCCGCCCGATCACGTCGCCCGGCACGAGCGCGCGGATCAGCGCGTCGAGCTCCATCGGCGCGATTGTAGGGACGCGGTCACCGACCACGTCCCTACCCTGTGTCCAGGCTACGGCGTCGTGAACGACGCGAGCAGCGAGGAGGACCGCTTCGTCTCGGGCGCGTCCGGGGGAACCTCGAGGTACTGGAGCGCGAAGCGGGCGATGTCGCGGAACACCGGCGCCGCCACGACACCGCCGTAGATCTGGCCGTGGGGCTCGTCGATCATCACGAGGATCGCGAGACGCGGCTTCCGCGCGGGCACGAGGCCGACGAACGACGCGACGTACTTCGAGACGTAGTGGCCGTTCTCGGCCTTGTTCGCCGTGCCGGTCTTCCCGGCGACGGTGTACCCGGGGATCGCCGCCTCGGTGCCGGTGCCCTCGAGGACGACGTCGCGGAACATCGCGATCATCCGGTCGGCGGTGTGCCGCGAGACGATCCGGCGGGCGCCGCCGTGGGAGACGCGCTTGCCGCCGATCTTCTCGATCACGTGCGGGGCCGGCATCACGCCGCCGTTGCCGATCGCGGCGTAGGCCCCGATCATCTGCAGCGGGGTCACCGCGATGCCCTGCCCGATCGGGACGGTGCCGATCGTCGAGCCCGACCAGTCGTCGTAGGGCAGCACCATGCCGGGGCTCTCACCGGGCAGCTCGCTGCCGGTCGCCTTGCCGAAGCCGAAGCGGTCGATCCAGCGGGCGAGCTCTCGGCCGCCGAGCCGCTCCTTCGCGATCGTCACGGTGCCGACGTTCGACGACTCGGCAAGGATCTGCCGCACGGTCATCCGCTCTGCGGGCCGGTAGTGCGAGTCGTGGATCACGCGATCGGCGACGTGGATCGTCGGCTGGAGCCAGAAGGACGTCTCGGGCGTGACGACGTTGTCCTCCAGCGCGCCCGCGATCGTGACGATCTTGAACGTCGAGCCCGGCTCGTAGACGTCGGTCACGGCGCGGTTCCTGCGCAGATCCGCGGGCGCGGAGGCGAAATCGTTCGCGTCGAACGTCGGCGCGTTGGCCATCGCGAGGATGCCGCCCGTGTGGGGGTCCATCACGATCGCGGTGCCGCCCTTCGCCCCGAACCGCGCGACTGCGGCCGAGAGGAGCTGCTCCGCGTTCGCCTGGATCTGATGGTCGATCGTCAGCACGACGTTCTTGCCCGGCCGCTCCTGCCGCGACTTCACGACGTCGATCGCCTGACCCGCCGGGTCGCGGACCACGACCTCGTATCCGGGTCGCCCCGCGAGCGCGCGGTCGAGCGACTTCTCGAGCCCGTCGAGGCCGAAGTTGTCGGTTCCGGCAAAGCCGAGGAGGTTGGAGGCAACGCGCCCCTGCGGGTACGTGCGTCGCTCCTCCGGATAGAAGCCGAGACCGGCGACGTGCTGCTTCTCGAGGTCGCCCGCCTTCAGGGCGTCGGCCTTCCGGTCGATGTAGACGAACTGCTTCGTGCGGTCGCGCAGCCTCGGGTAGAGGTTGTCGGCGCTGAGGCCGAGGGCGGTTGCGGCCTTGACCGCGGCCTTCTTCGGCGCGACGACGTTCCGCGGGTCGGCGTAGACGGTGATCGCCTGCTCCCCGATCGCGAGCGGCTCGCCCGTCCGGTCGAAGATCGTGCCGCGCCCGGCCGGGATCTCGATCGTCTGACGGTGCTGATGCGCGGCCATCGCCTCGAAGCTCGACGCGCGGACGACCTGGATCCACGCCGCGCGCGCGAAGGTCGCGGCGAACAGCACCGCGAACCCGACGAGCAGGAGGCGGATGCGGACGTTCGCGCGCTTCTCGGTCACTTCGTTGCCGGCTCGAGGCGGAGGTACGTCGTCGTGTTCGGGTCGGCGGGGACGAGGCCGAGCTTCGAGGCCGCCTCGCTCTCGATCCGGGCATTCGAGGACGCGCTGGACAGCTGCGCGCGTGAGGTCGCGATCTCGGCCTTCAGCTCGGCACGGGTGTGCCGGAGGCCGTCGAGCTGCACGTTGAGCCGGAGCACGAGGACGTTCACGGCGACGACGCCGGCGAGCAGGGCGCCGATCACGACGATCCAGAGCACGCCGCCGCCGAACGCGTTGCGGCCGACGCGAGGACGTCTGAGCGAGGCCTGAGCGATGGTCGACATCGGCCGCTACGTCCTCACCGCGACGCGCAGGCGGGCCGACGCCGAGCGCGGGTTCGCGTCGAGCTCGGCCTGGTCCGGCCGCACCGGCTTCCTCGTCAGCGGGCGCAGCGTCGGCTCCTTTCCGCAGATGCAGACCGGGAAGTCGGGCGGGCAGGTGCAGCCCTTCGCCTGCTCGGCGACGAAGCGCTTGACGATGCGGTCCTCGAGCGAGTGGAACGAGATCACCGCGAGCCGACCGCCCGGCCGCAGCATCTCGAGCGCCGCGGGGAGCGCCGCCTCGAGTGAGCCGAGCTCGTCGTTGACCGCGATACGGAGCGCCTGGAAGACGCGCTTCGCGGGATGCCCCTCGCCGAACCGCGCCGGGGTCGGGATCGCGAGCTTGATCACGTCGACGAGCTCGCCCGTTCGCGTGAACGGCGTCTGCTCCCGGCGCCGGACGATGGCCCGCGCGATCGGGGCTGCGTAGCGCTCCTCCCCGTAGCGGCGGAAGATCGTCACGAGCTCGCGCTGGTCCCACGTGTTGACGATCGCCGCGGCGGTCGGCTCCGAGGACGGGTCCATCCGCATGTCGAGCGGCGCGTCCGTCGCGTACGAGAATCCACGCTCCGGCCGGTCGATCTGCATCGACGAGATCCCGAGATCGAGCAGGATCGCGTCGGCCTTGACGTCGTTTGCGGCCAGTTGCGTCAGGACGACGGAGAAGTCGCCCCGGAGAAACCGCACGTCGACGCCCGCCCGGGCCCGGAAGCGGTCGAAGAACGACTTCGCCGTCGGGTCACGGTCGATCGCGACGAGCTTGCCCTGCCCCGCGAGATCCTCGGCGAGCAAGCGTGCGTGGCCGCCGGCGCCGAACGTCGCGTCGACGACGGTCTCGCCCGGGCGCACGGCGAGCAGCTCGCGCACGCGATCGGCGAGGACGGGGACGTGGTCAGCTTCCGTGTGCGGCAAGACGTTCGGCAGCATGCTCGACGCTCCCTTCGACGGCGGTCAGGTGCTTCTCCCACGTGGTGGGGTTCCAGAGCTCGAGATGGTCGTAGTTCCCGGCGACGACGACTTCGCGCTCGAGGCCCGCGTGCTTGACGAGCCACGAGGGCACGAGCACGCGGCCCGAGCCGTCGATATCGGCCTCGCCCGCGCCCGTGAAGAAGAACCGGCGCAGCTGACGCGCTTCGGTCGAGAGGGGGTCGAGCGCGGACATTCGCTCCTCGACGGTCACCTTCCACGTCTCCCGCGGGTACACCGCGGCGTTCCCGTCGATGCCGCGCGCAAGGATGACCCCGTCACCCAGCGCCTCGCGGAAGCGCGCCGGGAGCGTGAGACGGCTCTTGTCGTCGATCGTGTGCTCGTAGGTGCCGATGAACATCGCTCTGGGCCGTGGTCGATCGTGGTCACGTACTCCACGCTGCCCCACTTTATGCCACTACGTCCCACTTGGCAAGTCCCCTTCTTCCACGCCGCGACACGACGCGTACACGCGTTCGCTCGGCCGTGGGAGAGATCAGCGCACGACGACGTGCCGGGGCGCGACGCCCCTGCCCGTCAGCGCACCGGCGCCGCAGCGCGCGGCGAAGGCGATCGCGTCGTCGCCCGTCAGGCCGGCACCGAGCGCGTACGTGAGACCGGCGGCGAAGCTGTCGCCCGCGCCGTACGTGTCCACCACCTCGCCGGGCGGCGTCGCCGCCGAGAACGGGCCGCCGGGACGTGCCCAGCCTCCGAGCGCACCGGAGGTGGTCACGACGAGCTTCGGCGGCGGATCGAGATCGCCGCGGTAGTGCTCGGCCCGGTCCTCCCCGCTCCCGACGAGCGCATCGAGCTCGATCCCGCCGCGCCGCAGGACCTCGAGCTCCCTCGGCGTCGCGGTGAGCACCCGCGCGCGACGGGCATGGACGAGCGCGTCGATGTCCCCGGCGACGAAGAACACGGCGTCCATCGAGTCCAGCTCGTGCCACGGCAGCCGCTCGTCGTGACCGCGTGGCGTGAGCTTCGGGCCGACCGTCGTGATCGTCCGCTCGCCCGCATCGTCCACGTGCGTCAACGCCCAGCGCTGCGGCCGCTCGTCGATCCCGGCGTGCACGACGACACCGCGCCCCTCGAGCTCGGCCTGGGCGCGCCGCCCCAGATCGTCGTCACCGAGCGCCGTGAAGAGCCAGGCCTCGTCGGCCAGGAGCGCCAGCTGCACCGCGGCGACGGCCCCCGCCCCACCCGCCTGCTCCCACTGGTCGAGCCCGTGCGCGATCTCCCCGGGACGCGGCACGTGCTCGACCCGCACGAAGCGGATCCACTCGACGTGGCCGATGACGGCGACCCGCATGCCCGGAAGTCTGACGGATGGAGGGCGTCGTTCCGAGCGCCCCGAACGTCTCACACACCGCAGGCGTCGCGCGTTTCACACGATGATGGCTGCCGTGGTGACGATCCCGCCGTTCGAGACGTTCTACGCGGAGCACGCCGGCGAGGTGCTGCGGCTGCTCCGACGGCGCCTCGGCCGCGATCGCGCGGACGACGCGTTCCAGGAGACCTTTCTCCGCGCGCTCCGCGCGTACGACCGGCTGGGCCATGGCGAGCATCTGCGTGCCTGGGTGCTGACGATTGCGACACGGGTCGCGATCGACACGCATCGCCGTGCCGGTGAGCCGACCGAGGAGCTCCCCGAGGTGCCCGACACCGACGGCCGCCCGCCGTACGAGGAGCTCGCCTTCCTCACGGACTCGCTCCCGCCGAAGGAGCGCGCCGCGGTGGTCCTCCGCTACGGCTACGACCTCGACTACGACCAGATCGCCGCCGTCCTCGACTCGAGCCCGGACGCGGCTCGCCAGGCCGCGTCCTCCGGGGTGCGGCGGCTGCGAAGGAGGATCACATGACCGTTCCCGCGGATCTCGACCGACGCTTCCGCCAGGCAGCCGTCGAGGCACGTCTCCTCGACGCCGGCTACGACGTGTTCGACAGCCCGGTCGGGCCGTTGCTCGTCGCCGCCACCGACCGGGGCCTTCTCCGAGTCTCGTTCGACGGAGGCGGCGATCCCGAAGCCGCGCTCGAGCAGATCGCGCGCATCGCCGGCCCGCGCGTGCTCCGCGCACCCCGCGCCGTCGCCGTCGCCCACTCCGAGCTCGACGAATACTTCTCCGGCGCGCGCCGGTCGTTCGACCTGCCCGTCGACCTCCGCGGTCAGGCCGGCTTCGCCGTCTCGGTGCTCGGGGAGCTGGCGAAGGTTCCCTACGGCCACACGCAGACGTACGGCGAGCTCGCGATGCGCGCCGGGAGCCCGAAGGCAGCCCGCGCGGTCGGCATGGTGATGAACCGAAACCCGCTCCCGATCGTCCTTCCCTGTCATCGCATCGTCGGCGCCTCGGGCAGCCTCGTCGGCTACGGCGGTGGGCTCGAGCGGAAGGAGCAGCTCTTGCGGCTCGAGGGCGCGATGCTCTGACCGGGCCCCTCGCCGGTCCGGTGGTGCGAACCCGGGCCAGGGTGTAGATTCGCGGCCTCGTCACGGAAGGGAGCGACCATGTCGTCGATGCAGTCGGTGCAGTCCTATGCAAGCCGGACGGGCTGGATCATGCTCGCCGCGATCGTGATGTTCTCCGTCGGAGTGCTCAGGATCATCTCGGGCATCAGCTACCTCGCCAACAGCCACAAGATCAACGACTACACCGCCGGTTTCTTCGGCGACAACATGTGGGCCTGGGGTCTGTGGGACCTCCTGATCGCCGTCATCGCGATCTGGGCGGCATTCTCGCTCCTCGGTGGCGGGGAGTTCGGCCGCGTCATCGCCTACCTCTGGGCGATCCTCGTGATCGTCAACAGCTTCCTGACGATCAGCATCGCTCCGTGGTTCGGCGCGGCGATGCTCACGCTCGCGATCCTCGTCGTCTACGGCCTCGCCTCGACCCCGCTGAGGGCGTCCGAGCCTTAACCGGGAACGACGCGGCGCCGCCCCTTCCCCAGCTCAGGGCAGGAGCCGGTACCCCACGCCCCAGTCGTTGACGACCACGTCCGCGGCGCCGGCCGCGGCGAGCTTGCGCCGGAGCCGCGAGGCGTGCGAGTCGACGGTGCGGGTCCGGATGCTCGTCCCGCGGATCCCCCAGACGTCGCGGAGGAGCTCGCTCTTGGTGAAGACACGCGTCGGATCGCTTGCGAGCTTCCCGGCGAGCTCGAACTCGCGGCCCGAGAGCCGCACGGGCATCTCGCCGACGCGCACCTGGCGCGAGCGGTGGTCGACGACGATCGGCCCCGCCTCGACGACCTCGGCCTGTCCCAGCGCCGCCCGTCGGAGGAGCGCCCGCACACGCGCGCGCAACTCGAGATAGACGTCGCGCGGTACCACATCGTCGGCGCCGCTCTCGAGCGCGCGGATGCGGGCGATCGGGTCGGCGTCGGGCTCCGTCAGGAGGATCACCGGCACGTTGCGGTCCCACCTGCGGCCGGGCTCGCCGGCCCGGATCCGCCTGCACAGCTCGGGCTCTCCCGCGATCACGACGTTCGGCTGGAGCCGCTCGGCGATGTCGAGCGCGCGCGCAGTCCAGGCCGCGCCAAAGACCGTGAACCCGTCACCGCGCAGCTGCCGCTCGATGTAGTCCCGTGATGCGGGCTCGCGCTCCGCGAGGAGGACGGCGTTGACGCTCACCTCCCCGACGCTAGAGCGCTGCGACCCCCTCCGCCAGATGTCCTTTGGGTCATCTGTGTGACGATTCGCCCACAGCCGTCCGGGAGGGCCGTGATCGAGACGCTCAGCCTCAACGCGAACGGGATCGGGTTCCATGCGCTCGCGGACGGGCCAGCCGACGGGCCGCTCGTCCTCTGCCTGCACGGCTTTCCCGAGCTCGGGCGCTCGTGGCGCCACCAGCTGCCGGCGCTTGCCTCGGCAGGCTATCGCGCGGTCGCGCCGGACCTACGCGGCTACGGCGAGACGGAGCTGCGCGGCCCGTTCGACCTGCCGACCCTGGTCGAGGACGTGGCCGCCCTCGTCGCGGTGCTCGGCCGCGAGCGCGCGGTCGTCATGGGGCACGACTGGGGCGGGGCCGTTGCCTGGAGTGTCGCCGCGCGGCGGCCCTCGGTCGTCGAGCGGCTCGTCGTACTGAACTGCCCGCCGCCCCAGATCCTCGCCCGGGCGATCGTCCGCTCGCCTGCCCAGCTGCGCCGGTCCTGGTACGTCCTCTTCTTCCAGCTCCCCTGGCTCCCCGAGCGGCGCATGGCGGCGAACGCCGCCGAGGTCGTGGGCCGCGCCCTCGTCGGCGGCTCGCACCGGCGCGAGGCGTGGACGCGCGAGGAGGTGGACGCGTACCGCGCCGCGTTCGCGCGGCCCGGACGGGCGAAGGCTGCGATCGACTGGTACCGCGCGGGCTTCCGGCGCTCGGTTCGCCCTCGACGTGGCCGGGCGCGCGCCACCGTCGCGGCGCCCACGCTCGTCCTGTGGGGCGTCGAGGATCGCTTCCTCGGCCGCGAGCTCGTCACGCTCGAGCGCTTGCGCGACGCGTTCTCCGAGGGCAACGTTCCGAGCGTGGTGCTGATCGAGGACGCGGGGCACTTCGTCCAGAACGAGGCACCGGAGCGCGTCAACGACGAGCTCCTGCGCTGGCTCGGGCCTGCGGCGTGACCGGTTTTCTGGCGACGCTCGGGGGCGGCAAGTTGCAGCTTGCAACTTTGGCCGTGGCGACGGCGGCGGCCTCCTGGACGGTGGGCACTCCGCTGTCGGTGCCGCGGAGCGAGGTCGCAGCGGCACCGCTCCTCGGTCGGATCGTCGTGGTCGGCGGGTTCCTCGAGACCGGCGCGAACTCCCGCCGGGTCGACGCCTACGACCCCGCCCGCGACGAATGGGCCCGGCTGCCCGACCTGCCCGTCTCGGTCGACCACGCCGCCGCGGCCTCGGCCCGCGGTCGACTGGTGGTCGTGGGCGGCTACGGCGCCGACCGGCAGCCGCTCCGTGCCGCGTTCCTGTTCGACGGCTCGGGCTGGCGCACGCTGCCGCCTCCGCCCGAGGAGCGGGCGGCCGCGGCGGCGACCGCGACGGCCGGTGGCACGGTGTGGGTCGTGGGCGGACGAACGCGCGACGGGCTCGCGACCACGACGCTGGCGCTCGACCTCCGGACGCTCCGCTGGCGCGTCGTGCGCGGGCCGCGTCCGCGCGAGCACCTCGCCGCGACCGCGCTCAGCGGCAAGGTCTACGCGCTCGGCGGGCGACTCGCGGGGTACGACACGAACTTCGCGACGGTCGAGGCGTACGACCCGCGCGCCAACCGCTGGCGCCGGCTGCCCGACCTCCCCTCGGCACGTGGCGGCACGGGGGCGGCGGCGGTCGCGGGGCGGATCGTCTCGGTCGGCGGCGAGTCGCCGCAAGGGACCGACCGCGCCGTGTGGACGCTCCGCCCGGGGACTCGGCGGTGGCTGCGCCTCCCCGACCTGCCCACGCCGCGCCACGGTCTCGGCGTCGTCGGGCTCGGCGGCCGCGTCTGGGTTGTCGCGGGCGGGCCGGAGCCCGGGCTCACCGTCAGCGGCGCCGTCGAGTCGCTTCCCGTGTCGAAGCGCTAGAGCCTGCCGCTTCTGAAGACGCCCCAGAGCAGCCAGATGCCGAACGCGCCCGAGAGGACGAAGCCGACGACAGAGAGCAGGTGCAGGCCCATCACGTGCGGCCCGCTCTTGGCGAGCACGCCGATCAGCGACGAGCCGACGAGCCCCCCGAGGATCACGAGCGCGACCGCGATCCGGTTCACGGCGACGTCGATGTGGTGCGCGAGGTCGTCGACGCCGGGGTTCGAGATCTTCACGGAGAGCTCACCGTCCGCGAGCTCCCCCAGCACGGAATGGAGCTGCCGCGGCATGTCGAGCGCGATCTCGCCGAGCTCCTGCGCCTCGCGGCGCGTACGCAGCGCGAGCCGCTTCGGCGAGTAGCGCTCCGCGACGAGCCGGCGCGCGTACGGCTTCGCGACCTCGAACACGTTGAAGTCCGGGTAGACCTCTACCGCCACCGAGCCGAGGGTGGCCAGCGCCTTGTCGAGGATCACGAACCGCGTCGGCAGGCGCAGGTTCATCGTGTAGATCAGGTCGAGCCCCTCGCGGATCGCCTCGATCGGGTCGATGTCCGAGAGCCGCGTGCCGTAGTAGCGGTAGTAGAGCTCCTCGAGCCGGGAGCGGAGCTCGTCCTCGCGCTCGCGCGGGTAGCGGACTCCGAGGTCGGCGAGCCGCCGCGGAAGCGCCGCGACGTTCTCGGTCGCGGCGTCGACGAAGAGCCGGGTCAGACGGGACATGTCCGCGTCGCTCAGGCGGCCGGCGAGGCCGAAGTCGACGAGCCCGAGGCGGCCGTCGTCGAGGTGGAGGATGTTCGCCGGGTGCGGGTCGCCGTGGAAGAAGGCGTGGCGGAAGATCATCGTCATCCATGCGTCGGTCAGGCGGTAGGCGAGGTCGCGCCGGTCCTCGTCGTCCCACGCCGCGAGGTCGAGATCGCGGACATGGGTGCCCTCGAGCCGCTCGAGCGTGAGGAGCCGGCTCGTGGTGTAGCGCCACCACACGCGCGGCACCGCGACCCGCTCGTTGCCGGCAAAGTTGCGCCGGAACGTCTCGGCGTTGCGGGCCTCCTGCTGGTAGTCGAGCTCCTGCCGGATCGAGCGCGCGAACTCGTCGACGAGCTCCCCCGTGTCGAGGAAGTCGAGCTGCCGCACGCGCTCCCGCACGAGCCGTGCGACCGACGCCATCAGCTTCAGGTCGGACTCGATCTGCCGCGGGGCCGAGGGGCGCTGCACCTTGACGACGACGTCCTCCTCGTTCGGGAGCGTCGCCCGGTGCACCTGGCCGATCGACGCTGCAGCGATCGGCCGCTCGTCGAACGAGAGGAACGCCTGCTCGATCCCGAGACCGAGGTCCTCACGCACGACCCGCTCGACGTCCTCGATCGGAAAGGGCGTCACGTCGTCCTGGAGCTTCTGGAGCTCGACGATGATGTCCAGCGGGACGACGTCGGGCCGCGTCGAGAGGAGCTGGCCGAACTTCACGAAGGTCGGGCCGAGCTCGTCGAGCATCTCCCGCAGGCGCCGGCCGCGGTCACCGTCTCCGTTCGCGTCGGGCGCGCGCCGCCGCTCGACGAGGTACCCGAAGCCGTGCCGCGTCGCGACGCGTCCGATCTCCGTGACCCGGGCGATGCTCCTCTGCGACCCGGAGGCCATGGGTTAGCCGGAGGTGCCGTCGTCCTCGAGCAGCCGCAGACGGTGCTCGAGCTGCGCGACCCGCAGCTCGAGATCCTCGATCTCCTCGCGCCGAGCCAGCCCCGCCTTCTGGAGGGAGCGGTCGACGACCTCGTCGCGGCGTGCGCCGAGCGATTCCGCCTCCGCCCGCCAGGCGGCGAAGGTGTCCTGCACGGCGCCCCGCATCGCGTCCCGGTCGAGCCCCATCCTGCGCGCGAGGTCGTCGGCGAGCTCGTCCGCGACCTCGGCCCCGAGGCTCGCGATGCCGAGGCCGGCGAGCAGAAGCTCCGAGACGGGCCGCGGGCCTTCGGTGCGCGGGGCGCTCACGCCCCCATACTAGGTGCCCTCAGCGAGCGCGGCCGTGCGGACGACCGCTGCGGCGCTGGCGGCGCCGCTCGCGCTTCGCGGCGTCGGACGCGATCGCGGGCACTCCGGCCGCGGCGGGGGCTGCCGCGGGTGCGGCGGGCGGCGCGGGCACGGGCGACTCGGGCTCCGACTCAGGCGCGGGCTCCGGGCTCGCGAGCACGCCGCCGACGGACTCCACCCCTGCGGGGAGCGCGTCGCCGACGCGGTCCTTGCGACGGGCCCACTCGGGATCCCGCTCCATCAGGACGGTGAGCAGCGGCGTCGCGATGAAGATCGTCGAGACCGCGCCGACGAGGATGCCGACCATGATCGCGAACGCGAAGTCCTGCAGCGTCGCGCCGCCGAAGAGGAAGAGGGCGACGATCGGGACGAGGGTGATGAACGTGGTCACCATCGACCGTCTCAGCACCTCCCAGACCGACACGTTCGCGATGGTCGCGATGGACGCGCGCGGCATCAGCTTCATGTTCTCGCGCACGCGGTCGAAGACGATGATCGTGTCGTAGATCGAGAAGCCGAGGATGGTGAGGACCGCGGCGACGGTCGAGGCCGTCACCTCGCGGCCGGAGAGCGCGTACACGCCGAGGGTGATCAGCACGTCGTTCAGCAGCGTCCGCAGGATGGGGACGGCGAACCGCCAGCGGTAGCGGAGCGTCACGTACAGCGCAATCAGCGCGAACGAGACGATGATCGCGACGATCGCGCCCTTCAGGATCTGCCGGCTGAAGCTGGCCGAGACGTTGCGGACTCCCTCGATCTGCGCGTCGAGCCGCTGGGTGAGCGAGGCCTCGAGCTGCGTCTGCTCGGGCTCGGTGAGCGACTCGGTGCGAACCTCGAACTCCCTGTACAGGTCGCCGTTGCCCTGGCCACGGCCCTGGACGACGGCGTCCGCGCGTCCGATCGCGGCCATCTGGTCGCGCACGGCCGACAGCGAGACAGGCGCCGGCGTCGCGAACCGGGCCTGCGTGCCGCCCTTGAAGTCGATCCCGAGGTTGAGGCCCTGGACGATCAGCGCGACGACGCTGACGCCGATCGCGACGAGCGAGAGGATGAACCACAGCCGGCGCCGCCCCACGACGTCGATCCGCTGCCACCGCGGGATCTCGTTCGCGGTCGCGCCCATGAAGCGCGGGTTGTCGAACCACTTGAAGCCGGAGAGCACCGTCAGCATCGCGCGGGTCGCGACGACGGCGGTTAGCATCGAGATCGCGGTACCGATCAGGAGCATCAGCGCGAAGCCGCGAACGCTGGCCGTGGCGACGGCGAACAGCACCAGCGCCGTGATCGCCGTGACGGCGTTGGCATCCACGATCGTGTGGAACCCTTTCGTGTAGCCGGTCGAGATCGCGGCCCGGATCGACCGCCCGGCGCGCACCTCTTCCTTGATCCGCTCGAAGATGACCACGTTGGCGTCGGCCGCCACCCCCAGGGTGAGGACGAGGCCGGCGAAGCCCGGGAGGGTGAGCGTGACGTTGAAGAGCAGGATCGCCGCGTACAGGAGCGCCGCGTAGATGGCGAGGCCGAGCACTGCGACGACGCCGAGGAAGCGGTAGAAGACGAGCAGGAAGATCGCGACGAGGACGAGGCCGACCAGCGCCGCGGTCCTCGCCTCCTGCAGCGAGTCCTTGCCCAGCGTGGCGGAGACCGTCGTCTGGTCGAGCGTCCGGAACTCGACCGGGAGGGCGCCCGTCTGGAGCACCAGCGCGAGGTTCTTGGCCTCACCGACCGACGCGAGCCCAGAGATCTGCGCGCCGTTCGAGCCGCCGATGCCGCCCGGGTACTGCTCGAAGTCGATCGACGGCCACGACTTGATCTCGCGGTCGAGCACGATCGCGAAGTGCTGGAGGTAGTTCCGGTAGTCGCCCTGGCCGGCGCCGACGGTGTTGAAGAGGAGCTTCCCGCGGACCGCGATGTCCCGCGTGATCTTCTCGAACATGTCCTGGCCCTTGCCGGTGAAGTCCATGAGGACGATCGGCTCGCCGGTCTGGGTGTCGAAGTCCTGCCGGGTGCCGGACAGCTTCAGGTCCTTCCCCGTCATCTCCGGGACGGCGGGCGGCGTATAGCGGAGGAGGTAGAAGTAGTTGCGGGTCGGCGGTGACTCGCCGACGCCGGGGCAGACGACGTCGTTCGGGCCGCAGTGCACGACGACGGTCTGCGGCGGCACCGCGAGGAGCTTGTGGCCCGCCGGAAGCTTCCCGTCCCACTTCGAGAGCGCGGCCTCGCGTGTCTGCACGGGGCCGACGACGAGCTTCTTCCCCTTCGTGCGGAAGACGTAGAACGACTCCGGCGTGCCCTTCTGCGCCAGGGACTGCTGGCCGGCGAGGAGGTCGTAGAGCTTCGGTGTCGCGATCGGCTGCTTCGTCTGGAGGTTGATCGACGGGGGCTGGAGGTTGGCCTCGAGGTCGAACAGCTCGAGCTGCGCGGTCTTGCCGATGATCGACGCCGCGGCGGCGGGGTCCTTCACGCCCGGCAGCTGGATCGAGATCTGGTCGTTCCCCTGCGTCCTGATCTCCGGCTCGGCGACGCCGAGCTTGTCGACGCGGTTCCGCATGATCTGCACCGACCGGTCGAGGTCCTCGGTGGTCAGCTCCCGGTCGCGCGGCGGGACGGCCTGCAACGTCACTTCCAGCCCGCCCTGGAGATCGAGGCCCAGCGTGGGCTTCTGCTGGATCGGCGAGCCCGGGATCGCGAGGAGGGCCACGCCCACGAGGGCCGCGGCCACGAGCCCGACGACGAAGAATGCTGCGCGACGCGACATTTGGGGCGCTCAGGTTACCGGCGCTCGAGCGCCGCGGGGCTCTCCGAATCGTCCTCGCTCACGAAATCCTCGGAGTCGTTAACACGGTCTTCGCCGTCCGAGGGCTCCAACCCGGCCCTGGGCCCTTCGATCGCCTCTTCGGCCTCGTCCGCCGTCTCCTCGTCGTCCTCGTCGTGCTCCTCGTCCGGCTTCACGACACCGGCCACCGCACGGCGTGCGATGCGGACGTGCACCGCGTCGGCGACCTCGACGACCAGGTCGTCCTCCTCGTCGATCTCCTGGACGATGCCGTACAGACCCCCGACAGTGAGGATCTCGTCGCCGGGCTCGACCGACTGGAGCAGCTCCTGCTGCTGCCGCTGACGGGAGCGCTGCGGGCGAATCAGCAGCGCCCACAGCAGGACGAGCATCGCAAGCAGCAGGATCAGCTGTGCCAAGGTTCCTCCTCCGGGCCGGCGGCGAGCGACTCGAGCGCCCTCGCGCGGTAGTCCTCGAACGCACCGCGCGTGATCGCGTCCCGCGCACCGGCGGTCAATCTCAGGGTGAACCACAGATTATGCAGAGTGAGGAGCCGCAGCCCCAGAAGCTCCTGCTGGTTGACGAGGTGGCGGACGAACGCGCGGGAGAACCGCGTGCACGACGGGCACTCGCAGCCGTCCTCGAGCGGGCGCGGGTCGCGCGCGAAGCGCGCGTTGCGGAGGTTCAGGCGGCCCCGCGCAGTCAGCGCGGACCCGGTGCGCGCAGTCCGGGTCGGCAGAACGCAGTCGAACATGTCGATCCCTCGCGCGATCACCTCGAGGATCCCCTCCGCGTCGCCGAGACCCATGAAGTAGCGGGGCCGGTCGGCCGGAAGCGCGGGCGCGGCCCAGGCGACCGTCTCGAGCATCGCCGCCCGCTTCTCGCCCACCGCGAGCCCACCGAGCGCGTAGCCGTCGAACGGCAGCGCGACGATCCCCTCGATCGAGCGCGTGCGCAGCTCCGGGTCGGTACCGCCCTGGGAGATGCCGAAGCGCAGCTGACCGGGCGCCCGTGGCGCGTCGACCTGTCGCTCGGCCCAGAGCAGCGTGCGCCGGACGGCGTCCTCGTGCTCGCGCCGCGAAACGTCGGCAGGCGGGCAGATGTCGAGGCACATCGCAATGTCGGAGCCGAGCCGCAGCTGGATCTCTGCCACCGTCTCCGGCGTGAGCCGCTCGGTGCTGCCGTCGTAGACCGAGCGGAACGTGACCCCGTCGTCGTCGACATGCGCGAGCGTGTCACGCAGCGAGAAGACCTGGAAGCCGCCCGAGTCGGTCAGGATCGGCCCGTCCCAGCCCGTGAACGCGTGCAGGCCGCCGAGCTCCTCGATCACGTCCTCGCCGGGCCTGAAGTGCAGGTGATACGTGTTGCCGAGCACGACGTCTGCCCCGAGCGCCCGTACCTCCGACGGCATCAGCGTCTTGACTGTGCCCTTCGTCCCGACGGGCATGAACGCCGGCGTGCGGATCGCCCCGTGGGCGGTGTCGAGCAGGCCCGCGCGCGCGGCTCCGTCGGTCGCCTTCACCGCGAAGCTCACGGCGCGATGATCACCCACCGCGTCCTCCGGTGTCGCGCCAGCGCTCACAGGACGAGCATCGCGTCCCCGAACGAGTAGAACCGATAGCGCTCCTCGACGGCGACCGCGTAGAGGCGGCGCGTCTCCTCGATCCCGGCGAACGCCATCACGAGCGCGAGCAGCGTCGTCCGCGGCAGGTGGAAGTTCGTCAGGAGCGCGTCGACCCGCCGGAACGTGAACCCGGGCATGATGAAGAGGTCGGTCCGCCCCTCGAGCGGCCCGCCGTGCGCCAGGGTCTCGAGGACGCGGGTCGTCGTCGTGCCGACCGCGAGCACCTGCCCGGCCCCCTCGATCCGGGCCCACGCCTCAGCCTCCACGTGGTACCGCTCCCCGTGGATCGCATGCGCCTCGACCGTCTCCTCGGTCAGCGGCCGGAACGTGTCGAGGCCGACGTGGAGCGTGACGGTCTCGTGGTCGAGGGATGCGAGGAGGTCGTCGCTGAAGTGGAGGCCCGCTGTCGGCGCGGCGGCCGACCCCGACTCCGCCGCATAGACGGTCTGGTAGCGCTCGGGATCCTCGGGCGCCTCGTGGATGTACGGAGGCAACGGCAGCTCCCCCGCCGGCTCGCCCTCGAGCCGCACCAGCCATCTCCCGGCCCCGAGCGCCTCCACGAGATCGACCGTTGCCCCTTGTGACACTGTGGTGCGAGGCCGCAACCGCTCGCCTGCCCGGAGTCGGCGGGAGGGGCGGGCCAGCGCCTCCCAGACACCTTCCTCGAGCCGCTCGAGCAGCAGCACCTCGACCTCGCCGCCGGTCTCGCGTCGCAGGCGGAGCCTCGCGGCGACGACGCGGGTGTCGTTGACGACGACGAGCCGGCCGTCGAGCTCGTCGGGCAGGTCGCGGAAGGTGCGGTGCCGGATCGCGCCGGTGGTCCGCTCGAAGACGAGGAGGCGAGAGGCGTCCCGCGGCTCGACCGGGTGCTGTGCGACGAGCTCCGGCGGGAGGTCGTAGTCGAGCTCGTTTGCTCTCATCCGGTGGCGAGCGTAGCCTTGTCGGCCATGGACGAACAGGCACTCGAAAGAGCGCGGAAGCGGATCGCCGAAGCGCGTAGCGAGGGTGTGGCGGGCGCACGGCTCGACGCGGCCCTCGAGCGCGCGCGCGCGGAGATCATGCGGCTCACGCGTGTCGCAGACGACCTCGAGGCTTCGCTTCCGAAGCAGGTCTCGACGGCGGTGCGGGACGGGATCGCGCGCGAGGTGGTTCCGGTCAGCCGGAGCCTCGCCGAGATCCGGGGCGGCGTGAACCAGGCGTTGCGGCGACTCGAGCGGCTCGAGCAGGAGTTGATCGCGGAGCGGAACGCGAGGATCGACGACCTCGGCATCCTCGTCGATCTCGTCACCTCGGGCTGGAGCGGCGTCGATGCGCGGCTCCGCCGGCTCGAATCCGGGATCGAGGGCGTCGTCGTGCCGCTCCCGGAGCGGGACGACGCCGCGCGCCCGAGCGACGCAGCCGTCGCCTAGGCATCCGCAGGCTCAGCCGATCGCGACAGCGACCGCGCAGGCGGCGGCCCAGGCGGCCACCGTCAGGAGGATCGGCAGGTCCGAGACGAGCACGGCCTCGGGCTCCTCGCCGAGCCCGCGCGTCCGCAGGAGACGCAGGTAGCGGACGAGTCCGAAGGCGACGAGGGGGCTCGTCGTCACGAGCAGCAGGGAGTCGTAGGCCGTCACCGTGTACGCCACGTACACGGCGACGGTGACGCCGGCCACGATCGCGAGGAGCCGGTCGAGCACGCGCGCGGTGTAGCCGGCGAGCGCGGGCCGGGCGCCGACCTCCCCGAGCCGGAGCTCCGCCCGCCGTTTCGCGAGCCCCAGGAACAGCGCGAGCAGGAAGGTGCAGACGAGCAGCCACGGCGAGATGCGGACGTCGACCGCGATCGCGCCGGCTGCCGCGCGCAGGACGAACAGCGCCGCGATCGTCAGCACGTCCAGGAGCTCGACGGACTTGAGCCGGAGGGAGTAGGCACCCTGGAGCCCAAGGAACGCCGCCATGCATGCGAGCGAGGCAGGCCCGAGCACCGCCGCCACCACGAGAGCGAGCAGCGCGAGCCCCACGGCGGTGCCGAGCGCCACACCGGGCGAGACACGGCCCGAGGCGACGGGCCGCGTCCGCTTGACGGGATGCAGGCGGTCGGAAGCGGCATCCCGGACGTCGTTGACGAGATAGGCCGCGCTCGAGGCGGCGCAGTACGCGACGAACGCGGCGACCGCCTCGAGCAGGCGAGTGCCGTCGCCGAGCTCCGCGGCGAAGACGATGCCGGCAAAGAGCAGGAGGTTCTTCGTCCACTGCCGCGGCCTGAGCGCCGCGACGATCGCCGCCGGTCGCGTCCGAGAGCCGGCGAGCCCGACCGGCGCGATGATCGGTTCCGCCACGGCCGTGATGCTATTCCGGCGAGCGTCGGTGCCGCGCAACAGGGTCTCGCAACGGAGATGCGGCGTCCGTTCCGCTCCTGCGGAACGGAAGTTCGCAGCTAGAGCGTGCCGGCCGGTAGGACGAGCCGGAAGCGGCTGCCCTCGCCGGGGGCGGTCTCCACCTCGATCCGCCCGCCGAGCGCGCCCGCGAGCTCGCGCGCGATCGGGAGGCCGAGGCCGGTGCCCTGGGTGTCCGTCGAGACGAACGGGCTGAAGATCCGCTCGGCGTCGTCGGCCGAGATCCCCGGGCCGGTGTCGGCCACGTCGACGCGCACCGTCCCGTTCCGCGCCTCGAGCGCGAGCCCCACCTCGCCGCCGTCAGGCGTCCAGCGGAAGGCGTTGTTGAGGAGGTTCGTGATCACCTGGAGCACGCGATCGCCGTCCGTGATCAGCGTCGGCGCGCCGTCCGCGCCCGTGAGCTTGAACGCGATGTCGCGCCGGCGCGCCTCGTCGCCGAAGGAGCCATACGCGTGCTCCACGAGGCGTCCCATGTCGACCTCTTCCGTGTGGACGGTGAACCGGTGCGCGCGGAGCTTCGCGAGATCGAGCACGTCGCCGACGAGGCGCTCGAGCCGCGTTGCCTCGTTCGCGACGACGTCGAGCGACGCCGAGACGAGCTCCGGCTCCTCGATCAGGCCGTCCCGGAGCGCGTCGACGTGGCCCTTGATCGCCGTCAACGGCGTCCGGAGCTCGTGCGACACGGACATCAGGAACTGCCGCTCCCGCTCCTCCGTCGCAGCGAGACGCGCGGCCATCTGATTGAACCGCTCCGAGAGGTGCGAGACCTCGCTGCCGCCCCGCCCGACGGGAACGTGCACGGTGTAGTTCCCGGAGGCGATCTCGTCCGATGCCTCGGCGAGCGCCTGGATCGGCCGGCTGATCCTGCGTGAGAGCCAGAGACCGAGCAGCCACGCCGTCAGCGCTCCGATCGCGATCGCGGCGGCGAGCCGCCCGATGAGCGGCACCCACTGGTCGCGGACGACGTCGCCGGGCTTGGCCACGATGATCGCCCCGAGCACCGGCCCGTCCGGCTCGAGCCGGAGCGGCTGCGAGATCGCGAGATACGAGCGCTTCTCGGCCGGCGGCGTGAACTCGAACTCGACCTGCCCTTCCTTCGTGAACACCGCGCGAGGCACCGCCGACTCCGGGAGCCGCTGGAGCCCCGAGTTCTGGCCCGGGAAAGCGGGCGCGCCGACGTAGAAGAGCTGGTCGCCCGTCGCGAGCTCGAGCGCCTGCGGCGCGAAGTCGGGGGCGGGCGAGCCTTCCTCCGCGGCGCGGAGCGCCGCGTCGCCGTAGAGCTGTGCGATCCCGCTGGCCTCGCGGCCGAGCTCCTCGTACGAGCTGTCGCGCGAGTAGCCCTGGAACAGCCGCAGCGCGATCACCGAGGAGAGAACGCCGGCGGTCACGATCCCGAGCAGGAACAGCGCCGGCAGCCGAAAGCGCAGCGAGCCGGGCATCACCGGGAAGCGTACGCCGAGGTTCGGCCGAGCGGGTCCGGCGACGAGGTGTGCGACGCCGCGTGTGCGCCGGCGCATGGCCTCAGGCGGCCGGAGCTGTGGTGCGCTCGGTCGCGACCTTGTAGCCGACGCCCCACACCGTGACGATCGGCGACGCATCGCCGAGCTTGCGGCGGATCTGCCGCACGTGGACGTCGACGGTGCGCGTGTCGCCGGCGAACGTGTAGCCCCACACGCGCTCGAGGAGCTGGTCGCGGGTCAGGACGATGCCGCGGTGGTCGAGCAGCTCCCAGAGGAGGTCGAACTCCTTCGGTGCGAGCTGGATCTCCTCCTCGCCGACGAGGACCTCGCGGCGCCCCGAGTTGATCACGAGGTCGCCGTGGCGGAGCTCGTCGCCCTCGTCGATCCGGCGGTCCGAAGTCGCGCGGCGGAGCACGCTCTTGACCCGCGCGACGAGCTCGCGCGGGTTGAACGGCTTCGTGAGGTAGTCGTCGGCGCCGACCTCGAGGCCGATGATCTTGTCCACGTCCTCGTCGCGCGCCGTGAGCATCAGGATCGGGACATCCGAGCTCTTGCGGATCCGGCGGCAGATCTCGATCCCGTCCATGTCCGGGAGGTTCAGGTCGAGCACGATCAGGGACGGCATCTCCGCGGCCACCGCGTTCAGCGCGCCCGCGCCGGTGCCGACCGCGCGCACGCCGTAGCCGGCGTTCTTCAGGTAAAGCGAGACGAACGAGGCGATCGACTGCTCGTCCTCGACGACGAGCACGGATTGGGCATGGCCGGTGGTCACGGTACGACTTTCGCAGGCTTGAGCGCAGCAAGCGAGCCGAACACGACCCGATCGGCCTCGTCGGGAACGGGAGCCGGCGCGACATCGCCGACGGCGAACGTCCCCGTCGCGCCGTTCACGTCGGGGTTGCCGTCGAGCACCGCGGAGCCCTGTCCGCGCGCCGAGATCGAGAAGCCCTCTCCGCGGACGGTCAGCCGGTACTTGCCGCCGGGGACGTAGAAGTTGACGTCCTTGCCGCGGAGCCACACGGTCTTGCCGCGCGGGACGCCGTTCACGCGCGGGCTCCACTGGTCGAGCGGCGTCAGGTCGACCACCTGGATCTCCCCGCGCTCGAGACGGCCGATCACGATGCCGCTGCCGCGCATCGTCACCACGCCGCGCGCGTCCTCGATCGAGAACGTCTCCGCGGGAGGCGCGGCCGCCTGCGTGGCGGGCACGGCAATCGCGAGCACGGCAAAGATGGCGAGCGCAAGGCGCATGCGTGACTCCAGTATCGGCACGACGCGTGGGTGCACGGTGAGACGTCCGTAAGGAAAGTGTAAGCCGCGGGCGTGGTCGTCGGCGGTGCAAGATCCCCCGCACATGGACGACATTCTCGACTTCGGGACGATCCTGCTGGTGGTCTCGGGGGGCCTCGTCCTCGCGATCGGCGTGCGCCTCCTCGCGGGCCGCCTCGGGATCCCGACGGCGGGACTGCTCCTCGTCGTCGCGGCGGCGGCGTCCGATCTGATCGACCGGCTCAAGACGGTCCTGAGCTTCGTGGACGTCCAGCAGATCGCGACGCTCGCGCTCGTCGTGATCCTCTTCGAGGGAGGCTCGAAGATCGGGCTGCGCCGGTTCCGCGGGGCCGCCGCGCCGATCCTCGCGCTCGGGGTCGTCGGCACCTTCGCGACGGCCGGCCTGCTGATGGTCGCCGCCCACGTCCTGCTCGACCTCTCGTGGACCGCCTCGAGCCTGATCGGAGCCGCCCTCGCCCCGACCGATCCCGCGGTGACGTTCTCAGTCCTGGCCGGGAAGGAGGTCGAGGGCCGCTCCGGGACGATTCTCGAGGGCGAGTCGGGTTTCAACGACCCGGTCGGGATCGCGTTGATGATCGGGATGATCGAGCTCGCGACGCACGACGACGCGTCCGGGTGGACCGTGCTCTGGGAGTTCCTCCGCGAGATGGGCGTCGGGCTCGCCGTGGGCGTCGCAGGGGCGGCAGCGATCGCCGGGGTGATCCGCTGGGCCCCGTTCCCCGACCGGACGCTCTACCCCGTCGCGGTCATCCTCATGGTCGGGACGATCTACGGCGCCGCGACGGTGGCGCGCGGCTCCGGGTTCCTCGCCGTGTTCGTCGCCGGGATCCTCGTCGGCGACATCCGCTTCGAGGCGCGACGCGCGGTGCGGGCGTTCAACGCCGCGCTCGGCGAGCTCGGCGAGCTCGCCACGTTCGTGGCGCTCGGGCTGACAGTCGACCTCGCGTTCATCGGCGACGAGGGTCTCTGGTGGCGCGGGCTCGTACTCGCCGTGCTGCTCGGGTTCGTCGTCCGGCCGCTCGCGGTCGGCCCGCTCGTCTCCGTGATCGACCTCACGTGGGGCGAGCGCGGGTTCGTCGTGTGGAGCGGGCTCAAGGGCGCGGTGCCGATCCTCCTCGCCTCGCTCGCCGTGGTCGCGGGCACCGAGTATGCGGCGGAGACCTACGGCCTCGTCTTCGTCGTCGTCCTCTTCTCGGTCGTGGTCCAGGGCTCGCTCGTCCCGACGGTCGCCCGCAGGCTCGGCGTGCCGCTCGAGGAGGCGCCGCCTCCACAGCCCGCTTCTCAGTAGGTGTAGAAGCCGCGGCCGGACTTCCGGCCGAGAAGCCCGGCGTTGCGCATCGCGACGAGTCGCGGCGGCGGCGCCATGCGCGGCTCGCGCAGCTTCTCGTAGAGCGCCTCCGAGGCGTGCACGTGAACGTCGATCCCGACGAGGTCGACGAGGGTGCACGGCCCCATCGGCCAGCCGGCTCCGTTCGTCATCGCCGCGTCGAGCGACTCGGGCGTGACGCGCGCCTCGTCGAGCACCCGGACGCAGTCGTTGAGCAGCGGGATCAGGATCCGGTTGACGACGAAGCCCGGCGTGTCGTGGCACGGGACCGCGACCTTGCCGAACCGCTCGACGACGGCGAGAGCAACCTCCACCGCCTCGTCCGAGGACAGCTCTGCGCGCACGACCTCCACGAGCGGCATCAACGGCGCCGGGTTGAAGAAGTGCATCCCGACGACGCGCTCGGGGGAGGCGGTCGCCGCGGCGATCTCGGTCACCGACAGCGCGGAGGTATTCGTCGCGAGCACCGTGTCCGCGCGACAGATCGTCTCGAGCTCGGCGAAGAGCGCCCGTTTCGGGTCGAGCTCCTCGACGATCGCCTCCATCACGAGGTCGCAGTCCGAGAGCGCGCCGAGCTCGGTCGTGGTCTCGAGCCGGGCGACCGCCGCGTCCCACTCCTCCTGCGTGCGCTGCCCCTTCTCCACCTTGCGGGTGAGGAAGTGGCCGATCCGACCCGCGGCAGTCTCGCCGAGCTCCGCGGTGACCTCGCGTCCGATCACGTCGAAGCCCGCCTCGACCGCGACCTGCGCGATCCCCGCGCCCATCGCGCCGAGACCGACGACGCCGATCCTCCGCACCTTCACGGCGGCGGAATCTACCGGCTCGACGCCGGGTCGCTCCCGGGCCCCGGCCCCCGCTCCGCGCCGCGCGCGGCCAGCCGCGCCGCGATCCTCGCCGCGGCCTCGGCGTCGCCCTCGCGGGCGGCCGCTCGGCGGGCGGTCTGGAGCAGCACCACGAAGTGCTCGTCGTCCGCGCCCCACGCGTCGGCGGCGCGCTCGAGGTACTCGACGGCCTTGTCGAGCCGGTCGCTGCGAACGTAGTACTGCGCGATCCGCTCGGAGACGTCGGCGGCCCCGCCCGCGACCTGCTGCTCGAGCGCAGCACCCACGCGGCCCGCGAGCTCCCGATGGCGCGCCGGCGTGAGCGTCGAGAGCGCGGCCTCGTGCAGGAGCCCGTGCCTGAACTCGCAGACGAGGTCCGGGTAGCGCCTCACCTCGCGCACGATGTCCGCCCGCACCAGCTCGAGCAGGTCGGCCGAGACGTCACCCTCGGCGACGCGCTCGAGCAACGGCTCCTCGAACGTGCGACCGATGACCGCGGCGGCCTGCGCCAGATGACGCGCGCTGCCCGGGAGCGCGTCGACGCGGGCGACAAGGAGGTTCTCGAGGCGGGCGGGGAGCACGCTCTCACCGACCGTGAGTGTCCACGTGCGCCGCCGTTGCACCACGCCACCCTCGAGCAAGAGGCGCACGAGCTCCTCGAGGAAGAGCGGGTTGCCCTCGCTGCGGGCGACGGCGGATGCGACCGTCTCGTCGTCGAGCGCGCGGTGCGCCAGCGATCGCGCGAGCGCGACCGCATCCTCGTCGGCGAGGGGACCGAGCCTCAGCTCGGTCGTCCGGTGCGCGAAGCCGCCGAGCGCGCGGACGCGGAACGGTGCCGCCTCGGAGGTCGGGTCGGGTCGCATCGTCGCCACGAGGAGCACGGCCGCGCGATCGGTGAGGTCGAGGAGGAGCTCGGCGAGCTCCCGCGCGGGCGGCAACGCCCACTGGAGATCCTCGATCGCGATGACCACAGGGCGTGTTCGGGCGAGCGCTTCGAGCCACGCGAGGATCCCCTCGCGGATGTCCGCCTGCTCGCTGCGGCCGGGATCCGGCTCGAGATCCGGGTCGAGGCGGATCCGCAGCAGCCGGCCCAGCGGGGCGAGGACCTCGGGAAGCCGCTCCGCCAGGGGCTCGCCGAGCCGCGCTCTCGTCTTCGTGCGCACGGCGATCTCGGGCTCGCCGTCGGCGATGCCGAGCCAGGCGCGGAGCATCTCCTCGAACGGCCACAGCGGCAGCCCGCCGTACGACAGGCAGCGACCCTCGAGCCAGACCGCGTCGTCGCCGACGATGCCGCGGAGCTCCTCGAGCAGCCGCGTCTTGCCGATGCCCGCGTCGCCGACCACGAGCACCACCTGGCCGCGCCCGCGGACGAGCTCGTCCGCGGCGAGGCGGATCCGCTCGACCTCGGCGTCGCGACCGACGATGGGTACGAGCGGGTGATCCTCCTCCTGCTCCCGCGCGCCGACGAGGCGATGGACCTCCACCTCGTTCTCGCGACCGCGGATCGCGAGGCTTCCCAGCGGCTCGAGCACGAAGCGATGCGAGAGCCTGTGCGCCGCCTGCTCGCCGACGACGATCGTCCCGGGCTCGGCCGACGACTGGAGCCGCGCGGCGACGTTGACGGGGTCGCCGTACGCGACCGTCTGCTCGTCCACCGCGCCGACGAGGCCGACCGCGGCCTGGCCGGTGTTGATGCCGACCCGCAGATCGAACCCCTCGATCCCCCACGCCCGCTCGACGTCCACCGCGTATTCCCGCACGACCTCGACGATGCGGAGCGCTGCACGAGCGGCGCGCTCGGGATCGTCTTCGCGCGCCGTGGGCACCCCGAAGTACGCGCAGATCCCGTCGCCCATGTAGGCCTGGACGGCGCCGCCGTACTCGTGCACCGCGCGGCTCATCTGGTTCACGCACTCCCCGATCAACGCCTTCGCCTCGGCGGGCGTCAGCCGCTCGGCGAGCCGTGTCGAGCCGACGACGTCGGCGAAGAGAGCCGTCACGGGACGGAGCTCGTCCTCCTGGGAGCTCACGACGACGCTGTCTCGGCGCGGTCCAACGCGACCGGGTCCGGCATGTGGGCAGTCTAGAGCGCTCTCGATTTCTCGGAGGTTCGGTTTTCCGCCTAGGAACGGTGGATCAGCCTGTGGAAGACTGGACGCCCGACACGCGTCGTGAGGGCAGATGGGCGTGAGTGAATCGACAAGAATCGGCACGGTCTTCGCGGGCTACCGCGTGGACGCGCTGCTCGGCCGCGGCGGCATGAGCGTCGTCTACCAGGCCGAGCACATCCGCCTCGGCCGGAAGGTGGCGTTGAAGGTGCTCGCCGCGCCGCTCACGCACGACGAGAGCTACCGCGAGCGGTTCATCCGCGAATCCCAGCGTGCCGCGGACCTCGACCACCCGAACATCATCCCGATCTACGACGCCGGAGAGATCGAGGGGGGCGACTCGGACGGGCTCCTCTACATCGCGATGCGCTATGTCGAAGGCTCCGATCTCCGGACGATCCTCCGCCGCGACGGCCCGCTCGGCGTCGGCAGGACGATCTTCATCCTCGACCAGATCGCGTCGGCCCTCGACGCGGCGCACGACAAGGACCTGATCCACCGCGACGTCAAGCCGTCGAACATCCTCGTCGCCGAGCCGTCCGAGCACGTCTATCTGACCGACTTCGGGGTGGCCAAGCAGACAACCGCCCCGGATCTGACCCGGACCGGCATGTTCATCGGCACGGTCGACTACGCCGCCCCCGAGCAGATCGAGGGCCTCGCGCTCGACCGCCGGACCGACGTCTACGCGCTCGGCTGTGTGCTCTACGAGTGCCTCGCCGGCCGACCGCCGTTCGACCGCGAGGCCGAGGTGGCCGTCATGCACGCGCACCTCACCACCCCGCCGCCGAAGCTGACCGACGTCCAGCCCGAGCTTCCGAAGGAGCTCGACCGCGTGATCGCCAAGGCGATGGCGAAGTCGCGCGACGAACGGTTCGCCACGGCGCCCGAGCTCGTCGACGCGGCGCAGGCGGCCATCGTGAACCGTCGCTCGACCGGGGCGCAGCCCGTCGAGGAGCACGTCGAGGAGCCGAAGGCGCCGCCCGTCGAGGCTCGTGAGGCGCCGTCGGCGCCGCCGACACCCGAGCCCGCCGCCGAGCCGGCCCCGGCCCCCGCCGAGCCGGCGCCCGTAGCGCCCGCTGCGGCTGAGCCGGTCGGCGCGGTCGCGGCGCCGGCCATGGCGGCGGCCGCGGAGACGCCGGACGGGTTCGCCCCGGCACCGCCGTCACGAGGCGGTCGCGCGCCGGGTTGGGTCGCAACCGCCGTCCTCGTCGCGGCGGCGGCACTCGCCTCGGGTCTCGTCGCCTACCTCGTCGCGCGAGACGACGGCGGCTCGAACGCGGCGTCGACCACGCCGACGGTGACCACGACCGGGACCGGCACCGGCACGAGCACCACGCCGGCGGTGGCGCCCGCCTCCCTGGCCGCGCTCGTGCCCGGCCAGCTCTGGAAGGACTGCGCCGTGCAGAACCAGCCGAACCCGGGCGCGATCGAGAGCGCCGTCTGCGTGCAGTCGGACGACCTCTCGGTGCAGAACCCGCCCGACCGCTGGGAGATCTCGATCTATCCCAACGGCCAGACGCTCGAGGCGGCGTACACCGCGGCGCGGGAGGCGGCGGGCGTCAAGCCGGGTGGACGGTGCGACGGAACGAGCTGGGGCGGCTCCGGCCCATGGGTCCATCCGGGCACCCCGCCGAAGCCCGGCGGCGAGCGCTTCTGCTACTTCGACGGCGACGAGGCCGTGATCGTCTGGACGCACAAGAAGCTCGGGCAGCCGACCCACCGCGACATGCTCGCGATCGCCCGGGAGGGCGGCACCGACCACGCCGGCCTCTTCACGTGGTGGCGCTTCTGGCACCACCGGATCGGCAAGGTCTCCTGATCGACGCGCGCGGCCACGGCCGTGCCCGTCACCGTCTCGAGGCCGCGGCGCGCAGCAGATGCGCGAACGCCGTGCCCGTGCGCGGGCGAGCGGCTGCGTCCTTGGCCATGCCGGCCTGAAGGATCTCGGCGAGGGGCCGCGGCACGTCGGGTCGGGCGACGGAGAGGTCGGGCGGCGGCTCGTCCAGATGCGCGCTGGCGATCTCGAACAGCCGCTTGTCGCCGTAGGGAGGGCCGCCGGCGAGGCACTCGTAGACGACGCAGGCGAGCGCGTAGACGTCGGCGGGCGGACCGCTCGACTCGCCGCGGATCAGCTCGGGCGCGATGTAGTCGGGCGTCCCCATCACCTGCCCCGGCCGCGTCAGCACCGTGTAGGCGGGGCCCTTGGCGAGGCCGAAGTCGGTCACCGCGGCGCGACCCTCTCGGTCGAGCATGACGTTCGAGGGCTTGACGTCCCGATGGACGATGCCGTTCGCATGGAGTGCGTCGAGCGCGGACGCCACCTCTGCCGCGAGCTGGAGCGCCTGGTCGAGGGAGAGCGGCCCCCCGGTCTCGATCAGCTCGGCGAGCGAGCCTCCGTCGACGTGCGCCGCGGCAAGGTACTGATGGCCGCGAGCCTCCCCGAGGTCGAGGATCGGCACGAGGTGGCGATGCCGCACCTCGCTCGCAACGCGCGCCTCGCGCACGAACCGCTGGCGATAGACGTCGTTGTCGGACAGGACTCGCTTCAGCACCTTGAGCGCGACGACGGTGTCGTCGTCGGCGACCGCGGCGAAGACGACCCCGACCGCGCCCTCGCCGAGCACGGACTCGAGCCGGTACGGGCCGAGCGTCTCGCCCAGTCGAAGATCGGGGGCGCCGGGAACCCGCTCCACGCGGTCAGGGTACGGCAGTCGGGCGCGTGGCCGGTCGGCGTTGCCGATGCCCGATCGAGACGTTACGGTCACTCATCCCCCCAGGGCAGGAGGAGGCAGGCACATGACACATCCCGCGGGACCCACGGATCGGCTCGAGACCGGGCTGACCCGTGAGGAGCTCCTGAAGTGGGCGGCGGCGGCCGGGGTCGGGCTGTCCGCGCTCGGGACGCTCGCCGGCCGCGCGCAGGGCGCGTCCCTCGACACGGTCAAGGCGGCGTGGGTCTACATCGGCCCGCCGGGTGACGGCGGCTGGACGTACCAGCACGAACTGGGCCGGCAGGCGGCGATAAAGGCCCTCGGGTCGTCGCTCGACGCGACAAAGGTCGAGAGCGTCCCCGAGACCCCGGCGGTCGCCACGCGCGTGATCCGGCAGCTCGCGCAGCAGGGCAACGACATCATCTTCACGACGTCGTTCGGCTACATGGACCCGACGCTCGCGGTCGCGAAGCAGTTCCCCGACGTGAAGTTCGAGCACTGCTCGGGCTTCAAGAGCGCGGCGAACATGGGCAACTACTTCGGGGCGATGGAGGAGGCGCGCTACCTCTCGGGAATCGCCGCAGGCCTCAAGACGAAGACCGACAAGCTGGGGTTCGTGGCCGCGTTCCCGATCCCCGAGGTCGTACGCGGGCTCAACGCGTTCACGCTCGGCGCGCGTTCCGTCAACCCCAAGGCGACCGTGCGCGTCGTGTGGACGTCGACGTGGTACGACCCGTCGAAGGAGCGGAGCGCGGCCGAGAGCCTGCTCGCCGTCGGCTGCGACGTGCTCGGCCAGCACCAGGACTCCCCCGCGACCGGGCAGGCTGCTCAGGCCAAGGGCAAGTGGTGGGTCGGCTACGACTCGGACATGCACCGCTTTGCGCAGAAGGCGTTCCTCACCGCGCCTGTGTGGGACTGGGGCCCGTACTACACACGCCGGATCAGGGCGGTGCTGGACGGCACCTGGAAGAAGGACGGCTACTACGGCGACATGAAGGACGGGATGATCAAGCTCGCGCCGCTGCGGAACGTCGATGCGAAGACGCGCAAGACGATCGCCGCCCGCCAGGCCGCGATCAAGGGCAGCAAGCTCGAGGTGCTCGGCGGCCCGATCACGGACCAGAAGGGCAAGGTCCGGATCGCCAAGGGCAAGGTCATGTCGCTCGGCGACGCGCTCTCCTGGCAGTGGCTCGTCCAGGGCGTCCAGGGCTCGATCCCGAAGGGTTGAGCACGACCACCATGCCGGGGGCGGGGACACCCGTCCCCGGCGTGCGATGACCGGCGCGCCGCTCGTCGAGCTGCGGGGGATCGTCAAGCGGTTCCCCGGTCTCGTCGCGAACGACGGGGTCGACCTCGAGCTCCAGGCGGGCGAGGTGCACGCGCTGCTCGGCGAGAACGGCGCCGGCAAGACGACGCTGATGAACATCCTCACCGGCCTCTACCGGCCGGACGAGGGCGACATCCTCGTCGACGGACGGCCGGTCTCGTTCCGCGCGCCGCGGAACGCGATCGAGGCCGGGATCGGGATGGTGCACCAGCACTTCCGGCTGGTGGAGTCGCTCACGGTCGCGGAGAACGTCCTGCTCGGCTGGCACACGCCCAGGCTCTGGCTCGGTCGCAAGGCCGGCATCCGGCAGGTGGCGGAGCTCGCCGAGCGCTACCGCATGCACGTGCACCCGGAGGCGCGCATCTGGCAGCTCTCCGTCGGGGAGCAGCAACGCGTCGAGATCCTCAAGGCGCTCTACCGCGGCGCGCGGCTCCTCATCCTCGACGAGCCCTCTGCCGTCCTCACCCCGCAGGAGGCGGACGCGCTCTTCGAGACGGTCCGCGAGATGGCCGCGCGCGGCGAGGGAATCGTGGTGATCACGCACAAGCTCGACGAGGTGCAGGCGGTGGCCGACCGCATCACGGTGCTCCGGCGCGGTCGCAACGTCGGCGGCGCGCTGCGCGGCGAGCTCGACTCACGCGCGCTGGCGCGGCTGATGGTCGGCAGGGACGTGTCCCTCGACGTCGCCCCCGCGACGACCGAGCCGGGTGCGCTCCTCCTCCGCGTCGAGGCGGCCTCGGCGCGCTCCGACCGGGGCCTGCCGGCCCTGGTCGACGTCTCGCTCGACGTGCACGCCGGCCAGATCTTCGGCATCGCCGGCGTCGCGGGAAACGGCCAGCGCGAGCTGGCGGAGATCGTGACCGGGCTGCGCGGGCTCGAGTCGGGCAGCGTCAGCGTGGACGGTCGGCGTCTCCGCGGCGCCTCCGCTCGCGGCGCGATCGACGCGGGCGTTGCGCACGTTCCCGAGGACCGGCTCGGGTCGGGCCTCGTGGCGGGGCTCTCGACTACGGACAACGCGATCCTCAAGGCGTACCGCCGACCACCCGTCGCCCGAGGGCCGTTCGTCGACCGCCGCGCCGCCCGCGGGCTCGCCGAGCGGTTCCTCGAGGCATTCGACGTGAGCGCCGTCTCGCCGGACGCGCCCGTGCGGCTGATGTCCGGCGGCAACCTCCAGCGGCTGCTCCTCGCGCGGGAGACCGCCGAGCAGCCGAAGGTGATCGTCGCGGTGCATCCCACGCGCGGTCTCGACGTCGGCGGCACCGAGACCGTGCGCCGCGTCCTGCGCGAGCAGCAGGAGTCAGGCACGGCGATCCTCCTGATCAGCGAGGACCTCGACGAGGTGCTGGCGCTCGCCGACCCCGTCGGCGTCCTGCACGACGGCCGGCTCGCCGGCGTCGTCCCGCGCGAGCGGTGCGACGTCGAGGAGCTCGGGCTGCTGATGGGAGGCGCGACCCCGTGAGACGGCTCGGCCCGCTCGTGGTCGAGCCGCGCCCGGTCGCAT
>Ga0207428_10000220_pt1 | contig 79712 bp, 58 predicted proteins | sample RhiMethybrSRZTD1_FD_187600 | JGI IMG/M metagenome (GOLD analysis project Ga0207428, IMG submission 187600) | Populus rhizosphere microbial communities from Tennessee, USA - Rhizosphere MetaG P. TD hybrid SRZTD1 (SPAdes) (version 3) | ecosystem: Host-associated > Plants > Roots > Rhizosphere >... | reverse complement strand
AAGAGAGACGGGAGGCGGGCGGTTCGTGGACGTGAGAGCTCTCACGACGTTCAGCGATGAGACGTTCCGCCCGCGTTTCACGCGTCTCTCTTGGCGGAGCCGCGGCCCGTGATATAAACCTCCTTCACCCTTGGCACCTTCCCCTCGAGCATTCCCTGCCGCCCCCGACCGCGCGCGCGAGGGCAACTCCGGCCTCCTGGCGTCGCTGAACCCCGCGCAGCGCGAGGCCGTCTCCACCACCGAGGGGCCGCTCCTCGTCCTGGCCGGCGCGGGGACAGGGAAGACGCGCGTGATCACGACGCGCATCGCCTACCTCCTGTCGCGCGGCGTCGATCCCGTGAACATCCTCGCCGTCACCTTCACCAACAAGGCCGCGGGCGAGATGCGCGAGCGGGTGAGCCACCTGGCCGGAGCGCAGGCGAAGGGCATCACCGTCGGAACTTTCCACGCCTTCTGCGCGAAGGTGCTGCGGGACCACGGGCACGCGCTGGGCCTGCCGAAGAAGTTCACGATCTGCGACGCCTCCGACCAGCTCGGCGCCTTCAAGTCCGCCATGCGCGAGCTGCGCGTGCACGAGACGACGATGCACCCCTCCGCGCTCATGGCCCGGGTCTCGCTGGCCAAGAACCGCATGCAGACGGCGGAGGGGTTCCTGGCCGAGGGCAGCGGAAGCCGCGACCAGCTCGTGGGCTCGGTCTGGCAGCGCTATCGGGAGTTCCTCGCCCGCACGCGCTCGCTGGACTTCGACGACCTGCTGCTGGAGACGGTGCGCCTGCTGCGGGACCACGAGAAGGTCCGCGCGCACTACCGGGACCGGTACCGGTACGTCCTCGTGGACGAGTACCAGGACACGAACCACCCGCAATACGAGATCGTGAAGCAGATCGGAGGCACCCATCGCAACGTCTGCGTGGTGGGCGACGACGACCAGTCCATCTACGGCTGGCGCGGCGCGGACATCCAGAAGATCCTGGGCTTCCACCGTGACTTCGAGGGGGCCAGGGTCGTCCGCCTCCAGACCAACTACCGCTCGACGCGGCCGATCCTGGACGCGGCCAACGCCGTCATCCGCAAGAACGCCGCCCGCCACGAGAAGGCGCTGGAGTCCGCGCGCGGCCACGGCGAGCCCGTACGCTTCACCCGCCTGGCCGACGAGACGGCGGAGGCGCTGTTCGTCGTGCGGGAGATGCGCAACCTCCTGCGGCTGGAGGAAGCGAAGCCGCAGGACTTCGCGATCCTGTGCCGGACCCAGGTCCAGTTCCGGCCCTTCGAGGGCGAGCTGCGCGCGAACGGGCTGCCCTACGTGGTGTCCGGGGGGATGTCCTTCTTCGATCGCAAGGAGGTGCGCGACATCGTCGCCTACCTCAAGCTGGCCGTGAACCCGCGCGACGAGACGTCGCTGCTCCGCATCATCAACATTCCGGCCCGAGGCGTGGGGAAGGCGAGCCTGGATCGCGTCCTCGCCTTCGCGACCGAACACGGGATCTCGGCGGCGGAGGCGTTCGACCGTTCGCGCGAGATCGACGGCCTCTCCCCGCAGGCGGTCGAGGGCTACGGCAAGCTCCGCGACGCGATCGACGGCTCCGGTCTCTCCGAAGCCGGATCGGAGCTCGTGCCCCGCCTGCAGCGGTTCCTGGAGACGATCGCCTACCGGGACGAGGTGACCCGCCTCTACGCGGAGCCGATGACCCGCGAGGCGCGCTGGGCGGGCGTGCTCGAGGTGCTCAACTTCGCGGAGAACCACGTGCGCCGCTCCTCCGAGCCGTCCCTGCACGGGTTCCTGGAGGACATCGCGCTCACCAGCGGCGACACGCCGGGCGAGCAGACCGAGGTGCGCAAGGACGCCGTCATGCTGATGACCCTGCACGCGGCCAAGGGGCTGGAGTTCCCGCACGTGTTCCTGGTCGGGATGGAGGAAGGGATCCTCCCGCACGCGCGCGCGGTGGCGGAGGGCGCGGTCGAGGAGGAGCGGCGTCTCGCCTACGTCGGCATCACGCGCGCGATGAAGACGCTCACCATGAGCTTCGCCTTCGAGCGCGCGAAGCACGGCCGCCTGGCCCGTTCCACGCCTTCCCGGTTTCTCTACGAAGCGCAGGGGGAGGAGCTGCCTGCGGGCTGGGTGGGGGCGGAGGCCATGGTCTCGAAAGACGAAGACGACGAGCCGGCCGAGCCCGGCGCGAAGAAGAAGCGCGGCCGCGGGAAGGCGCCGAAGGCGTCCGCCCGGCGCCGTCCGCGCGCGCGCTAGGGGAACTGGCCGAGGGCCACGACGAGATCGAGCTGCGCCTGGCGCAGCCGATCCAAGGCCAGTGACGCCGCCAGCTCGGCGTTGCGCGCCGTCTGCTGGGCCTGCACCACCTCGATGTTCGTGGTCGCGCCCGCCTTGTAGGCGATCTCGGTGATGCGCAGCGCTTCCAGCGCGTTCGCCGCCGACTCCCGGCTGGCGGCCACGATCTGCAGGTTGCGCGCGACCGCTTCCTGGGCCAGGCGGACCTCGGACCGCGCTTCCAGGCGCACCGAGTCCAGGCGGATCCGCGCCGTCTCCCGATCGGCGAGCTGGACACGCTTGGTCGCGCCGATCGTGCTGTCGAAGACGGGGATCTGGAGCTGGAAGAACGCCTGCCAGGTCTTGGCGGGGGCGAAGAAGCCGGCGGGAGTGACGTATTGCGGCGTGAAATACGCCGTACCCTGCGGGACCCAGGACTTCCAGTGGTCGCGGACCACGCGGTCCGCGGCCTGGAGCTGGGCCGTGAACAGGCGCACGTCCGGGCGCTGGATGAGCCAGGCGTCGTTCTCGGACGGCGCCGCCGGCTCGATGTCCGGATCACCGTTCACCTCCAGGGGCCCTTCGGAGAAGGTCGATATGCCGAGGGCTTCCTGGGCCTGCTCCACCGCCAGCTCCGCCACGTGCACGAGACCTTCCGAGGAGGCCAGCTCCTGGGACGAGCGCACGTGGTTGAGCCGGCTGCCCTGGCCCGCGTCCAGGCGCGCGCGCGCATACTCCTCGAGGGCTCGCGCCGTGTCCCGGTTGCGCAGCGCAATTTCGCGATTGCGCTCGGCGGTGAGGACGGCCAGATAGGCCTGCGCGGCCGTGAGCGCCACCTGGCGGCGCGTCTCGTCCGCCGAGATCTTCGCGATCTCCACCTGGTCGGCGGCCTGGTTCTTGCGCGCCCAGCGCTCGGCGGCCAGGAACGGGTACGAGGCCGTCGCGTTGAAGGAGTATTGCGTGCGCGGCTGAGTGATGTTGCCGCCGAACCCGCGGGCCGCGTCCAGGATCGTGGTGCTCACGTCGCCGTAGAGCGTGGGCTTGAAGACGGATTTGGCGCCTTCGAGCAGGCCTTCCGCCCGCAGGATCGCCTGGGCGGCCTCGCCGACGCTGGGGTTCCGCTCCGTCGCGCGCCGCACCGCCTCCCGGAAGGTGACGCGCTCCATCGCGGGGCCCGTCTGCGCGGAGAGCGGGGTGACACCGAGAAGGGTGGCGAGCGCGAGGTGCACGAGCAGGGTGGCCGACCGTCGCTCAGACATGGGCCGTGCCTTCGGCCGCGGGCGCCGGCGCCTCGTCGTCGCCGTGATGGCGCACCTGGCCCGGGGCCAGGGTGCGGATCACGACGTAGAGCACCGGGATGAAGAAGATGGACAGGAACGTCGACGCGAGCATGCCGCCCGCGACGGACGTGCCGACGGAGTTGCGGGCGCCGGCCCCGGCGCCGGTGGCCACGGCCAGCGGCAACACGCCCAGGATGAAAGCGAACGACGTCATGAGGATCGGGCGCAGCCGGATCCGGCCCGCCTCCACGGCGGCCTCCACGATGGGCAGGCCGCGCTCGCGGAGCTGTTCCGCGAACTCGACGATCAGGATCGAGTTCTTGGCGGCGAGGCCGATCAGCATGACGAGGCCGACCTGGCAGAACACGTCGTTGGAGAGGCCGCGCAGGAGCTGCGCGGTCAGGCCGCCGATGACGGCGAGAGGCACGCCGAGCAGGATGATGAACGGCAGCACCCAGCTCTCGTATTGCGCGGCCAGGACGAGGTACACGAGGGTCAGGCTGAGCGCGAAGATGTAGATCGCCTGCGAGCCCGCCTTGACCTCTTCCAGTGATTGCCCGGCCCAGGCGAAGTCGAATCCCGGAGGCAGCGCTTCGCGCGAGATCTGCTCCATGGCCTGCAGGGCCTGGCCCGAGCTCACCCCCGGCGCGGGCGCCCCGTTGATCTCGGCGGAGCGGAACAGGTTGAAGTGGCTGATGACCTGGGGAGCCGTGGTCTCGCTCGTGCGCACCACGCTGTCGAGGGGGACCATGGCGCCGTCCGCCGCGCGGGCGTACAGCTGGCGCAGGTCCTTGGGGTCGGCCCGGTACTGCTGGTCCGCCTGCACGTACACGCGGTAGGCGCGGTTGTTGAAATCGAAATCGTTCACGTAGGCCGAGCCCAGGAACACGGAGAGGGCGTCCGTGACCTCGCGGAGGGGAAGGTTGAGGCTGCGCGCCTTGTCGCGATCGATCTCCACCACGAGCTGCGGGTCGTTCGCGCGGAAGCTCGAAAAGAGGCCGACCACGCGCCCGCTCTGGTTCGCCTTGGCGGAGAGGGCGCCCGCGGCGTCGGCCAGGCCGGAGATGTCCCCGCCCGTCTGGTCGAGGAGCTCGTACTGGAAGCCGCCGAACACGGAGAGGCCCTGGATTCCCGGCGGCGCGAACGGGATGACGAGCGCGCCGGGGATGCTCATCATCGGGCCGCGGACCCGGCCCAGGACGGCGGCCAGCGAATGGCTCTTGCCCTTCCGCTCGCTGTAGTCCTTGAGCCTCGTGAAGATGAGCCCGTTGTTGGGCGCGGCGCCGCTGAAGCTGAACCCCACCACGGAGAAGGCGGCCGCGATGTCCGGGTCCTTGAAGAGGATCGCCTCCGCGCGCTTGGCGATGTCCGTCGTGTAGCCGAGGGACGCGCCCGCGGGAGCCTGGATGACGCTGATGAAATAGCCTTCGTCTTCGTCGGGCACGAAGGCCGAGGGCACCGTCTTGAAGAGCCACCACGTCCCGAGCAGGCCGAGCGCGAAGAGGCCGAGCATCAGCGGGCGCAGGACGAGCGCGCGCTTGAGAACGTGGACGTACCCGTGCGTGCCGCGGTCGATCACGCGGTTCACACCGGCGAAGAACCGGCCGTGGACGTGGGTCTCCTTGGCCAGCAGGAGCGCGGAGAGGGCGGGGGTGAAGGTGACGGCATTGAAGACGGAGAGCACCACCGCAAAGGCGATGGTCAGCGAGAACTGCTGGTAGAGGCGGCCCGTGGTGCCCGGGAAGAAGGCCACGGGCACGAAGACGGCCACCAGCACGAGCCCGATCACGACCACCGCTCCGAAGACCTCGCGCATGGCGTCGAGGGCCGCGCGATAGGAGCTCTTCTTCTCCTCGCGCATGTGGCGCTCGATGTTCTCGATCACCACGATGGCGTCGTCCACGACGATCCCGGTGGCGAGCACGATCCCGAACAGGGTCAGGGTGTTGATGGAGAAGCCGAAGAGCTTCACGAAGGTGAAGGTTCCGATCAGGGAGACGGGGATGGTGATGGCGGGGATGAGCGTGCTGCGCCAGTTCTGCAGGAACAGGAACATCACGAGGATGACGAGGACGATGGCCTCGGCGAGGGTGACCAGCACCTCCTTGATCGACTCGCGGACGACCCCCACGTTGTCGAAGGCCAGGCGCCACTCCAGCCCGGGCGGGAACGCCTTCTCCAGGCGTGCCATCTCCTTCATGACGCCCTGGTAGACCTCGAGCGCGTTGGCGGAGGGCAGGAGCTGGATGCCCATGCCCGAGGCCTCGAGGCCGATGAAGCGCAGGTTGGCGGAGTAGGTCTCCGCTCCCAGCTCCACGCGGCCGACGTCGCGCACGCGGACGAGGGCGGCCCCGTTGCCCGCCTTGACCACCACGTTGTCGAACTGGCTGGGCTCGGTGAGGCGGCCCAGGGCGCGCACGCTCAGGGTGTAGGCCTGGCTGTCGTCGGCGGGCGCATCGCCGAGCGCGCCCGCGGCCACCTGCAGGTTCTGCTCGCGCAGCGCGTTCACCACGTCGCTGGCCGTGATGCCGCGGGCGGCCAGGCGCGCGGGGTCGAGCCACACGCGCATCGCGTACTTGCGCTCGCCGAAGATGATGACGTTGCCGACCCCGGGGACACGCTTGATGGCGTCGCGGACGTAGAGGTCCAGGTAGTTGCTGATGAACTGCGACGTGTATCGGTTGCCCTTGGAGAAGAAGCCCAGTCCGCCCAGGAACCCCGCCGACTGCTTGGTGACGGTGACGCCCGTGGTGCGGACGTCCGCGGGCAGGCGGCCCAGGGTCTGGTTGACGCGGTTCTGCACGTCCACGGCCGCGAGGTCGGGGTCGCGGCCGATGTCGAAATAGACGTTGATCGTGCTGACCCCGCTGTTCGTGCTCGAGGACTGCATGTACGTCATGCCCTCGACCCCGTTGATGACCTGCTCCAGGGGCGTGGTCACGGCGCTCTCCACGGCCTGGGCGTTCGCACCCGTGTAGAAAGCGGTCACGGCGACGGATGGCGGGGCCAGCTGCGGATAGCGGGCGATGGGAAGGGTCGGGATGCAGATGGCCCCGGCCAGGATGATGACGAGCGAGCAGACCGTGGCCAGGATCGGACGTCGGATGAAGGCGTCGGAGAACACGGCTACCCGCCTTCTCCACCCCCGGGCGCGGCCGGCGGCGGTACGCTGGAAGGCGGTCCTACCGCCACCGGCGAGCCGTCGCGGATCTTCTGCACCCCGGAGATGATCAGCTTGTCGCCCGGCTTGAGACCCGACTTCACGACGTAGTCGTTGCCGACGAGCGGCCCGGGCTCTACCGCGCGCTGATGGGCGACGGTCGCGCCCTTGTCGCCGGGCTCGGCCACGTAGGCGAAGAACTGGCCGTTGATGCGGTTGAGGGCCACCAGCGGCACGGTCAGGGCCGGCGTCTCCGTCCACACGACGCGCGCGCGCACGAACTGCTCGGTTCGGAGGAAGCCCGCCTTCTCGACGGCGGCCTTGGCCAGGACGGACTGGGTGCCGCCGTCCACCGAAGGAGCGACGAAGGTGATCGTCTCCGTGGATACGACGGCGCCGCGGTCGTCGACGAGTTGCACGGGCAGGCCGACGCGCAGGTTCTGGGCCTCCTGGACGGGCACGTTGATGTAGACCTCGAGCCCGCCGCCCTGGTCGATGGTGGTGAGCGCGGTGGACTTCGTCACGCTGTCGCCCACGCGCACCGGGATGTCGCCCACGACCCCGGCGGTGGGCGCCGTCACCCGGTAGTAGCCGAGGGTGACGCGCTGCTCCCGGATCTGGGCCTCGATGGCCTTGAGCTGGGCCTCGCTCGTGGAGAGGGCGGTCTGGGCCTGCTCGAGCTCGGCCGCGCTGGACGCACCCGCCTCGAACAGCGTCTTCAGGCGGGTGGCCTGCTGCCGGGCATATTGCACGTCGGCCTGGCGGGCCACGCGCTGGGACTCCAGGTTCGAGACCGCCGCCTGCTGCAGGCGCGGATCGATCTCCATCAATGGCGCTCCCGCCCCGACGCGGTCGCCGGAGCGGGCCGTGATGCGGGTGATGAAACCTTCGACCTGCGGCTGCACCGTGGTGGACCGGCGCGACTTCACCGTGCCCACGAACTCCGAGGTCTGCGCCACCGGACGCGTGGCCAGGGTGATTGCCTCGACCGGCATGGGTGGTGGCGCGCCGGGGGCGGCGCTCTTGGTGCAGGCGGCGCAGCTGGAAACGATGAGGAACAAGACGGAACGGCTGGAGATGGTCATGGTTTTGAATCGTGAAGGCGAACTCACGCGAGCACGCCTTCAACGATAAGCGAGTCTATGCCGAGTGTAGTGCGGCAAAGGCTGACCGCCGTCCGCGGTGAGAGCCTAAATATTGTCTCCGCGCTCGGTTGTCGTTGTTGTTCTTCTCAGAAGTTCAGCCGCGCCGTGATCCCGAACGTCCGGGGCTGGTTGGTCAGGTAGCCGACACGCGCGCGCGTCCCTCGCTCCTGGTCGAGGGCGAGCAGCGCCCGCTCGTCGGTCAGGTTGTTGCCGAAGATGGAGATGTCCCACTTCCCGCGCAGGACGCCGATGCGCGCGTTCACGATGTCGTAGGAGGGCAGCTCCGGATCGAAGCGGAAGGTCGTGGCCGTGAGCGGGCCCCCGATCGTGTTCGGCGCGAACGAGAGGAGGTTCACGGTGCCGAAGCCGGCGGCCTGGTCTCCGATCTGGGTGAACCGCGAGCCCGTGTGCTGGTAGGTGCCGGTCACGTAGGCGAGTGCGCCCGCTTTGAGCTGCCACTGGTAGGTGGCGGAGGCCGCGACCTGGGCCTCGGGCACCGTGGGCAGGCGAGCCCCCTCCCGGATGCCCGTCACCGCCACCGCCGTCGGTGAGTCCAGGTTGGAGCGCAGCTCCGAGTTGTTGAAGCTCCCGGAGAAGGAGAAGTCGAAGTGCTCGTTCGGAGCCGCCGAGAACTCCATCTCGATGCCCCGGCTGCGCGCCTTCGGCACGTTGAAGATGACGCGGGACGAGCACGAGCCCGCGGTCACCGTCGCCTGCAGGTCGTCGATCTCCATGTCGAAGAGGGCGACGTTGAACGCGCCGCGCCCGCGCATGATCCGCGACTTGGACCCTACTTCGTAGTTCCAGGCCGTCTCGTCCTTCCAGGCGTCCTGGCCGCCGAAGATCACGAGGTCCTGGGCGGTGCAGAGGGGGACGTTCAGCGGGTCGTTGATCCCGCCCAGCCGGAAGCCGCGTGAGACCTGGGCATTGAGGCGCGTGTTCCCCCCGACCTTGTAGCTGGCGATGAAGCGCGGCGCGAAGCCGTTCGCGTCCGTGGACCCCGGAGTCGAGACGAGCGACGTGCCGTTGTTGTCGTTGCCGAAGATGCCGTCGAAGACCTGCTCGCGGTCCTCGTTGAAATCGTAGTACCGGAGGCCGGCGGTGAGGTCCAGCCGGTCGCCGACGGTCAGCGTTCCCTCGCCGAACAGGGCGAACTGCTTCAGCTTGTAGTGCAGGTCGGAGAAGAACAGGACGTCTTTCGGCGCACGCAGTCCCACCGTGGGAATTCCGGACAGGTCCTGGAACCCGCTCACGAGCAGCTTCTGGTCGTAGTCGCGCTTGTTGTCGCTGTAGAAGCCGCCCATCACCCAATGGAACTTGTTCTTGCCGCCGGCCAGGCGCAGCTCCTCCGTCCACACCTTGGCGTGAGTCGTGTCGTTGAGGGGCGCGTTGAGGTTGTAGATGTTCGGGGGCAGGCCGATGCTGCCGCCGGTGATGCTGGCAGTGAGGGCGGTGGCATCGCGCACGACCAGGACGTCCCGGTCGGTGAAGGACGTGATCGACGTCAGCTCCGCGCCACCGAAGTCGTAGCGCAGGCTGAGGTCGGCCAGCGTGAAGTCGTCCGTGAAGGGCTCGCCGATCTGCGTGAACTGCTTGCGGTCGTCCAGGGTCACCGGGGGCCGCGTGGTGGTGAAGGGGTTGGCCAGGATGTTGTAGGTGTCGATGCGGTTCCAGCCGTCCGTCTCGACGCGCTGGAAGATGATGCGCGGCGTGATGGTCAGGTGCTCGGTCGGCGCGATCTTGACCGCGGCCCGCACGCCCGTCCGATCGCCGCTGTTGACGTCCTCCTTGACGCTGAGGTCCGGTTGCACGGCGTCGATGTAGCCGCCGGTGTGGGTGAAGTACGAAGCCACGCGCAGCGCGGCCTTGGTGCCGAGGGGCAGGTTGAACCCGAGCTTGGCGTCGCCGCCCTGGCTGCCGCCGCTGATCGTGTTGCCCGAGACCTCGGCGAAGAACTTCTTGGCCCCGAGCTCGGGCGGGTTGCTGATGTAGCGCACGGTTCCGGAGAGGGAGCCGGAGCCGAACAGGGTGCCCTGGGGTCCGCGCAGCACCTCGACGCGCCCGACGTCGAACAGGTCGAGGTCGGGCGTGAAGAGGGACAGCGAGATGATCGAGTCGTCGAGGTACGCGCCCACCTGCTCCTTCACGCCGGGCTGGTCGCGCACGATCTGGCCGGCGGAGACGCCGCGGATGGCGACCTGGCTCTGTCCGGGACCCAGGTTCTGCACGGTGAAGCCGGCCACGTTGGCGGCGACACCCTCGATGTTGTCCACGCCCAGCCGCTGGAGCTGCTGCTCCGTCGGAGCGGCCACCGAGAAGGGCACCTCCTCCAGGGTCTGCTCGCGCCGCATGGCCGTGACCGTCACTTCCTCCTGGAGCTGCGGCTCGAGCGAGAACTCGACGGCGGCGGGGGAAGAGGCGTCCACCTTGAGGTCCTTCTTCGTCTGGCGGCCGAAGCCCCGCAGCGCGACCGACACCGAATAGGTGGCGGGAGCGAGGGTGACGGAGAAGCTCCCGTCCGCACCTGAGGTCACGGTCTGGGTAGCGCCGCTGGCCTGGTTGGTCACGGTGACCGTGGCTCCCGGGACGGCGGCGCCGGTCGTGTCACGGACGGTGCCGCTGAGCCGCGCGTCCTGGGCCTGGGCGGGGGCCGGCAGGCCGTACAAGACCGCCACGAACGCCACGATGATGAGCAAACGGGTGCGGAGGGAAACCATTGGAGCCTCCTGTGTTGGCACGCTCTAAGTAAGTCGGCGGGCGGGGGTTTGTCAAGGTGTGCGGCGGGCGGGCGGCGCCGTGGAATCGGTGCGCTTCAGTGCACCGCGCGGTGCTGGACCTCGCCCTTGGTGGCCAGGCTGAAGCGCGGCTCCCGCTTGTCGAGGCGGCCGGTGAGGAGGTCGGCCGCGTACCGGCCGACGGCGGGCCCGTGTTTGAAGCCGTGGCCGGATCCACCGCCGACGAGAAGCACGTTCGGCCAGCGCGGGTGGCGGTCGATGAGGAAGTCGCCGCTCGAGCTGTTCTCGTACTGGCAGACGCGGGCTTCGACCATCGGGCGCTCGGCGATGGCGGGGAATCGCTTCTTCATGTACGCGCGGACATCGTCGAGGGCGGAGGCCGTGGGCCGGCGGTCGCCTTCGTCGGGATCGAAAGGGACGCCGTGCGCGTCGTGCGCGATCTTGAACCCGCGGCTCTCGAGATCGGGGAAGCCGTAATAGATGTCTCCGTCGTTGAAGTCCGCCCAGCCGGGAAGGTTCTGCGGCTCGAACCGGTCGTCCCCGCTCGCGGGCGCGAAGAAGAACACCTCCTGGCGCGTCGGGAAGATCCGCTTGCCGACGATCGAGGGGAACACCTTCGGCAGCCAGGGCCCGCAGGCGAAGACATAGCGATCGGCGCGCAGGGTCTCGCCGGCGGTGGTCTTGAGGCTCTCGAGGCTGGCGCCGTCGCCTGGCGGTTCTACGGCCGCCAGTCGATATTCGCCGCCCGCAGCCACGAGCTCCTTGACCAGCGTCAGCACGGCGCGCCGCGCCATGAGGGCGCCAAGCTCGGGCTCGAACAGGCCGACTTCGACGCCGTCCCAGGTCACTTGCGGGAATCGCTGGCGGAGAGCCGGCTGGTCGAGCACGTCGAGGCGCAGCTTCAGCCGGCGGTGGGCCTCGATGCTCTGGTCGACGAAGGGCTCGCGCTTGCCGAAGAACATCAGCACGCCGATGGGGTGGAGTATGGGCAGGCCCGACCGCGACGAGAGCCAGCGCCAGTCCTCCAGCGAGTCCCAGGCCATCCGCGTGTAGACGTCGTCGGCGCCGTAGATCGTGCGGGTCATGCGCGACTCGCCGCCGGAGGAGGCGCGGGCGTTCGCGGGGCCGGACGCGTCGAGGAGGAGGACGCGCTGGCCGGCCTTGCGGAGGTGCCAGGCCGTCCAGGCGCCGAAGACGCCGGCGCCGATGATGATGGTGTCCCAGTGGGTGGTTCGACGAGACGCGGATTGCGCCGCGGCTCCCGCCGATTTTCCGAACCCGATCGCAGATACCGCCAACCCACCCGCAGCCCCTCGTATCAACTCGCGACGGGTGAGGCCTCGCCGGCGTCCCTCTTTCATGCGGGCTCCTCGTATTCGGTTGCGGGTCGCACTCTAGCGTTTGCGGCGAGAAATGACAGCGGAGCTGCGCACCGCCTCTTGTCCGTACCCGAGTCAAATCGCTTGGTACCTAATTATTTTCGAGGCGCTAGAGTTTTGGACCCGAGTCTCGAGGCGCGAGATCGATTCTTCCACGGCACCCTTGCGACAGTCGTGATTGGGGTGCATGCACGGCTCGTGGGGCGATCTTTTCGAGTGCACGTTCGCACGCGAAGGGTTGAGCCTTGATCGTTGCTTCTCGGGGCGGCGCGAGCGCCATCCGAGCCGCGAAAATCGACGTGATACATCAGGGCCATGATGAACACGAACCTCATCGCTCTCGCGACTGAACTCCCCGATCACGATCTCCTCGCGCGAATCGCGGCCCTCGCCGCGAAGGAGCGCGGGGCAACGGTCGAGCTCCTGGCGCATCTGGCGGCGCTGGACTCGCGACCGTCCCTGTACGCCTCCATGGGCTTCGGCTCGCTCTTCACCTACTGCACACACGTCTTGCATCTTTCGGAGGACGCGGCCTGCAATCGCATTCACGCGGCCCGAGCCTGCAGTCGGTTCCCAGTGATCCTCGAGCTGCTGGCCACCGGCGCGCTGTCCGTGACCACGGTTCGTCTGCTGCGCGAGCACCTCACACCCGAGAACTACGAGGCGGTGCTCGCCCGCGCAAGCGGCCGCAGTCGACGCGAAATCGACGCCCTGGTGGCGGAGCTGGCGCCGCAGCCCGATGCCGCGCCTTCGGTGCGAAAGCTGCCGGCACCGCCCGTGCTTGCGGTTCAGGCGACGGGAGCTTTGTCAGCGACCGAGGCGGCCGCGGCGCCGAACCTTCCCGCGCCGGTGGTGCCGAATCCATTGCCGCTACCGTCGCTACCTCCGCCACGCCGTCCACTCATCGAGACGACTGCGCCCGAGCGCTATCGAGTCCAGTTCACCGTCGGCAAGGAGACGCACGACAAGCTGCGGCGCCTGCAGGAGCTTCTTAGGCGCGAGATTCCGGATGGCGATCCGGGTGCGATCTTCGATCGAGCGGTGACGTTGCTCCTTGCGAAAGTCGAGAGCCGGAAAATGGGAGTGACGGCAAAACCACGGGAGTCACGTTCTATCCGTCCTGGGACGGATACGCCCAACGGGAGAGGGGTCGAATCGCGTGATATCCCTCGATCCGTGAAGCGCGCGGTGGCGAAGCGCGATGGCGGGCAGTGCGGCTATATCGGCCCGAGCGGACACCGATGCCCCGAGCGGACGTTCCTCGAGTACCACCACATTGTTCCGTACGCGCGGGGAGGACGCGCGACGGTCGACAACATCTCGCTGAGGTGTCGCCGGCACAATCAATATGAAGCGGAGATCGTCTTCGGACCGCGGAACCGGCTGGTGAGCGGCGATAGCGCGGTGACACGCGGTCCCGCGATCCACGAGACGACGGCTAGTCGCGCAGGAGGCGCGCCGCGAACTCCGTGACGAGCTTCACGGCGACCGCCGCCGTCACACCGACCGGATCGCGCGTAGGGTTCAGCTCGACGACATCGGCGCCCACGATCCGTAAACCCGACGAACGCGACAGCGCGCCGAGCACATCGCGCACGCTGAGCCCGCCCGGCTCGTGATGCGAGACGCCCGGCGCGAACGCCGGATCCAGCGCGTCGAGGTCGAGAGTCAGGTAGACCGGTCCATCGAAGGAGAAGGAGATGTCGGACCGCCAGTCCTTCATCTCGATCATCTCGACGCCGAAGCGGAGGGCCTGATCGCGCTGGTGCGGGTTGAGGGTGCGGATGCCGACCTGGACCAGCCGAACGGCCAGTCGCTCCTCCATGATCCGCGCGAAGGGGCTGGCGTGGGAGAACCGGTTCCCCTGGAAGTCGTCGTAGAGGTCGGGGTGGGCGTCGAAGTGCAGGAGGCTGAGACCGGGGTGGCGCGGGGCGTGTGCGCGCACGATCGGATAAGTGACGGAGTGGTCGCCACCCACGGACAAGACGCGGGCGCCTTGCGCGAGCAGGGCATCCGTCCCCTTCTCGATCGCGGCGATGGACGCCGCGCCCGACGTCAGCTCGACGTCGCCGACGTCCACGAAGCGCGGATCGGACCCCACGTCGGTGCCGTCCTCGGCGCAGAGGTTGGAGGATCCGGAAGCGATGACCTCGCGGACCCGGGCGGGACCCAGCGCGCACCCGCGGAGGTACGACGAGTTCTCGTCCAGCGGAATGCCGAGAAGCGCCACACTGCCGACGCGGATGGCGCCGCGCGCGCGACCGGCGTCTTTCGCCGTCACACCAGGCCCCCCAGCCGCACGAGCTGTACCACGGGCTCGCCCGTGACGCGCGAGGCGGTGAGGTCCACGTCGACCTCCGCCACCCAGTCGTTGATCCCCGCGGGATCGATCAGCATCTGCTGCACCCGCCAGGAGGAGCGGTCCTCGGCGACGAGAACCGACGTGTGCCGCAGGTTGCGCGCCTCCGGATCGAGACGGAGCCCGCCATGCTCCAAGCGATGCGCCTCACGCAACGAGCGCAACCGCGCGACGGTCCATGGCGCGCCGTCCCGGTCGACCGACGCATCGAGCAGCGCCACCGCCGCCTCGTCCGACCCGATCGACCACGAGCGGAGGAACGCGAAGAGGCGCGTGCGGATGGCGGCTGTGAACGCCTTGGTGTCGCGCGTGACGTCGAAAGGCTCCTCCGGCCGCGGCGGCCGCATTTCGGGACCAGAGGCACCCGCCACGTACGACGGATCGCGCATCCGCTCCCATTCCTCCATCAGGCTCGAGTCCACCTGGCGGAGCATGTCGCGCAGGTACAGCTCGATCTCGCGGATGGCGTCCGTCTTGACGCCGTCGGGGACGGTCTGACTCAGGGCCTTGTACACGCTGTTGAGGTGACGGAGCAGCAGGCCTTCCGCGCGCTCGAGGTCGTACTCCTGCACGTAATCCGGGAACGAGCGGAAGCCCTCGAACATCTCGCGCGCGATCGACTTGGGCCGGATGGCCTCTTCCCCCACCCACGGATGGCGGTCCGCGAACGCGTTGAACGTCATGTAGACGAAGTCCCGCAGCGGCTTCGGGTACTCCATCTTCTCGAGCTCGGCCATGCGGTGGTCGTAGTCGAGCCCTTCCGCCTTCATCTCCGCGACCTTGCGGTCCTTCAGCTTGTCGAGCTGGCGGCGCAGGATCAGCTCCGGGTTCTCCAGGATGCTCTCGACGAGGGTGAGCAGATCGAGCGCGTGCGTCTCCGCCTCCGCGTCGAGCAACGGGATCGTCTCGAACAGATACAGGGACAGCGCGTGGTCCATCGAGAAGTCTTCCTGCAGGTCCACGTTCACGCGGACGCGGGAGCCGTCCTCGGTCCGCGGCGTGATCTCGACGATGCCGCGCGCGACCAGGGCCCGGAAGAGCTGCCAGCCGCGGCGGAAGTGCCCTTTCTTCGCGCGATCCGTCTCGTGGCTGTCGCGGATGAGGGCCTGCATGGCGCGGCAGCCGTCGCTCCGGCGCGAGAGGACGTTCAGCAGCATCCCGTGCGAGACGTCGAAGCGCGAGGTGAGCCGCTCGGGAGGCGCGCTCATCAGCCGCTTGAACGTCTGCAGGTCCCAGTTGGCGAAGTTGTGCTCGGGCGGCTTGCGCTTCACGACCTTCTTGCCGTCTTTCGCCTTCTCGTCGAGCTTGAGGTTCTCGATGAAGTGCTCGGGGGCCTGCGCGACCACGAAGCCGAGGTCGTCGAATCCCTTGCGGCCCGCCCGTCCCGCGATCTGGTGGAAGTCGCGCGCGGAGAGGACCGCCGTCTTCTGCCCGTCGAACTTGCACAGGCGCGTGAAGAGCACGGTCCGGATGGGGACGTTGATGCCGACCCCCAGCGTGTCCGTCCCGCAGATCACCTTGAGCAGGCCGCGCTGGGCCAGCTGCTCGACCAGCACGCGGTACTTCGGCAGCATGCCCGCGTGGTGCACGCCGATGCCCTGCTTGAGCCACTTGCGGACGTCGGGGCCGTGGGGCGAGGAGAAGCGGAAGTCCTTGATGGCCTCCGCGACCGCGTTCTTCTCCTCGCGCGTGCACAGGTTCAGGCTCGTGAAGTCCTGCGCGCTGTCCGCCGCGTCCTTCTGCGTGAAGTGGACGACGTACACGGGCGCCTTGGCTTCCGAGACCAGCTTCTCGAGCGTCTGGGCCAGCGGGATCTGCGAATACGCATATTCCAGGGGCACCGGCCGCTCGACCGACTTCACGACCGCGGTGGCGCGGCCGTTGAGGCGCGTCAGCGCCTCTTCGAAGAACGTCACGTCGCCCAGGGTCGCCGACATCAGCAGGAAGCGGGCCTGGGGCAGGGCGAGCAGGGGGACCTGCCAGGCCACGCCGCGGTCGCGGTCGGCGTACCAGTGGAACTCGTCCATGATCACGTCGTCCACGTCCGCCCGGTCTCCGTCGCGGAGCGCGATGTTGGCCAGGACCTCCGCCGTGCAGCAGAGGACGGGCGCATCGCGATTGACGGTGGCATCCCCGGTGGACAGGCCCACGTTCTCCGGCCCCAGCTCGCGGCAGAGGGCCATCCACTTCTCGTTGACGAGGGCCTTGATCGGCGAGGTGTAGACGGACCGGCGGTTGTGGGCCAGCGACGCGAAGTGCAGCGCGGAGGCCACCAGCGTCTTGCCCGAGCCCGTCGGCGTGTTCAGGATGACGTTCTTGCCCTCGAACAGCTCGAGGATCGCCTCCTCCTGGGCCGGATAGAGCTCCAGCCCCTTGCCGGTGACGTAGTCGAGGAAGCGGCCGAGCAGCTCGTCGCTGCCCGCGTCGGTGTCGTCGGCAGGCGGCAGTATCGCGTAGAGGGGGCCGGTCATGGCCAGCGCGCCCATTCCCCCCAGGTCAGGATCCGGAAAGGGACCTTGAGGGGAGCGAGCCAGGCCGCCACCGCGTCGTAGCCGTCCTCTCCACCGTAGTCCGGCTGCCCAAGCTCCGCGACATGGGTGGGGACGAGCAGCCGCGGATGCAGGGCCTCCGCCAGGCGCTCGATCGCCGTGCCCGCGGCCAGGCTCGTGCCCGACCGTCCGAGCGCGGCGAAAAGGACGTCGGGATCCTGCGTGCGGTCGGCGAACTGCGTGTGGTCGTGGTCGCCGAGGTGCAGCACGGTGGCCCCGCCGAGGCGCACTTCGTACGCGCGCTGAGCCACTCGCTCCGGGTCGCGACGGTGTACCGCGCGGTGCGCGCGTACCTCGATCTCGCCGCCGGGAAGCGCGATTGTGCGCACGGCGCCCGCCGCCATGCCGGTGACCTGTCCGGCGAGGGTGGTGCGCACCTCTTCGGGGACGACGACGGTACCGCCGGCCGATCCCACCGCGCGCACCACGTCGAGGTCGAGATGGTCGGGAAGGCGCTGGGTGACGAGCAACAGGTCCAGGTGCTCGGCCAGTCCGCGCACGAGCTCGTCCGCGATCGGCCAGTTGACGCCCCAGACGTGGCGTCCGGTGACGACGTCGATCCCCAGGGCCAGGCCGGCCGTCCGGATCACGACCCCGCAGTTGTACAGCTGGAGGATCTCGATCCCGGACGGCGGCCCCGGTTGCCCGAGGCGAGCCACCGCGGCCTCCAGGCAACGCCGGTAGTACGCCTCGACGGCGGTGTTGGCGGCGGCGTTGGGCAGGCTCAGCGCGAAGTCGAGGGAAGAGCGCGCGAGCGCCTTCTCCTCGGGCGGCTTGTCGCTGTGCAGGTCGTCGAAGACACGCGAGGCCAGCTCGTCCGCGAAGGCGTGCTCGGCCGTCGCGAACACGGAGTTCGTGCCGCCGTAGCTGTCCGGCTCCGTGCGCGCGTTCGCTTCGTCCTCGACCCAATATTGGCCGTCGACGATGAACTTGTAGAGATGGCGGCCCGGGAAGGGAAGCTCCACCGTCGCCTCCCAGCGTCCCGCCTCTCCGCGCTGGAGCGGGAGCCCCTGCCGGTCCCACTGGTTGAAGGTCCCGGACACGGCCACCCGGCCGGCGTCCGCCGGATAGTGGAACGTCACCTTGCGGCCCTCGACGCGCGGCTCCTCGAAGCGGCGGGCGTGCACGGGCAAGGTCGGGCTCTCCGCGGCCTGCACGGCGGCCAGCGGCTGCACGAGACCGTATCCCTGGCGCTCCCGCGGGATGTGCGGGAGGGGGCGCGCGGTGGCGATCAGCATGTCGCGCACGGCGCGGGGGGTGAGGGTCGGACAGGCCTCGAGCATCTGCGCCACCACGGACGTCACGATGGGGGCGGCGAAAGACGTCCCGTCCACGTGCTGGTAGTGCGGCCCCACGAGCTTCAGGTCGCGGATCTCCTGTTCCAGCCGCGTGCGCAGGCCGGCGTCATCCAGGGAAGCGGGATCGATCCCCAGCTCGGGCCGCGAGGCCAGGGCCGTACGCAGCTCGGCCTCCGTGAGCGCGCGGCCGAAGTAGAGGGTGCGCGCCTTGTCGAACATCGGGGTTCCGGGCAGGATCGGCGCCGCCACCAGCGCGCCCGGAGCGCACAGCTCGGGCTTGGTGAGCCCGTCGCGGGTCATCCCGTATTGCGACCGGTAGGGCGCAAAGGCCATCTCGTGGGCGACGTTCTTGTCCACGAGCCCGCCCACGGTGACGACCGAAGGAGCGTTCGCGGGGGGCAGGCTCGGGCGCAACGGATCGTTGCCGGCGGCGGCCACCACCACCACGCCCGCTTGCACGAGCAGCTCCGCCGCCTCGTCCACCGCGCTGTCGCGGTACGAGTCCGCGGCCTCGCCGCCGAGCGAGATGTTGACCACGCGTATCCCGTGCGTCGCGTGGTGCTCGAGCAGCCACTCGAGGGCGAGGACGACATCCGTCTCGCGGATGTGGCCCTCCCGGCCCACGGCGAGGAGGACGAGCTCGGCCTCCCGCGCGATACCGCGGTAGAGGCCGTTCGAGAGGTATCCGTTGCCGGCGCAGGCGACGGTAGTCATGGTGCCGTGCCAGGCGTCGTCGTGCGCGGTGGTGAGGCCGCGTTCGAGGCCGGTGAGGTCGACGTAGCGGCGGATGCGGTTGCGTGGAGTCACGAGGTCCGGGTGCGCGCAGAAGCCGGAGTCGATGAACGCGATCACGATCCCTTTCCCCGAGTAGCGGGGATGGGCGCCGACGCGTGTGGGCGTGGGCAGGACGACGGGATGGTCGAAGAACGTCGGCTCCGTGGCCGCATCGCCCAGGAGCAGGCCGCTGGCATGACGCTGCACGAGGTCGGAGACGTCGGCCTCGGACCACGGACGCCCGTCGTCCTCGTGGAGCAGGACGTCTCCGGTCTCGCGGGTCAGCAACTGCCGCAGAACGGTGCTGGGCTCCGGCGGCAGCACGGTGACGAGGGGAGGGCCGGCACGCCGGGCCTGGGAGATGCGGTAGCGTCCCATCTCCACCGCCTCCACCTGCGCGCGGCGGAGGGCGGCGATGTCCCTGACATCCAGGCTGGTGCCGTAATAGAGGAGGAGAGCGAGCGCCTCCCGCAGATCGGAGAGGGACGCGCGCGGCCCCTCGCTGGCCAGGACTTCCTCGAGCTGGCGGCGCAGCTCGTAGACCCGGCCTTCGCGCTCGCGAAGCTCCCAGTACCGGTCGAGCGCGGCGCGGAGGAAGGCGGAGCCGCCCATGAGCTCGCAAACTTAGGCCGGCCGGACATCGCGGTCAAACGAGGAGTGTCAGAATGCCGCTCATGTTCTTCATGCCCAGCCTCGTGCTCGCCGCGGCCACCGTCATCGCCCCCACCCCGGATCCTCCGGAGACCGTCTCCCCCGAACCCGCCCGCCAGCTCGTCCGGTCCATCTACGCCGAGCTCATCGCTTCCAACACGAGCTACAGCACCGGCCAGACCACTCCCGCGGCGGAGGCCATGGCGAAGCGGTTCCTCGACGCCGGCTTCCCGCGCGAGGACGTCGTGGTCGCGGGAGCGGCGCCGCACAAGGGCAACGTCGTGGTGCGTTATCGCGGGACGGGGAAGGCCAAGCCGCTCCTGCTCCTCGCGCACCTCGACGTGGTCGAAGCGAAGCGCGAGGACTGGAGCGTCGATCCGTTCACGCTGCTGGAGAAGGACGGCTACTTCTACGGGCGCGGCACCGGGGACGACAAGGCGCAGGCCGCGATCTGGGTCGCGAGCCTCATCCGGTACAGGCAGGAAGGCTTCCGGCCCTCACGCGACCTCATCGTCGCCCTCACCGCGGACGAGGAGGGAGGCGGGCCCTTCAGCGGCGTGGACTGGCTCTTGAAGAACCGCCGCGATCTCATCGACGCCGAGCTGTGCCTCAACGAAGGCGGCTGGGGCGAGATCCGCGGCGGCAAGCGGCTCGTGAACCTCATCCAGGTGGGGGAGAAGCACTCCGCGACCTACCGGCTGGAGGTGAAGAACCCCGGCGGGCACAGCTCGATGCCGGTCAAGGAGAACGCGATCTACCGCCTGGCCGACGCGCTGCATCGCCTGGCCGGCTACGAATTCGAGGCCCAGCTCAACGAGGTCACGCGCCGCTACCTGGAGACCCTCTCCGGACTGGAGTCGGAGCCGACGGCGTCGCAGCTCCGCCAGGCGGCGGCGGGCGATCCGGCGGCCATCCGCGCGGTGTCGGACGCCTCGCCCGCCTGGAACGCGGTGGTGCGCACGACGTGCGTCGCCACCGGCCTCGACGGCGGCCACGCCGTCAACGCCTTGCCCCAGACCGCGGGCGCGCGCGTGAACTGCCGCGTGCTCCCCGGGCAGACGCCGGAAGAAGTGCAGGCGATCCTGACCCGCGTCGTCGCCGACGACAAGGTTGCGGTCTCGATCACGGACGCCCACGGCGGCAGCCCGATGTCGCCGCTGCGCGACGACGTCCTCGCCGCTACCAAGCGCCTCACGTCGCAGTTCTGGCCGGGCGTCGTCACCCTGCCCTACATGGTCATGGGCGGGACGGACGGGCGCATGCTGCGCCAGGCGGGCATCCCGACCTACGGCGTGCAGGGGATCTTCTTCGACACCTCCGACATCCGCTTCCACGGACGGGACGAGCGCGTGGGCGTGCGCGAGTTCTACGAAGGGCAGGAGTTCCTCTATCGCCTGGTCAAGGACCTCGCGCGCTGACCAGGCCGGCTCAGATGCTGTCCGCGACCTCGTAACGGAAGGCGCGGCCGCGAGACTCCGGATCCCAGCCCGCGCGGACGGCCTCGCGGATCGCGGGCTCCAGGGCCTGGACAACGCGGGTGTCGGAGGGCGGCCCATCTTCGGGTCCCACTTTCATCGTGAGGTCCAGGATCAGCTCGCGCGTGCGTCCCGGATGCAGGGCCACGGAAATCGAGAGGGCCTTGATGCCCTTGCCCCAGACGAGCCAGCCGTGCCGGTAGGCCCACACGTACTCCGTGCCGTCCACGGTCACGGTCGTGTTCTTCGCGTCGCGCCGCCCCGCCTTCGCGCGGAGCTTGCCGGAGATGAGGCGGTCGGCGTCGTCCTTGGGATCCTTCTTCACCGCGCCCCGATGGTACGTCGAGTCAGAAGAGGCGCAGCTGCCTCGCCGTCCCGAGGATCTCGTCGAGGTCCAGGCCCAGCAGCGTGAGCACGGGCTCCGCCACCGCACCGACCTGCTTGTCGAGGTAGTGCGCGTAGTCGAGAGACGCATGGGCCGCGCCCGCTGGCTCCGGGCCCGCGGTCGTGATGACGTAGGCGATGCGCCCACGCTCGCGCTGGCCCAGCGTCCGCGCCACCGCGACGTGGGGCGGCGTGTTGGCCGTGTAGGCCTCGGGGCGCTTGCGCAGCGCCTTGCGATAGACGAGACGTTCGTCCAGCTCACCGGCCCGCATCCGCGCCACGACGTCGCGCAGGTAGGGCCCAATGGGCTGATCGGCGAAGAGTCGCGCGTACAGCTCGCGCTGGACCTCCTTGGCCAGCTCCGTCCAGTCGCTGCGCACCGCCTCCATGCCCGTGAACACCAGGCGCGCACCGTGTTCGTCCGCGACCAGCCCGGCGTAGCGCTTGCGCGCACCCGTCGTCTCGTGCCGCATCGCGGGCAGGCACAGCCGCACGTAGAGCCGGTCGAAGACGAGGTCCAGGCGGCTGGCGACGCGCCAGCGGTCCTGGATATAGGCGGCCAGCTCTTCGTTCAGGTGCGCGGCCAGCGACTCGCCGAACGCGCGCGCGGCGGCGGCGTCCGCGATCCCGGACTCCACGAACAGGCTGTCCGTGTCGCCGTAGAGGACGCGCTGGCCCCGCCGCTCGATCCGGGCCTGGCACCACAGCAGCATCTCGCGGCCGAAGCTCGTGATGGCGTTGGCGAGGCGGGGATCGTAGAAACGGCAGGCGGGCGTGCCGAGGACGCCGTAGAACGAGTTCATGAGGATCTTGATCGCGTGGCTCTTGACCGCGTCGCCGGTGCGGCGCGCCTCCTCACGCTGCGGCATCAGGTCGTCGAGGAGCGTCCCCAGGATCGCCTTCCTCCGGAAGAAGGCGGTGCCACTCGGAGCGACGATGGGATCTTCGGCGGCCGTTCCCGTCTCCCGCCGCACCAGGTTCAAGGGGTCGATCTCGAACGTGCGGATCAGGCTCGGGTACAGGCTCTTGAAGTCCAGCACGACCACGTTCGTGTAGAGCCCGGGCATGGATTCGAGGACGTGCCCGCCCTCCTGCGGCTCCACCGCCTGGACGGCGCGAACGCTGGGGGCGACGACGCCCCGCCGTCCGAGCTCCGAGAGGTAGAGGAAATCGAAGGCCGCGATCGACCCGGACACGCGGTCGAGCGGGAGGCCGGTGAGCTTGCTGCGCTCGACGGAGAGCGCGACCAGGCGCAGGCGCTCCAGGATCTCCAGCGCCAGGCGGGCGTCCGTGCGGTTGTATGCGACGAGGCGGGCGCGGTCTTCCTTGAAGAGGCGCAGGATCTCGCCCGCCTTGTCCTCGCCCGTGACCGTCTTGCCCTCCCCGAGGACGGAGCGAGCGACGGCGTCGAGCCCGTAGTCGTCCATGCGGATGAACGCGCCGCGCATCAGGTGGATGCCGTCGAGCACGACGCGGCCGGGAACGCTGGCCTGGGCCGCGCCGCGCGAGCCCGCCGGGCGCAGTCGCACGCCGCCGGCCCCGCGGCCGAGCTCCAGCGCCACGCGCAGGCGCTCGGCCATCCGCGCGAGGACGGTCAAGTCGAAGTCCACCACGTTCCAGCCCGTCAGCACGTCCGGGTCCAGATCGCGCACGCGGCGCGCGAACCCGGTGATGAGCTCCCGCTCTGAGCGGAAGGGCGTCGCCTCCGCCGGAGATGTCCAGCCCTCCGGGGTCAGGAGCAAGACCTCGGACGCGCCACAACCGTGGATCCCGATGGCGAGCAGCCGGCGCGCGGTAGGGTCCGTCTCGATGTCGAGCGAGAGCACGCGGAGGCGCGGCGTCCAGTCGGCGGGACCGACCTCGGGATCCTCGAAGACGAGCCCGACACCAGGGGCGGCGCGGCCCTCGCCGCGGATCTCCAGCGATCCGCGGATCCCGCGGTCGATGAGGTAACGCATCGCGAAGCGGACGTCGGCTTCGTAGGTCGTGATGCCGGCGGAGATCATCCGGTCGCGCAGCGGGGGAGTGTCGGACGGCGTGGCCACTTCGACGGCCACGACGGGCTGGCCCGTCAATGTCACGCGTTCGCTGGAGACCTGGCGTTCGGCGCCGAGCGCCCGCGCTTCCGAGGCCAGCGCCCGCTCGACGTAGAAGTGCGGGACGGTGCGGCGATCGCGCACGAGGAACGCGCCGCCGTCCTCCAACGTACCGTAGAGATGAACGACCGGCCGTCCGTCCTCGACGCGATACGTGGGCTGGAGGATGAAGCCGCGGTGGGTCGCCATCGGGGGAGAATCAGTATGATGGCGGAGAGTGCGCCCGTGGGTCTCGTTCCCGAGCTGATCGCCGGCCTGACACACCAGCAGCACCTCGCCTGCGTGCACTGGCTGCTGGGCAAGATGGGGTAACGACCTGGTCACGCCGGAGCCGAACAAGAAGCCCGGCGTCTTCTACGCCGAGAGCGCGGACGGGATCGAGTTGCCGGTCGTGGACGTGACCAATCCGTCCTTCGCGCTGCCGGTGGATCGCGCGCAGGCCCTCGCTCTCATCGAGGCGTACGCGCGCGCGGAATGGCGCCGGGGAAGACTGCGACAATGGGCGCGACGGCAGTTCTACGGCTTCTTCCTGAGGCGCTCCGTGCTGGGCCGCGCGCTCATGGGGGCGGCGGGCACGTTCCTGCCCGGCATGCCCACCTACCTGTTGAAGCTGGGACCAGACCACCTGGGGACGGGCTACGCGCAGGAGATCGACCGGCGCATCGCCGCCTCGCCGCCGGGCCTGGGCGTGCGCGTCCGCCTCCTCGACGTCGCCACGCTGCTGGCCGAGGGTCTCGCGCCCCTGCTCGCGGCGGCGCGGCGAGAGCCGCTGCACCTCGTGAACATCGGCGGGGGGCCGGCCTCGGACAGCCTGAATGCGCTCGTCGTCTTGCGGAAGGAGCATCCGGTCCTGCTCGAAGGACGTGTCGTCCGAATCCTCGTCCTCGATCGAGACGATCGCGGCCCGCTCTTCGGCGCACGCGCGCTGGCCGCGCTGCGCGGCGAGGGGGGGCCGTTGCAGGGCCTCGACGTCGTGCTCGAGCACATCCGTTACGACTGGACGGATCCGGCGGTGCTGGACCGCACCCTCGAGGCCATCTCCCGCGCGGGCGGCGCCGTCGCGTGCTCTTCGGAGGGCGCGCTCTTCGACTACGGCTCGGACGAAGCGGTCCAGGCGAACCTCGCCCGCATCCGTCGCGGCTCTCCGCCCGGTACCATCGTGGTGGGCACGGCGACGCGAGCACGGCGCGCCCGCCGGCCCGGAGCCCGCCCGGAGCGCCCAGCCCACCGCGTCGCCGTCGTGCCGCGCACGGCCGAGGAATTCGAGGCCCTGGTGCAGCCGGCCGGCTGGAAGGTGGAGAAGAGCCTGGACACGCCCCTCCAGCTCCACTTCCGGCTCGCAAAGACGCCGGACTGAGGCTGTCGGTCTACTTGGCCAGCGGATCCGGCCGCAGCTGGAAGCGCACCACCTTGCTCGTGGTGCCCTTGCCCGTCTCCATGTGGAAGGGTGCCCGCGTGCTGACCGTGGACCACAGCCCGCGCCCCTTCCACCCTCCCTTGGGATCGTCGATGCGGCCGTCCAGCCACTTCGTGTAGTAGCCCAGCGGATAGGGCACGCGCAGCACGATCCACTTGCCGTCCTTGAGGACGAGCAGCCCCTCGGACGCGTTGCCGGTGTTGATCGGCACGTTGCGTCCCAGCCCGAACGTGTCGAACTGGTCCACCCAGGTGTAGTAGCTGGCCTCCGCGCTTCCGGAATCCGTGACGCCCTTCATCTGGGGAAGCGGCTCCGGGTAGAGGGTCCAGCCCTCGGGACAGTGCTGGCCCGTGGCCGTGGGGCCGTTGAGCGGACCCTTGCACTTCCGGCGATCGAACGAGGCCATGTGCCCGCTGGCCAGGGCGGCCCAGACGACACCGTCGCGGTCCACGTCCATCCCGCGCGGAGAGAACCCCTGCATCGGCGCCTTCGGGTTGTCGAACGGGGGCTCGTATACCTCCGCCAGCGCCGTCTCCGGCGGGTTGGTCCCCGGGACGAGGCGCACGACCGCGCCCGGGAACCCGAGCACCGACCCCCAGACGGAGCCGTCGGGCGCGGGGGACACGGAATAGAAGCCTCCGCCGAAGCGCTTGTCCTTGGCCGGATCGAGCGGCTGGTCCGGCTCCACGTACGCGTCGCGCTTGCCGTTGCCGTTCGTGTCCAGGATGAGCGCGGTCCAGCCCTGCGCCTTCACCTCGTCGCCCGTCTCGTCGAACAGCTTCGTGTTCAGCCAGCCCACGACCGAGCCGCCCCCGCTCGTCCAGGCCGTGTGGTTCGCGTCCTCCGCGAACATCACGTGGTGCGTGCTGAAGCAGGTCCCCACGTGCGTGATCTTCTTCGTCGCGGGGTCGTACACGGCCAGGTGCCGGCTGGACCGCGCGAGCGGGGCGAGCTTCGCCGAAGGATGGCTCGATCCCTCCTTGCAGACGTCGGGGTTGTCGAACGGCCGCACCGCGGACGTGATCCAGAGGCGGCCCTTGTGGTCGAACATCGGGTTGTGGACGTTGTTCCGGCTCGTCCAGATCGGCTCGTCCCCCCAGAACACGGAGGCGAAGGGGACCGCGGGCGCGGCCGCGACCGGGGTGGCGGCATCGCGCACGGTCAGCGGCACCTTGCTCGTGGTGTGGCGCACGGGATCGAGCACGGGCAGGTAATCCGCGCTCAGCTCCAGCGCACCGAAGAGGGGACCGTTGGCGTTCAAGGTCGGGTTGTTGCGATCGGTCGAGACCTCGTCGTGCAGGTAGGCCTTCGGATCGGCCCAATCCCATTCCGTGATGACCACGTTGCGCTCCAGGCCTTGCGGCCGAGGGGGCGCCGGAGGGATCTCTCCGCCCGCGATCCGGTCCGTCCAGTCCGCGAAGACGGCCATGGCCGCCGCGCCGCCGAGCTGCGTCGCCCCGGACAGCATGTTGCCGCCCGCCTGCCCGGACTGGATGCGCCGGTGCCACGCCTCCGCCGAGGTCGCGAACGTACCCAGGGCGGCCGGGATCTCGCGCGTGGCCTTCGTGCCGAGCTGATGGCAGGCCGTGCATCCGCCCGACTTGGCGAGGCGGATCCATTCCGCCTGGCTCTTCGCGCGTGACGCGACGCCGGTGCCGGCGGCCGCGCCCGTGAATGCGCTCTTGTCGGGCACGCGCAGCAAGGAGAACCAGTAGCCGGCGGGGTAGTACGCGGCGGCCGCGCGCGGGTTGGGCGCGGCCACCGCCTTCAGGTCCAGCGCCGCCCCCGGCGCGCCTTTGACCTTCGGGGAGTCCACGAGGCCGTAGCCGCGCACCCATACGTCGTAGCCGGCCTTCGGGAGATCGGGGATGACGTAGCGGCCACGGTCGTCGGTCACAACGATACGGACGAACTTCGTGGGGAGGTCCGCCGTCTCCGCGATCACCCAGACCCCGGCCTCCGGCCCCGACGCACCGGTCACGACGCCGGCGATGTCGTCGGCGTCGATAGGTATGACCTCCGCGGCCAGGGCCGGCGCGGGCGTGCCCCCTCGCGCGAGGATCATGCCGGCCGCGAGGCCCATTCCGAGCCCCAACCTCGCCAGGGTCGACGTGTTCGTCGTCATAGTGGGTCCTCCGGTGGGCGGATTCCGCGAATGATATGCGCAGTCCGTGAGATGATGCGCGCCGGTCCGATGAAAACGAGCCCGAGGAGGCCCGTGGCATGAACCGCGAAGGCAGCCTGGCCGAGCGCGACCTCCCGACGTTGATGTTGTCCCTCTACAAGGAGCGCTGGAGCGGCCAGGTCACGCTCACCAGCGCCGGCGTGGGCAAGACCATCACCGTCCAGGACGGCAAGATGGTCTTCGCGTCTTCGTCGAGCACCGACGACCGGCTGGGCGAGATGCTCCTGCGCCGGGGGCGCGTGAGCCTGCAGCAGATGATGGACGGCTCGGATGCGATGGCTCCCGGCAAGAGGCTGGGCACCATCCTCGTGGAGCAGGGCGCGCTGACTCCCAAGGACCTGGTGGCAGGAGTGGTGGACCAGACGCGCGAGATCATCTACAGCCTCTTCCTCTGGACGGAAGGGCACTACCGCATGCAGGAGGGGCCGCCCTCGGCCGAGGCCATCAAGCTCAACCTCAGCACGCCCGACCTCATCGTCGAGGGCATCCGGCGCATCGACGCCTGGAGCCGCATCTCCCGCGCCATCGGGGGCAAGGACGCGCGCTATGAGCGCGCGCCGGACTTCGAGGCGGCGATCGCCGCCATGAGCCTCGGTCAAGAGTTGCGCGCGATCGTGGAGACGCTCGTGGAGCCGCGTACCGTCGGCGAGATCTGCGCCGCTTCGACGCTTCCCGACTTCGAGGTCTGCCGCGCCATCTGGGCCTTCCGCGTCCTCGGCATCCTCCGTGCCACGGACGCCCCCAAGCGCGCGGCCGCGGCGCCCGCGGTGTTCTCCCTCGAGGACGACGGGCTCGGCGACGTGCTCAGCGCCGGCGACTGACCCCGGGCCGGGACGGCGTGGCCGCGGCCAGCAGGGCCCGCGCGCGCAGGCGCACCGCTTCCCGCAGCGCGGCGGGATGACGGATCTCGAACGCGAAGGGCAGGCGCGCCAGCTCCCGCGCGAACCAGTCGAGGTCGTCCGTCTGGGCGCGCAGGACCACGCCGCCGTCCGCGGGCTCCAGCACGCCGATGGTCGCAAAGAGCTCGCGCCTCGCCCGGGCCAGGTCCGTCTTCAGAAGAACCTCCACGGCAAACGCGCGCGGGATCGTGGCTACGGAGAAGACGAGATGGCCGAGGGCGTCGAAGTCCGCCGGCCGCTCGAAGCGGGCTTCGGTGGCGCGCACGCCATGGATGCGGTCGATGCGGAACGAGCGCAGGCCCTTGCGCAGGTGGCAATGGCCCACCGCGTACCAGCAGCCGCCGCGGTAGGCGAGGCCGTACGGATCGAACTCACGTTCGGTGAGGGCGGACTCGGCGGAGCGATAGCTGAGGTGCACGCGGCGGCCGGCCTGGGCGGCGGCGCTGAGCGCGGCCAGGGCCGCCCCGTCCGCGGAGGCGGGCTGGCGCGGCAGGTCCAGCGCCATCGTGTCGTCGGCGGCGCGTACCCGCCGGCGGAGATCCGCGGGCATCACGCGCTCGAGCTTGGCCTGCGCGCCCGCGACGCCGGGCGCGGTATCGGCCAGGCCCAGGCCGCGGGCGGCCAGGAGGCCCACGGAGAGGGCGAGGGCTTCCTCGTCCGTGAACATCATCGGCGGCAGCTTGTACCCGGCCACGAGCATGTAGCCGCCGTGCCGGCCGTGCTCCACCGCGATCGGGATGCCGAGGTCTTCCAGACGGGAGATGTAGCGGCGCAGCGTGCGGCCGTTCACGCCGAGGCGGGCCGCGAGGTCCGATCCGCTCAGGCGGCCGTGGGTCTGCAGCAGCTCGAGCGTGGCCAGGACCCGTGTGGTCGGGTGGTACACGTCCTGGATGCTAGCCGGAAATTAGGGCGGATATCGCCCTATATTCGACCTACCCTGTCGCCATGGGCGACAGCGCGCATCTCTGGCTGTTCTTCGGCCTCGTCTTCGGGATCGTCATCCTGCCCGGCATGGACATGGCGTTCGTGCTCGGGAGCGCGCTCGTGGGCGGACGGCGCACGGGCCTGGCCGCGGTGGCGGGACTGATCGCGGGGGGCGTGTGCCACGTGGTCATGGGCGCGTCCGGCCTCGCCGTCCTCCTCGCCCTCGTCCCCACCGCCTTCAACGCGATGCTGATCGCAGGCTCGCTGTACGTCGCCTGGATCGGGTGGGGACTCTGCCGGGTCGACAAAGGGCTGGCCCTCGAGGGGCCGCGCGCGATCCTTTCGCCGCGCGGGACCTTCGCGCGGGCCGCGCTGACGAACCTGATGAACCCGAAGGCCTACGTCTTCATGCTCGCCGTCTTCCCCCAGTTCATCCGGCCGGAGCGCGGATCGATCGCGGGCCAGGCCATCGTCCTGGGGGGGATCATCGCGGCGACCCAGGCCGGCGTGTACGGCACGATCGCGTGGCTGGCCGATGGAGTCCGCGATTGGCTGGGAAGCCATCCCGGAGCGAATCGCGGGATCGCGCGCACGATCGGGGCGCTGCTGATCGCGGTGGCGGCGCTGACGGCGCGCGAAGGTTGGCGGAGCGCGCCCGGCGATGCGAATCGCGCCGCCACACGGAGCCAGGCCGTCGCGTGGCCTGCGCGCACGCCACTGCCACGCCGTTGACGCAAGAGATGGCCGACCGACCTGGCCACAACCTCTTCTTGTAACCAGGCCGATCGATCTCTTGTTCGTTGTTGTTACTTGAACGCGACCCCATGGGGCCGCGCCGGACCCGTCGGGAACGCCGTGTCGAAGTCGAGCTTGAACCGATGGTCGAGCACGAGGCCTCTCTCCGTGACGCGGGCCACGTGCACCTTGTGGTCGCCTTCGGCGTGGACCTTGCCGGCCTCGTCCTCGTTGAGGAAGTAGTCGGTGATGACGAGGCGCTTCTCGTCGCGGGTGAGCGCAATGTAGTGCGGGCCCGAGCCCTCACCGAGGTCGAGCACCTTGAGGAGCGTCGGCTTCTCGGGATCCGAGGTGTCGAGCATCGCGATCTTGCCCGCGACGTTCATGGACACGAACAGGCGGCGGCCGTCGCGGGTCGTGCGCATGAGCTGCGGCCATCCGCCCTTGGCGATGGTGCCGAAGTCGAAGACGCCGCGCGCACGTCCGCGCCGGGTGTCGATCAGGTAGAGCGTGTCGTCCGTCATCCCGGCGCTGAAGGCGCGCCGCTTCGGATCGCCCGGGATGAGGCGGACGTCGATGGTTCCCGCGGGGTTGGGCAGCGTCACCGTGCGCACGATCTTGCGCTCGCGGAAGTTCCAGATGCGGATGCTGCCGCGCAGGTCCAGGCCGCCGGGCACCGCGTGCAGCGTGGTGGACGGGCAGATGAAGTCGCTGGTGACCATGAGGTTGATCTCCGGACGGACGGAGATCCCGTGGGGGTTGAAGCCGTCCGTGGGCGGCTCCGCCGGATGTTCGGCCACCAGCCGCAGGTCGCGGTCGAACTCGGCGACGCGGCCGGGGTGATGCCCGGCCGGGCCCCCCATCATGGTGACCAGGAAGCCGCCTTCGGGGAGCGGATAGAACTCGTCGGTGATGGCGGAGTCGGGCGGATCGGCAGAGGAGACGAACTCGGGCGCGTCCGGATCGGAGACGTCGAAGAAGAAGATCTCGCGCTGCCCCTTCAACACGCTGAGCAGGCCGCCCGTAGCCAGGATCCGTCCGTTCGCGGAGAGTCCGACGTGATGGGGCTCGTTGCCCGCCTCGCCGGGACCGGGCAGGGGCACGGTGTTCAGGACCTTGCCGTAGCCGGGTGAGCGCTCGTCGAAGTCCACGACGGCGAGGAAGTCAGGGGCCTGGCGGGCCTGGTCGCCCGCCCAGACGAGCAGGCGATCGCCGCGACCGGTTCGGCCGTCGTGGCCCTCGTCGGCCGCGCGGGCCAGGACACCGCCGGCGAGCAGGAACACGCTCCCGGCCGCGAGAATGGAGCGACAGCGTTCTCTCATGGACATCCTCCGCAGGGGCTCTGGCCCCTGCAGAGAGAACGCGTCAGTCGCGGGAAAACCCCGTCATGCGATTTCCGGCGATCCAGACCGACTCCAGCGTCCGGGTGTGGCGGATGTCGGTCAGCGGGTCCTCGCGCAGGACGAGGAGGTCGGCCCAGGCGCCCGGTTCGAGCGTGCCCACCTTCCCGGCCAGGCCCAGGCATTTCGCGGCGCCACCCGTGGCCGTGACCAGCACCTGCGCCGGCGTCAGCCCCGCCGCCACCATCCGTTGCAGCTCCAGGTGCTCGAAGTAGCCCTGGAAGCGCGCGGGCGGACCCGAGTCGGTGCCCATTGCGATCGGCACCTCCGCGTCGAAGAGCGTCTTCAGGTTGCGGCTCGCCACTTCCAGCGCTTCACGATAGCGCGCGGCGGAGACGCTGGCGGCGACGGTCCTGACCCGCTCCGGACGGCGCAGCTCGGCCACGACGGCGGGGTCCGCTTCCTTCAGGAAGAAGGGATCGGAGAAGAAGTCGGGCTCGGAACCGTACACGAACGCCGAGACCTCGCGCATGAGCGTCGGGCACACGCAGACCTGCCGGGCTTTCAGCGCCTCCACGAACGCCGGGTCGACCGGCCGGTCGCGGACGCTGTGCGCGATCATGTCCGCCCCGGAGGCGACGAGGTCCCGGGCGTCCTCCATATAGAAGATATGGGCGGCGACGCGCAGCCCGTGCTTGTGGGCCTCGTCGATGACGGCCCGGTAGACGGCGGGCGGCATCTTGGCGGCGGTGCCGAGCGAATCGTCCACGCGGATCTTCACCCAGTCCGGCTTCCGCGCGGCCAGCGCGGCCACCTGGGCTCGTGCCTCGTCCGGCGTCTTGCCGTCGATCACGGGACCGGCCACGTAGAGGCGGGCGCGATCGAGGGCGGGCGTGTCCTGCTCGTCGCGCAGGCGGAAGCCCTCGTCGCGGTCGCCGCCGAGGCTCGTCACGGTCGTGATTCCGTAACGCGCGTAGAGCCCGAGCTGGGCGAGCACGTTCGCGCGGTCGTACAGCTCCGGCCCCGACTTCAGGCCGCGCGTCTCCCCGACGTGCCCGTGCGCGTTCACGAGACCGGGGATCACGAAGCGGCCGGAGAGATCGATCCGCTCGGCGCCCGCCGGGATGCGCACGTCGCGGGCGGGTCCAACGGCGGTGATGCGGCCATCCTTCACGACGAGCACGGTGTCGGCCATTGCCGGCCGTCCGGTGCCGTCGAAGAGCTTCGCGCCCACGAACGCCTTCACGGCGCTCGCGCCTCGCGCCGGCGGCAAGCCGGCCAGGATCACGCTCGTCGCGAGAACCGCGCTCGCCAGCCATCGCATCGAGGACTTCACGGCGGCCATGTTAACTGAAGAGACTTCGTCCCCGATTCCCGAGCGCAGCCGGCTCCAGCCGCAAGATCGAGGGCACGAACCCGGACCAGAGTCGAAGCATTCCGTAACCGATCCCGGCCAGGCCCGTCATGAACGAGGGGATCTCGAGCTCGCGCGGCGTGCCGCATCGCCAGTCGCCACGGGCAACGGCCGCCCGGATCGCGGCGGCGCGCTTCAGGGCGGCTCGCCGCCAATCGGCGCGGCCCAGGATGTCGGCGGCCTGCAGGACGATCTCGACATTTCCGATCGCGCCGTGGCAGAGGCTGTGGTCCCCTCCGAAACCGGACTCCAGCGTCCGCCCGATCGCGGTCTCGATCTCCCGGTGGGAGGCCTCGTCGTCCACGTGATGCCGGATCAGGAGCCGTCCGAAGCCGACGCCGGCCGCGCCGTTGCACCATGCGCTGCATGAGCTGAGACAGGGCGGGTCCAGCCGCCGGTCGAGCCAGTCCCTCTGCTCGGCCACGTAGAGAGTCCGCTCGAACTCGATCCCGAGCCGCGCCGCCTCCGCGTAGCGCTCGTCTCCGAGTGCCTCCGACAGCGCGAGCAGGGCCCAGGCGATCCCGGCCGCGCCGTGGGAGAAGCCGGCGAGAGGGACGGCGGAGACGGCGCCGATCCACCCGAGTCCGCGTGTCTGGGGCGTCGCCCGCTCGAGGAGACGCTCGGCGCAGAGGCGGGCGAGGTCCAGACAGCGCGAGCTGCGATCGCGCAGCCCGAGGAGCACCATCGCACACCCGGCCGCTCCGCCCAGGACGTCGAGGCTGGGATCTTCCGGAATGAGGACGGCCAAGCGATCGAGTTCGGCCTCCAGCACCTCGTCGAGGAGCCCGGGCTCGTTCCAGAGGGTGGCCAGGTGGGCGAGCACGTAGAGGCCGCCCGAGCGTCCCGAGAACGCGCCGATGGAGCGCCGGTCCTCACGCCCCCGGCCTTCCATCGAGGCGCGGATCCGGTGCGCGGCGCGCCGCGCCACGTCGGTGAAGTCGGACCGCTGCGTGGCTGCGCCCAGCCAGGCGAAGAAGAGGGCGAGGCCGGCCACGCCGTCGTAAAGGCTCGATGACAGCGGCGACAGCTCCCACGCGGGATCGGGACCGACACGGAGGGTCAACCCGATCCACGTGACGTCCTCCTCGCCGTGGATGGCCCGCGCGCGGAGATGGTCGCCGATGGCCACCGCCGCCGCCAGCCACGCTTGCTTCGCCGTCGGGGCTTCCACGGGCGCGTCCGGGCCGCGGCGGGTACGGAAAGCCGTGCCGCGTTCCCGCGTCAGCATGGACATCCGGATGAGGCCGACCTGCTCCTCGCGATCACGGGCACCCAGCCGCCCGAGCGCGTCGCGGGCGCGGGTGAGGCCGTCCTCGGCGAAGAAGCCAGGGGTGCGGTTCCCGCCGTCGTCCCAGAGGTCGCGTGAGCTTCCCCGAGTCGTGAACAAGGGCACGTCACCGCGGGCGAGAGCCTCGCTCTCCGCCGCTCGCAGTCGCTCGAGTCCCGGCGGGCTCCCGTCCACGCTCCCGAGCGTCTCGAACAGGCGAACCTGATCGGCGGTCGACCGGAGGTGATCGGGGTGGAGAGCCCGATGGTGAAGGAGGCTGTAGCGCAGCGTGGGCCGCGGGATGTAGCGGAGAGTGGCGTCGGCAAAGGTCTCGAGGCGCCGCGTGAAGGACTCGCGATGTGCGATCACGAGGTCGTAGGCCTCCTCGAACCCGTCGACCACGGCGTCCGTGAAGGCACCGGCGTCGACCTCCTCCCCGGCCAGCAGGGGAGAGTTGCCGCCCGTGCGCACGGGCACCTCTCCGCGGGCGATGCGCATCGTGTCCGAGGCCCAGTCCTGGACGCGCGGCATCGGGGCCGCGAACGTCGTCCCCTTGCGGCCCCCCATGCCGCTCAGGTCCGTGGCGCGGCGGCCGTCCGCGGACCGCATCCAGGCCGGAAGGATACCGACCGCGCAGACCGAGCGCTGCAACCGCTCGAGCGCGCGCGCATGGGCGGAGCCATCGGCGGGTGACAGCCGCGGATGGAGGAGCGATTCCAGATCGACGAGCACCGGATGTTCCCCGTCCGCGATCAGGTTCTCGTGGTGGAAGTCGACGGCCTGCAACGTGTAGAGAAGGGCAAGCAGGTTGCCGAGGCGGGCGTAGAAGCGCTCCACGGCCGGGCGATCGGGGCAGGAGCGATGGGAGACGTGCTCCACCCATCCGTATTCGGCGCGGTCCAGGACCTTCAGGAGCCGCGGCGAGCGCCTCAGTCCCCGCCTGTCGAGCCAGGCGAGGAGCTCCTGAAACCGCACATCGACCTGCAGCGGCTTCGGCTTGTAGACGATCCGGCTGCCGTCGGAGAGATCGACACGCCACACACAGCGGCCTCCCTGATGCGGATCGGAGAGGTCCGTGCTGAGGCCGGCCAGGGCGATGTCGTTCCCCCCGCGCGCGAAGAGGCGGGCGAGGGCGACACGATCGGCCTCGAAGCGGCTCAGCATCTCGGTCGTCGCTTCGAACCAGCATCGCAACTGGCCACAGAGGCGCTGGGCCAGCACCGGGTATTCCCCGAACAAGGAGAGCAGGTTCTCGCGCCCGGCCAGGCGCCGCTCCGCGAAGTCGCGGAAACGCTCCTCGGGAGTGTCGCCAACGAGTCTCTCCTCGAGTCGAGCGACCTGGAGCTCGAGGACGACGGTCGGCGTGCTGATCGATCTCAAGCGCAAGGCGAGGTTGCCCAGCGCTTGCCTCTCGACCGCGGACGCGAGGCGAGCGCCCCGCTCTCTCGACCACTCCCGCAGCCAGGACGCACCCGTGCGAAGGAACGGGAGCATGAGGCCGGGGAACGGCACCACCGGCGGCAGGGAGGGGTCGGTGTTCTCGCGAAGGTCCGGCAGCTCCGCCGGTTGGACCCCGGTGGAGAACACCGAATCGAGCGTTCGCCCCGCGAGCGGCGCTAGTTCCCCCAGGGACACCCGCATTCCGTGGTCAGCGTACAGACCCAACCTCCCGACCCCACCGGAAGGTCCAGCCCGCCGGCCGCCTTCTCGAGGTCGTCGTCGTCGAGGGCGCCGTCGCCGGCGGGATGCTCGGGGAGGTTCTTCTTCTCGTCCGGCGTCAGACCCGCACGAAACTGGGGATCCTTCCAGGCGCGGACGGTCTTTTCCTTCTTGCTCATCTCGGCTCCTTTCAGGCACGGCGCGGCAACGATCCGCAGTTTGGCAAGAGGAGTGCCACGGGCGGCCGAAGCGGCTTTGTTCGCAACTCGCGGCAGGCGTAGTTCCGGCGAGGAAGGGAATTGCCGTCGTGCCTCGGGTCTTCGAGTCGGGCCTCTATCGATAGACGCCGGCCCCTACCGGTGGTGGGGCGGAAGACGCACTATCATCCGCGGCAGGGAGCGCACATGGTCCACCTGCTGGTCCTCGTCGCCACGGCCATCGCCGTACCACAGCCCGCCGCCAGCACCGCGGCCACAGCCACCTTCCAGAGGCTGCTCGACGAGGACTGGGAGGCCCGCCTGCAGGAAGACCCGCTGCTGGCGACCTCCACCGGGGACCATCGCTACGACGATCGCCTGCCCTCGGTGGCGCCGGCGGATCTCGAGAAGGCCGCCGCACGCCAGCGGGCCGTGCTCGCGCGCCTGCAGGCCATCCCGCGCGCGAGCCTGGAGACCCAGGATCGCATCAGCTACGACATGCTGGCACGAGAGCTGCGCGACGACGTCACCGACCACGAGCAGGGCCAGTGGCGGCTGCCCATCAACGCCGACAGCGGTTTCCACACGCGGTTCGCGAGCCTGCCCCGCGACGTGACGCTCACGTCCACGCGCGACTACGAGGCCTACATCGCTCGCCTGCGCGCGTTTCCCGCCCACGTCGCCCAGCAGGTCGCGAACATGCGCGAAGGACTGCGCACCGGCTTCTCGCTGCCGCGCGTGGTCCTCGACGGCTACGACGTCACCATCCGCACGCACGTCGTGGACGACCCGGAGAAGAGCGTTTTCTACGCGCCCTTCCGCGCGTTCCCACCCGGCGTACCCGAGAGCGACCGCGTGCGCCTCGCGGCCGCGGGCCGCGCCGCCGTGCTCGAGGGCGCGGTCGCCGGCTATCGCACCTTCCTCGAGTTCATGACCGGGGAATACCTCCCCAAGACCCGGACCACCATCGCGGCCGCGGACCTGCCGCGGGGCCGCGAGTATTACGCGCACCGTGTGCGGCACTTCACGACCCTCGACGTCACGCCCGAGGAGGTGCATCGGATCGGCCTGGGCGAGGTCGCGCGCATCCGCGCGGAGATGGAGGACGTGATCCGGCAGGTCGGGTTCCAGGGCGACTTCGCCGCCTTCCTCCAGCTCCTGCGGACCGACCCGCGCTTCTACGCGCGCACGCCGGAGGAGCTCCTGCAGCGGGCGTCTTTCATCGCCAAGAAGATGGACGGCAAGCTGCCGTCGCTCTTCGGCCGGCTGCCGCGCCTGCCCTACGGCGTGGAGCCCGTGCCCGCCCACCTCGCCCCGAAATACACGGGCGGGCGCTACGTGCCGGCGCCCGTGGGCGGCACGCGCGCCGGCACGTATTGGGTCAACACCTACGCGCTCGAGAGCCGGCCCCTCTATACGCTCGAAGCCCTGACCCTGCACGAGGCCGTCCCCGGGCATCACCTGCAGATCGCTTTGCAGCACGAGCTGCAGGGCGTGCCGGCCTTCCGCCGCGCGGAAGGCGTCGGCGCCTTCGTCGAGGGCTGGGGGCTCTACTCGGAGCACCTCGGCCTGGAAGTCGGGTTCTACCAGGATCCGTACAGCAACTTCGGGCGGCTGACCTACGAGATGTGGCGCGCCTGCCGGCTGGTCGTGGACACCGGGATGCACGCGCTGGGCTGGTCGCGCGAGCGCGCCCTGGATTACATGGCCGCGAACACGGCGCTGTCCTTGCACGAGGTGCGGACGGAGACCGACCGCTACATCTCCTGGCCCGGCCAGGCCCTCGGCTACAAGATGGGCGAGCTGAAGATCCGCGAGCTGCGGCGCCAGGCGGAGGCCGAGCTCGGTCCGCGGTTCGACGAACGCGCGTTCCACGACGCCATACTGGCGAATGGGCCCGTGCCGCTGCCCGTGCTGGAGGAGCAGATCCGCGACTTCATCGCCGCGCACCGCTGACCCCCTGAAGACCCTCCTGGCCGCGGCGGCCGCATCCGTCCTGCTCGCGGTTCCCTCCGCGGCCCTCGATGCGCCCGCTCCTTGCGCCGCCTGCGTGACCTGGCGCGCCCGCCCGGAGGAGGCGCGCGCTCTTCTCGACGCGCCCGGCCGCCTGGAGGGCCTCGACGTGCTCGTGTCCGTCGAGAGCACGCCGGAGATGGCGCGCGCGTCGGATGTCGCGAACGCGTTGGCCGCACGCGGAGCCCTCGTCGGCTTCGAGCTCCGGCTCGGGCCGGACGGGGACGACATCGCTTCTCTCGCGCCCCTGGCCAGGCGAGTGCTGTTGCGCGTTCCGGATGGCGCGGCCGCCGACGACGCGCTGGTGTTCGCGATCCGCACGCGGGCGACCGAGGTGCGCGCGGCCGCGCCCGCGGCCGCCATCGGTCTCGCCGGTCCGGCGCCGCTGCTGGCGGCGCTGGCGGCGAAGGGCATCGGACCCTACGTGTCCTTCCTGGTGGCATCGCGGCCCGTGGAGACGATCGCTGGGCTCGACACGTGGATCTCCGCGGCGCCGCCGCGTTCGTTGGACAGCCTGCTCGAGGCCACCCGCGTCGAGGGACACCGGCTCCTGATCCCGTTCGGTCCGGAACAAGTGGACCTCGCGCGCCGGGCGGCCACGCTCGCGGACGTGTTGCCCGCCGGGCTCACGCCCCTCGACACGGTCAAGGTGTGTGCCGGTGGCGACTGCGCGACGCCCGTCTTCCTGCACCCCGGGACGCTGGACGCCGTGGCCCTGGCCGAAGGAGGGGGCGCGCTGGCCGTGCGGCCGGGCGCGATCCGCGCTTTCGCGCGCGGGCTCGCGGACGGTGTCGAGCGGCCGTTGCCGCTGGCTGCTCGCGGTGGCGACGTCGAGATCGATGCCAGGGCCGCGCACGGCCCGCTCGTCCTGCGCCTCTCGGGATGGGCCGGCGGGGAGGCGGGATTCGCGGCCGGGGTCGAAGTGACGGCCGCCCGCACGCTCACCGTCGAGGAGATCCTCGCCGCACATCAGGCGGCAGCGGCGCGCCAGGCCGCGCGCGTCTCGGCCCTGATCGCTACCGGCACCAGCGTCCTCACCTTCCAGGTGCCCGGCCTGCCCGCGCCCATGGCCGTGACCGCCGGCACCGTCCTCTACCGCAAGGGTCCCCTCGCCGAGATGGAGCAGCGGGACCTGCGCCTCAGCGGCGTGCCCGTGGCGTTGAGCCAGGACGGCGTGCCGCGGCTCCCGCTCGTGCAACCGGAGCGCGTGGCGGCCCCGCCTCTCTCCATCACGCTCGGCGACGCGTACCGGTACCGGCTGGACGGCGAGGAGGAGCGATCCGGCCGCGCCTGCTACGTCGTCGGTTTCGAGCCGCGGGCGGGGGACCACCCCTCCTTGCGCGGACGCGCCTGGATCGCGAAGGACGGCTTCGCGCTCGTGCGACTGGAGGGGGAGCAGACCGGCCTGCGCGGGGCCATCGTGTCTTCGCGGCAGACGGATGAATTCCGTCCGCTGGACGCGGAGGGGATGGAGTCCTGGCTGCTCGTCCGCTCGGACGTCGACCAGGTGTACGAAGGGCCCGGCCATCGCACGCCGATCCACCGCGTCGTGGCCTTCGACCACATCGAGCCGAATCCGCCCGACTTCGACGCGCGCCTCGCCGCCGCCCGCGCCTCCCCGGCCGTCATGATGCGCGAGACGCCGGACGGCTTCCGCTACCTGAAGCGAGCGGGAGAGGCGGCCATCGCGGGAGTGGCGGCCGCCGACGACGGCGGGCGCGCGGTGGGGGGCCGGGCCTCGCGTGTGTGGAGCGTGGCCGCGGGCACTCTGTTCGATCCCAACATCGACCGCCCCCTGCCTTTTGCCGGTCTTTCCTACCTCGACTTCGACGTGTTGGGCACCGGCGCGCAGATGACCGCGCTCCTGGCCGGGCCCTTCGCGCAAGTCGCGGTCAGCGTCCCCTCTGTCGGCGGCCCCGGGCTGCAGATCCAAGCTTCGGCCTTCGCGTCCCTCGCCCGCTACAACGACCGCTCGTTCCGCGCCGGCCTCGAGCGCTACGACGAGAACCTCCGACAGCGGCCCTTCCGCGCCAGCGTGGCCGCCCTGCGCCGTCTCGGACCGCGCGTCCGGCTGCGCGCCGCCTACGAGTTCGACGCCGTCCGCCTCGAGGCCAACGACACCACGGCCGCGGACTTCCGGGTGCCGGAGAGCCCCGTCGCCCACGGCCTGCGCCTCGGGCTCGAATGGGAGCGCGGCGCGTGGTCGGCGACGGTATGGGGCAGCGCGGCGGGGCGGCCGGGCTGGCGCGCCTGGGGACGGCCGGGCGACTACGCACCGGACGCGCGCACCTACCAGAAGGCGGCCCTCACGATGGCGCGCACGTTCGTCTTCGGTCCGGGCGCGATCCTGCGCCTGGAAGCGAGCGCGCTCGGGGGCCGTGATCTCGATCGCTTCAGCCGTTTCACCTTCAATGCGTTCGACAACCGCCTTCGCGGCTATCCGTCCGCGGGCGTCCGCTTCGACCGCGGGGGCGTGCTGCGCACGGCGGCCACCTGGGAGGCGGCGCGCGGCCTACGGCTCGACGGCTTCGTGGACGCGGCCCTGGTCCATGATCCCCTCGCGGAGCGCGCGCGCCAGGGCCATCTCGGGGCGGGAGCGGCCGTGGAAGTGGCGCTGCCCGGACGGATCCTCCTGAACGTGGACTGGGGCTTCGGCTTCGAGGCGCGGGACCGCGACGGCGGGCGCGGGACGCACACCGTGCGCGTCACCGCCTACAAGGTGCTTTAGAGCCAGCCACCCACCCGCGATGGTGGCCGCTGGATGCAGCCACCCACCGCGATGGTGGCCGCTAGAGGCGGGCGACGGCCACGTCGCGGGGAGAGGCCGCCGCGGAGAGAAGGAGGATGCGCACCATCTCGACGTGCGCCTCGTCCAGCGACCGCCAGTCCATCTTGGCCACGTCGAAGCGCAGGAGGGCGGTGGCGAGGTCACGCCCGCCGCGGGCTCGCCGCATCGCGCGCAGGGCCAGCACGAAGCCGAGGGCGAGGAGGTGGGCCTGGACGACGAAGCGCTCGTGCGCGCTCACCAGGATGTGCTGGAGCAGGGTGGCCACTCCGGCGAGGGTCCGAAGCTCGGTGGTCTCGAAGTGGACGGGCAGCAGCGGCGGCGCCGGCGCCATGGCCGCGGCCATGCGGGCGCACACGCGCACGGCGCGCAGCCGCACGCGGCGGTTGACCGTCGCCGCCTCCAGCACCTGGTAGGAGAGGTCGAGCAGGCGCACGACCTCGGGGCGGTCGTCGGCCTTGAGGGCCTGAGAGGCCGCCTGCCAGGAATCGTCCGCCATCAGGTGATCGAGCTCGCAGGTGCGCTCGAGCGAACGGATGTGCTCGGAGGCGCGCCCACCGAGCATCATGTCCCACTCGCGGGCGACGGCGGCGCGATCGTGCCGACCGAGGAGCACACAGACCGCGATGGTCGAGAGCGCTACCAGTCCGACCCAGAACATCAGGCCCCCTCCAGCTGCAGGGCGCGCCGCGTGGCCGGCGAGATCTCCAGGGACTCCTCCCGCCGCCACGCCGCCTGCGCCCAATACCCGATCAGGACGAGGTACGCGGAGGAGTCCAGGAAGCCCATCGCCGGATGGATCGAGACCCCCAGGTTCTTCATGACGGTGACCGCGGTGGTGAACACGAGCAGATAGGGGACGAACGCGAGGAGGATGGCGCGGTGCCAGGGATCGACGGGGATCCGGTAGTGCACGATCACGAGGGCTGTGATCGTGAACAGCCAGACGGTGGCGGCGATGATCTGGGGCTGTTGCGCGAGGAAGGCGCCGCTGGGCTCATCGCGCGGCAGGAACCAGAACCCCAGCGTGGTGGCGACGACGACGCTGGCCGCGAGCAGCCTCTCCCAGGTGGCGCGGGCGCCCGGGAAGACGCGGAATGCGCGCACGGCGATCTCGACGCCGATCAGCAGCTTGAGGACGTCGAACAGGGCCTGCCGGCGCAGCCAGAACGCGTAGTTGAAGAAGATGTCGGGCCAGAACGTCGTGAGCGCGTTGCCGAGGAGCGCGGCCCACAGGTAGGCCACCATCGCGCGGCATCGCCCCGATCGCCCGCGTGCGTAGAGTCCGGCCAGGGCCGCCACCAGCACGACCTTGACCGCGTGGCCGATCAGAAGGCGCGAGTCCATGTCAGCGCGCGGCGCGTGGGCGGGTGACCGACTTCGGGATGCGCTGGCGGTCGATGCCGTAGCGCTGGAGACGGAGGTACACCGTCCGCCGCGTGACGCCGAGGACGCGGGCCGCGCGGGCCACGTTCCACTCCGCATCCTGGAGGACGCGGAGCAGGCCGGCCCGTCCGGTAGGCCTCACCTCTCCGCCCGCGCGCTCGAACACGAGCTGCCGCGAGATGAGGAGCGCCTCGCCGAGGGCGTCCACGTACGGCTGCAGCGTGGCCGCGTCGAATCGGCGTGGGGCATCGAGGTAGAGCACGGCGAGGATGGCGTCGCCCATCTCGCGGTCCACCACGGGCAGGAAGACGTGAGTCGGATGCTGGACGGCCTGGCCGCGGCGTACCCAGGGCTCGGCTTCGGTCCAGGCGCCATGGATGGTCGCGAGCTGATCGAGTCCCAGGTTGCAGGCGGCGTATTGCGTCGGCATCGCGCGCTCGAGCGGTGTGATGAGCACGCATCCGCCCGCTGCGCCCGCGCGATGGACGAGGAACCAGAGCAGCTTGGTGGCCGCAGCGGCGGCCGCAGCGGCGTCGTCGGGAGCGAGGACGCGTGCGAGTTCGCGTGCGACTTCAGCCGGAGAGTCCACGGAGGGACCGAATGTAGGAGCGAGCGCTGCTTCCTGTCAATCGAGTTCTGCCAACAAACGCTCCAGAGCACCGCAGAGTGGACAGTTTCAGACCGCTGATGATCCATTCTTGAAACACTTTCGGGCCTCGACATGTGTTCCCGCGTTATACGCTGCCGTCACTTGCGGGGCGCACTGCTCCGCGATTGGAGGGCACATGTTCAATGGGCTAGTCACTACCCTGCTGATCCTCGCGCTCGGGCTCCTGGGATACGACGCGTCGGTCCGGACGCGCGTCGTCAAGGAGCGCGCCGCCGTCGCGGCGCCCACGACGAACGCCGACGACATGCACACCATGGAGGGCGGCGACGGTCAACCCATCAAGCCGTAGCGCGCGAGACCCTGTCGGCCGGGAGGGGGCTTGCCCCTTCCCGGCGGTCGTGCGCCGGGCGGCCCCCGGCGCCGGCCGCGATACGTAGAATCGAAGGGATGGCCCCCGTGAAGGCCGCACCCGAAACCGCGGCCCCCCTTGTCCCGCCACGTCCGACGCTCGTGTCCCTGCGCGCGGCCGCGGCCGAGTGCAAGGCCTGCGATCTCTGGAAGCGCGCGACCCAGACCGTCTTCGGCGAGGGGGCGCGCCGCGCCGCCGCCATGCTCGTCGGCGAGCAGCCGGGCGACGAGGAAGACCTGTCCGGACGTCCGTTCGTCGGACCCGCGGGACGGCTCCTCGACAAGGCGCTCGACGAGGCCGGCATCGAGCGGAGCCGGACCTACGTCACCAACGTCGTGAAGCACTTCAAGTGGGAGCCGCGCGGCAAGCGGCGCATCCACGCGAAGCCCGACGCGCTCGAGATCTTCGCCTGCCTCCCCTGGCTGGAGGCGGAGCTGGCCGTGGTGCGCCCGCAGCTCGTCGTCTGCCTGGGCGCCACCGCCGCCCAGACCTTCCTGGGAAAGAAGTTCAAGGTGACGCAGGAGCGGGGAAAGATCCTGGCGTCGCCTCTCACGCCCCGCGTACTCGCGACGGTACATCCCTCGTCGATCCTGCGCGCTCCCGACGACGAGACACGCCGCCTCGAGATGCGGCGCTTCATCGACGACCTCAAGAAGGCCGCGGTGGCGATCGCCGGGGCCGGCTAGCCGTCAGTTCGCGAGGAAGTGCCGCGTGGCCGCGTCCCGCCGCCACGTTCCACCGGCGCGGGTCCAGTGGTGGACCTCGGTCGTGTGGATCTCCGGTCGCGGCGCGGCCGCGAGGAGGTCCTCGATCGGCGGCAGCGTCTCACCCGAAGCCAGCTCGTCGAACTTCCCCACGAGGATGACGTTCGTGCCACGGTCGAGCGCGGAGACGTCGAGGGTGGCCCAGGCCTCGTCGCCGTCCTTGTCCGTCCGCCACGACGTGATGCGCACGAGGTCCGAGCGCATCGTGGTCTCGTGCCACGGGGAACCCAGCGCCACCATCCCCGGATCGATCTCGTCGATGCGGGCCGCGATGCGGTTCATCACGCGCGCAATGCGTCCCAGGCGCAGCTCGGACGGGATGGGCCCGCGCGCGATCATCGTCCGTTCGCCTCTCGTGCTGAACGCGTTGACGAAGTTGTATTCGCGGTAGTGGCGCTCGACTTCGGCGGGAACCGCCGAGGCCCGCGCGGGAGAGGCGGCGGCGGACGCCAGGGGCGCCCCCGCCGCGAGGAGCCACATCGCCATCAGCATGAGCACCTCCCGCCGACGGCTCTCGCCGCCGGTCCGATTCCTACGAAACGAGCTTCGCGGTGAGGTTGATCTTCGTGCCCGCGAGCGCCTTCGACACCGGGCAGCCCTTCTTGGCGCCGTCCGCGATCTCCTGGAACTTCGCGTTGTCGATCCCGGGGACCTCGGCCTCCGTGCTGAGGTCGATGGCCGTGATCCCGAAGCCGCCCTCCACCTGCTCGAGGTGAACGTTGGCGCTCGTGCTGACGCGCTTGGGAGTAAAGCCTCCGCGCCCGAGGGCGGCGGTGAGGGCCATGGAGAAGCAGCCGGCATGGGCGGCCCCGATCAGCTCCTCCGGATTGGTGCCCGTACCCGACTCGAAGCGCGAGTTGAACGAGTACTGCCCCTGGAACGCGCCGCTGCCCAGCGACATCGTCCCTTTGCCTTCCTTCAGCGTCCCGTCCCACTGCGCCTTTGCCGAACGCACCGGCATGGTGGATCTCCTTTCGATGAACGTCGGTCAGGCCGGGTACGCCCCGCGCTAGCGGGGACCGCCGGCGTATTGGCCCGGGCTGAGGTCGAACTTGTCCTTGCAGCCCGGCGAACAGAAATAGTAGCGCCGGCCCTGATACTCGGAAACGGCGACGGCCGTGTTCTGGTCCACCACCATATGGCAGATGGGATCCGTGTGTACCGGCATCGCGACCTCCTCTCGGCCGCACTGCGGCCGCAGGCTCCTCCCACCATATGTGCCGTCTCCGACTTCTGTCAATGGCGGCCGTTGACGCGCGTCCGCGCCGGGCCTAAGTTCGGGAAAGGAGGCCCCATGCTGTTCCGCGACCGTGCCGACGCGGGTCGGCACCTCCTCTCCACGCTCGGCGCATACCAGGGCCGGCCGGACGTGCTCGTCCTCGGGCTGCCCCGCGGCGGCATCCCGGTGGGCTACGAGGTCGCGCGCGGGCTGGGGGCGCCCCTGGACGTCTTCGTCGTGCGCAAGCTCGGCGTGCCCGGCCAGGAAGAGCTGGCCATGGGCGCGATCGCGACGGGTGGGGTGCGCGTCGTGAACCGCGACGTCGTGGACGCGCTGCACATCCCGCCCGACGTGCTGGACCGGGCGGCGGAGGCGGAGCGGCGCGAGCTGGAGCGCCGAGAGCGGTCGTACCGGGGCGACCGCCCCGAGCCCCGGGTCGAGGGCCGGACCGTGATCCTCGTCGATGACGGCCTGGCCACGGGGTCCACCATGAGGGCCGCGGTGCAGGCGCTCCGCCAACAGCGGCCGGCCCGCATCGTCGTGGCCGTGCCCGTGGCCGCCTCCGCCACCTGCGAAGAGCTGCGCCGCGAGGTGGAGGACGTCGTCTGCTTCGCGACGCCGGAGCCGTTCATGGCCGTCGGGCGGTTCTACGACGATTTCTCGCAGACGACGGACGAAGAGGTCCACGACTTGCTGGCGTCCGCCCGCGCCGGCGACGAGGCCGCGCGGGTGTGAGATGGCGGCCACGGGCGCCTTTCTCGAGCAGGAGGTGCGAGTCGCGGTCGGGGGAGTGACGCTGGTGGGCGACCTCGCGCGGCCGGCGCGGGCCCGCGCCGTGATCCTGTTCGCGCACGGCTCGGGCAGCAGCCGGCACAGCCCGCGCAACCGCTTGGTGGCGCGCGCGCTGCGCGACTCCGGTCTGGCCACGCTGCTCATCGACCTGCTCACGCCGCGGGAGGAGGCCGAGGACGCCGTCACCGGCCACCTCCGATTCGACATCGCGCTCCTCGCGCGCCGCCTGGAGGCGGCGACGGCCTGGCTGCACGAAGAGCCCTCGACCGTGGACCTGCCCGTCGGCTATTTCGGGGCCAGCACCGGTGGCGGCGCCGCGCTCGTGGCCGCCGCCAATGGCCCTGGGGTCTTCGCGGTCGTCTCTCGCGGCGGACGGCCCGACCTCGCGGGCCTGGCCCTGCCGCGCGTGAAGGCACCGACCCTGCTCATCGTCGGCGGCGACGACGTCCCCGTGATCGGGATGAACCGCGCCGCGGCCGTGGCCATGCGCACGAAGGTCCGGATCGAGATCGTCCCCGGTGCCTCGCATCTCTTCGAGGAGCCCGGCGCGCTGGAGCAAGTCGCGGCGCTGGCCGCGCAATGGTTCGAGAGCCACCTGCCCCCCGCTGACGCCGCCTGAGCGGCGTGAAATTTCAGCTCGCACGCCGGGCCCCGGCGCGTCCGGAGCGAAGACGTCGCTGTGGTATGCTTGTCGGTCGCGCTGGGTGCGGTGGTCGCGGTAGTGAGGCTTCGGCGCGAACTCACGGAGGATTATTTGATGCGCGTCGTGCGTCTTCTTGTTCATTTGCCGGTGGCCGTCCTCGCCCTGGCCGTGCTTCCAAGCTGCGGCGGAAAGGACAAGTCCCCGACCGCGGTCACGCCCAGCCCGGTCCCCACCGCCGCCCCCACGCCCACGCCGGCGCCCACCCCGAGCCTGCCCGGGATGGCGAGCTGCTCCCGTATCGGTCTCGGCCACGACGGCGGCAACCTCTGCGACATGCGCGGCCCCACCTGGCAGGACGACGTCGTGCAGGCCATCCACGAGCTGCAAAACCAGCAGCCCCAGATCTTCGAGGACAGCCCGGGCGGGGTCATCATCCGGAGCCCGGGCCAGTTCTACGTCGGGCTCATCGAGAAGCTGGACAAGAAGGGCATCTGCGCCGGGTTCGACGGCGAGGAGCTGCAGGTCAAGACCAGCAACGAGTTCAACGACCAGTACGCGCTCCGCACCTCGCGCGGCTTCCTGCGCACGGACCCGTCGATCTACCGCGCGACCTGCCTGCCCGCCGCCTTCCCGACGCCCCTGCCGCCCTTCCCGCCCAACAACGGGTGCGCGCTCGCCTCCAGCCTGGAGCTGACCTGCACGCGCGAGACCTCGAGCTACTACCCGGACGTCGAGCGATCCATCGACGATGTCATGCGCACGCACCCGGAGCTCTTCGACTTCACCGTCCACGCCACGGGCGCGACCTGGCCCGGGGTGAAGGACTTCCACGCCTACCACGAGGCCATCGCGCAGTCGATGATCGCGAAGGGGTATTGCGCCCGCTTCGACGGCGAGGAGATCGTGGCCAAGAAGGAGAACCGGTTCTCCGAGCACTTCGACGTCTTCCTGGGCGAAGGCTTCGTGCGCCGGGGCGAGGGGATCTACCGCTCGACCTGCTGGCCGGCCGCGTTCTAGGGACCCCGTCTTTTTCGTGCGCGGGGTCCGTCGATCCCGCGCACGCCGAGCCCCCGTTGGGCTACGATGTTCGGGTGAGACAGAGCGCAGCCGTCTATAGGAACGTGGACGCGGACGAGGCCGCCCGCCTCCTGGCCCGCGACGCCGTCCGCGTCCTCGACGTGCGGACGGCGGACGAATACGACACGGCCGGCCACATCCCCGGAGCCAACCTGCTGCCCGTGGACCTCATCGCGGCTGCGCCCGCGACCTTGCCTCGCGATGGCAAGCCCCTCCTGGTGTATTGCCAGCACGGCATCCGCAGCGTCACCGCCTCGCGCTTCCTGGCCGCGGCCGGTTTCACCGACGTGATGAACCTCGTCGGCGGACTCTCCTGCTGGCGCGGTCCGAAGGAGCACGGTCCCGCCAGCGCCGATCGCCTGGCCGGGCCTTCGTCCTGGCTGGTGCAGAACGCGGACCTCCTGCCGCGGCGGGGCAAGGCCCTGGACGTCGCCTGCGGCTCCGGGCGCCATGCCCTGCTCCTCTCTGCGGCCGGGCTCGCCGTCCGCGCGGTGGACCGGGACTCGGAGGCCATCGGCGAGCTCAAGGCGGCGGCGCGCCGCCTCGGGTTCCGCGTGGAGACCGAGATCAAGGACCTGGAGACGGCCAGCCCCGACCTCGGCGACGACCTGTACGACGTGGTCCTCGTAGTGAGCTACCTGCACCGGCCGCTCTTCCCCGTGCTCACACGCGCGGTGAAGAAGGGGGGATGGCTCCTCTACGAGACGTTCACGACTTCGCAGGCCGAGCGGGGCAAGCCGACGAACGCGGCCTTTCTGCTGCAGCCCGGTGAGCTGCCGGGCCTGGTCGCGCCTCTCGAGGTGGTCCGGCAACGCGAGGGCGAGTTCGAGGGGCGGATGGTGTCGGCGGTCGCGGCCCGCAAGCCCGCGAAGTAGATCGGACCTACCTAGGGGCCGCCGCTCGGGTCGCCCTTCGCGCGGCCGTATTGCCAGGCAGTGTTTAACGCCGCTGCTCCGGGCGACCCGCTCGCTGCGGCCCCCCAGCCGTCCGGTTACATCCGTCGGTAGTGCGGGCCGGATCCGCCTTCTCGCGGAGTCCAGCGCGGACCGAGGACATCCGTCGCCTTGCAGTCGACGCAGTTCGGCGCGTTGACCACGAGCTTGTCGCCCTGGCGCTCGTACACGCCCGCGGGGCACATGTGCTGGTAGAACTCGGCCACCTCGGGCCCCTTCTCGTCTCCGACGATCAGATGGGACGGGATGTCGTCGCGCGTCGAGTTCCCCGCCTTGAACACGGCGTCGAGCTTGGCGAACGTGAGCTTGCCATCGGCGGTGAAGGGCTCGGCGGGAACGGTCCGCCTCGGCACCTCCGCGTCGGGCTCGGACGCGATGCGCCCGCCGGGGAAGGCCCCCCCCGTGACCGTCATCAGCGCGGCTTCGATCCCGCCCAGGAAGAAGCCCGCCTTCTGGAAGACGAGCCGCATGTTCCGCCGCGCGCGTAGATCGCGCACGATCGCGCTCGCGTCCACGAGACGGTCGTAGCCGGCCAGGCCCGTGGCCGAAGTGTCGCCCGCCTTCAGGGCGGCGAAGATCGTGCGCGCCGCGTACATGCCGGACAGGATCGCGTAGTGGATCCCCTTGAGCGACGCGACCTCCACGAACCCCGCGGCGTCCCCGGCCAACAGGATGCCGTCGCCATGCCGCCGCTGCGGCAGCGCGTAGAAGCCGCCCTCCGGGATCGTCTTCGCTCCCCACTCGACCATCTCGCCGCCGTCCAGGTAGGGGCGGAAGAGCGGGTGGCGCTTCATCTTCTGCAGGAGGACGTGCACGTCCAGCGTCGACTCGCGGTAGTCGAGCCCGACGACGAGACCGAGGGCCAGGAGGTTCGGCTCCAGCGGATAGAAGAAGCTGCCCCCGAAGGCGTCGCGGGGCAGGGGCCAGCCCAGGGTGTGGATGACCGCGTCCAGCGGGCGCTTGGTCTCCCAGAGCTCCTTCACGCCCAGCGCGTAGATCATGGGGTTGGCGGACCCCACCTGCTGCCAGCGCAGCCAGGCCTGGGTGAGCGCGCCGCGCGTTCCTTCCGCGAGAACGGTCACCTTGGCCTTGATGTCCGTGGGCGGCGTGTACCCGCTGCCCGGCTGGCCGTCGCGCTTGAGGCCGCTGGGCGTCGTGCGCACGCCGCGCACGCGGCGCTCCTCCACGAGCAGGCTCTCGGCGGGGAAGCCCGTGAACATGTTCACGCCCAGCCCCTCCGCCTTCTCGCCGAGCCAACGCACCATCTCGCAGAGCGAGGCCACGTAATGGCCGTGGTTGCGCATGGTGGGCGGTGTGGGCAGGCGCAGCGCGCGCCCCTCGGTGAGGAGGTACACGCGCTCCGCGCTCACGGGCGTGCGCAGCGGGAGGTCCGAGTCCTTCAGCTCGGGGAAGAGCTCGCGGAGGGGGGCGGGATTGACGACCGCGCCGGAGAGGGAGTGGCCACCCAGCGCCTCCGCTTTCTCGAGCACGGCGATCTCGAGGGGGCCGATGCTGCCGCCCGCCTCCTGATCCTTCTTGACCAGGCGGGCCAGCTCGATGGCGCCGGCCAGGCCCGCGGGACCTCCACCCACGAACACGACGTCCATCTCGACCGCTTCCGCGTCCGGCGGCTCCGTGCGGATGAGCCGGTCCATGGGCAGGGCCGGCTGGTGGCGCGCGGGCACGATGAGGCCGTTCGAGGGTGCTGGTGTCATGGAGGCTCCTGGGGACAGTCTACGCGGCGAAGCGCGCGGCCAGCCATTGCCGGATCACGTCGATCTCCGGAGGGCAGACCTCGTGGCCCATGGCGAACTGGTGCCACTCCGCCTGCGGCCGTCCCTCGGCGTAGGCGGTGAAGGCGGCGCGCGCCCGCACGATGCTGACCATGGGATCGTGCGTGCCGTGGCAGAAGAGCAGCGGCGTCTTCCGATTGGCCTCCGTCGTCTCCGCCTCGCGCGAGCGCGCCACCACCTCGTAGCCGCTCAGGACCATGATTCCGCGCAGGGTCTTCGCCTGGCGCGTCCCCGTGAAGAGGGCCATGGCCCCGCCCTGGCTGAAGCCGGCCAGGACCACGTTCTCCGCCCGCACACCCCGCGCGGCCTCGCGCGCGATGAGCGCCTCGATCATCGCGGCGGATTCGCGCACGTCGTCCGCGTCCTCTCCGCCCGCCGTGCCCAGGGCCAGGATGTCGTACCAGGCCGGCATGAGGAGCCCGCCGTTGATGGTGACGCCGCGGGCCGGCGCGTGCGGGAACACGAACCGCACCTGGGGCAGCCCGAGCAGGGGCACGATCGGCTCGAAGTCGTGCCCGCTCGCCCCGAGGCCGTGCATCCAGATGATGCTTCCGGCCGGCTCGCCCTCCGCGTCGATCTCGACGCAGGGGAGGACGTCGGTCATTGCCCGGGATTGACGCGCAGCTCCCACGTGAGCTGGGCGCGGTACGTATTGCCGCCGGCGCTGACGGCGGCTTCCATCGACCAACTCGTCGTGCCCACCGTCCAGACGTCGTCCAGCCGGCCGACCAGGGTCTTCTGTCCGCGCTTCACTTCCTTCGTCGCCAGGGAGACCGGGCGGTCCGACGACGCGCCGTTGACGGTCACGGAGGCCGCGATCGACTGCGGCTTGATGTCCTTCTTGCTGTCGTTCCGCAGGAAGATCGAGACGGCGTAGCGCTCCCCTTGCGCGGGATTGGTCGGGTCGACCTCGTAGGTGAGGGCGCACTCGCACTGCGACTTCACGACGGAGCCGCCGTCGAACCCCTTGAGCCCGCCGCCCGAGGCCTTGCCCTCGCTCATGGTGACGGCGGTGAGGAAGTAACGGCCCATCGAAGCGCGCTCGCCCTGCGCGTGCAGCTTGCGCGTGGCCGCCTCCTGGTTCTGCGGTTCGAGCTTCAAGACGTCGTTGAGCTTGGAGATCGCGTCGCCGTAGCGCTTGGCGGCCATGGCCTGCTCGGCCTGGGCCATGAGCCCGGGTACGGGGTTGACGGGCGCGGCCGGCGGCGGTGGCGTCGGCCGCGTGGCGGCGGGGGCGGCCACGACGGGCGGCGGCGGGTTGGCCGCGGCCGGGGCGGCGGTCGGTCCCGCCGCGGGCAGCGTGGTCGCCGCGGCCGCGGCGCCCGGCGACGGAAGGGCCGGACTCGCCGCCTCCGTCCTGGAAGGGGGCACGACGGTCACGTCTTCCTCGACCGTGGGCGGGGGCGTCGCCGTGGCCGGACCCGCGGCGGCGGGAGAGGGCTCCCCAACCACCGCTGCCGTCTCGGCGGGCTTCGTCCGCCGTGCGAGCGCCCACCATCCGATGGCCAGGACGAGGAGCAGGGCCGTCCCCGCGATCCCCGCCACGGCGAGGCCGCGACCGCCGCCCGCGGGCGGCAGCGTCGCGACGCCCGGATTCGTCGGGGCGGGCGGCGTGGGCACGGGGGGTTCCGGGTTCTCGGGGGCTTCGGGCGTGCTCGCGCGAGGATCTTCGTAGACGGGCGTGCGATCGCGTTGGGGAGGCACTGGTCCGGTCCGTACGCGTGGGGGGCCGAGGCCGCCGGGACGCACCGAGGGCCGCGGGCCGCTACCGGAGCCGGCCTTGGCCGCATAGGGCCGGGGAGGTCGCGGCACGGGCTGCGCCTCCCGGGGGACGCCCTGTGTCAACGGCTCCGTGTTCTCCTGCGTCTCTTCCACCGGATCGGGAGCGGCGGCGGTGGCGCCGTGCGTGGGCGGAGCGGGCGCGGGCGGACGGACGAAGACGGCCGCGGCTTCGCCGAGGACCATGGTCGCGGTCGCGGAGTTGTCGTCGTCTTCGGCCGCCGCCACGACCGCAGGCGGCGGCGCCACGGGCAAACCCAGCAGCGCCGCCGGCGTCCCCGGGTGCGTGGGCTCGGTCCAGTCCTCCACGACGATCGCTTCGTCCCCGGCCGGGGCTCCCGCGGGAGGCTCGGTCGCTGCGGGCGCGGGCTCTTCCTTGATGGCGGGCGCGGCCTCTTCCCGCTTCGGCTTTTCCTTCTTCGGGACGGCCACGATCGGTGCGACCACCTCGTCCGAGAACTCGCCGACGACGACCTTCGCGCGCCGGAGAATGTGCCCGCGGATCTGGTGCCCGCTCTGCAGCTCTTCGATCACGAGGCCGTCGTGATCGGGGTCGGTCACCGGGCGGCGCTGGACCACCTCCGCGGAGCGCCGGTCGAAGGGCAGCCCGAGGACGGAGACCCGCTCGAGGCCCTCCTCCTGCAGGATGCGGAACAGCTGGGTGCGCACGAGCATGAGGCCGGAGATCAGCGACTCCGCGGCGCCGCTCGTCCGCGCCGCCTCGATCGCGCGGTCCATCGCTTCGAGGGTCTGCACGGAGGAGAGGAGCAGGCGCTCGCGGCGCTTCTCGTATTTCTCCGAGAGCTCTCCCTCCAGGCGGTCGCGGAAGGTCTCGTTGTCGGCCTTGAGGGCGCTGGTGGCGGCCGCGACTTCCGCGATGCGGTCCTCGGCCAGCCGCGCGGCCTGGCGGAACGTCTCCGACGGATCCGCGGGAAGGGCCGCGCGGGACGAGGACGGGGCGCCCTTGTCGGGGACGGCGGTGGACGCGGCCTCAGCGTCCGTCTTCTCGGAACTCCGCGGGTCGTTGGACAGGCGGCCTCCGCTGGCGGGATTGCGCGCAGTATACCGTCCGGGTTGCGGGATTGCGACGGCGAAACGAACGCGCGAAGTCAGTCGCGGACGGCGGCCCCCGCCCGGCGCATCACTCGTCCGAGCAGCCGGCGGAGGCGGGGATCCGTCCGGAGCGACTCCAGCATCGGGTCTACCTTCAGCCAAACGAGCCAGGGATCGCGCTCTTCGCCGGCGCGCTCCAGGAGGTCGAGCGCGCGCGCGGTGCGCCCGAGCGCGACCTGGACGGTCGCCTGCTGGTACGCGGAGAGATGGGGCGCCGTCTCCGCGGCCTCCGCGAGGGCGTCACGCGCTTCCGTCTTGTGCCCGGCCAGGGCGAGGCTGCGGGCGAGCACGGGTTGCAGGAGCGTCGCGTCGGGTGCGAGCCGCACCGCCTCCCGGTGCTCGGCCAGGGCTTCCTTGGGCCGTCCTTGCGACTGCAGGGCGAGCCCGAGCCCCCAGTGACCGAGGAAGTGATGCGGATCCAGGTCGACGGAGGCGCGGTGATGGGCCATCTCGGCGTCGCGGTCGCCGCTCAAATACGCGTGCAGCCCGGCGATGGTGCGGGTGACGACGGAGAGCGGGTCGAGCTGCCGCGCGTGGGCGATCTCGCGGCCCGCCTCGTCGAAGCGGCCGAGCATGGCGAGGTACACCCCGCGCCACTGCCGGACGGCGGCCGTATGTGGGCCCAGCTCGGCCGCGCGGTCGAGCTCGGTCCGTGCCGTGGCCCAGTCCCAGTCCTGGAAGAGGGCCACGTACGCGCGCGAGACGTGCGCTTCGGCGAGACCTTCGTCGCGCTCGAGGGCCTGCCGCGCCTCGGCGTCCGCGCGCTCCCACGCCGCGGACGGCGGGAGCATGCCCGTGAACCCGAGGATCAGGCAGGCATCGGCGAGCCCCGCGTGGGGGAGCGCGTAATCCGGGTCGCGCTCCGCCGCCTCCTGGAAGGCCGCGAACGCCTTCTCGAGCCAGGGGCCGGTGAAGCGGCTCCAGAAGTAGCGCCCCTTGAGGTACGCCTCCTGGGCTTCCAGGTCCTGGGTGTGGCGGTGGGCGAGCAGGCGCCGCTCGGGCTCGCGCAGCTCCAGGGCCAGCGCTTTCGCCACGTGCTCCGCGATCGCGTCCTGGACGGCGAAGAGCCCGGTCATTTCCTCTTCGAACGTCTGGTTCCACGTCGGCCCGTCGCCGGTCACCGGTACGAGCTGCACTCCGATGCGCAGCCGGGTCCCTTCACGCTGCAGGGTCCCATCCACCACCGCGTCGACCTGGAGCGCGCGCGCGGCTTCCTGCGGATCCACGCCCGGGCTGCCGTATTTGAGGACCGCGCTCGTGGGGCGCACGGCCAGCCGCCCGAGGCGGCTCAGGCGCGTGATGAGCGCGTCGGCGAGGCCGACGGCCAGGTATTCGTCGTCGGCCACCGGCGAGAGGCGCTTGAAAGGAAGCACGGCGAGAGAGGGCGGACGGGCCGTGGTGGCCGCGCGCACGGGCGCGGCCAGCCGGTAGCCGCGCCGGGCCAGCGTCTCGATGTAGGGGCGGCCGTCGGGCTGGTTGCCCAGGGCCTTGCGCAGCGCGGACACGTTGACGCTGAGGTTCGCCTCCTCGACGAACGTGCCGGGCCAGACGCGGTCCATCAGGGTCTGCTTGGGCACGACGTCGCCGTGCTGCTCGGCGAGGGCGACCAGCAGGTCGAGGGCGCGCGGAGCGAGCGGGACCACCTCGTCCCCGCGCCACAGCACGCGCTTGGCGGGATCGAGACGGAAAGGACCGAATCGCAACCCGTCCGGAGCGCCCATGGGCGGCGTCATGGTCGCACGAGGGCGGCCGGATGCCTACGGGCGCGGGCCGCGTTCCCGGACGGCGCGGAACACGGCGGCCGGATCGCCCAGGGGCGGCCAGGAGAGGACGGCCAGCGCGTCACGGACGTAGTCGGGATCGCGCAGCCCCGCGAGCACGGAGCTCACGCCAGGCGTGCTGGCCACCACCCAGAGGGCCTTGCGCGACAGGCTCTCCTTCCGCCGCTCGGGGGGAAGGAGGGGATCGATGACGGCTTCGAGCTGCGCCGAGCGGGCACGGCTCTTCTCGGCGGCCCGGCGGCGCAGCTCTCCGAGCGCCTTCTGCACCTCCGGGATGTAGCGCGCGCGCCAGGCGTGCCAGAGCTCGCCCAGATCGCCGGTGAGGTGACGGTCCAGGGCCTGCAGGGCCTGGCCCAGACGCGGCAGGACGCGCTGCGATTCGAGCGCGCTCCAGCGCTCGAGGCTCTGGAGCTGGGGATCGATCTGCCCCAGCTCTTCGCTCCAGCGGAAGAAATCGGAAGGGGGGATCCCGCCCTCGCCCGCCTGCAGGTGGGACGCGACGCCCGTCCGGTATTCGTCTTCCAGCGCGGCCAGCGCCTCGAGTTGTACGCCCAGATCGAGCGCCGGCTCGGGAACGGAGACCGACGCCAGCCGGACGAGGCCGTCGTCCACCATCGCGTTCAAGGGCCGGTTGGCGAGCACGCCCACGCCGGCCGCGCGCGCGAGGTCGAGCACGGTCTGCTTCCCGTCCGGTCCGTCGCTGGGCTCCAGGACCGGCCCCGACTCGAACAGGTTCAGCGGAAGCTGCAGGACGCGGAAGTGATGATCGGCGCCTCCGGCCTCGCGTGCGGCCTCGAGCATGCGGCCGAGGGACGTCGCCTCCGGATCGCTGGCCGGGCGGGCGGCGGTGTTCGAGGAGACACCGTACGCGCGGATGCGTCCGGCGCGCACCTGTTCCTCCAGGAAGGCGAAAGACGCGGCCAGCCGCGTGTAGAAATCGCGGCGGCGACGATCGAGCGTGCCGTAGCTGCGCTCGTGCGCGTCCATGAGGAAGTACTCGGGGTTGTGGAGGAGGCACACGTCGAGGGTCTGCAGGCGGAGCCGCGCGAGGGAGCGGGTCAGCTGGTCGTCGAGGAACTCCGGGTGGATGCAGTGCCACACGCCCTCGCCGTATTTGACGATCTCGGGCAGGGGCCGGCCCGCGGCCTCGCTCTCCTGGGCGCGCTCGAGGTTCTCGCCCTGCACGTAGCCGATCTTGGAGACCACGACGATCTCCTCCCGGCCTCGCTCGCCCGCGCGCACGACCTCGCCCAGGACCTGGCCGAAGAGCCGCTCGCTCGCGCCCTCCGTGTAGTTGGTCGAGGTGTCGACGACGTCGAGGCCGCCGCGGAGCGCGTCCGACAGGGCCTGATGGTGAGCGGGTGTCTCGTCGTCCACGCGATAGCCGCCGAATCCCAGGCGGCTCACGGTGAGGCCCGTCCCCCCCAGCGTGGTGTAGCCGGTCGCGGCGAACGGGGATCGCCGGGCGAGCGCCGAGGTGGCCTCCGGAGAGGCCGCGCCGCCGAGGATGGCGGGCGCGAGCGCGCCGCGCGCCTCCTCTCCAGGTCCCAGTACACCGGCGGCGAGGGCGGCCGGCACGTCGCGCGCTTCCGTCACCGGCCGCTGGCAGGCGAAGTTGCGGCAGACGTAGAGGGCGGCCCGCCCGTCCACGGTGGTCTTGCCCGCCACCAGGGGCAGGTCCGAAGTCCCGTGCGCCGGATCGTGCAGGGCGACGATCCGGTTGGGAAGGTAGTGGCGGGCCACCTCCGCGCGCAGCGCGTCGCGCTCGCTCGCCTCGCCGACCAGCGCCAGCTCGATGGGACCCTCCAGCAGCAGGTCCGCCGCGGCCAGGGTGGTCGTGAACGCGCGCGGCTGGCGCGCGATGGCCTTGCCCCAGGCCCGGATCGCCTCCACCGCCCGCTCGCGCAGGTCGCTGCGACCGAGGTGGTACGAGAGCCGGGCCAGGGTGTGCGCGGCGACGGCGTTGGCGGCGGGCGTGGCGCCGTCGTGTCCCTCGCGGTGGCGGACGATCAGGGTCTCGTGTCCGCTCGCGGTCGAATAGAAGCCGCCGTCCTCCGCCGCGAAGTCCGCGAGGATCTGCCCGGCCAGCCGCTCCGCCTCGCGCAGGTGGGTGGCGTCGCCGCCCGCTTCGTACAGGTCGAGGAGCCCGGCCGCGAGATACGCGTAGTCCTCGAGGTAGGCGGCGAGGTGGGCCTTGCCCGCGCGGAATGTGCGCAGCAGCCGCCCGTCCGCGTCCACCAGCCGGGCGCGCAGGAATCCCGCCGCGCGCGTGGCCGCGTCCAGGTAACGGCGGTCGCCGGTCACGCGCAGCCCGTCGGCCAGGGCCCCGATCATCAGCCCGTTCCAGGCCGTGAGGACCTTGTCGTCGAGGGCGGGCGGGACGCGCCGGGCACGTGCCTCGTAAAGGCGGGCGCGTGAAGCGGAAAGGCTCGCGTCCAGGACGGGCCGCGCGATGCCGAGCTCCGCCGCGACGTCGTCGAGGGGCCGGGGCACGTTCGGGATGTTGTGCCCTTCGAAGTTCCCCGCTTCCGTGACGTCATAGGCGGCGGCGAAGAGGCGCGCCGCCTCCGTGTCCCCGAGCGCGTCGCGGACTTCCGCCGGAGTCCAGACGAAGAACTTGCCCTCTTCGCCTTCGGAGTCCGCGTCCGTCGCGGAGTAGAAGCCGCCCTCCGGCGACGTCATCTCGCGCAGCACGTAATCGAGCACGTCCTCGGCCACGGCGCGGAAGAACGGATCCCCCGAGGCCTGGTGGGCCTCGAGGTACACGCGCGCGAGCTGGGCGTTGTCGTACAGCATCTTCTCGAAGTGCGGCACCAGCCAGCGCTCGTCCACGGAATAGCGGTGGAAGCCGCCCCCGATCTGGTCGTGCATGCCGCCCCGCGCCATCATCTCGAGCGTGCGCGTGGCCATGCGCAGGGCCTCGGTGTCGCCGAAGCGCCGGTACGCGCGCAGGAGGAGCGACAAGGCGGGGGAGGGCGGGAACTTGGGAGCGCGTCCGAAGCCGCCCCAGCGCTCGTCGAAGTCACGCGCGAGCTGGGCCACCGCCTTGCGGATCTCCTCCTCGCCCACGGAGAGGCCGGGGGCGGAGCGCGTGTTCTCGCGCAGGAACTGCGTCACCTCGGCGGCCTGGGCGCGGAGCCCGGGCCGGTCGCGCTTCCAGAGATCGGCGATCCGCTCGAGCAGCGTCCGGAAGCCGGGGCGGCCATAGCGGTCGGTCGGCGGGAAGTAGGTGCCGGCGAAGAACGGCTCCTGGTCCGGAGTCAGGAACACCGTCATGGGCCACCCGCCCTGGCCCTGGTTCATGGCCAGCGTCGCCGCCATGTAGATGTCGTCGAGGTCGGGCCGTTCCTCGCGGTCCACCTTGACCGGCACGAAGTGCTCGTTCATGAGGCGGGCGATCCCTTCGTCCTCGAAGGACTCGCGCTCCATCACGTGGCACCAGTGGCAGGCGGAGTAACCGATGCTGAGCAGGATCGGCTTGTCCTCGTCCCGCGCCCGCGCCAGCGCCTCCTGGCCCCAGGGATGCCAGTCCACCGGGTTGTGGGCGTGCTGGAGGAGGTAGGGGCTCGTCGAATGGATGAGGCGGTTCGTGCCTCTGGCGGCCACCGTGGATGGTTGGCTGTGGGCGTTTCCGCCGTCGCTCATCAAAACACCCTAACACACCCACAGACGGCCTCTTCCGTAGTGAGATGGGAGGAGACGTGGGCTTCTCGACTCCGACCTCCGCGCGCGTCGCGGCCGCCTTGATCCTCCTCCTTGTGCCCGTCGACGCCAGGAGTGAGGAGGGGCCCGCCCGCAAGACCGTGCGCGTCGCCGCCAACCCGAAGTACCAGACCTCGGGAATCCGCCGCGTCTTCCTCGGACCGAACTACCGCCGCCTCTGGGCCACGCCCATCGACGTCGAAGTGCTCGATCTCGCGTCCTTTCACGGGGGCCTCAAGCCGACCAAGAAGGGCGGCGGCAAGCAGACGAAGTCGCTGCGCTTCGAAGCCGCGGATGGACGCGAGTTCCGCGTGCGCTCCGTCGACAAGGATCCGGAGGCCGCGCTGCCCGCGGAGTACCGCGACACGTTCATCCAGTGGGTGGCCCAGGACCAGATCAGCGCAGCCCACCCCGCGGGCCCGCTGATCGCGGACCGGCTGGAGGAGGCCCTGGGCCTGACTCACCTCGAGCACAAGTTCGTGGTGATCCCGGACGACCCTGCCCTCGGTGAATTCCAGAAGGAGTTCGGGGGCATGCTCGGCGTCCTCGAGGAGCACCCGAGCACGAAGCCGCCGGTCACCCCCGGCTTCGAGAACGTCGAGAAGATCTACGATTGGGACGAGGTGTGGCCGCGGATGCTCGACGAGAGCCCCAAGGACCGCATCGACTCCCGCGCCTACCTGCGGGCCCGCCTCCTCGACATGTTCGTCGGCGACTGGGACCGCCACCAGCGCCAGTATTCGTGGGTTCGCGTTCGCGGACAGGACCGGCTGCAGCCGTTCCCCGAAGACCGCGACCAGGCCTTCGCGAAGTTCGACGGCCTGCTCATGGCCATTGCCCGCCTCGGCCAGCCGCGATTCGTGAACTTCGAGTCGAAATACCCCGAGGTCCTGGGCCTCAACTGGGCGGGGCGGTTCATGGACCGGAGGGTCCTCGGCGACCTCGATGCCGCGGCCTGGGACCAGGTCGTGCGCGAGATGCAGGAAGCCCTCTCCGACCGCGTCCTGGACGAGGCCGTGCACCGCATGCCGCCGGAGTACTACCGGATCGTCGGCGCCACGATGTTGGCCAAGCTGCGGGACCGTCGCGCCCGCCTGCCCGAGTTCGCGCGCCACTACTACGGCGACATGGCGCGGGAAGCGGAAGTGTGGGGCACGAACCAGGCGGACATCGCGGACGTCCGCAAGAGCGAAGACGGGTCCGTCCAGGTCACGCTGGCCGCGCGTGACGAGGCGGGCCAGGCGGGAAGCCCGTACTTCCAGCGCGTCTTCCGCCCGGACGAGACGCGCGAGGTCCGCCTCTACCTCCAGGGAGGCGACGACCGCACTGCCTCCCATCCCCGCGTGGATTCGCCGATCGGCGTGCGCGTCATCGGCGACGGGGGCAACGACGTCGTCGACGACTCCGCGGGCGAAGGTACTCATTTCTACGATGCCGAGGGCCGTAACCAGCTGATCCCGGGGCCGGGCTCCGCGGACAGCGACAAGCCGTTCGTGCCGGTCGTGGACTACCTGGGCGATCCGCTCCTCGACTGGGGCCACGCCACCGGGCCGCAGGCCTGGGTGAGCGCCGTGACCGACGTCGGCCTGCTCCTGGGGCTCAAGGTGCAGAGGACCGACTACGGCTTCCGCAAGTATCCCTATCGGTCCCACCAGGCCGTGGGGGCCGTGTATGCGACGGGGCTCCGGTCGGGCATGGCCCAATACGAAGGCGACTTCCTGCGCACGAACTCGCGCAAGCGCACGCAGCTCCTGCTCCGCGCCTCCGGTATCGAGCTCATCCGGTTCTACGGCTACGGGAACGAGACGACGGCGACGCGGGACGACGACTTCTACCGCTCGGGCCAACAGCAGTACCTGTTCCAGCCGAGGTTCCGCTTCGGCGTCGAGAACGTCGACTGGTGGATCGGTCCCACCGTGAAGTTCAGCCATACGAAGATCGACGCTGCCCGGTTCCTCGCCCTCTCCCGCCCCTACGGCGTGGCCGACTTCGGCCAGGTGGGCCTGGGCACCAGCTTGCGCTGGGACGTGCGCAACCGTCCGCGTGCGGCGACGCGCGGGGCCATGTTCTACGCGGAAGGCAACTACTGGCCGTCGGTGTGGAGCGCGCAGGAGGGGTTCGGGGAAGCCCACGGCGACGTCCGCGCCTTCCTCACCGCTCCCATCCCCCTCCAGCCGACGCTGGCCCTGCGCGCGGGTGGCCGGCAGGTCTGGGGCCTCTACCCCGTGAACGAGGCCGCCTTCATCGGCGGCCCGGACACCGTGCGCGGTCTCGACATCCAGCGCTACGCCGGCGACGCCTCCGCGTGGGGCAACGCGGAGCTTCGCCTGCGCCTGTTCGAGATGAACCTGCTCGTCCCCGAGGAGCTGGGCATCTTCGGCCTGGCCGACGGCGGACGCGTGTGGCTGAAGGGCGAGGACTCGAACAAGTGGCACACCGGCTTCGGGGGCGGGCTATGGATCTCGTTCCTCAAGCGCGAGAATACGGTCAGCGTGGCCGCGGCGCACAGCGAGGGCCGCACGCGCGTGTACTTCAGCGCCGGTTTCGCGTTCTAGAGGCCCGAGAGATGTCACAGGGAAGCGGCGGCGGAAACGGCCACGGCGAAGCATCGCCGGGTCCCGTGGTGGACAACGTGCGCGCACGCCGGTTCGAGCTCGTGGACGCCAAGGGAGAAGTGCGTGCCGTGCTGGGGACGCAGGCGGACAACGGCGCTCCCGGTTTCCTGGTGTCGGACAGCGCCGGACGTCCGCGCGTCGCGCTCCACGTCTCTCCGGACGATGCCCCCGCGTTCGATTTGCTCGACGCGAGCGGCGCCCCGCGCGTGCACATCGCGCTGTCTCCGGACGGGTCGCCGGTGCTCACGCTCTTCGGGGCGAGCGAGACGCCCACGCAGGCGCTCCTCACCGTGAGCAACGAAGGCGCCGCCCACTTGCGCCTGACCCAGGCCGACGGCCACACGCGGCTGTTCTGCTCGCTCCAGCCCGACGGTACGCCCTACCTGTCGCTCATGGACGGGGACGGCCGGCCCAAGGTCTCCTGTGCCTTGCCCGGAGGCAATCCGGCGTTGCTCATGCTCGACACCGAGGGGCGTCCGCGCGCGGTGATGAGCGTGACGCGCGAAGACGGTCCCCAGTTCGCCGTCTTGGCGGAAGACGGGAGCATCGCCTGGACCTCCGTCCGACCCGCCCCCGCGCGCCGCCCTACAGAATCCTGAACGGACGCCCCGCGCCTCTGGCGGCCACCACCACCACCACGGCAATGGCTGCCTCTGGCGGCCACCATCGAGTTCTGTGGCCGGCCGCGTAATACAATCCCCGCCCACTCGCGTCACCACGCTTCTCGGAGGGTGCATGGTCACACGCCGTCGGGCCTCTATCGCCGTCCTCGCTTTCATCGTCGTGGCCGGTTCCGTTCGCGCCGATCAGGGTCTTCTCGGGTTCACGGACGAGCGCGCGCGCGCCCAGCGCGCCCTCGAGCAGCGCTTCGACGCGTCCTTGAGCGCCAGCGACCTGCGCGACTGGATGAAGCGCCTCTCCGCGCGGCCTCACCACCTGGGCTCGCCCTACGGCAAGGAGAACGCGGAGTTCCTCGCCTCCCTCTTCCGCTCCTGGGGCTACGACACGCGCATCGAGGAGTTCCGCGTTCTCTTCCCGACGCCGAAGACGCGGCTGCTCGAGATGGTCGAGCCCACCCGTTTCACCGCCGCCATCTCCGAGCCGATGCTGAAGGAGGACGCGACCTCCGGGCAGACCGCCGAGCAGCTCCCCGTCTACAACGCCTATTCGATCGACGGCGACGTCACCGCCCCCCTCGTCTACGTGAACTACGGCGTGCCGCGCGACTACGAGGAGCTGGCGCGCCGCGGGGTGGACGTGAAGGGCAAGGTCGTCCTCGCGCGCTACGGCGGCTCCTGGCGCGGCATCAAGCCCAAGGTGGCGGCGGAGCACGGCGCGGTGGGCTGCCTCATCTACTCCGATCCCCGCGACGACGGCTACTTCCAGGGTGACGTCTACCCGGAGGGCGCCTTCCGGAACGATCGCGGCGCGCAGCGCGGCTCGGTGGCGGACATGCCGCTCTTCCCGGGCGACCCCCTGACGCCGGGAGTCGGGGCTACGCCGGACGCGAAGCGGCTGTCCCTGGCCGAGGCGCCTACCCTCACCAAGATCCCGGTGATGCCGATCTCCTACGCCGACGCACAGCCCCTGCTGCGCGCGCTACGCGGGCCCCTGGCTCCGGAGGCCTGGCGCGGCGCGCTGCCGCTCACGTATCACCTCGGCCCGGGTCCCACGAAGGTCCATCTCAAGCTCGCCTTCAACTGGAACCAGGTGCCCGCCTACGACGTGATCGCGCGGCTGGCGGGGGCGGAGCGCCCCGACGAGTGGATCGTCCGTGGCAACCATCACGACGCCTGGGTGAACGGCGCGAACGATCCCATCTCCGGCCTCGTGCCCCTGCTGGCCGAAGCCAAGGCCATCGGCGAGCTGCACAAGTCGGGCTGGACGCCGAAGCGTACGATCGTGTTCGCGGCCTGGGACGGCGAGGAGCCGGGGCTGATCGGCTCCACGGAATGGGTGGAGGCGCACGCAGAGGAGCTGCGGAGCAAGGCCGCCGTCTACATCAACACCGACGGGAACGGGCGCGGCTTCCTGGGCGTGGGCGGCTCGCACACGCTCGAGCGCTTCATCAACGAAGTCGCGCGCGACGTGATCGACCCGCAGACCAGGGTCAGCGTGGCCGAGCGCGCGCGGGCGCGGCGCGTGCTGGACTCGCGCGCCGACGACCGCAAGGACGTGCGCGACCGGCGCGACCTGCGCATCTCCGCCCTGGGCTCGGGATCGGACTACACGCCGTTCCTCCAGCACCTCGGCATCGCTTCCCTCAACATCGGCTACGGGGGCGAGGACGACGGCGGGGAGTACCACTCGGTCTACGACTCCTTCGACCTCTATACGCGCTTCAAGGACCCGACCTTCGAATACGGGATCGCCCTGGCCCAGACCGTGGGACGGGCGGAGATGCGTCTGGCCGATGCGGACGTCCTGCCCTTCGAGTTCACCGCCTTCGCGGACACCCTCGGGCGCTACGTGACCGAGGTCGGCAAGCTCTCGGACGAGATGCGGGAGGAGACGGAAGAAGTGAACCGCCGCCTCCGCGACCGGACCTACCAGATCGCGGCCGACCCCAAGCAGGTGGAGCTTCCGCCCTCGCCGCGGCCGCCCGTGCCCTACATCAGCCTCGCCCCGCTCCAGAACGCGAAGGCGCGAGTGGACGAGAGCGCCAAGGCCTTCGACGCGGCGTGGAAAGCGCGCACGAGCCCGCTGTCCGCCGACGCGCAGAAGTCCCTCGACGGCGTGCTCATGAGCGCGGAGCGCACGCTCACGCGATCCGAAGGCCTGCCCCGGCGGCCCTGGTTCGTGCACCACGTCTACGCTCCCGGCTTCTACACCGGATACGGCGTGAAGACGCTGCCCGGCGTGCGCGAAGCCCTCGAGCAGCGGGAATGGACGCAGGCGGAGGAGCAGGCGCGGCTGGTGGCCGGCCTGCTCGAGGGGTTGGCGGCCCAGATCGACCGCGCGACCGCGATCGTTTCCACGCGATGAGGTGAGCCCATGCATGCCTCCGAGACGATGCTGATCGGGGGAGAGTGGGTCGCAGCGGCCGCGGGCCGCACCCTGGAAGTCCGTAACCCGGCCACGGACGAGGTCGTCGCCCAGGTTCCGGATGCGGGTGCGGAAGACGTGGATCGGGCGGTCCGCGCGGCGCGGACCGCCTTCGACGGCGGCTGGCGCGACGCCACCGCCCAGCAGCGTGGCCGCGTCCTCTTCCGCATCGCGGAGGCCATCCGCGTCCGGCGCTCCGAGCTGGCCGAGCTGGAGACCCTGAACTCCGGCAAGCCGATCGTCGAGGCGGAGTTCGACATCGACGACGCTGCCACCTGCTTCGAGTACTACGGCGGGCTGGCCACCAAGATCCACGGCGAGGTCCTGCCTGTTCCCGACGACGCGCTCTCCCTGGCCCTCAAGGAGCCGATGGGCGTGGCCGGGCAGATCATTCCCTGGAACTACCCGCTGCTCATGGCCGCCTGGAAGATCGCGCCCGCCCTCTGCGCGGGCTGCACGAGCGTGATCAAGCCCGCGGAGCAGACGCCGCTCACCCTCCTGCGCCTGGCCCGCGCCTTCGCCGATTGTGGAGTGCCTCCGGGAGTGATCAACGTCGTGACCGGTCACGGGGAGTCCGCCGGCGCGCCGCTCGTGGCGCATCCGGGCGTGGACAAGATCGCGTTCACGGGCAGCCTCGAAGTCGGCAAGTCGGTGCTGCGCGCAGCCGCGGACACCCTCAAGAAGGTGAGCCTGGAGCTGGGCGGCAAGTCGCCGAACATCTTTTTCGCGGACGCGGATTTCGAGGCGGCGGTGGACGGCGCCCTGTTCGGGGTCTTCATCAACCAGGGCGAGGTCTGCTCCGCGGGCGCGCGCGTGCTCGTGCAGCGGCCCATCTACAAGAAGATGCTGGACGCCATGGTGGAGAAGGCGAAGCGCATCCAGCTGGGCCCGGGCTCCGACCGCGAGACCAAGATGGGCCCGCTCGTCTCGCGCGCGCAGATGGAGCGCGTCCAGCGCTACCAGGAGATCGGCCGCCGTGAAGCCCGCCTGGCCGTGGGCGGCGGACGTCCCGCCGACCCCGCCCTGCAGCGCGGGTACTTCGTGGAGCCCACGATCTTCTACGACGTGGACAACGCGGCCACCATCGCGCGCGAGGAGGTCTTCGGGCCGGTGATGGCGGTGATCCCGTTCGACGACGAAGCGGAAGCCCTGCGCATCGCGAACGACAGCGTCTACGGCCTGGCCGCCGCCGTCTGGAGCCGCGACATCTTCAAGTGCCTGCGCATGGTGAAGCGGCTGCAGGCCGGCGTGGTCTGGGTCAACCACATGCAGCCGACGTTCGTGGAGGCGCCCTGGGGCGGCTACAAGATGAGCGGCATCGGCCGCGAGCTCGGACCCTGGGGCGTGGAGGAGTACCTGCAGGTCAAGCAGGTGCACATCAACCTCAGCGAGAAGCCGATCGGGTGGTATCCGTGAGCGCGCCCTCCTACGCGCACGGCGCCAGCGACGTCCCGCTCCTGGGCGAGACGATCGGGGCCAACCTGCGGCGCACGGTCGAGAGATCAGGCGCTCGCGAAGCGCTGGTCGTCGCCCATCAGGGCTATCGGGCGACGTATGGCGAGCTCTGGGCGGAGACGGGGCGGGCAGCACGGGGGCTCCTCGCGCGCGGGATCGAGAAGGGCGACCGCGTCGGCATCTGGGCCCCCAATCGCTACGAGTGGGTGATCGCCCAATACGCGACCGCGCGCATCGGCGCGATCCTGGTCAACATCAATCCCGCCTACAAGGCGATGGAGCTGGCCCACGCCCTGAACCAGTCCGGCACGCGCCTCCTCCTGCTGGCGCGCGGCTTCCGCGGGACCGACTACGTCGCGCTCCTCGGCGAGGTGCGAGGCCGCTGCCCGTCCCTCCGGGAGGCGCTGGTGCTGGACGACGAGTGGGAAACGCTGCTCCGCGCCGGCGACGGAGTGGACGAGGCGCGCCTCGCGGAGCGGGAAGCGGGGCTGCAGTTCGACGACCCCATCAACATCCAGTACACGTCGGGCACGACCGGCCTGCCCAAGGGCGCGACCCTCTCCCATCACAACGTCCTCAACAACGGCTACTTCATCGGGGAGGCGCTGCGCTATTCGGACGCGGACCGCGTCTGCATCCCGGTCCCTTTCTACCACTGCTTCGGCATGGTCCTGGGAAACCTCGCCTGCACGACCCACGGCGCCTGCATCGTGGTGCCGGCCGAAGCCTACGAGCCCATCGCGGTGCTTTCGGCCGTGCAGGCCGAGCGCTGCACTTCCCTCTACGGCGTGCCCACCATGTTCCTGGGCGAGCTGGACCACGCGCGCTTCGCGGAGTTCGACCTCTCCACCTTGCGTACGGGCATCATGGCCGGCTCACCGTGTCCGATCGAGGTGATGAAGCGCGTACAGGCGCTCATGCACATGAGCGAGGTCACGATCTGCTACGGGATGACGGAGACCTCGCCCGTCTCCACCCAGAGCCTCACCACCGATTCCGTGGAGCGACGGGTGTCGACGGTGGGCCGCGTGCATCCCCATCTCGAGATCAAGGTGGTGAGCCCGGAGACGGGCGCGATCGTCGCGCGCGGCATGCCCGGGGAGTTCTGCACCCGCGGCTACAGCGTCATGCTGGGTTACTGGAACGACCCCGCGGCCACCCGCGCCGCCATCGACGAGGCACGCTGGATGCACACGGGCGACCTCGCCACCATGGACGCGGAGGGGTACGTGAAGATCGTGGGGCGCATCAAGGACATGATCATCCGCGGCGGCGAGAACATCTATCCGCGCGAGATCGAGGAGTTCCTGTACACCCATCCCGACGTCTCCGACGTGCAGGTCATCGGCGTGCCCTGCGAGACGTACGGCGAGCAGGTCATGGCCTGGATCAAGCTCAAGGAGGGCCGCACGGTGAGCGGCGACGATCTCGCCGCCTTCTGCCGCGGCCAGATCGCCACCTTCAAGATCCCGCGCTATTGGAAGCTCACCGACGCCTTCCCGATGACGGTGACGGGCAAGGTGCAGAAGTACCGCATGCGCGAGATCGCGGTCGAGGAGCTGGGCCTGCAGCGCGCCGCGCGCGCGGAGACGGCGTAGGGCGTGGCGGGCGCCCGGCGGACCGCCGCGGAGATCGGAACCCTGCGCGTGCGCGTCGTCTGCACGGACCTCCCCGGCACCTGCTTCCGCGATCCGCAGGATCCGGCGCGGCCCGTGAAGGACCCCGTGTTCCTCGGGATCCAGCGCGGGAAGGACGTCATCGAGCAGGTGCCCGGCGACGCGAAGACGGTGACCTTCGAGCCCGAGTTCCGGGTTGAGCGCAAGAAGGACGGGACGCCGAACTTCCTCGGTGCCTTCGCCCAGGGAACGGCGGACGATCGGTTCTTCTACCTGTGCTGGGGCGTGAAGGGGCCGGGCGGCCGGTTCGACATGTTCCGCCGCCTGAAGATCCGGCTCGGACATCTCTCCGCCGCCCGCGTCGAGCGCGCCTGCCGTTCCGATCAGCCCATCACGGTGCGGCTGCGCCTCACGGACGCGAAAGGCGGGCCCCTGTGCGCCACGCCGCGTCCTCCGAACATCGAGTGGGAACGCTGAGCGCGGACGCGCAGGCCCACGACGTCCCCGCCTCCGACTACGTCAGCGCGCTCGCCGCGAGCTTCCTGGGCTGGACGCTCGACGCCTTCGACTTCTTCATCCTCGTCTTCGTGCTGCCGAGCGTGGCCAGGGACTTCGGCAAGAGCATCCCCGACCTAGCCCTCACCATCACGGTGACCCTGGCCTTCCGCCCGGTGGGCGCGCTGATCTTCGGCCTCCTGGCCGACCGCTACGGCCGCCGCCTGCCCCTGATGATCGACCTCGTCTTCTATTCGCTGGTCGAGGTCCTCTCCGGCCTGGCCCCGGACTACACGACGTTCCTCGTCCTGCGCGCGCTGTTCGGGATCGGCATGGGCGGCGAGTGGGGGATCGGCGCCTCCCTGGCCATGGAGAAGGTCCCTCCGCGCTGGCGCGGCGTGCTCTCGGGCTTCCTGCAGGAAGGCTATGCGACCGGCTACCTGCTCGCCGCCTGCTGCTACTTCTTCGTGTTCCCGCGCTGGGGCTGGCGCCCGATGTTCTTCATCGGCGGTCTGCCCGCTCTGCTCGCGCTCTTCGTCCGGTTCCGGGTCAAGGAGTCGAAGGTCTGGGAGAAGAAGAAGGCGGAGAGCTGGAGCCATCTCGGCCGCGGCATCGTCTCCCAGTGGCGCCTCTTCCTGTACCTGGTGGTCCTGATGACGGCCATGGTGGGCGTCGCGCACGGCACGCAGGACATGTACCCCACGTTCCTCAAGGTCGAGCGCGGCTTCTCGCCGCAGACGGTGGCCAAGATCGCGGTGATCTACAACGTGGGGGCGCTGATCGGCGGGATCGCGTTCGGCTTCGTCTCCGACCGCTACGGCCGCCGCTTCACCATGATCACGGCCCTGCTGCTGGGCGTCCTCGTCATCCCGCTCTGGGCCTACGCGCCCACCGCGGGCGGCCTCGTCGCCGGCGCCTTCCTCCTGCAGTTCATGGTGCAGGGCGCGTGGGGCGTGATCCCCGCCCACATCACGGAGCTGAGCCCGGACTCCGTGCGCGGGTTCCTGCCCGGGTTCGCCTACCAGTGCGGCGTGCTGCTCGCGGGCAGCGTCGCCTACGTCGAGGCCGTCTTCGCGCAGCGGACGTCCTACGCGAATGCGATGGCCCTCACCGCCGTCACCGTGTTCCTGCTCGCGGCGGTCGTGGCCGCGAAGGGGCCGGAGCGGCGGGCGGCGCGCTTCGGGGACTGACGCCCCTCGAGAACGGCCCCGCCTAGCTTTCCGGGATCAGCTCGGGCGTCGGCCCCGGCGCGGGCGCCGGTGTGGGGTCGAAAGTGAAGGCCAGCTTCTCGCCCTCGAGCCGGATGGTCACCGTCCCGCCGTGCTCCAGCTTGCCGAACAGGATCTCGTCGGTGAGGGGATCGCGCACCTCGGTCTGGATCACGCGCGCGAGCGGCCGCGCGCCCATCACGGGATCGAACCCCTTCTTCGCCAGCCAGGTCCGCGCCTCCGGGGCCAGCGTGATGGCCACGCGGCGCTCCGTGAGCTGGGCCTCGAGCTGGAGGACGAACTTGTCCACGATCGTCTCCATGACTTCGACGCTCAGGCCCTTGAAGGTGACGATCGCGTCCAGGCGGTTCCGGAACTCGGGGTTGAAGAGCCGCTCCAGGGCTTTGTTGCCCCGGCGGTCGGCTTCGTGGGCCCGGTCCTGGGTGCGGTCCGAGCTGAAGCCGATGATGCCCGCGCTCATCTCGCGTGAGCCCGCGTTGGACGTCATGATGAGGATGACCTGTCGGAAGTCCGCCTTGCGCCCCGTGTTGTCGGTGAGGGTCGCGTGGTCCATCACCTGCAGCAGGATGTTGAAGAGGTCCGGGTGCGCCTTCTCGATCTCGTCGAGCAGCACCACCGCGTAGGGGTGCTGCCGCACGGCGTCCACGAGCAGGCCCCCCTGCTCGAAGCCGACGTAGCCGGGGGGAGCGCCGATGAGGCGGGCCACCGCGTGCTTCTCGCCGTATTCGCTCATGTCGTAGCGGATGAACTCGTTGCCGAGGTGGAGCGCGAGCTGCTTGGCCAGCTCGGTCTTGCCGACGCCGGTGGGGCCGGTGAACAGGAAGCAGCCCGCCGGATGGTCGGGATGGCCCAGCCCCGCGCGCGCCCGCTTGATCGACATCACCGCGGTGTGGACCGCGGACTCCTGGCCGAACACCACGCGCTGCAGCGCCTCCTCGAGCGTGCGCAGGCGCTCCTTGTCGGAGGCGGAGGCCTGCTTCTCGGGGATGCGGGCCATGCGGGCCACGACCTTCTCCACCTCGGGGACGTCTGCGGTCTTCTTCTCGTCCGCGGTCGCCGCTTGCAGGCGCAGCATGGCCCCCGCTTCGTCCAGCACGTCGATCGCGCTGTCCGGGAGGCGGTGGTCGCGCAGATGGCGGCGGGCGAGGCGGGCGGCCGCCTCCAGGGCGGCGTCGGTGTAGGCGACCTTGTGGTAGTCCTCGTACCGGCTGCGCAGGCCGCGCAGGATCTTGATCGTCTCCTCGAGCGTGGGCTCGTTGAGGTTGATCTTCTGCACGCGCCGGGCCAGGGCGCGGTCCTTCTCGATGTGCTTGAACTCCTCGAACGTGGTGGAGCCGACGAGGCGGATCTCGCCTTCGGTGAGCACGGGCTTGATGAGATTGGCGAGGTCCATGGTCCCGCCGGTGGTGGCCCCCGCGCCGACCATCGTGTGCATCTCGTCGATGAACAGGATCGAGCGCGGCCGCTTCTTCAGCGCGCTCAAGACGGCCTTGAACCGCTCCTCGAAGTCGCCGCGATAGCGGGTGCCGGCCAGCAGCGCCCCCGTGTCGAGGGCGAACACCTCCGCTCCCTTCAGGATCTCGGGCGCGTCCTCCTGCAGGAGGCGCAGGGCCAGCCCTTCCACGAGCGCGGTCTTGCCGACCCCGGGGTCGCCCACGAAGACGGGGTTGTTCTTGCGGCGGCGAGCCAGGATCTCCAGTGCGCGCTGCAGCTCCGGCAGGCGGCCGATCAGCGGGTCCAGCTTCCCCTGCCGCCCGCGCTCGGTGAGGTTGACGCAATAGGCGCCGAGAGGATCGCGCGCGGTGGCCGGCCCCTCTTCGCCCGCGCCGCCGGTGGCGGCGCCCCCTTCGGGCTCGACCGTGTCGCCCGGGACCTTGGAAATCCCGTGCGAGATGTAGTTGAGGATGTCGAGGCGGCTCACGCCCTGGCCGGTCAGGAGATCGACGGCATGGGAGCGGCCCTGGGCCAGGAGCGCGGCCAGGATGTCGCCCACGTCCGCTTCCGCCTTGCCCGCGCTCTGCACGTGCAGGACGGCCGTCTGGAGGACGCGGCGGAAGGCCAGGGTCTGGTCGGGCGGGCGCTTGGCCCCGAGGGGCAGCGTCTCCATGTTCTCGTCGAGGAACGCGTCCAGGTCGGCCTTGATCTTCTCGGTATTGGCCCCGGCCGCGCGCAGGATCTTGTCGCCGCTCGTCTCGTTGATGATGGCGAAGAGGAGGTGCTCCAGGGTCAGGTGGGCGTGGCGCCGGGATACGGCTTCCCGGGCCGCGGCATTGAGGACACGCTCGACCGTGCGGCTGAACATGAATCCATATTACCCGCGCTACCATGGCGCCGTGAAACAGGTCCTGGTGCGGGTGGCCGGCCTCCTGTTCGCGGCGGCCTACGCGGCCTTCATCGTCTCCGTCTACTCGCGCCAGCCCCGCACGGTCCAACAGCTTGCGGGGGGCGTGGCCGCCTCCGTGGGGGCGTATCACGTGGACCCGGTGAACTTCCAGGAGGGACTGCGCTTCTTCCGGAACGACCAGTTCCCGGAGGCCCGCGCCGCCCTGGAGCGCGCCGACCCCGCGCGGCAGGACGCGCCGACCCAGTTCTACATCGCGTACAGCTACTACCGTCAGGGCTGGGGCCGCGTCTATCGCGACGACGCGCTCTACCAACAGGGGCTGGAGGTCGTGGACCGCGCGATCGCGCGCGCGCCGGGCGGGCGCCTGGTCGTGCCCGACCCCACCCTGCAGATGCACACCGCGGACGAGCTGCGCGCGGAGTTGCAGCGCGGGCTGACTCGTGAGCTGTCCGACCTCAACCCGATGAAGGTCTTCGAGGAGCGCAAGTGATGACGCGCCCCCTGCCCCCGGCGCGCGAGGCCTTCCTCCTGCCCGCGCTGTTCCTGACCGTGGCCGGCGCGGGCGGGCTCCGCATCGCGCCGGCGGGGGGCGCCCTGAGCTTCGTGCCGCCTCCCCTCATCACGCTGGTGCTGGCGGTCCTGCTCCTGGGTGTGATGGCGCGCGCGGGGCTCCTGATCCCGAACGGCCTCCTCGGCGACCATCGCACGGGCCTCGAGAACGCGAGCGGCACCGTCGTCCTGCTCAGCCTCTTCGCGGCCAGCGCCCAGCTCTTCACGTGCCTCACCCCGGACGCGGGCGTGCTGCGCCTCGTCTTCAACCTCTTCTTCCTGTTCCTGCTCTGGAACACGCTGGCCGCGCAGCCCGACCGCACGCGGCTGCTGCGCAGCCTGCTCGTCGTGTTCGGCTGGGCCTACGTGGTGCGTTACGTGGCCTTGGCCGCGCTGGCCGATCCGCAAGCGGGCTGGACGCGCCGCCTGCTCACCGTCCTCCTCGAGGGCGCGACTGCGGGCCCGATCGAAGGGGAAGCGACGGCGCCCCTGGCCGGCTACGTGGCCTTCGCGACCGTCGCCCTCTACATGGTCGGGCTGGTGCTGCTGCCGCGCCCGGCTCCGGCGACGGCCGTGGCCGTAGTGGCGACAGTCCCTCCCGACGTCCTGGAGTAGGTTCGAATCCTACCTGGGGGCCCAACCCTCGCTCTCGAGCGCCGCGGCGGTTCTGGCCTCAAGCGGTCAGGCCTCGGCCAGGGACGCCTTCCACGTACCGCGCCTGGCCGAGCGCGTATCATCGGCGCGTGCGCATCTGGCTCGCGACGGCGGCGGCGATCCTGACCGCCCAGGCATCGAGCGCCCAGGCGGCGGGCGAGCTCGTGCGGATTGCCCTCGTCGGTGACTCGACGGTGGCGGAAGGCGGTGGCTGGGGGCCGGGGTTCCGCGACGCCTTCGGCCCTGGCGTCGAGGTGCTGAACTTCGCGCAGAACGGCCGCAGCTCGAAGAGCTATCGCGCCGAAGGATTCTGGGAGCCGGCGCTGGCGGCGCGGCCGCACTACGTCCTCATCCAGTTCGGCCACAACGACAACCCGGGCAAGGGACCGGACCGCGAGACCGATCCGGCGACCACCTACCGCGCGAATCTCTCACGCTATCTCGACGAGGCGCGCGCCGCCGGGGCGATCCCGATTCTCGTCACCTCGATCGTGCGCCGCGCTCTCACGCCGGACAGCCGGGTGATCGCCGACGCCAACCTGCCCTACGTCGAAGAGGTGCGCCGTCTCGGCGAGTCGAGGCATGTGCCGGTCATGGATCTCTACACGGTGACGTTGCAGCAATGCGAGCGGCTTGGCCGCGCCGGCTGCGACGCCCTCGGCGCGACGACGGCCGCCGGGACGCTCGATACGACGCACCTGGGTGCGGCCGGGCAGCGCGCGGTCGGCGCTCTGGCCGCCGGCGAGTTCGTCCGCGTCGTGTTGCCGGCGTCGCCCTCGATGGATCCGAAGGACATTCCCGCCAGCCGGCTCCTCCCGCTCACGCCTGCACGGTCCACCTTCCCGATGCCGGCGCCCCGCGATCCGCGTCTGCCGTCGATCGTCCTCGTCGGCGATTCGACGGTGCGCAACGGTCGGGGCGACGGGGCCGGCGGCCTGTGGGGCTGGGGCGACTTCCTCGCAGAGAACCTCGACGCGTCGAAGGTGAACGTCGTCAATCGCGCCATCGGCGGCTTGAGCAGCCGCACCTACATGGCGTTCGGTCACTGGGAGCGCGTCCTCGCGCTCCTGAAACGGGGAGACGTGCTCGTGATGCAGTTCGGCCACAACGACGCCAGCGCGGTCAACGATCCGACGCGCGCCCGCGGTACGCTGCGCGGCGCGGACGACGAAGCCACGACGATCGACAACCAGATGACCGGCGACCGCGAAGAGGTGCACACCTACGGCTGGTACCTGCGCCGGATGATCGCGGAGGCCAGGCAGAAGGGCGCCTCCGTCGTCGTCTGCTCGCCGGTCCCGCGCAACGTGTGGGCCGGCGAGAAGGTCGTGCGGGCGCTGGATTACCGCGCCTGGGCGGAGCAGGCGGCCGGGGCCGGTGGCGCAGATTTCGTCGATTTGAACGCGCTCGTGGCGGCGCGTTACGACGCGCTCGGACGAGACGCGGTGACGCCGTTGTTTCCCACCGACGACACGCACACGTCGCGTGAAGGGGCGCGGCTTACGGCCGTTACCGCCGCCGCGGCGCTCGGCGCACTTCCCGGCAGTCCCGTGGCCTCGTATCTCAGCATGGCGCGCTGACTAGATCGATCCCGCCTCGACCATGTAGTTGTTCGCCGTGCACATGGCGGAGTCGTCCGCGGCCAGGAACAAGGCCATGCGCGCGACGTAGGCCGGCTCGATCGGATCGGGCAGGCACTGCGCGGCGAGCTGCGCCGCGAGTTTCTCCGGCGTGACCCACAGCCGCTTCTGCCGCTCGGTCATCGTCCAGCCGGGCACCAGCGTGTTGACGCGGATCCGGTGCGGACCCAGATCCCGCGCCATGCCGCGCGTCAGCCCGTGCACCGCCGCCTTCGCCGTGGTGTAGGCCGGAAAGCCGCCTCCGGCGCGCCACCACGAATCCGAGCCGAGGTTGATGATCGATCCACCACCGGCCGCGATCATCCCCGGCGCGACGGCCTGGATCGCGAAGAACATGTGGCGCAGGTTGGTGGCGATGCGCTCGTCGAAGAACGCGGGCGTCACGTCCTGCCAGCGATGGCGGTCGTCGCGCGCCGCGTTGTTGACGAGGACGCGCGCCGGCCCGTGCGCCGCCGCCAGCGCCTCGACCGCGCGTCCAAGCGCGACGACGTCGCGCAGATCGCACGCCTCGAAGCGGACGCGTCCACCGCCGCCGTGCAGCTCGGCCGCGAGCGCCTCGCCGTGCTCGACGTCGAAGTCGAGGAATCCCACCCGCGACTCCTGCCCGGCGAAGGCGCGAACGATTTCCATCCCGATGCCCGACGCGCCGCCGGTCACGATGACGGGGGCGTCCCGGAGGCTGGGGTAGACGGCAAACGCCCGCGGCGGGACCTCGGACATCGTGGGGACTGTACCAAGAAGCGGAAGTGTCCGCCTACGCGCTCAGGCCCGCGGTCAGCGCTTGCGGATGATGGCGTCCACGCTGTACGGACCCGCCCCTCGCGCCGCGATGTACAGGAAGAGGAAGCAGTACACGACGGCCAGCTCGCCCTTGTTGATGATCGGCCAGAACCCGCCCTTGGCGTGGACCATGAAATAGGCCACGGCCATCTGGCCGCTGGCCAGGAAGGCGGCCCAGCTCGTCAGGAATCCCAGCGCGATCAGCAGCCCGCCCCCGAACTCGATGATGCCCGCGGCCAGCATCATCGGGTTGGACGTCATGGCCGTCCCACCCAACGCCCCGAAGAGCTTCTGCGCGCCGTGGCACGCGAAGAGGAGCCCGGCCACGACGCGAAGGATCGTGTAGATCCGCTCCCCATGACGTCCTAGAAACCGGTCCATCGTGACCTCCAGGTGTTCGCCCAGTCTAGCGCGCGCGTTCCCCGAGGGGCGGGGTCAAGGTGAAGTTGTCGGCGCGGGTGTTTCCGTCGTTTCGCGCATGCGGGGAAGACGAGTGGCCACGTGCCCCGTGGGCTGGGCCTCGATCTCGGTGACGCGGCTGAGGAGGAGCCGGTGGACCTCCTCCGGTATGCCCTTGGGGGCGGCGGGCACGCGGCCGCGCAGCCCCGCCGCCACCTGCTGGAGGCGCGTGCGCACCGCGCCCGGGGCCTCGCGCGCCGCCGCCCGGTCGATCTCCTGGGCGGCCCGCTCGCGGGCGGCGGGATCATCCCCTTCCGCGCCCATCCCGCCCAGCCAGGTGACGTACACGAGACGCTCGAGAGAGTCGTATTCGGCGGGCACGATGTCGTGCTTCCGGAAGGCCGCGAAGCGCTCCTCGAGCAGCCCGCCCACGCCCTGCATCAGGGCCGGCACGTCACGCAGGCGGGCCCGCTCGCCGCGGGCGGGACCGCGCCGCCGCAGCTCGTCGCCCTTCCCTTCGAGGCGCCGGAGGTCGCGGCGCAGGGCCAGGAAGGCATCCAGCTTCTCCGCCCCCAGCGCGGGCGCCGCCGGCTCCTGCCAGGCCTTCTGCCGGGCCCAGGCCTCGAACTCCGTCTGCTCCGACTTCATGCGCGAGATGGGCGCGTACATCGTGCGCGCGCGCCGGAGGGCTCCCGGACCGAAAGCGGCCACCACCGCCCCCACCACGGCCAGGACGACGGCGATCGCGATGAGGCAGCCGCGCTTCATCCGGACCCGGGGTCAGCCCTCTTCGATGGTGGCACGCAGGGGGAAGCCGCTCTCCTGTGCCATCTCGTGGACCGTCTCGACCTTCGTCTCCGCGATCTCGTACGTGTACGCGCCGCAGATGCCGCGCCCCTTGATGTGGACCTGCATCATGATGCGGAAGGCCTCGGGCTCCGGCTTGTTGAAGACCTGCTGCAGGACCATCACGACGAACTCCATCGTCGTGTAGTCGTCGTTGAGCAGGACGACCTTGAACATCTCGGGGCGCTTGGTCTTCTCCTTGGGTTTTTCGAGGACCTCGCCGCCCGTCTGTGGTTTCTCGCGGGGCATCGCCGTTCCTATTATGTAAGATGGTCCGATGTTCGGGCGGCCGCGGACGGGATCGACGCTGTGCCCGTCCTGCGGGATGCTGGTGGGCGTCAACGACGCGCAGTGCCTCGGCTGCGGACGTGCCCGCCCCGGCCTCTTCGGCCTGACCGCGCTCCTGCGCCTGAGCGGCCTGGACGACCTCTTCGTCCCGATCGTGATGTGGGGCTGCGGAGCCCTCTACCTGGCCAGCCTGGCCATGGATCCTGGCTCCATCGGCGGCGGCGGTCTGTCCATGATGTCGCCGGGGAACGAGAGCCTCTTCGTGCTCGGGGCCAGCGGCGCGCTTCCCGTCTTCGGATACGGCCGATGGTGGACGGTGCTGAGCGCGTCCTGGCTGCACGGGAGCGTGCTCCACATCGTGTTCAACATGATGTCGGTCCGGAACCTCGGTCCCGCCGTCTCGGAGTTCTACGGCGGCGCGCGGACGGTCATCATCTATTTCGTGGCCGGAGCGGCCGGTTTCCTGGCCAGCAGCTTCGCCGGCGCCTACCTGACCTTCCTGCCCGACCGCCTGCAGGGCGGCTCCTTCACCGTGGGGGCGTCGGCCGGCGTGTTCGGCCTGCTCGGAGCCGTCCTGCACTACGGGAGGCGGGGTGGCAGCGCACAGATCCGCGAGCTGGCTACGCGCTGGATCGTCATCAACCTCGTGCTCGGCTTCTCCATCGCGCGCATCGACAACTGGGCGCACCTCGGGGGCCTGGCCGGGGGCTACCTCATGTCCTTCTGGCTCGATCCCTTCCAGCCCGAGCGCGGCACCCACTCGCTCGTGGCCGTCGGCTGCCTCCTCGTGAGCGTGCTCGCCATCGTCCTGTCCGTCGTGACCGGGCTGCCGATCGTCAACCGGGGCTAGACTGAAGTCATGACTCTGCGGTCCGTACGGCGCATCCTCATCGGCCAGGAAACCTCCGACGGCGGCGGAGTCCGGCTGCGGCGCAGCCTGGGCTCGCCCCAACTCGATCACCTCGATCCGTTCCTGCTCCTGGACGAGTTCAAGTCCGCCGAAGGCTCCGACTACGTCGCCGGCTTCCCCGATCATCCGCATCGCGGCTTCGAGACCGTGACGTACATGCTCGCGGGGGCCATGGAGCACCGCGACCACAAGGGGAACCGCGGCTACCTCGTCCCGGGGAGCGTGCAGTGGATGACGGCCGGCCGGGGCATCATCCATTCCGAGATGCCCAAGCAGGAGGACGGCCTGATGTGGGGCTTCCAGCTCTGGGTCAACCTCCCCGCCGCGCACAAGATGGACCCGCCCCGGTACCAGGACATCCCGCCGGGAGAGATCCCCGAGCGCACGCAGGACGGCGCCCGCATCCGCGTCATCGCGGGCGAGTCCGGCGGCGTGAACGGACCCGTGCGCGGGATCGTCACCGCGCCGCTGTACCTGGACGTCTCCGTGCCGGCGCGGAAGCGCTTCGAGCACCCCGTCCCCGCCGGGCACAGCGCGATGGTCTACGTCTTCGAGGGTGAGGGCGAGGTCGGCCTCGACGAGAGCGGGAAGGGGCGGCTGGCGCAGACGGGGCGCCTCGCGATACTGGACGATGGCGCGCAACTGGCGGCGCTGGCCGGTGAGAACGGGATGCGGTTCCTCGTGATCGCGGCGCGGCCACTAGGTGAACCGGTGGCGCGCTATGGCCCGTTCGTGATGAATACGCGGGAGGAAATCATGCAAGCAATGGCAGATTTCCAGGCCGGTAACTTCTAGCCGCCGTTAGACGGCAAAGGGTGGCTGGCCAACCGTGGTGACGAACCTCTTTCTCTAGTACTGTTCCGCGAACAGTACCGCGACGCGTTCCTTCGTCTTGGCCCACCATCCGCGCCGCCGCCATTCCTCGAGGTGGATCTCCTGCGCCTTCTTGAGGTCCTCGGCGTACGTCGCCTCCAGCTCGCGCGCGAAGCCCTCGTCGAGGATCCCGAGCACGTTCTCCTGGTTCAGCTCCTTCGATCGCACGTCCATGTTGGCGGAGCCCACGATCGACCAGGCCCCGTCCACCACCACGCCCTTGGTGTGCATCATCGTGGGCTGGTACTCGTAGACCTTGACCCCGGCCGCCAGCAGCTCCTCGAAGTAGCTGTGGCTGGTGAGGCGGATGGGCTTGGCGTCGGTGTGCTCGTCGGGAAGCAGGATGCGCACGTCCACGCCCGCTCGCGCCCGATCCGCCACCACCTTTCGGACGGCCTCGTCCGGCACGAAATAGGGCGTGGTGATGTAGAGCTTCTGCTTCGCGGAGACGAAGGACTGGAGGAAGAAGAGGCGCAGCGGATGGCTCTCGCTGGAAGGCGAGCTGGCCAGGCCGGTGTGGAGGGTGACGGGCTGGGTGGCACCCGTGGCCGCGGCGGGGGGGGAGGCGGAGGACACGGCCGGGGTCGAAGCGGCGGCGGCGGGCGCGGCATCGGGGAACCCGAGGACGTCCGGCGGGAACACGTCGGGGCCGGAGAGAAGCTCGCCGGTGGTCTGCGCCCAGGGAGACACGAACGCGGACTGCAAGGTCGCGGCCAGGGGACCCGTGACACGCACCATGGTGTCGCGCCAGCGCTCTTCCGTATCCGCGTTGCCGACCCACTTGTCGGAGACGGCCATCCCGCCCGTGTAGCCTACCCGCCCGTCCATCACGATCGACCGCCGATGATTCCGCTTGTGGAAGCGCGTCAGCTTGCCCAGGCGCGGCGCGCTGTACTTCTCCACCTTGCCGCCCGCGGCCCGCAGCGCTTCCACGTCCTTGTCCGGCGCCTTCATGCCCCCGAGGCCGTCCAGGAGCACGCGCACCTTCACGCCCGCGCGCGCGCGGTCGATGAGAGCGGCGAAGACCTGGTCGTTGGCCTCGCCCGGCTCCCAGATGTAGACGGCGAAATGGATCGTGCGCTGGGCGGCGCGAAGGTCCTTCACGAGGGCGGGGAAGAAGGCCACGCCATTGTTGAGGAGCTGCACGGTGCCGCCTGCCCGCAACGGCGCGCCGGCGGTGCCGGCGATCGCGGCCAGGAACTCCGGCGACCGCACGGGGGGAGCGGCCGTGATCCGGATCTCCGGCGGCCGGCGACCCAGGGGGAGGAACAGGGTGACGAGGACCGTGACGACCGAGAGGAACCCGAGGCTCGCGAAGAGGATCACCCACCACGGGTACCGGGACCGGCCCGCCTTTGTCACTCCTTCGATCGTAGGTGCATTCGCGGGAGAGCGCTTGGAGCGCGGTGATAAAATCCATTTCATGCGCACACGCCGCGACGTTCTGATCTCTCTCGCCTCCCTGGGGGCGGGACTGGCTTGCCGGGTGTCCGCGTCCAGCCACCCACTTACGGTGGTGGCCGCCAGAGGCGGACGGGCGGAGGCCCAGGCGGGCGCGGGAGCGAAGGGC
>Ga0207428_10000219_pt1 | contig 79717 bp, 71 predicted proteins | sample RhiMethybrSRZTD1_FD_187600 | JGI IMG/M metagenome (GOLD analysis project Ga0207428, IMG submission 187600) | Populus rhizosphere microbial communities from Tennessee, USA - Rhizosphere MetaG P. TD hybrid SRZTD1 (SPAdes) (version 3) | ecosystem: Host-associated > Plants > Roots > Rhizosphere >... | reverse complement strand
AGCGGCATAATCGAAACGCCCTTCAAATCCGATAGTGCCGAGCGTGGCAAATCCATGCGCAATCCCAATGCCAAAGCCAATGGCGTGGCCAAGCTTACGCCACTTCTCAATCAACTCTCCTATGGCCGCTCTCATTTCAATCGCCATCAATACGGCTTGGAGGGCGGGGTTATCTACCGGAATTGGGTCATTGAACACCACCATCACACCGTCACCGGCATAGCGTTCGAGCGTGCCGCCGTATTTATTTATGATCTCACCAATCGCCGCATGGTAATCACGCAATAGCGCCATCACGTCTTCTGGATCAGAGCTTTCAGAGAAGCCGGTAAAGCCGCGCAGATCGCAGAACAGCGCGGTAATTTCTCGGCGGTGGCTTTCGAGCTGCCCTTCCGTCCCAGAAGCGACGATCAGATCGGCCACTTGCGCAGGAAGGAACCTTCGCAGTTTACCCATCCGCTCGATTTCGCTCACTTGATCAGTGACACGCTGTTCAAGCTCTTGGTTCAGCCTGTTGAGATCATTGAGCAGTCGCGCGTTCTCAATCGCTATCACCGCTTGGTCGGCAAACGCCTTGACCAGTGCAATTTGCCGATCTGAGAAAAGTCCGACTTCCCGACGGTACAAAGCAATAGCACCGATCGGGTTTCCGTCCCGCAGCATTGGCACACCGAGAAACGTCCGGATGCCGAGGGCTCGTTGTATTGGGGCGTAGGGGTTATTCGTCTCCGCTGCAACGTCCTCAATATGAACCATGTTGCGCTCAAGAATGGCGCGACTTACAAGCGAACTGGTGTTTGGCCGCAGCGGAAACATTTGATGAACGGTGTCGATCCCTGCTTGATCGAGATCATGGTGGGCCACGAAACTGATCATCTCTCCGTCAAAGCGGAATACGGCCCCGTACGTGGCTCCGCACAGATGCACAGAGTTGTGGGCGATCGTCTCAAAAACAGGCCGAAGGTCAGTTGCCGAGCTGCTTATAACGACGCGCAGCATCTCCGAAGTCGCTGTCTGCTGCTCCAGCGATTGTCTTAGCTCGTTGAGTAACCGGGTGTTCTCGATTGCGATGACAGCCTGAGCGGCGAAGCTTTTAACGAGCTCAATCTGTTTCTCGGCGAATGGTCGCACCTCTTGGCGATAGATCACAATTGCGCCGACCAGCTGCTCGTCTTTGAGCATTGGCACTGCCAGGTAAGTTCGAGCCTTGAGCAGCTCAACCGTCGCGATGCGAAGGGGATCACCTTCCACGTAAGCTTGCTCAGTCGTGATATCCTCGATGTGGACGATTTCCTTTTTGCTCGCTACACGGCCAAGACCGGTTTTTGGTCCTGCTCGGTGGGGCCCCACCCCATAAAAATCGATAAAGCCCTGCGGAACATTGTGCCACGCGGCCGGGGTAAATCCCTCGCCATCATAAAGAAAAAGATTGCCGAACTGCGCTTCACAAATGCGCATGGCATTCGCGAGCAATGTGTCAAACACTGGTTTGAGGTCGCCTGGCGATGAGCTGATGACCTTGAGCACATCGGCGGTGGCGGTCTGCTGCTGCAGCGACTCCCGCAGCTCGTTCAGCAATCGCGCGTTCTCAATGGCAATCACTGCCTGGTCAGCGAACGCCTTGACGAGCTCGATTTGCCGATCAGAGAAAAGTTCAACTTCCTTACGGAACAAAGCGATAGCACCGATGGGGGTTTCGCCCCGCAGCATCGGTACAGCGAGAAACGTGCGAAGGGTGAGTCCCCTCCTTCCGGCGTACGTGTAGCGAGGCTCGGCTGCAGCGTCGCGAACGTGAACGATGGTTCGCCCCACAATGGCCTGCCCAACGAGCGTGTGCTCGGGGTCCGGCCGCATCGGCCATATTTTACTGAGGACATCGAGCGCGGCCTGGTCGAGGTTGTGGTGACCCGCGATAGAGATCAATTCCCCATCAAAGCGGTAGACGACGCAATAGGTAGCGCCGCACAGCGTGACGGACCTGCTGGCGATTGTCTCGAATACCGGCTGGAGGTCCGTCGCCGAGCGGCTGATGACCTGGAGCACCGCTGAGGTCGCGGCCTGCTGCTCCAGCGTCTCCTTTAGATCGTGGGTGAGCCGCGCGACAGTTGTTTCCGTGCCGTCAGCCAAGAGACTGCGACGGCGTGCCCCCTTTGGCGCATTGCGGTGCGTCAACGTCTTGCGGTGTCGCGGTCTAACTGCCTTGCCGCCAGCCTTGTCGCGCCGTTTCATTGCCTCCCCCGAGGCTTAGGGAGCAGGCATCATACCAACTTAAAGTAGCACCAAGTAAGGGAGGTCGCGCACGCAGCCATGTCCGCTTTGGGTCATTAGCGGACATATGCAGCGCAAGAAGGCATGTCCGCTTTACCCCCAATAGCGACCGCAAAAGCGGATTTCCGCACAAGGTCATGTCTGCTTTACTCCCGAAAGCGGACATGTGCAGTGCACTAGCTCATGTCTGCTTTGGGCCAATAGCCGACTCATGCACCGCAACAAAAAGGCCGCGGTCAGGCGCCGCGCGGCGCTGCGTTACAGAAATTCACGCTCTTTGTTGAAGGGATGTTCGAGGCTGTAGCCATGCGCCGCGCGATAGCCGTCGTAGCGGAAGCCTTTGTACTCCAGCACAACCGACAGCACGAACGCGATGAGCACCATGGCGATAATGAATTCCGCCAGCCCCGGCATGGGATATTGGATCAGGCCGGAGGTGACCGCGCCGGCTGCGAAGAAATATACGAAATAGCCTGCGGTCTTGTGATAGGCCTCGAACTTCCGCCGGCGCGGCGTCATGTTGTAGTGGTCGCCGAACCAAGTCTTGGGATCGTTCGGATCGGCGGTGTAGTAGTTCTTGCCGCCGTGGATGCCCCTGAGCCAGCCCCCCATGATCTGCAAACATCCCAGGGCCACGGTCGCAATGCCGAAGATCGAATGCAGCGAGCCGCTGAAGCCGCCGCTGACGGTAACAGCCACGATCGCGCCCGCGAGCGCTAGGCCGATCGAAAACATCAGCCCATATTTGTGGACGCTGAACCACCACCAGGCAGCGTGCCAGATCGATACTTTCTCCCGGATGCCGTTGAGCGTCGGTTTCGGTTTTCCGAATCTGATGACGAGAATGCAAATCGGAACCAGCACGAACCAGATCGAGACCATCAGGATGGCGTGGTAGTCCCAGCGAACCGGGATCGTTCGCCCCAAGAAATCCAGATAAACTTCCGTCGGAATGTGCGGTTGAACTGCGCTCATCTTCAATCCTCTTGAGGTCCCGAACCCGTAGCCGGCCGCGGACGGTCGTTATGAAATATGCAACAGCGAGGACGTTTCCGGCCATCCGGTTGCCGCGAATGGCGATGCTGCGGAAATCCGCAAGGCCGCACAAGATGCACTTAATGACGTTGCAGTTGCGATAGAGGAGCGCCGAGAAGCCCCACTTTCGTGGTCGATTGGCCTTTGGCGGGATTTTTGTACCGGCTCAACCGATCCCTTTGGTAGGACGGAAGCTGGCTTCGCTACCGCAACATGAGGTGCAGGCCGATGTCCGCTTTGGGTCATAAGCAGACATTTGCGCCGCAAAAAGTCATGTCCGCTTTACCCTTGAAAGCGGACCTGTGCGGTGTAACTAGGGATGTCCGCTAAGGGCCAAAAGCGGACCCAGTCCTATCTGCCCGGTCGCTGCATCGTCGCGGAGAGCACTCTCTTATTGGCTTGCATGATGCGACGCTCCCCTTCGCATGTGCTCATCTGGTTGGCTGCGAGGCAGTTCTCATAGTCCGCAACGGAACGTTCGTAGTTGTGGCGCGCGTCCTAGGTCCGACCTATCTGTGGCACATGCGGAGAGCACGCCTGCACCTGCCACAATCGCGGCCGCCACTACAAAACGAATTCTCACCGCTGGGTCCCCTGGGCCATAATTAAAGCGCTGATGAATGTTGCCTCAGTTGCCGTCCCATGAAAACAACCCGCGCGCCGTTAGAATATGTGGTCGAAAGAATGCGAAAGTTGTTTCGCTGATAGAAACGAATATTGCGGGCCCCCTCGTTCGTGACGATGTGCATTCCGGGCGCTTGGACATTTGAAGCTTGCCTGGCAAATGCTTCAATAAGAGCTGCACCGACGCCATGATTACGGTAGTCCGTAGCGACATTGACATGCAAATGGCAAGGATATGCTGCGCAATATGGTGCAAACGCTTTGTAGTAGCCAAGATCATCGAAGAGCGGATTCAGCATCGGATTTTCAAGACATCCGGCAAGATAACCAATCACGACGCCATCGTCGGCGCGGGCAATGAAGAAACTTTCGATGTAGTGATTGAGGTAGCGGTCAAGCCATCGCGCTTTGAACGAATTACGCGTCCGTTCGTCGGCGAATATTTGAACTCTACTCGTGGCAAAAAAAATATTCTCGACGATTGACAAAAGAGATTCCCAATTTCCTTCATCCGTTAATCGAGCAACACGCATGGTCCATGTTCCCGATTGGCGCGACAACAGCCTGCAATAAAGAAGTTGGTGAGGCCGCGCGCGATAATCGATGAGGACATCATGAGACGCTACGGCTATTCATATCGCCGATGTCCGCTTTACCCCCAAAAGCAGACATTGGCACTGCACAAATCAATGTCCGCTATGGGCCAATAGCGGACATTGATCACGCCACCATGGTAATCAAGATTTGTTGTTTCCCGGAGACTCGCGTGGCTTCACCGGTCAATATCCATGCCTATAGCGATGCGCTGGTTGTGCTTGGCACCGCGGGCATCGTGCTGCCGGTCGTGCACCGTTGGGGTCTGAACCCGATCCTTGGTTATCTTGGTGCGGGAGCCATTCTTGGCCCGCTTGGACTTGGATCCTTCACGAAATCGTTTCCTTTTCTATATTGGCTCACCATCACTGATGCCCAGAACGTTGCGCTCATCGCCGACCTCGGCGTTGTCTTCCTGTTGTTTCTGATAGGCCTCGGGCTCTCATTCAAACGACTTGCGACGATGCGGCGCCTAGTTTTTGGACTGGGCAGCCTGCAGGTGCTGCTGACGGCAGGATTGCTTTCTGTCGTCACGGCCGCCCTCCGGCCAGAGCACTAGCCTGGCGCTTTCATCGACCGCAATTGTGCTCGAACTCCTTTCGAATCAGGGAAAGCTGAATACGACTGCGGGACGTGCCAGTTTTTCCGTGCTGCTGGCGCAAGACCTGGCCGTCATTCCGCTCCTTCTGTTCATCTCCGTGATCGCATCGGGAACCAGCCCGTCGGGAGGACCGCTCCCTCAGTTCGTTTATTTCACGTCTGATCGAGGCCGAAGAACCACTGAGCCATTTTCGGAAGGGCTTATAGCGCCCTCACTACGTGGCGGGGATTTATGCACAGTGGCAACGGAATACGAAGTAGTTCGGCCTTGAGGCAAGATAGGAAGAAAGAGTGTGTCCGCTTTACCTCCAAAAGCGGACATTCCGTCGTGTTTGAAGAATGTCCGCTAAGTGCCAATAGCGGACATCGCAACACGCCACGCTCGCGAGCGGTCCTCGGTTCAAGCCGATTTTATTAAACGAAGTGCTGCTCGTCTGTTCGGCCCGTAAGGATCTGCGAGTGCCTCACACATCTCGAAGTGGTTGTAGTTCGGCGCTTCAATGAGTTCCACAGGCTTGCCAGCGGCCTTCACCGCCGCGGCAAAGTTACGACTCTGGCGCTGAAGTTCCGGCGTCTCGAAGGTCCCGTAGGTGACGATGATCGGCGCCCGCAGCTTCTCGATCTGCCGCTGCGTGCTCATCGCCGCTTCCATCTCGTCGGTAAACTTGGTGCTGCAGGAAACTTCAACCCAGTTCTAGTCATTGTTCATGGTTGTCAATTTCAATTGCTCTAAGGACTGCATGCGTGCTTGCGCCAAAGCAGGCCGCGCCGACGCTCATTACAGCGGCCCATATGACCGAAGCGGCCGAGCCGCAACCAAGATATTGGGCAACCACGATTATCGACTGGGGCGGCGGCCAGAGTCCCAATATTGCAAATAGGACTGCAGCAACGCCGAATTGAGCTACGAGTGCTTTCAACGCATGCTTAGGGGCAACGAGCTGCATCAGATAGGATCCGCGATAAATACGGCTTGCAGTTATGTCGATAGATTGATCGCTGGTTAGTGCAAACCCCGCGGCCATTAAAAGATATCCCCACGTAAGAAATGAGGTAGCAGACAGCCAGAAGGTTTCATTGACCGGCGCGGCCAACAACAAAATCAATAAAAGAACTATCACTGCCGCCAATTGACGACGGACGGCAACAATTCCTGCATGTAACAACTGCAGCATTGGCTAGTTCTTTTCTACCGATCAATCCTCTTCACCGCTCGCACATTGTAGCAATGCCAATAAACCTCTCAAAAGCTTCGCCGGAGACGGCGGACACCCGTGAATATGTAAGTCGACTGGTATGACGTCTTTGACTCCGCCCGCGACCGCGTAAACGTCGGCAAATATTCCGCCATCTAGAGCACAGGAGCCAACCGCAACGACCCATTTCGGATCGGGTGCCGCGTTGTAGGTGCGCAGTAGCGCCTCACGCATGTTCTTGGTCACCGGCCCCGTGACCATCAGGACGTCGGCATGGCGCGGGGAAGCCACAAAACGCAGGCCAAAGCGTTCAAGATCGTAGAATGCGTTATTGAGCGCGTGGATTTCCAGTTCACAGCCGTTGCAGGAGCCGGCATCGACTTGGCGGATGGATAGTGAACGGCCGAGCTTAGCGCGGGCGGTACGGTTTACGCTTTTCGCCAGTTCGACGAGCGCAGCCTCATCCGGCGTCGGCGACGGCTCGGTGAGCGGTCCGTGGGCAAGACTTTCGAGGAGTGTTTTACGCATCGCTAGAGATCATGTCCTGAGTAGGAGCAGTTGAATGATTTGTTGCAGAGCGGGAAGTCAGCCACGATGTTGCCCTCGACGGCAGCTTCCAGCAGCGGCCATTGGAACCAGGACGCATCGCGCAGATGGCAGCGCGACACTCGACCCTTGGCGTTGAGCCTGAGCCACACCATGACGTCGCCGCGAAAAGCCTCCGCGAATCCCAGGCCCTCACAAGCGCTGCTCTTGCCAAGCGGTGCCTCAATCGCGCCTACCGGAAGGGCAGCGAGAATCTGGTCGATCAGTGACAGGCTCTGTTCGACCTCGCGAATGCGGATCCAGACCCGCGCATTGACATCGCCGGCATCGAGTACCGGAATTTCGAACGAAAGTCCGTCGTAGGGCGCGTAGGCAAGCGAACGTCGAGTATCGAACGCGCGGCCGGAGGCGCGGCCGACATACCCGCCGGCCCCGAATTGGCGCGCCAACTCGAGTCTCACTATACCGGTGGTAACGGTGCGGTCCTGCAGCGAGGCGGTGTTGTCGTATAGCTCAATCAGGCGCGGCAATGCACGGCGCACTTCGATAAGCAAGGCTTCCAGTTGTGGAACGCCCTCTAGGGCGATATCGCGCGTGATACCGCCCGGCACGATCGCGCCCATCATAAGCCGATGTCCGAAGCAGGCTTCAGCTGTGCGTAATGTACGTTCGCGTAGGATTCCGCATTGCGCATGCATGAGCGAGAACGAGGCGTCATTGCAGATCGCACCGATGTCGCCAAAGTGATTGGCCAGCCGTTCGAGTTCGGCCATCAACGCCCGTAAATAGATTGCGCGCGGCGGCACGTTCATCTGCATGGCCGCTTCCACCGCCTGCGCAAATGCAAAGCTATAGGCGACAGTACTGTCGCCAGAAGTGCGCGCCGCAAGTTTCGCCGCCTCCTCAAGCGTGGCGCCATCCATTAGGGACTCGATACCCTTGTGCACCCAGCCGAGGCGCTGCTCCAGCCGCACCACGTGCTCACCATTGGCGGTGAAGCGAAAATGACCCGGCTCGATAATGCCGGCATGCACAGGTCCGACGGGAATTTGATGCAGCCCCTCGCCTTCCGCCGGAAGGAATTTGTACGGGATGGGTTTACGTGCGGGACCCTTTTTACCCAGCGGATGCCGCACGTTCCAGAAGCCGAGATCGAGCCACGGCCGCGCGTCAAGTGTATCAACCGCATCAAGGCCGAACAGATCACGGATCGCGCGTTCGAGCCGAACTGCAGGTGGATGGCGCGCTGCAACGCTCGGATACTCTCCGGATTTGCAAGTATAGCTGACGACAGCGACATCACCGGATGCCTCGTCCAGCAAGGCCATGTGGACCTCCGACGCGTCGCCCCAAAGGCCGAGCAGCGTGCAGCGTCCAGTCGCGAGCTGATCGATCGCCTGCCCCCAGCCATCTTCGGTCACGACCGCGCGCGGCCATGGCCGATGTGCTTTGGCCGTCGCGAGATGGGTAATGTTGTCAAGCAGGCCCATGACGCTATCCCAACAGCCGGGCGACGTTTTGGAAGCCGGCGACAATGGCGGGCGGCATGTAGATGCCGGCCATGAATACAATGGCAAGGTGAGCGAACATCGGAACGTTGGAGGCCTCAGCCGGTGCGGTCGGCCCGCGCGGCTCGCCGAAGGCAATCGTGTTGAGCCGCAGGAACAGGCCTCCAAGCGCGACCAGAATGCCAAGCACCAGAATGCTCGCGAGCCATGGCTCGCGGGCAAAAGTTGAACTCACTACCAGGAATTCGCTCATGAAGATGCCGAGCGGCGGCAGGCCGGCAATCGCCACCACACCGAGCACCAAACCCCAGCCGAGCACAGGGTTGCTTGCAGTTAGTCCGCCCATGTCGGCGATCTTCTGTGTTCCCTTGACCTGTGCGATGTGCCCTACCGCAAAGAATATCGCCGACTTGGTGAGCGAATGCATGGTCATGTGCAGCAGGCCGGCGAAATTGGCGAGTGCGCCGCCCATGCCGAAGGCGAACACAATGATGCCCATGTGCTCGATCGAGGAGTAGGCGAACATGCGTTTTATGTCGCGCCGCCGGTACAGCATGAAAGCGGCGAACAGGCAGGAAACCAGACCCATGATGACCATGAGCGGGCCGGGCGCGATCGCCGCCGGGTTGAGCGCCAGCAGCATCTTGAATCGTAGTAACGCATAGAGCGCGACATTCAGCAGCAGCCCGGACAGCACTGCCGAGATCGGGGTCGGACCCTCTGCGTGCGCGTCGGGCAGCCAGGCGTGCAGCGGCGCAAGACCCACTTTGGTGCCATACCCGAGCAGCAGAAATATGAAGGCGACGTTGAGCAAAGCGGGATCGAACTTCGCGGCGTGCTGCACCAATACGGTCCACACCATGGCCTCAAGCCCCTCGCCGATCACCGGGCGCGCCGCCATGTAGACCAGGATGGTGCCGAACAGCGCCAATGCGATGCCGACGCTGCCAAGAATGAAATATTTCCAGGCCGCTTCCAGCGCCTCGTGGGTGCGATAGATGCCGACCATCAGCACGGTAGTGAGGGTCGCCATCTCGATCGCGACCCACATTAGACCGATATTGTTGGCAACCAATGCCAAATTCATCGCAAACATCAGCACCTGATACATAGCGTGATAGAAGCGCACGAAAGCCGGTGTCAGGCGGCCGATCTCTATCTCATGGCCGATATAGCTTGCGCTGAACACGCTGGTGGTAAAGCCGACAAAGGTGGTCAGCACGATGAAGACCTTGTTGAGGTCGTCCACCAGCAGATAGGAGCCGGAGGTTGGCTCGACTACGAAAAGAGATACGGCGGTCAAGAAGGTCAGCAGTGCCGCCAACGCATTAAGCCGTGCCGAAAGCCGATAACCCGGCAGCGTCGCGAGCAGCCCGGCGGCGATCGCAGGAATAAGGAGAACACCTGTGAGCGCATCGATCATCGCCGCTCTCCGCGGAAACGGTCCAGCGCCTGCACGTCGACGGTGTCGAATCTTTCACGAATCCGGAACAGGAAAATGCCGATGACGATGAAGGCGATCAGTACCGAGAAGGCGACGCTAATTTCGACCACCAGCGGCATTCCTTTGGCGCCAGTCGCCGCCAACACCAGGCCATTCTCCAGCGACATAAAGCCGACCACTTGGCTCACTGCGTTGCGTCGAGTCACCATCATCAGCAAACCAAGCAGCACTACCGACAGCGCGAAGGCGAGATCCTCACGTGCCAGTGGGTCGGCCTCTGCTGTTACCCGCAGCATCACGACCATGGAGAGCGCGACCAGCCCCATGCCAAGCAGCATGGCAGGGCCGACCCCAACCACGGTTTCGATTTCGCGATGGATGCCGAGCCGCACGATAATACGGTGTAACGCGGTCGGGATAACGATGGCCTTAAACACCAACGCTATCATCGCGGTGAGATAGAGGTGCGGCGCATCTTGGATAAAGGCCTGCCAAGCAACCGAGGCCGCCAGCACCAGCGCATGCAGCGCGTAGATGTTGAGCAGCGCGTAGAGTCGGTCCTGGTAAAGCTGCAAGAAGCTCACCAGCACCAGTGAACCGGCAAGTAAATGAGCGATATCGAAAAAAAGGCCGCGCATTCCCTAAAGGCTCCGTGAAACGAACAACAGTAAGGTGCCAAGCAGGCCCAGCATGAGCGCGGCGCCCAGAAAGGCAGGTACCCGGAACACGCGCATCTTTGCGATGGATGTCTCGAACACGGCCAGGAGAACCCCGCCGACTGCCAGTTTTGCGACATAAGATGCGACGCCGATCGCGATCTCGGCGGCGCTTCCATTTGGCGGCGCAATACCCCAAGGCGCAAACAGGCAACCAATCACCGAGATGTAGAACAGGAGCTTGAGTTGCGACGACAGATCAATCAACGCCAGATGGCGTCCGGAATATTCCAACACCATCGCCTCGTGCACCATGGTGAGTTCGAGATGGGTCGCCGGATTATCGATCGGAATGCGCCCGTTTTCGGCGAGCGCCACCATGATCAATGCGAGCAGTGCGAGACCGAGCGAAACCCTCAAACCTACTTCATCTGACATCATATAGGCGGCCATAGCGGAGAGCTGCGTGGAGCCGGCAACCAGCGCCAGCGTGAACACGATCATCAGCATCGCGGGTTCGGCGAGCGAGGCGATCATGACTTCTCGGCTTGAGCCGATGCCGCCGAAGCTAGTACCGACATCGAGCCCGGCAAGCGCGAGGAAAAACCGCGCGCTACCGAGCAGGGCAATGAGCGCGATCAGATCAGCCGACCACGAGAACAAAAGTCCGCTGCGGAAAGTTGGCACTAGCGATGCCGCAACCCAGGTGCCAGCGAACACGATGTAAGGAACAACACGGAACAGCCAAGACGCGCTTTCCGCGAGCACCACTTCCTTGCGCATCAGTCGAATGAGATCGCGATAGGGCTGCAAGACCGGCGGGCCTCGCCGGCTCAGCAGTCGCGCCTTTACTTTACGCACAAAGCCGGTGAGCAGCGGCGACAGCAACAGCACCAGCAGCATTTGTGCGCCCTGGAAGGCAATGTCGCGGATCACGGCCATATCGCAAGCACCAGCAAGAGCAGCACCAGCGCCGCAAAGACCAGCGTGAGGTAGCGGCGGATGGTGAGGAATTGCAGGACATTAAGTCGATCGGCGACGGCAGCGACGAAAGCGGCGATCGGCGCGTAAACGTAATCCCAGATCAGATCATGCAACTCGACGGTAAGCCGCGCCGGCACGGTCGCGCCAGGAGCTGGCATTTCGCCGATCTCGCACGCGCGGAATACTGCGGTGCCGTACACCCGGCGGATCGGCTGCGCGAAGCTTGAGGCCGTGTATTGGGTCACCGGGCTCGGGTCGGGATAGCCGCAATCCCAGGCGGGGCCGCGGCGTAATTTGTCGGACGCCAGTCGATGAATTGCGAAGGCCGCGATCGAGCCAGACACCGTTACGAATATGAAAACAAGCAAGCCGTTATACGAACTACGGCTTTCCGCAATCGGCACAAGGGTCAGCCACTCGAGGCCGGTCTGATGCGGCATACTCATGCCGACCAGCGCGTTGGTCACTGGCGCGAGTGCATCGATAAAGATGCCGGGCAGGACGCCGGCAACAAGACAAAGCGCGGCGAGACAGATCATCGCAGCAAGCGAATTGCTGTCGGTTTCGCGCGCGTCAGCGGCAGCCGGCGTGCGCGGGCGCCCCAAGAAGCTCACGCCAAACGCCTTCACGAAACAGGCGGCCGCCAGCGCCGCCGATAGCGCCAGCAATGCGCCCACCGCCGGCACTAGGAACTTCAGACCCCAGGATGGCAATTGCGGGCTGAGCAGGATGGCCTGAAATGTCAGCCATTCCGATACAAAGCCGTTAAGCGGAGGCAGCGCCGAGATTGCAACGCAGCCGACGAGGAACACGAACGCGGTCTGCGGCATGCGGTGGATCAGGCCGCCCAGATGCTCCATGTTGCGCTCGCCGGTTGAATTAAGCACTGCGCCGGCGCCGAAGAACAGCAAGCTCTTGAATACGGAGTGATTGAACACATGGAGTAGCCCGGCAGTGAGTGCCAGTGCCGCCGCCACCGCCATGCCGTGTGCTTTGAAGGCGAGTGCGAGGCCAAGTCCGATATAGATAATGCCGATGTTCTCCACCGTGTGATAGGCAAGCAGCCGTTTAAGATCATGCTGCATCAACGCATAGAGCACGCCCATCACAGCGGTGATGCCGCCGACGGCGAGCACCAGCATGCTCCACCACCATTCCGGTGCGCCGAGCAGGTCAAACGTAATCCGCACGAATCCGTAGACCGCGACCTTGGTCATCACACCGCTCATCAGAGCGGAGACGTGGCTTGGCGCAGCCGGATGTGCGAGCGGTAGCCAGGCATGCAAGGGAACTACGCCCGCCTTTGAGCCCGCACCGATGAGCGCCAAAATCAGCACAAGTGCTGCCATCGCGTCAGATGGGTGTGACGCGCGAATGGCATCGAATGCATAGTTGCCATTTGCGCCCGCCAACAGACCGAAGCCCAGCAACAGCGCCAGCGTCCCGAAGCTTGCCATCAACAAATAGACGTATCCCGCTCGCAGGTTTTCGTGCTCCCAGTGATGGGCGACCACCAATGCCCAAGACGAGAGCGACATGAATTCCCATGACACGAGGAAGCTGAAGGCATCATCGGAGAGCACGACAAGGTTCATGCCGGCGAGGTAGGCCGGGTAAAACGGTAGCACGCGTTCGGGTGCACGCTCGTGCTGGCCGTAGCCGAGCGCGAACAGGCTCGCGGCCGCACCGCCAAGATTGACGACAATGACGAAAAAGCTAGCCAGCGCGTCCATCCGGAAATGCGCACCCAGCCAGGGCAAGCCGAGCGGCAATGTCGCGGTGGAGGTCGACAGCTCGAACAGAGATATGAAGCCAATCACGCCCAGCACCAGCGTAACGACCAAGCTCGTACCATAGATGACATTGATGGCGCGCGGTGATGTCGTCAAAACGACTGCAATCGGCGCAAGTGCCAGCAATGCCCCCACGCCATAAAGCGCGTAGACCACCATCAGCATCTCCGCTCGCCATTAGTGCCGATGGCTATGTTGCGAATTCTCATTTGAGGCGCACCCCGCGGCCGCCTGTGCTTGACGTGGCGCCCTCGCCGATCAGTTCGATTCCATTAGCCGCAAGTGCATCGACCAGCTTCATAAGCGAGTCCACGTTGCCGCGGACCACGCCGTTGCTTGCTTCCATGCGCTGGATGGTGGGGAGCGATAGGCCCGAGCGCTGCGCGAGCTCGCGCTGGTCAATGCCGAGCAACGCTCGTGCGGCCCGCATCTGCGCGCCAGTAATCATGTCGACCTTTTCGCGATGTAGCAAACGTAGATTATAAAGTGTGGGAAGGTCATACAAATATGTCAAGCATCAAACAAGATGTAGCAAACATCACAACGTAGCGGCTCTAAAAATTGAGGCCTGCATATTTGACAGGCTCGGATGCCGACCGCTCCGATGTCCGCTTTGGGTCATAAGCGGACATTGGCGCTGCACAAACCGATGTCTGCTAAGGGCCAATAGCGGACGGGACTCGCTTAACCCTAAGGAAACTTTAACGCGGTATTAGGAAACCTCGGGACCAAAAGCAGGGGGACTGATGTTTCAAGTATTTACCTGCCTCACCACCGAACACGACTGGCGGCTCGTTATTCTCGCCGGCTTGGTATGCCTTACTGCTAGCCTAACAGGGATAAGCCTATTCAAACGCGCTCAGGCGGCGACCGGACGCACACGAGTAATGTGGATCGTTGGTGCGGGAGCCGCCGCTGGGTGCGGAATTTGGGCGACGCATTTTATTGCCATGTTATCGTACGAACCCGGTGTTCCGGTCGCGTATGACGTCGTGCTCACGATTCTGTCTCTAGTTGTCGCAGCTTGCGTGACCGGCATCGGATTCGCCACAGCGATTTTCGCCCCCGCTCGAGTTCGCGCCTCTATTGGCGGCGCCGTGATCGGGGCGGGCGTCGCAAGCATGCACTATCTTGGCATGGCTGCATTGGAAGTGCCGGGGCGTGTTACGTGGACTACAAGTTTAGTCATTGCATCAATCGCTCTGGGCATCGCCTTCGGAATGGCGGCGGTACTTGTCGTTGAACGCATGCGTGGAAAACTTTCCTTGTTGGCCGGCGCATTGCTCCTGACACTTGCTATCGTCTCACATCATTTTACTGCAATGGGAGCGGTACAGATTGTCCCCGATCCGATCCGAGGCTTCGGGGAACTTTCTGTTTCGCCATTTTCGCTGGCGCTGGTGATTGCCAGTACTGCAATTGGCATTCTCGGCGTGTGCCTGGTAGGCGCTTTTGCCGACCGCGCAACCAAAGAAAAACTGATGCTGCTCAACGACGCGCTTGACCACATGTCGCAAGGCCTCACCATGTTTGACGAAGACGGTCGCCTAGTACTCTGGAACCGACGTTACGTCGAAATGTACTCGTTGCAAGGCCGGATGAGGCTCGGATGCACACTGCAGGAGCTTATGCAACAGCGCGCTGAAACCGGAACATTGAATGAAGATCCAGTGGAATATGCACCCCGCGCCAAAGCTGCTGCCTTATCAGGCAGCACATTTCGGCGTGTTGTTGAGCTGCCAAATGGGCGCAAGGTCGCCACCTCAAATACGGCCAGGTCGAGCGGCGGATGGGTTTCGACCCACGAGGACATTACCGAACAGGAAATGGTTAGGCATGAACGAGTTACCATTCAAAATGAGCACCAACGTCGCGCTCTTATCGATTCAGCAATAGCCGAGTTTCGCCCTCAAGCATCCAACCTCCTCAATAGCGTTAAGGGAAGTGTTGGTACCATGCGCACAACTGCGCACACCCTTCTTGAAAATTCCCGGCAAACTTCCCAGCGGGCCGTCGGCGCGGTCAGTGCCTTTGACGAGGCGTCAACGAATGTGAGTGCTGTCGCTGCTGCCGCGAATGAGCTTTCTGCCTCGATTACTGAAATAAGCAATCAACTTAGCCATACGGCAGATGTTGTGCGAGTTGCTGCGACGGAAGCTGAAGCCACGGATGGCGAAATCACAGGTCTTTCCGCAGGTGCCGAGAAGATCGGTGAAGTGGTGAGTCTTATTCGACAAATCGCGGCACAAACAAATTTACTCGCGTTAAACGCGACGATTGAGGCGGCCAGAGCAGGAGAGGCCGGACGTGGTTTTTCAGTCGTGGCTTCAGAAGTTAAGTCGCTGGCCGTACAGACTGCCAAAGCAACGGAAGATATTGCCCAACATATTCTCGGCGTCCAAAACTCGACTTCCAGTGCTGTTGCCACCATTCAGCGAATTGCGAGCCGGATGCAGGAAATCAACCAGTGTACCAATGCTGTCACTGATTCGATCACACGTCAGAGCGCGGCAACGAGCGAAATTTCTCACAATGTGGCAGGCGCCGCCAGCGGCACCGGTCTTGTCTCCGCCGTTCTCAGCGAAGTAGCTGGAGCAGCCAACGAGGCACAACAGTCTGCGCAGATTGTCTTGGAAGCCTCGGAAAGGGTCGAGAAAGCCGTTTCAAATCTCCAACTGCAAGTCGAGCAATTCCTCGCTAAGGTTGCTGCGTAGTTATGTTTGGAAGTGGCGCGCCAGATAAGCGACCAAGCGCTTGCCATAATTTGCGCATAGAGCCGGCCGGTATCATGCCGAAGGTGCTGAGATTGAGATCGGCGCGCCAAGCAAATGCTCCATCCGAGCAGAGTTGATGCCGAGATTGAAAGTTGCCTATGTCCGCTTTGGGTCATTAGCCGACATCCGCATTGCACAAGCTAATGTCTGCTTTGCCCCTGAAAGCGACCAAAATAGAGGACATCGCGGGGCCGATTCGTTCAAACGTCGACCTGCTCCGCAATGGTGAGGGCATCATCCAGATCGATGCCGAGATACCGGACGGTGCTCTCTATCTTGGTGTGACCGAGCAGTAGCTGGACGGCTCGCAGATTCCCGGTGCGGCGGTAGATCACCGTAGCCTTAGTTCGCCGCAATGAGTGCGTACCGTAGAAGTGGGGGTCTAGCCCTACGCAGACGAACCAATCGGACACGAGTCGTCCATACTGACGCGGCGTCATGCTGCGCCCCGACTTTGGACCTGTGAAAAGGAATTCGCCAAGCCTCTTGCGAGAGACCTTGAGATAATCGTCAATTGCTTGGCGCGTATGTTCGGTCAACTCAAATCGAACTGGTCGCCCGGTCTTTCTCTGGCGCACCGTCGCTCGGGCAATTGCATAACCATTGGGAGCAACATCATCGACTCTGATCGTGACTACGTCGCAGCCTCGCAGCTTACTGTCGATGGCAAGATTGAACATTGCTAGGTCACGTTTATTCCGCTCATTTTGGAGCATGCTGCGAATTGCCCAGACATGCTTCTGTCGAAGCGGCGGCTTCGCTCCAATTAACTTGCCCTTGTTCCAAGGGACTTGTTTGAGCGTAGGTATGGCTATGTTTGGGTCTTCGTGCATGGTCGAACTCCTCTGTTACTGACGAGAGGAGCATGTGTCCTATGAGGCAATGTCCGCTTTTATGGTCGAATTCGAAGGCAAAGCGGAGACGAGCAGGACACCACGGCATGTCTGCTTATGACCCAAAGCGGACATGCCCGCTGAAACCGCGGCAGTCCTCGGGAAGTGCTGAGCGGGTCAATCGCGCACATTCTTGCTTCTCTGATGATGATGGGAACGCAGTTCGCCCTTAGAGTATTCGAGCGCCCTCGTTCGCAGTCGCATTTCAGCCCGCGCGGACCGCTCGAGGTCTTTGATGAGCGCTGCCTGCTCCGGTGTCTGCTTTGGATCCATAACCATCACCGTAAGGTTGCGCACCTCGCGGCGCACGCTGTCAAGGTCGGCTTGCAACTCAGCTAACTTCAGCTTCGCCATGTCAAAACCAAATAGTGTGTCGAGACGGAGATTGACCTCATCAGCTATTTAGGGCGGGCGTTGTTCCAGTAGAAGTATGCGTTTTTTCCCAAAGCTCCCTCGCTACTTTCAAAGCATTGACCTTTACGCTTTGCCACCAAGCAATTTCATCGCCGGCCTGGTGCAATTGCCGATGATGGCCACGGCATAGCGGCACGGTGAACTCATCGCTCACCTTAAGACCGATCGCTCGTGGCTGAGCAAAACGGAGGTGATGCGGGTCGGACGGCTGGCGCCCGCATATGAGGCACGGTTGTGAAGCGACGAATTTCAGGTGTGCCTTGTTGCGCAGGCGTTTGGGCTCCGCGATAACGAGTTTGCTCTTGTCGATTTTGCCAACGGACATGTTGGGCGCCGCGATTGCGGAGGGTGGTGCCACTGCCTGTCCATCGCTTGCGTTCGCTTGGTCACGCCGAAACAGTCCGGCCATCGAACCTTGATGCCGCCGACCGTAGTAATGCGATGGCCGGGGGATTGGCGTCGTGTCGTCCGGGTGTGAGCCAAATCGCGGCTGGATCGGTGGACTTGGCTGGGGTACGGACAAGTTTTGCGGAGTAGTATTTTTGTCCTTGCGATAGAGTTCGAGTCCGAACGGTTTGCCAAAGGTCGCCAGCGCCCGTTTGGTGGCGTCGGTTTCGGCAGCCTTCAGGGCAATATCGTGTACCTCGCCCGGGGAATTGCCACGACCTTCACCTGACCCATGCCCTTCCCGCACTATCGTCATTCCATCAGCCTGAACGGTGAGCGACGGCCAGGAATGAGCCGCGGTTTTCGCGCGTCAACACGCAACGCGAGTCCGTGGTTTCCCGGCTCCTAACGCTCAAAACAGGTTCTGGATTGGATAGGGTGACACCTTCGATCTCAGTGCCGCCTTTGAGCTCGTTCAGCAACTCTTGTCGGTTGAGGCGCGGCTCTCTTGGCTCCCAGTAGATGCTCGGCACGGCTGCCTCATCGAGCACAAGGAGAGAGGGCATGCCGGGGCGGATCGAGACCGTGAAATCCGGCGCAGTGATTTTTTTCAGATCAAGCTCCACCATTACGTCCTTAGCGATCTGCCTTCGTTTGGCAGCACAATCTTGCAGACGGTCAAGACGATCCTGCATTTCGGCAATGCGGTCTTTGAGCCCTGTAGCCAGGGCTTCATCCGCCAGAGTCGCGCGGACGATAGCGGCGATGATCTCGTGCAGATCGGTGAGGCCCTCAACGGTGTCCGATAGGGTCAACTCGTCGATGGCGGGATCTTCTGCACGGATACGGTCGCGGATGGTGCGGTAGGTGATGGCGGAAAATTCAAGTCTCATTGCAAAACTCCGGCCCTAGTTGGATTATGCAGATCCATCCATGTACTCCAGCATGTATATATTGTCAATACAAAATATACAGATATGATGAACAAGCGCCGCCCAGGACGCCCTTCAAAGCGACCACAAGACCGACCATTTCAAATGCGGGTATCTGAGGAATTTTTGAACATGGTGGACGACTGGCGACGACGTCAAAAGGATATTCCATCGCGTGCTGAAGCGATTAGGCGAATGGTTGAATTAGCTACCAGGCAAAGAACTACCTCAGAAAGCTGAAAGGGGTCCGCCACAGCGTTTTGGCAAAACGAACCCATTTCGGCCTAAAGCCTTGGCACGCGTAAAGTAAACAGGCGTGCCGCGCAGCCACATGCTGGCGTACAAATGGCTCAACCTGGCTGCCGCACGAGCCCGGCCGGGCGCGCGGGAAAACCATCTAAGAATTCGCGACGCGGTGGCTGCAAAGCTCACGCCAGCGCAAGTCGCTCAAGCGCAATGGCTGGCTTATCACTTTATCCCGACGCGACACCCATGATTTTCACCGTCAGCCGATCGTTCGCTCACCTGACGGGGTCACGCTGCTGTAGGCGGCGAACCACGCGAATCTTTGCGGCGCTGCACGGCCACAATCTCTGCCAGAATTGAGATGGCTATTTCCTCTGGCGTGATCGCGCCGAGATCGAGGCCGGCCGGAGCCTTGAGTTTGGCGAGGCGCTCGTGAGGGATGCCGCGCGCAGCGAGCAGCACTTTCAGCGATTCGGCTTTCTTGCGGCTGCCGACGAAGGCAACGTAATCAGCGTCGACCGCGAGCGCCGAGAGCAAAGCAGCTTCATCGCCGCGACCTTGCGTCGAGACGACGATATGTCGGGCGCCCGGTTCGTCGACCGGCAGCGCATATCCCTCAATGCGTCGGTCGATGTCACCAAAAGCTGCCTGCTCTTCAGCGGGCGCGCTGGCCGTGACGCTGAATCCGGCTCGTTTGGCAAAATCGGCAATGGCGACAGCAACAGGACTCGATCCGCAGATGATGATTTGAGCGCGCGGCAGAACCGGCTCCACGAATATGTCCATTGTCCCTTCGCTCGGGCACATGTTGCTGGCAAAGCGCACGCCGCCCTGCTCCTCTCCAGCCGTGCGGCCCTGCTGGTCGAGCAAATCGGGCGGCTGCACGGAAACAAGACGCGATTTGCCATCTGCAAGCGCGTCCTTGGCGGCTTTGAGAACCGCCGCGCGAGCGCAGCCACCGCCAATCCACCCTTCGGAAATCGTGCCATCCGGAAGAATCACGGCCTTTGCGCCGGCCTTTGCTGCGGTCGCCGCCACCGTGCGCACGACAGTTGCGAGCGCAAACGGTTCTCCCGCCGCTTTGCGCGCCGAAATGATGCCGAGAATGTCGGACGCACGATCCATGACGTCATATCCTCGCGAGGTAGGGCTCCAGGGCCGCAAGGCTTTCAAGATTGTGCGCGGGGGCGAACAGGTCGACATATGGCAGTGCCGCCTGCATGCCACGTGCCTGCGGGCTGTAGTCGCGCCAGCCGATCAGGGGGTTGAGCCAGACGATGCGTCGGCAGCGGCGACGCAAGCGGCGCATTTCCTCGCCGAGCATTTCAGGCGAGCCGGTGTCATAACCGTCGGAGACGATCATCACCGCAGTCCGCGAATTGATCACGCGTTTCGCGTGCCAACGGTTGAACGTGGCGAGGCTCTCTCCGATCTTCGTGCCCCCGCCAATGCCCTGTGCCATCAGCGACAGTTTGTCCACTGCACGCGAGACGTCGCGGTCGCGCAGCGACGCGGACACGTGGGCAAGTCTGGTGTGGAAGACGAAAGCTTCCGATTCACGAAACGCATCGACGACGCCGTGCAGAAACCGCACGAAAAACGCGGTGTAGAGGCTCATGGAGCCCGAAGCATCGAGCAAAAAGATGAGCCGCAGCGGCTTGATCTTGCGACGGCGCCACGCGAGGTCCATCAACGTGCCGCCATGCGACACGTTTCTGTGAATGGTCCGACGCAAATCGAGGCGGCGTCCACGCCGGCGCACGCGCTCCCGACGTACCAGCCGCGCGCGCATCGCCCGTGAAAGCCTCGCTGCCAGCGCATGCGCCTGCGCAATATCGGCGCTGTCAACGATATGGCGCAAATCCGCCGTCGCGAGGTTCTCGAAACGCGAAGCGCCTTCGCGCCTGCCCCGTCCATCGCCAGCGGCGTCACCGTCGTCGTGATCCCGCTCGACATGGTCGGGAAAACCTGCCCTTCCCGCCCGCGGTCCCACATCCTTGAGATGCCGCGCCGATCCGCGCTCGAGTGCAGTCCCCGCCAGCGTGCGCGCCTGACGAACGCCGCGCCCCTGCCAGTAAGCATCGAATATCTCATCGAAGCGCTGCCAATCCGAATGCGTCGCGCAAAACAGCGCCCGCAATGCCGGCTTCAACGTTGACGGTCGCGCTGCGGGCGATGCTGTGAGAATCGCGAGTGCGTCGCTCGTCTCGGCCAGGCCGACTTTAAAGCCGTTTTCACGCAGCGTGCGCGAAAAACCAGCCAGTCTCCGCCGCGTCGGTGGCCCGACGCCCTCACCAGATGTGCTGATCGCGGCAACCGACATTGATCGACACCTTGTCGCTCAGGCAACCTTGCCAAGCAGCCGTTCCGTCACTTCGCGCGTGAGTCGGCTGCGATCTTCTCTCGTCTTGAGCAAACACAACATCGTCTCGTGTACGATTTCCGGCTCCTGCCGCAGGTCATGGAGGTCGAGACCCGCGAGCGTTGCCGCCCAATCAAGAGTCTCGGCAACGCCCGGAACCTTGCGCAGATCCTCCTTGCGCACATTCGCAACCATGCGCGCAATCTGCAACGCAAGGGACGTATCGATGCCCGGCGTTCGCGTGATAACGATCCTTGCTTCGCGGTCAACGTCGGGGAAATCGACGTAGTGGTAGAGGCAACGGCGGCGCAACGCGTCGGACAATTCACGCGTCCCGTTCGACGTCAGGACCACGCGTGGAATCGATGTTGCCTTGACGGTGCCAAGCTCGGGGATGCTGACCTGAAAATCCGACAAGAGCTCAAGCAAAAAGGCTTCGAATTCTTCATCCGCGCGGTCCACTTCATCAACAAGCAGCACCGGAGGCTTTTCGCGACGGATTGCGGCGAGCAGCGGCCGTTCCAGCAGATAGCGCTCGGAAAAAATGTGCTCTTCGATGGCATCGGCCTTCTCGCCGGTGCCCTCGCGCGTTTTGATCGCGAGGAGCTGCCGTTGATAGTTCCATTCGTAGAGCGCGGCATTCTGATCGAGGCCCTCGTAGCATTGCAGCCTGATCAGTTCGGCACTGTGGACTCCAGCGAGAGCTTTCGCCACTTCGGTCTTGCCCACGCCGGCCTCGCCCTCGAGCAGCAGCGGGCGCTTCAGAAAGTCCATCAGCCATAATGCAGTCGCGATGTCGCGATCGGCGATATAGCCGACAGCGGCCAGCCTGTCCGAGATATCGTCGCGGTTCAGCGTCATGCGCCTTCATTATATAGGAATGCGGCGCCAGAATCGCTCCGGCGCCGCAAATGCAGTCCGGCTTGCATTCTCACGGGTGCAAACCGAGTTTGTCCGCGGCCATCCATGTGCGCCAATTGTCATGCGGCATCGGGATATTGGTCGAGCCCAGGAAAGCAAACGCGTCGTTCACCGCATTGGAAAAGCACGGCACGCCGCCGACATTCGGGCTTTCTCCCACGCCTTTGGCGCCGATCGGATGGTGCGGTGACGGCGTCGTCGTAAAATCGACCTCCCATTTCGGGGTCTCGACTGCCGTCGGCAGGAAGTAATCCATCAACGAGGCGGTGGTCACATTGCCGTCGTCGTCGTAGTGGATCTCCTGGCCCATGGCGATGCCGAAGGCTTCGGTCAGGCCGCCGTGGATCTGACCCTCGATGATCATCGGATTGATGCGCGTCCCGCAATCATCGAGCGCATAAAACCGCCGCACCTTGGTCGAGCCGGTATCCACGTCCACCTCAACGACGCAGATATAGGCACCGAATGGATAGGTGAAATTGGGCGGGTCGTAATAGTTGATCGCCTCCAGCCCGGGCTCCATTCCAGGCGGGACTTCGTGGTAGGCCGCCCAGGCGAGCTCGGTCATGGTCTTGAACCGTTCGGGATTTCCTTTCACGCGGAAACGATCGACGTCCCATTCGAGATCGTCGTCGTGTACTTCCAGCATGTAGGCGGCGATCATTTGCGCCTTCGCCTTGATCTTGCGGCAGGCCATCGCGGTCGCAGCGCCCGAGACCGGTGTCGAACGCGAGCCGTAAGTGCCGAGACCATAGGGCGCCGTGTCGGTGTTGCCCTCCTCAACCATGATGTTGTCGGCGGGCAATCCCAGCTCGGTTGCGATGATCTGGGCGTAGGTCGTCTCGTGGCCTTGCCCCTGCGACTTGGTGCCGAGGCGGCAAATGCCGGAGCCGGTCGGATGGATCCGGATTTCCGCGGAATCGAACATCGCAATGCCCAGGATGTCGCAATTTCGCGACGGCCCCGCCCCGACGATCTCGGTGAAGAACGCAACACCGATGCCCATCAGCTCGCGCGTCTCGCCGCGCTTGAAGGCTTCCTGCCGCTTCTTTTGCTCTTCGCGCAGCTTCTTGTACCCGACTGTCTCCATCGCCTTGGTGAGGGCGGTGTGATAGTCGCCGGAATCGTAAACCCAGCCGAACGTCGAGGTGTATGGGAACTGCTCGCGCCGGATCAGGTTTTTCATGCGGAATTCCGCAGGATCCATTTTCAGTTTCTGCGCCATGATGTCCATGGCGCGTTCAATGGCATAAGCAGCCTCAGTCACGCGGAACGAGCAGCGATAAGCGACGCCGCCCGGTGCCTTGTTCGTGTAGACGCCGTCGACGGATACATGCGCCGCCGGGAAGTCGTACGAACCACTAATGATGCTGAACAGGCCAGCCGGCCACTTGGTGGCATTGGCGCACGCATCGAACGCGCCGTGGTCGGCGACGGTGTAGCAACGCAGGCCGGTCACCTTGCCATCCTTCGTGGCCGCGATTTCCGTCTCCATGTAGAAGTCGCGCGCGAAGGCCGTGGTCGAAAGGTTTTCGATGCGGTCTTCGACCCATTTCACCGGGCGACCGGTCACGATCGATGCGACGATCGCGCAGATATAGCCTGGGTAGGCGCCGACCTTGTTGCCGAAGCCACCGCCGATGTCAGGTGCAATCACATGGATCTTGTGCTCGGGGATCTTTGAGATCAGCGAACCGACTGTGCGAATGACGTGCGGCGCCTGGAAAGTGCCCCACAACGTCAGCTCGCCCTTGATCTTGTCGAAGGATGCCACGCATTGGCAGGTTTCGAGCGGGCAAGGATGCACGCGTGGATAGACGATCATTTCCTTGATGGTGACATCCGCCTTTGCAAACGCGGCGTCGGTCTTGACCTTGTCACCGGCCTGCCAGTTGAAGACGTGATTGTAATGCTTGCGAGGACCGTGGGCGCCCTCCTTCTTGTCCTTGACGTCTTCGCGGATCACCGGAGCATTGGCCGCCATGGCCTTGAGAGGATCGACATTGCAGGGCAATGCCTCGTATTCGACTTCGACCAGGTCGGCGGCATCTGCCGCGGTGTACCGGTCCTCGGCGATAACGAAAGCGACCTCCTGGTTCTGGAACAACACCTTGCCGTCGGCCAGCACCATCTGCACGTCGCCGGCAAGCGTCGGCATCCAGGCGAGATTGACGGTCTTGAGCGTTTCCGCGGTGATGACCGCGACTACGCCGGGAACCGCAGCCGCCTTGGTCGAGTCAATCTTTTTGACGCGGGCGTGGGCGTGCGGCGAGCGGGTAAAATCGCCGTACAACATGCCGGGCAACTTGAGGTCGTCGACGTAGTTGCCCTTGCCTTGAACGAATCGAATGTCCTCTACGCGCTTGCGCTTGCAGCCCATGCCCTGAAGCTTTTCGGCGCGTTCGGCGGAGGTGGGGGTTGGGTCGTTCATTCTGCGGCCTCCTGGAACGGCACGCCATTCATCTTGGCGGCAGCGTATTGAATGGATTTGACGATGTTCTGGTAGCCGGTGCAGCGGCACAGGTTGCCTGCGATGCCGAAGCGAATCTCCTCCTCGGTCGGATTTTTGTTTTCCTGCAGCAGGCGGTAGGCGCGCGTGATCATGCCCGGCGTGCAAAACCCGCACTGCAGCCCATGCATTTCACGGAACGCCTCTTGCAGCGCGTGTAGCGTGCCGTCGGCCGCGGCCATGCCTTCGATGGTGCGGATATCTGCACCGTTCGCCTGCACGGCAAACATTGTGCAGGATTTCACCGACTTGCCGTCGAGATCGACTGTGCAGGCGCCGCAGTGGCTGGTCTCGCAGCCGATATGCGGACCTGTAAGATTCAATTGTTCGCGCAGGAAATGGATGAGCAGCGTGCGCGGTTCGACCAGCTCCTCCACTTTCTTGCCATTCACGATCATGGAAACTTGCGATTTCGCCATTGTTCCCTCCCGAAGTCAGGCGCCGGCGCGCGCTTTGGCGCGTGCGATGGCGCGGGTCAGCATCACGCCCGCCATTTTTGTCCGGTACGCCGCCGGACCGCGGCCATCGGAGGCTGGCGACGTGATCGCTTCTGCAGCGGCCAACGCTTTTTTCACCGTCGCGGTATCGAGCGCCGAGCCGGTCAGGATTTTTTCGGCCTCTTCGGCCCACAGCGGCGTCTCAGCGACATTGGTCAGACCGACCGAGCAAGAGGCGACCTTGCCGCCGCTCAAGGTCAACACGACCGCCGCAGCCGCTGTCGCGTAGTCGCCGATCTTCCGCTTGAGCTTCTCGTAGGCATAGCCATGTCCGCCCGCCGGCACCGGAATGCGAATGGCGGTCACAAGCTCGCCCGGCTTGAGCGCCGTCAGGTAGGCGCCCTGGTAAAATTCGCGCGCCGCTATGCGGCGCTCGCCGGACTTGCTTACGGCGTGATATGTCGCATTGAGGCACATCATGACCGCCGGCATGTCATTGCCAGGGTCGCCATTGGCGATGTTGCCTCCGATCGTGCCTACATAACGCACCTGCGGATCCGCAATTTGCAGCGAGGTTTCGCGCAAGATTGGAATCTTGTTGGTGAGCAGCTCCGAGCCGACAAGCTCATGCTGTGTCGTCATTGCCCCAACGACGATGTCGCGACCGTCTTCGCGAATGCCCTTGAGATCGGCAACGCCGGAAAGATCGATCAGATGCGCCGGGCTCGCGAGCCGCAGTTTCATCATTGGGATCAGACTGTGCCCGCCAGCAATGGCACGGGCGTCGTCACCCAGGCTGCCGAGCAGGCCGACCGCATCTTTGACCGATGTGGGACGATGATAGGCAAAAAGCCCCGGTATCATTGGCATACCTCCCCGGACGCCCCGACCGGTCGGCTTTTACAGCCCACTCGCAGTCCCTGAGGCGGGCATCCTGTCAATATGATTGCCGGAAGCGTGACGAAAGTGCGTCGCAGCAGCAGTACGCAGGCTGCAAACGGTGTCCTCTCCCGGTTCGTGATGGTCCTTGCAGCTAGGCAAGTATAAGTTGGAACAATCCTGATTCAAATATAGTCCCGCCACATCGGGACAAAAACAAAACCCCGGACATCGATCCGGGGCTTTGCACCGCTTGCGAGCAGTTGGAGTATACCACCGCTTACTGCACCTCGACGATCTCGATCCAGTTCGCGCCGTTACCGGCCGGGTAACGATTGGGCTCGCCCAGCCTGCCGGTACTCTGGTCGATCTTGTAGACCGACAGGCGGTCCGACTTTTCGCCGGAGGCGATCAGATATTGGCCGGTAGGATCGATCCTGATCCCGCGCGGCTGAGCCTCGGTCGCGAAGCTGCCTACATAGGTAAGCTTGCCCGTTGCAGGCGCGACACTGAACAACGCGATCTTGTTTGTTGTTCGCTCCGTCGAATAAATGAATTTTCCGTTTGGTGTCATTTGAATGTCGGCCGCCCACACTTTTGGCCTGTCATCCTTCGGCGCGGCGGTCGCAGATGCCGGCGCGGCACTGACCGGTACCTGCGGCGCGCCCCAAACAAGGCCGGCTTCCGCCGGCACCGAGCTTATGCTTTCGACCAGAGTCAGGGTCCCTTTGCCGGCATCGATCCCATATTGGGTCACGTGCCCCGACAGCTCGTTCAGCACATAGAGATTCTTGTTGTCAGGCGACACGGCCATGTGACGCGGACCATGACCTGCTTCGGGGCTGACCGCCGCCGGCTCGTTGGGCGTAAGCTTCCCCGTTTTGCTGTCGAGCGTGAACTGCAGGACCTGGTTGGCACCGAGTGTCGCCGCATAGACGAACTTGTTGCTGCGGTCGGGCACGATCGAATGTGCATTGCGGCCGGTCGGAATGACCTGGATCGCCTCCGATTCCACCAGACCGTTTTCGCCGATCGGGCTCACCGCGAGCTTGTCGCCGCCGTATGAAGCCGTAAACAGAAAACGCCCCGTTTGGTCGGTCGAAACATAAGGCATGCTGTCGGGAAGCGGCGCCGATGCTTTTTGCGACAATGCGCCGGTTGCGGGATCAATAGCGTAGGTCAACACGCGCGTCGGCTGTGAGCGTACGACCGCGTAGAGATACTTTTTATTGGGGCTCACGGCCATCGGCATGACCATCTTGGCGGCCTCGGCCTTGGCAATCGGATTGAGTGCGCCAGTGGTCGTATCCATTACGAAGGCGTCGATATTTCCGTCCTGCGCGTTCGAAACGTAGACAAATGTCTTGGCCTCGGACATCGAGGTTACTCCAGCTCCAAACAGCAGCGCGAGCGCGAGGCCCGTCGCTCCACTCCTCGTTTTCATTTTCCTCTCCCCGCCTTATGGCAAAGGGCGTCTTTCGGCCGCACCCGCGTTGAGCAGAAGTTGCCCGAAGCAAAAAAGTGCGATCCGCGCACCCTTGCGACATGTTATAGTAAAATCGCGGGGATGAACCTGTTTTCTTCGCCAGGGATTTAGCCCGCCCGCAATATTTTGCTCATATGGAAATTGCCCGAAACGAAACGAATGATGTCATTGTAAACTTGAGGCTGTTATGGACGACATGACCCGCGATCAAACCGAAGATTCGACCTTGATGTTTGAAATTTCCGATGACGTCCTGGAAACCGCGGCGCCCGCGGGAAATGGCGGAGTGAATAACTTTACCCAGTGGATGTGCACCGCTCTGTTTTTTTGCCCCGGGCCCTAGCAGGCGGAATTGGCGCGAGCCTAAGCTGCAGTAAAACAGCGAACCCGGCTGCATCACGGCGGGCGCTGGGTCGGGATACCGCGTTTCATCCAACGCGACCGGCCGGCGGCCGATTCGTCGGCAGGATGGAACTGAATCTTCCCGCCAAGGTTCTTCCAAAATCAGGAGCCGAAACATGCACATCCTCTGGCTTATTCTCATTGGCTTCGTCGCTGGAGTGATCGCCAAGTTCCTTCACCCAGGCCCATCGAACGAGCCGTCGGGCTTTATCCTCACGACCCTGCTGGGCATCGCTGGCTCTTTCGTCGCCACCTATCTGGGACAGGCGCTGGGCTGGTATCAGGCCGGCGAGGGAGCAGGCTTAATCGGCGCCGTGGTCGGGGCCGTGATCGTACTGGTCGTCTGGGGGCTTTTTGCACCCCGGCAGCCCACCAACATCGCCTAGGACGATAAGACAAAATGACTTCAACCTTTCTTCACGAGGATAAGAAAGTCCCGCCCGACGAGATGTTTGAACGGAATGCGCCGGCATGTCCTCGTTGTGGGCATCAAATGTCGGTACTGCGCGTAGACACCCGGTTGTCGGACAAAGGCACGCAATCAAAGCGGGACTACGAGTGTACGCGCTGCGGCGCCAAGCACACCGTGAAGTTGTCCTCAAAACAGATTGAGCCGATTTCGTCCTGAATATTCCTCCCTCCGCTCGAGCAAGAAGGCCGACCGACGGTTTTCGGGAACCGTTGTCCACCGCCAACGTTTGATTTTCGAGGCTAGTGGAGTCCTTCGTGAAGATCGCCCAGATAGCACCGCTCATCGAGAGCGTGCCGCCGCGAACATATGGTGGAACTGAAAGGGTCGTCTCTTATCTCACCGAAGAGCTCGTTCGCCTTGGTCACGATGTGACTCTTTTCGCCAGTGGCGACTCCATCACCTCGGCCCGCCTCGTACCCTGTGTACCGACCGCACTGCGGCTTGATCCTCACATACGCGATCCAATTCCCTACTATATGCTTATGCTCGATCGCGTCCGCGAATGCGCCGACGAGTTCGACATCCTGCATTTTCATATCGATCAATTTCATTTCCCTCTGTTTCGGCCGCGAGCCGATCGCACTGTGACAACGCTGCATGGCCGACAGGATCTTCCCGACCTCAGACCGCTGTATTTCGGTTTCAGCGATATGCCACTCGTGTCGATCTCGGACGCACAGCGGGCGCCGGTCGCGAATGCCAATTTTGCCGCAACGATCCATCACGGGCTGCCGATTGACCTGCATTCTCCGACCTTTAGTCCGCGCGGCGGTTACCTTGCATTTCTCGGGCGCATTTCGCCGGAAAAAGGCGTCGACCGTGCGATTAAAATAGCCCGGACGCTTGGAATTCCATTCAAGATTGCAGCGAAGGTCGACAGGGTGGATGAGACTTATTTCCGCGAGCATATTGCACCGTTGCTCAAGGCTCCTGGCGTGGAGTTCATCGGCGAAATCAACGAGCAGGAAAAAACCGAATTTCTCGGTCAGGCCCTGGCGCTGATGTTCCTGATCGATTGGCCGGAACCGTTTGGGTTGTCCATGATCGAGGCAATGGCCTGCGGTACGCCCGTGCTCGCTTTCAAACGCGGTGCGGTTGAAGAAGTCCTGGAGAATGGCATCACCGGGTACCTTGTCGATACCCTCGAGGAAGCGATTGCCGCCGTGCCTCGGGTCGTAGGCCTCGATCGGCGCACCGTACGTCGACAATTCGAGTCTCGGTTCACCAGCACGCGCATGGCAAAAGACTACGCCAAAGTGTATAAATTACTGCTGGACCAGATGAGCCTTACAGCGAAGATCGAACTCATACCCGTCTCGCGGGTTCCAACCCAGGTTGAACCCGTGCCCACGGCCCCTGCGCAATATGCCATCGAGCCGAACGAGCCTGCCATTTGATGATTGCCGCATCGCGGATGAAAGCAGCCGTACACGCTGCCATCGCCGATGAACCTTTTTACATTCCAGCGACGGCGTCGCCTTCGAGGCCACGCCGAACGCTAAAACATGGCGATACGTTCGCTGTCGTCGATAGTCACGGTGACATCGGGGCTTCGGGCGGAGCACAGGACGGCATATTCCATTCCGACACGCGATATCTTTCGCGCTTTGAGCTTTTGCTCAACGGCATGCAGCCGTTGCTGCTCGGCTCAAACCTGCGCGATGACAATTCTGTGCTTACGATTGACCTGACCAATCCGGATATCTTTTTTGACGGACAACTGGTGTTGTCGAAGGACACTCTGCACATCGTCCGTACGATGTTCCTGTGGCGGGGTTGTGCCTATCAGAGGTTCGACATCCGCAACCACGGTGATGTGCGGATCATGTTCAGCCTGTCGCTGACTTTCGACAACGACTTCGCCGACCTGTTTGAAGTGCGCGGCATGCATCGCGCTAGACGCGGGAAATCGGAAATTCATTGCCATCCCGACGCCGGGCGTGTGGAGATCGTATACGATGGTCTTGACGGTCGACGCCGCCGCAGTGTGCTGGCATTCGAACCCCCGCCGGCCGTTCTGCACAACAATATCGCCTCGTATCGGCTTGACCTGATGCCGGGGGAGCGCCGCACCGTCTGTCTCAGGGCCGAATGCAGCGGTGACGTTCAAAGCCGATATCGGAATTTTGTGCGCAGCATGATGGCTGCAGCGCACGAGTTGAAATCTGCGACGCGCCTGGCAGCAGCAGCGGCCACCTCGAACGAGATCCTGAACCAGATGTTGTGCCGCTCCGTGGCTGACCTTTACATGCTGATGACTCAGACGCCACAGGGCCCGTATCCGTATGCCGGGATCCCATGGTACTCCACAACATTTGGACGTGACGGAATCATCACGGCGATGCAGATGCTGTGGTGCGATCCGACGATCGCAAGGGGCGTGCTCAGGCGTCTGGCCGCATATCAGGCCAAGGAGAACGATCCGAACCGCGACGCTCAACCGGGCAAGATTCTACACGAGATGCGGGCCGGCGAGATGGCCGCGCTTGGCGAGATTCCGTTTGGACTTTACTACGGCAGCGTGGATTCAACGCCGCTGTTTGTCCTGCTTGTCGGGCTTTACTTTGAACGCACGGGCGACATCGCCACATTGCAGGAGCTGTGGCCAAACGTGGAATCCGCGCTTGGCTGGATCGACGCTTACGGAGACATCGATGGCGATGGCTTTGTCGAATACCAGCGCGCGACTGAGCGTGGCCTCGCCAACCAGGGCTGGAAGGATTCGCAGGATGCCGTTTTTCATGCCGACGGCCAGTTAGCCGAGGGACCGATCGCGCTCGCCGAAGTTCAGGGCTACGTCTATGCCGCCAAGCTTTATGCAGCGCGCTGTGCGCGACGGCTCGGCGAGGAAACACGCGCCCGCGATCTCGATCTCCAGGCACAGCGTCTGCGTCGACATTTCGACAGCGCCTTCTGGTGTGACAGCATCGGCACCTATACAATCGCACTCGACGGAAAAAAGCACCCCTGCCTGGTGCGCACATCCAACGCAGGCCAGGTGCTGTTTTCCGGAATCGCGAAACCCGAACGCGCAGCTATGGTGGCGAAGGGCCTCATGGAGCCCCGCTTTTTCTCAGGCTGGGGCATCCGCACGGTGGCGCTCGACGAGACGCGCTACAATCCGATGTCATATCACAACGGCTCGATCTGGCCGCACGACAATTCATTGATCGCGATCGGACTCCGACATTATGGGTTTACCGACGCGGTCGATCGCATATTCGCCGGAATGCTGCACGCTGCCTCCTACATGGAATTCCAGCGCCTGCCCGAACTCTTTTGTGGATTTCGCCGGCGTCGCAATCGTGGGCCCACGCTTTACCCGGTTGCATGCTCGCCCCAGGCATGGTCGGCGGCCACACCCTTTGCGCTGCTGGGGACGTTGCTCGGACTGGAATTCGACGCCGAGGCCAGGGAGATCCGATTGCGAAACCCGCATCTGCCACCGTTTATCGAAGAACTGACAATCAAGGGATTGCGGCTCGGCGATTCGGCAGTCGACCTGTGCTTGCATGGGCGACGCGACGACATTTCTCTGCGCATCTTGCGCAATGACGGCAATATCCGGGTGGCGGCAATTTACTACTAGTAAGATTCCGAACCCAGGCAGGAACAGGTCTGTGGGGATTGAGTTTATCCGATGGCCGCGCGAGTCCCCTGGTCCCCCCAAACCGCGTGGCTGTTAGGGCCAAGAGCATCGTGACGCCTTGGCCCTTTCTTCGGGAAGCCGGTCAGACTGCCGCGATGGCTTCGATCTCCAGCAGGAAATTCGGATTCGCAAGTCCGCGCAGTACGCAAAGCGTGCTGGCCGGCGGATCGTTGCCAAAATGCTCCTGGAGAATCGCGCGGGCTTTCGGCACATCGTGCGGATTGCAAATATAGATTGTCACCTTCACCACATCCTTCAGACTGGCGCCGCCGTCCTCCAGAGCGAGGGTCAGGTTCGTCATCACCATTTTGGTTTGCGCACCGAAATCATCCGGCGGCAATACCTTTCCGGTGGGATCGGCGGCGACCTGGCCCGCACAGAAGACGAGCTTATTCGCCCCCTCGGCGGTTACGACGTGAGAATAGTTAGCGAAAGGCTTGTGTGCTTTTGCCGACGACTTGCGCGTCAACGTTGCCATGGCGCTCTCCATTTACTGCGCGTTGTCCTGCGTCTTTGCGACTGACCGAAACCAGCGACAATAGGCCCCTAGGCCGCTGTCGAAATTGCGTGATACGGTTTCTCGGGGGGAAACACTATGTCAACACTGAATCGCCGCGCACTGCTTTTTGCCGCCACCGGTGCTGTTGCTGCTGGTCTCGGCAACCGCCCCCGAGCATGGGCGCAAGCATCGGATTGGCCGAACAAGCCGGTAAGATTCATCGTTCCACTGGCGCCAGGGGGCGCTATCGATTTTATCGCTCGCGCAACGGGCGAGCGCATGTCGCTGACAATCGGACAGCAGGTCGTGGTGGAAAACCGGACCGGCGCCGGAGGCACCATCGGCATGGACGCCGCAATGAAAAGCCCTCCGGATGGCTACACGGTTCTGATTACCAATGACAATGCCGCGAGCGCGCCGCACATCATGAAACTCAGCTACGACTACACAAAGGAAATGATCCCGGTGTGTTTTCTTGGGCGGCACGGGCAAATCCTCGCCGCGCACAACTCAGTCGGCGTAAGCAACCTCAAGGAGCTGATCGAATACACGAAAAAGAATCCGGGCGTTGGCGTTGCCACCTCCGGTGTCGGATCAAATCAGCATGTCCTGTGCGAATGGCTCAAGAAAGAAACAGGGGTCAAATTCGATCACGTGCCTTATCGCGGCGCAGGTCAGGCGATCAACGATTTCATCGCTGCACACGTCAAAACGGCGATCCTTGGCCCGACGTCGATGATGCAACACGCGCAGGCAGGCACCATCAAGATGCTTGCATCGTCTGCTGGCAGCAGAAGCAAAGTGCTGCCTGATGTGCCGACCATTGAAGAGTCCGGCTACAAGGGCATCGTCCTCGAGGCATGGTACGGCGCTTTCGTTCCGGCCAACACACCACCGAAGCTGGTTGCGCGCTTGAATGAAGAAATCAACAAGGCGCTCAAGGACCCGAAGTTGATCGATACCTTCGCCAAAGGCGCGATCGAGCCCGTCGGCGGCAAGGCGGAGGACCTTGGCAGGCTGGCGAAGGCAGATTCCGAGAAATACGCGCGCCTTGTGAAAGAGCTCAATCTGGTGACCAATTGACCAAGCGGGCACGTTGTAGAGCGCGACGGCGCTTTGCGGAAAGCCGGTTCACAACCACAGCACCTTCCTTCGCAATTCCAGATCGTCTTTTAACAATGCCGAGGTACCGGTCCACGTGACCGAGCCGCGCTCGAGCACCACGGTCCGATCCGACAAGGCCAGTGCAAGATCGAGGTGATGGTCGACGATCACAATCGCGATCTCCTCTCGAAGGCGGTCGAAGACCTCGAACAGTTCCTGAGTGACAGCGGGGGAAAGCCCTTCGAATGGTTCATCGAGCAGCAGCACGCGCACGTTGCCCGCCAGCGCGCGCGCGACGGCGACCATCTGCTGCTCGCCCCCGGACAAATAGTCGGCCGGCGTATTCCAACGTTCCGCCAACCGCGGAAAGACCTCGATGATGCGCCCGTCATTCCAGCGAATCCCGTCTCCCCCCGTGCGTTTGAGTCGGCCGAGCACCAGATTGTCGGCAACCGTCATGCCGGCGAATAGTCCGCGCCCCTGGGGCACGTAGCCAATTCCCCGACGTGCAATCTCGGCCGATGGCAGGCCAACAGTTTCCTGATCGAGGAGTTTGATCGAGCCTGCTTCCGGCCTGGCAATTCCGACCAGGCTCTTCAACAGCGTCGATTTCCCGGCCCCATTGCGCCCCAGCAAGGCGACGATCTCGTGCTTGCGCACGTCAAAGGAAACGCTGTTGAGGATGTGGCTTTTGCCATAGAACGTGTTGACGCTGTCGACGGTGAGGAGCCGATCGGGCTCAACGACGGATTTACGCTGCTCGGCAACGATGGCAGCGGTGCCAGAGCCGATATAAACCGCGCGCACCTTGTCGTTGTTGCGGGCATCCTCGACGGTGCCGTCAACGAGAACAGCGCCATCATTCATGACAGTGACATGATCAGCGATCCTGAAGACACGGTCGATGTCGTGCTCCACCAGCAAGATCGGAATTTCCGCTGAAATTGTCTTGATCAGCTTCGCAATGCGCTCCCGCTCGGCGACTGCAAGTCCGGCCAACGGCTCGTCCAATAATAGAATTCGCGGTTGCGTTGCCAATGCAAGGCCCATATCGAGCAGGCGCTGGCCGCCGTAGGAAAGAGACGACGCCTCCGCGCTTTCGATGCCGGCGAGGCCAAGATAGCCAATGAGTTCCACGGTATCGGTGTGAATATCGGAGAGCGAAGCCGTCGAGTGCCACATAGCGTAACGCATGCGCGAGCGTGCCTGAACGGCAAGGCGAACGTTTTCTTCGACGCTCAATCCGCCAAACAAATTGGTGATTTGGAACGAGCGGCCGACCCCTGCCCTGGTGATGTCTTCCGGTTTGAGCCCTGCGATGGATTTTCCTTCAAGCTCGACTGATCCAGCATCCGGCGCGTAAAGCCCGGACAAGACATTGAATGCCGTTGTCTTGCCCGCCCCGTTTGGACCGATGAGCGCGTGCAATGTCCTGTCGCGCACCGAGAGGTCAAAGCCGCGCACGGCATGGATTCCGCCGAAGCTCTTTTCCAGATTTCTTGCTGAAAGGACCAGGCTGTTGTGAGCATGTGCCCGCAGCAGGTTTTGTGGCAATGAAAGATCCTCGGCAGTCCGGCGGCCTGCCATTGCAGCTGCCTTGATCTCCCGTCTGCGCAGAGGCGCCAACAGCCGTTCGGCAACTCCGACGAGACCTGTCGGCGAAAACACAACGAATCCAATGAATAGAAGTCCAAAATAGAACAGCCAGTGCGGAGTCCATATCGATAGGAACTCGCGAAAGAGAATAAAAAATAGTGCGCCAAGCGCGGGTCCGAGAAAGCTACGCATCCCTCCTATGACCACCATGGCAATGAGTTCGCCCGAAAACGCAACCGAGAGCGGTTCGGCCGAAGCGAAACGGTGATTGAAGACCGAAACTGTGCCCGCGACGGCGACAACGACTGCTGACAGAAGGAAACCGATCAGCTTGTAGCGATTCGTCGGATAGCCAATGAAACGCGCGCGCTGCTCATTTTCTCGGATTGCCACAAGCACGCTGCCAACCGGTGACCGATGAAACCGCCAAAGCAGGAAACAGACAGCCATCGCAAGCGCAGCAATCACCCAATAATAATTGCTGTCGCGCTCAAGATCGACGCCCAGTACCGTCGCGCGCGTGACGCCGCCGAGTCCGCTTTCGCCGCCTGTAAACTCGGTCCAGCGATAGCCGATGGCAAAGAGCAGCGCCGTCAGAGCCAGCGTCAGCAATGAAAAATACACGCCACGGCGCCGCAAGATCAGTGCGCCTGACAACACAGCTGCCACCGCCACGAAAGCGATTGCGAACAGCGAGGGCAGAATGACTGACCCGGCAAACCAGTAACGCTGGCTCAGAGCCGCGGCATAGGCGCCCAGCCCGAACCAGGCGCCATGTCCGAATGAAACGAGACCTGTATTGCCGACAAGAATATTGAGGCCCATGCACGCAATGGCGAATGCCACCACGTCGATTGCGGAGCGCAACGGGAGGCCCACAACGTCGAGCACAAATGGAAGGAGCGCCAGCGAGAGCGCGACGATGACGAGGGATGCGCGGCTGTTTAGCACCGTTACTACTCGAATTTCTCGATGCGTTCGCCGAACAGCCCGCGTGGCCGCACCAAAAGAACAAGCGCCATCAAGAGATACATCGACGCCTCGCCCCACGACGGATTGAAATAGATGGTAATTCCGCGCACGACGCCGACGAGCGTAGCCGCAGCAATCACGCCCCAGAACGAACCCAGGCCCCCGATGACCACGACGACGAAGGCAGCCGTAAGAATTTCCGCGCCCATCGCGGGGTGCACGCCGGCAATCGGCGCGAGCAGAACGCCGGCGAGTCCGGCGAGCCCGACGCCGAGCGCCGCGATTGCTGTCATGTAGGGCGCAAGAGAAATGCCGAGGGCGCCGACAATGTCGGGGTTCTGCACGCCTGCCCGCACCACGCGGCCGAAGGTCGTTCGATAGACGATGAACCAGGTCGCGGTGACCGCCGCGAGTGCTACGCCGAAAATGAAGAGGCGGTAGCGCGGATAGATGAAGTCGCCCACCAGCAACTGGCCACGCAATTCCGCCGGTATCGAAAACGGAAGCGGCGCGGCGCCGAACACAATGCGGAGCCCCTGCTCGATGACCATCGCTAATCCGAACGTTAGCAGCAGGCTTAAAATCGGGTCGGAGCGATAGAAGCGGCGAAACAGGAACCGTTCAATCACGATACCGAGGCAGCCGACCAGAACCGGAGAAGCGACCAAGGCGCCGAAGAAACCTACTCGATCGGTCAGCATCACGGCGAGGTAGGCGCCGATGGCATAGAATCCGCCGTGCGCGAGATTGACGATGCCGCCAAGCGCGAAAATCAGCGAGAGGCCAAGCGCGATCAGCAGATAATACGCGCCGACCAGGAGCCCATTCAGAACTTGTTCGAGGATGAAAACATATTGCACGCGAAAGACTCGGCGCTGAAGGACTCCGACCAGGTCCGGACGCCCTGAAACGGCATCCGGACCTCGTTAGTTCAATGGATCACCCTATCTTGCAGGCGCCATCCTTTGGCGGAGCAATTGTCTCCAGGTCTTCGTTCGGACCGGGCACAGCCCCCAGCGCGTCATAGATGTCCCATTGGTCCTTCATCTTGCTTGGGTCTTTCGCCCGCACGGCGTACATCTCCATGACCATCTGATTGTCGTAGGGACGGAAGTAGACCTCGCGCGCCTTCATCACGTCGAACTTCGCGCCCTTGCGCAGATGCTCGGCCAGCTTCTGCGGGTCCGCCGATTTAATCTCGTTCATCGACTGCGCCACGATCTTCAGCGAGTTGTAGTCGCCCCACGACTGGTTGTCGGGAAGCTTGCCGTACTTCTTCTGGAACGCATCGACGTATTTCTTAGAACTCGGCGTGTCGACCAGGTGATGCCACACGAGCGGCCAAATCCCCGAGAAGTTGCCCTTGCCGGCGCCCCAGGCGACAACCGTATCGAAGCCGAAGCCTGCGACAGGAAATTTCAGTCCGTATTCGGAGTATTGCTTGATGAAGTTCGTGATCTGGTTGCCGGCGAGGTTCGACACCACGAGATCGGGCTGAGACTGTCGGATCTTGAGCAGATACGGGCTGAAATCCGTCGCGTCGGTCGGGACGAGCTCATCGGCCGCGAACTGACCGCCATTCGCCTCCATGAATTTCTTCGCCACGCGGAGAAGGTCGTGACCGAATGCGTAGTCTGCAGTGAGCGAATACCATTTTTTGCCCTTCACCATGTTTTCGCGCAGCAGATATTGACCGACTGCCATCACGTACATCGAGTTCGCGCCCTCGATATGGAACATATATGGGTTGCAGCTTGTGCCGCGCAGCGCGTCTGAATTGCATCCGGTGTTGATGAACACCGTCTTCATTCTGTTCGCGACCTGGCCGATCGCGAGACCGGACGCCGACGAAATCTCGCCGATGATCATTGCGACCCTATCGCGTTCGATAAGCCGTTCGGCTTTGGCGGAAGCGGTCTGGGGATTGACGGAGTCCTCCATGACGAGGTCAATTTTGCGGCCCATGACCCCGCCGCCCGCATTGATCTCTTCCGCCGCCAACTTGACTCCCATGACGGCATATTCGCCAAGCGGACCAAGAAAACCTGTCAGCGGCGTCAGATGCCCGATACGAATCGCATCGGCCTGTGCCCTGACGATTGCCGGCATGCCGACCGCAGCGAGCAGCGCGGAGCCGGCCGTAGTTTTGAGCAATGTTCGACGTGATAATTTGGTACTCATGACAATTCCTTCCCTTGAGCTTTTTGCGCGGTCGCTTTGATGGACTCAAATTGCAGAGTCTTCGCCACGTGCTCGCTGCGTTTTGCGGGGCAGGAATGGTCGCTCGCTGTGAAAGGGTTGTCCAGTGGGATTTTTAACGCGCGTTAGTGACGGCACCGGCGGAGTGGCGTGCTTTTGGCCTTGAAACTTCGACAAATGCGGTGACTGCCATTCGGCGAGGCGTGACCAGCTTACTCAGGATAGCAGCACGCCAAGCGTCCGCAGCGCGCCGCCATCGCAGTCTACCTTGCTGACGACCTGACACCCGATTTGATGCGTGCCGGTCCAGACCATTTCGACCGCAACGTAGAGCACAATCGCAAGCCCGATCCACGTGATCCAGTGATAGCGCGCAAGCAGCTTCGCGATGTACGCCGAGAGCAGCGCCATGAAGGCGACCGCCACCGTCAGCCCGACCGCCAGCACCCAGATTTGACCCTTCGCCGCGCCGGCGACGGCAAGGACATTGTCGAGCGACATGGACACATCCGCGACAATGATCTGCACCAGCGCAGCGCGGAAGGACATATTGAGAACCGGCGTAAGCGACTCACCCGGCACGCCGCCGGCGAAAGCCGGCCTGGGTGCGGTCAACTTGATCTCGCGATACATTTTCCAGCACACCCACAGCAGCAGGATGCCGCCGGCCAGCGTCAGTCCAACAATGGTGAGGAGTTGCGTCGCCACGACCGCAAACAGGATTCGCAAAACGACCGCGCCGGCAACGCCCCAGAAGATGACGCGGACCCGCAGTGCCGGATGCACCCGCGACGCCGCCATACCTACGACAATGGCGTTGTCGCCGGCGAGGACGAAGTCGATGATGATGATCTGCGAAAGCGATACTAGGTGAGCAAGTTCCACGCGATCCTCGTCAAAGTCTTGAGTCGTTCCGGATGCCTGCGAGACCTAGTTGTGGCGCTCCGTGTCGACGACGAGGCGAGCCAAATCTCCGGGTTCCAGCATCGCGGAAGCCATCACACCGATCAGCGTGAGCAGGCCTGCAGCGTCCCAGTAGGTGAATTGTCGACGCGGAACCGGGTCTCGCCAGGCAAACAGCGCGACGACTGCCGCAAGCACGAACACGAACGTGACAGTCGCGGCCAACAGCGCCTCGCGCGGCAGGGAATGATAAATAATCGCGGCGAACGCGACCGTCGCGATGATTGAAGCGGCAAGCGCAATGCGCGGGCCAGTTGCGGCCATTTGCCGACCCAATGTTCCGACAGGATTGATAATCGTCATGGCGTTCCTTTCCGGCTTCAAGGCTGCGACACCGCTGCGCCTCTACGCCTTCCTTGAATTGTGATAAGAAATATCAAGTAAACTGATATTAATGATACACTAGTTTAGTAATCATGAAACGTCCCAGAACGCAAGTAGGTTCCCGTGGTGTCATGCAGATCGCACGGACCGAACAGCAGACGAAACAGCTGAGAAAACAGGCTGGTACGTGGCTAAAGGAGCTGCGCGCGCGAGCCGGTTTGTCGCAGATCCAGCTCGCCGCGGCGTTGGGGTTCAAGTACTACACGTTCATTTCCCAGGTGGAAAACGGCTTCGGCCGGGTCCCAACCGAAAGCCTGGAGAAATGGGCCCGTGCGCTGGGTGTCGATCCATCCTCGTTCGCGCGGGAGCTTTTGTCTTACTACGACCCCGAGCTACATCGGCTCCTTTTCGAGGTAAAGCGATGACTGTGGTGATGTTCCCTCGCACGGCGCGACACGGAAGCTGGCAGCCAATTGAGCTTCAGCAGTTCGTGTCGATGTCCTCCGATGCAATCGCAATGGGAGAAGCGAGCATCTGGTATGTCGGTGTAACTGAGCGTAACGACCCGCAGTTTTTTCTGATCGGCCCGCCACCGGAGCATGATTGTATCCTTGCCATCTCACGTTTGGGTCGACTTTACGTCATTGAAGATGGTGCGGGTCACGTCCTGTTCGAAAGCAACAATCCCACGCTTTTGGCCGAGCAGACTGTCGCGGCGCTGCGCCGCCGCAAGATGGCTATTGTCGCGCGGGTGGCGGTCGCCTGGGGCGCGCTGCGCGAGTTCTGCGAGGAGAAGACGGAAGCCCTGGGAGAGCAAATCGAGCTGATAGCCCATTTTGCCCCGCAGCTTGCACCGCTGGTCTGAACTTTTTGCCCCGTGTCTTGTGGGCCAATACCATGATTTTTCTGCCTCGCACGACGGCATCTGGCCTGAAATAGCGAAGCCCCACACTCCCTGTACCGTCACGGTCGAGTGCTTGCTGGCCAGTCCGCGCTCGCGATAAACTGGCCAGCAAGGCAAGCGTTGGGAGGACTTTCATGAAGGCGTTTCGCAAATTCTGCTTCGCATTTGGTGCCGTAACATTGGGCTGCTCCGCTTTGCTGTCGCAGACACCCGAAGCCGCGGCGCAATCCTATCCCAACCGCACGGTGACCATTACCGTCCCCTTCGGCGCTGGCAGTATTACCGACAGTCTTGCCCGCGTGCTTGCCGACAAACTAGGCGCGATGTGGAAGCAATCGGTTGTCGTAGAAAATCGCCCAGGTCTTCCCGGGACGACGGCCGTGGCGAAAAGCGCGCCCGACGGTTACACACTGATGCTGACATCCAACGGCCACACAATCGCCGGCGTCATCAACAAGGGCATCCAATTTGATCCGGTAAAGGATTTCGCCGGGGTAACAGTCATCGCTTCGGTGCCGCTTGTGGCGATCGTACCTGTTGATTTTCCCGCCAAGACGCTGAAGGAATTTGTCGCGCTGGCGAACGAGTCGCCGGGAAAGCTGAATTTCTCATCCGCCGGTGTCGCCAGCACCTCGTTTCTGTCTGCCGAGATTTTCAGGCAGGGCGCCAAGATCAACATCGTCCACGTTCCCTATAAGGGCGTGCCTGATGCGACCAACGCCGTGATCCGCGGCGACGTACAAATGTATTTTGCGCCTATTCCCAACGCCAAAGAACTGAGCGAGGCCGGCAAAGTTCGCGCCATCGCCATCAATTCCGAAAAGCGCGCTCCGCAAATGCCGGATGTTCCGACCATCGCGGAGGCTGCGGTGCCGGGCTACAAATATGAATCGTGGTTCGGGGTGTTGGCTCCCGCCGGAACGCCGCCCGCAATCCTGACGCAGGTCAGTCAGGACATTGCGCAAGTGCTGAAAATGCCGGACATGATTGAAAAGCTGACGACGTTCGGCTCAATTCCTGCCGCCAACTCGCCGGAACAGTTCGACGCCATCATAAAAAGTGATACGGAGCGCTACGGCAAGGTTCTCAGGGACGCGGGCGTTGCCGTGAACTAGCCACTCACCTGTTTGACGATTGATATCCCCCACCGCGTTGTCGGGGATTTCAGGCCGCGTGCCTTGCGCTCTTCGCGCGCTTTGGGTCGGTCAACCGCACTGCCAGAATCCACGCCAGCCAGAGAATGGCAAAGAAGAGCGATAACGAAACCGTCAAACTGAGCGCCGGGTAAATTCGATCCAGGGCCAGGCCAATTGCAACGACGATGGACTCACAGACTGCTACAATTAAAACGTAAATCACCATGATCCACATTGATTTGGCTCTCCCGCTGGCGGCTATCCTTGACAATGCTTGTACGACCGACGAGCCGGGCCGAAACGTAAATTGACTGTAAATATTCAGGGCTGCGTTTAGGCGGTCAGCGTTCGAATATTCTTGTTCGCGCCGAGATCAAAAATTTCCATTGGACAGCGGATCTACGACGTCAACCTGTAAATCAGGGAACATTTTTGGGAACCAAAGCAGTATTCGCTGATGCAAGTGTTTTTCGCCGTAATTACGTCCGAATCCATTCAGATGTCATTCAGAGCGAAAGTGCTCAGGTCACTTCGTGTTTTGATCCTTCGATGCAGTCGTGAAAATCAGGCCCTGATGTCCAACGCAAAAGAAAGTTTCCTGGCTGGGACAATATTGTCGGCAATTCTGATGGTGCCCGTCCACGCCACCGTTTTCGATCCAAGCTACGTCGTGGCGCAGGCGCCGGCGCCGGCGCAGACCGACGAAGAAAAGAAGGCGCCGCAACGACCCGGCCAGCCGCCGCGACCACCGCCGCCGCAACAGAAGCAAGCGCCGCCCGGTCAGCCACGTCAGGTGCAACCGCCGCCGGGACAGCCGCCAGGCCCTCCGCAGCCACGTCAGGTGCAACCACCTCCCGGCGCGCATCCACCGGGGCAGCCGCCAGGGCCTCCGCAGCAACGTCAGGTGCAACCGCCGCCGGGACAGCCGCCAGGGCCTCCGCAGCCGCGTCAGGTGCAACCACCTCCCGGCGTGCATCCACCGGGGCAGCCGCCAGGGCCTCCGCAGCAACGTCAGGTACAACCACCTCCGGGTGCGCATCCACCGGGGCAACCACCTGCGGCCGCGCAACCGCCGGGACAGCCGCAACAGCGTCAAGTGCAACCGCCGCCCGGCATGCAACCGCCGGCGCAGCAACCACCCGCACCGTCGCAACAGCAGGTGCAACCACCTCCGGGCGCGCAACCATCGCCGCAACAACGTCAGGTGCAGCCGCCACCAGGCGCGCAGCCGCCGGGACAGCAGCCACCCGCACCCGCGCAACAGCAGGTGCAACCGCCTCCGGGCGCACAACCATCGCCGCAACAACGTCAGGTGCAGCCGCCACCAGGCGCGCAGCCGCCGGGACAGCAGCCATCCGCACCTGCGCAACAGCAGGTGCAACCGCCGGCGACCGCGCAACCGCCTCGCCCGGTCACGCCACAGCAGCCGGTCGGTGCCCCCGCGATTGCTCCGTCGGCCTTGCAGCCCCCGCCCCCGCCATCTGGATCACCGGCTGCAGAGGCGCAACGCGCCTTTGTGCCGCCACCAGCGCAGGACAACGCCCGACGTCTCGATGACGTGCGCGGCTCTCGCCGCGAGGTGCGCGAGGGCGACCGCGTCCTGATCCAGGAACCAGGCCGCGTTATCATCCGCGAAAACGGACGTACCATCATTCGCCACAACGAGATCGATCGCTTCCGCTGGCAGGCGCGCAACGCCCATGTCGAGCGGCACGGCGCCGATACAGTTACGGTGTTCGAACGCCGCGACGGCTCGCGCATCTATACGGTGACGGACGAGAGTGGCCGCCTGCTCCGCCGCTACAGGCGCGGGCTGGACGGACGCGAGATCATCATCATTGACAACCGTTACAGTGGCCCGCCGGCGGTGGGCGGCTATTTCGTGGTTCTGCCGCCTCCGATAATCCGCATTCCGCGCGAGCGTTACATTGTGGATGCCCAATATGCCCGTCCGGGCGATATCTACTACGCGCTGTGGGCCCCGCCCGTAGACCATATCGATCGGCGTTATACGCTCGACGAGATCCGCTACAGTCCGACCTTACGCGAGCGCATGCCGCGCATCGATCTCGATACGGTCACCTTCGACAGCGGCTCATGGGAAGTTACGCCAGACCAGGTCGATCGTCTTGCCGTGATTGCCGACGGCATCAATCGCGCCATTGCGGCAAATCCAAGCGAAGTGTTTCTGGTGGAGGGCCACACTGACGCCGTCGGTTCCGATGTTGACAACCTTTCACTTTCTGATCGTCGGGCTGAATCGGTGGCGCTCGTGCTCAGCGAGCAGTTCGGGGTACCCGCTGAAAACCTGACGACGCAAGGTTACGGCGAGCAGTATTTGAAGATTCCGGCGGAAGGACCAGAACGGGCAAACCGCCGCGTAACCGTGCGACGCATCACGCCGCTTTTGACCGGCGAGAACGAGGCCGTTCCGCTGCCGCCGCCGCAATAGTCGCAGGCCGCTGCGCGAACTCGTGATGCGAATTGCAGAGCCACGCTCAACAGAGCGTGGCGACATGCTTTGAGGGCTCGAATGTCCGGGGGCAGACATATCCATGCTGCCGGCATTGCCAGCGTGATTAACACTATCTTTAAGCGAGCCCGTTTTTTTACGGGTTGAAGTTAAGGCATTCGCCAGTTTTGTCCTTTATTTAAGTTCAATTGTCGGAACTTCATGAGTCAAGCCGCAATGCATGCCCTGGGTGAACGAAGAACGCAGCGCCGCCAACGCGTTTTAAAAAACGCAGCGATACTTGTCAGTGACAACAGCCCGAAGCTCGAATGCGCCGTGCGCGACCTGTCACCACAAGGCGGACGCCTGCATTTTTCGACAACCTATGGCATTCCCCATCAATTCGACGTGCTGATTGATGGAGGACGGAGGCGCTGTCGCTCCATCTGGAGGACCTATACAGAAATTGGCGTGGTGTTTTTGGGAGCAACGGAGCGGAGCTCCAATTGCTTGCAGCATGAAGTTGATATCGTTCCGCTCATAGAGCTTTTGAAAATGGCAGCAGAAAAATGGTCAAGTTCGGAAACTGCTGATGTTTCCGAAAGTGAATTGTTTCAGCGGGACCAGATGCTGCTTGAAATGTGGCCGGAGGCATGCCGGCGGACCGGCGTCGCGGTGCATGAATTCCCCATTGGCGTGATCAGACTCTGGCAGCAAAAAATGGGCTGGGCGAACTAGATGAGCCCCAGAGGGCGGCCGCTATATAATAGCGGCTCGGTGCGGTTTAAGGCCCTTCGCACATTTTAAATTTCAACGGTTGGCTCCTCGGGACCGTTGCAAAGCCCGAATCGGATCACAAGTGATCGGACAAGCGGGCAGCCCGTCCCCAATTTGCCCGTCCCTATGGCCCTTGGTCGCTTTCCCCGGCGGCCAAGGGCTTTTGACGACTCGTCGCCGAGACGTGTCCTTTCTCTATTCGGCCGGCAATGTGAACCGAAAGATCGCTCCGCGAGAGGCGTCGGAGGTGGCCCACAATCGCCCGCCATGGGATTCAATGATTGACCGGCAAATCGACAGACCCATTCCCATGCCGTTCGGCTTGGTCGTGAAAAACGAACCAAAGATTCGATCCATATTTTTCGGATCGATGCCGCTGCCCGAATCCTCAACGGTGACTTGTACGTCGCCACTTTCCTCCACTTTGGTCTGAATCAAAATCACGCGTTCGGCGACCGAGTCCATTGCCTCGATGGCATTGCTCACAAGGTTGAAGAGGACCTGCTGCAGTTGTACCGGGCTGCCTGCCACAGACGCAGGTCTTTCATCCAGGTCGGTGCGAACTACAATGCCGTTTCTTTGGAGCGTTCCCTGAACCAGCGCGAGTACCTGGTCGATGAGCCTATTCAAATTGATGGGCGCACGCTCCAAATCCCGGGATTTGAACATCGATCGCACGCTTTGGACCACGTCGGCCGCGCGCTGTCCCTCGCGAACAATCTGCTCCATGCTTTCCCGTACCTCGGCAAGGTCGGGCGGGATTCGTGCCAACCAGCGCAGGCCCGCACCGGCATTTGCAACAATGGCGCCCAGCGGCTGGTTGATCTCGTGAGCAATTGACGCAGTCATCGCGCCCATTCGGCTCACGTGTGCCGAACGTGCAAGCTCCTCGTGGGCGAGCTGCAGCGCGTGCTGGGCACGCATTCTCTCTGTGATATCAACCGTCATGCCGACCGAACCGCGATCCGGAATTCCAAAAACATACAGTTGGACCCAGATCAGTTCGCCATCTTTACGCTGCAGCCGCTTTGTCAGCTCGTAGTGCTGGCGCGCACCCTGCTGCAGCTCCCTGAAGAGTGTTCTGTTGATCTCTCGATCAACGGCCGGAGTGATATCCAGGGGCGTAAGTTTCCTGAGCTCATCTTCCGTGTAACCGACCATAGCCTGATAGGTTGAATTGGCCGCGACGAAATATTGGTTCCTGTCGAGAATTGTAATACCCATGAATGGGTTCGCGACTATCGCCTGCCATCGCTCCTCGCTTGCACGCAATTCACGTTCGAGCTTAGCCAAACGCTCTTCAGGATCACGAGACGCCGACTCTTTTTTCCGTTGCTCAAATTTTTTCGTCACAATGCCGATCTACATTTCAGGTCAGGCTAAAAACTATCGTACCGGCTCGACACATCTGATCAAGGGGTCAACGTCCGCTATCTGACAGCGTTCGAGTATGTTCGATCGATCGCTCGGTCGTCATATGTCTTGCCGCTGCGACAAACGGCCGCTCGTTTTTCAAGCAAACCGGATGCCCTCACACCAGTCTCAGCAACAGTAAGCCGCCGGTTACAATTATGAAGATAACCGCGGTGGCACCAAGCGCAGTAGTAATGTGTCGCCAGCCGAGACCGATAATCGTTTTCACGGAAGTGCCGAGGCCGAGCGCGCCGATGGCGAGCAGAAGACCCCAGGTCGACACCTCGACCAGTATGCTTTTGACCGGCGTGTAGATCGGCAGCATCGACGGCATCAACGACGTCGCGCTGTTCACCAAGCACAGCACCAGGAAGACGATCGCGAACACCGGTACCGGTACCTGCGCCTCGCCGTGCCGAACGCCCAAGTGGGTGAAATACCAGCCGACGCCAAGCACAACGGGCAGCAGCAGAAACACACGGAATAATTTGACGATCACAGCGGTATTACCGACCGGTTCCGATACCGCATAGCCTGCACCGACCACCTGGGCGACGTCGTGAATGGTAGCGCCCAGCATCACGCCGGTTGTCTGCGCGTCAAAGCCGATCAAAATGCAAAGCGAGGGATATAGCAGCATTGTAAGCGTCGCCAGCGCGTTCACTGCAACCACCACAAAAGCAATGTCGGCTTTTTTGCCCTTGTACTCAGGCACGACGGTCGAGGTCGCCAGCGTTGCAGATGCGCCGCAAACTGCCGTTCCGGCCCCGACCAAAGCGCCAAATCCCGGCGCCTGACCGCTCCAGCGCGCGAAGATGAAACCGGAGGCGACCGTTGCGACCATGGCAATGACGATAAGGATCGCAGTCTGCGCGCCGAGCGCCGCGATATCGCCGAGCCCGACACGCAATCCCAACAGCGCAACCGCCCAACGCAGCAGCGTTTTGACGCAGAAGTTCATGCCGGGTTGCACGGCTGGGCCTGCTGCGAGCGGATTGAGCGCGATGCCGACGACCAGCGCAATCACCATGCTGGGGATTGGAATAACCCGGGCAACGTACGGCGCCGCAATATAACCGATGGCGGCGACGATCGCCGACAGGATAACGCCGGGTGCCAGCGCTGTCGCCGTAGCCATCGACGGCCGCAAGGCCTTCATTTCTTCTGCCGACACGCGGGGCTCCTTGCTATTCGCTCAGGGCGACCGCACTGGCGATGTGGTGAGCCTTGAGACCCGCCGCCACGGCGGCGGCAATTTGCGAAGGGGTGTCTACAACCGTAACACCGGCCGCTTCCAGCGCCTGACGCTTCGACGCGTGACTTCCGGCGTTGCCGGTGACGATCGCGCCGGCATGACCCATTTTCTTGCCCGACGGGGCGGCGGCGCCTGCGATGAAAGCAACCATCGGCTTGCTCATTCGCTTTGCGTAGTCGGCAGCATTCTCCTCCATCGCGCCCCCGATTTCTCCGACGATCACAACGGAGTCGGTGCCGGCGTGCTTGTCGAATGCTTCGAGGGCGTCGCGGGTTGTCGTGCCCAGCATCGGATCGCCGCCGATGCCGATAAAGGCCGACTGGCCCAGGCCAGCGCGCGTGAGGTTGAGGCAGACCAGCGTGCCGAGGCTCCCGCTGCGCGAGATCACGCCGACACGGCCGGCTTTGAACACGCTGGGAACGAAAGCGGGCATGATGCCGGTAAAGCATTCACCAGGGCTCACCAGGCCTGCAGTGTTGGGGCCGACGATGCGGGTACCGAATTTGGCGGCGGCAGAATGGATCTCCATGACGTCTTGCGCAGGAATGTGCTCGGTCAGCACCACCAGTAACTTGATCCCGGCCTGCGCCGCCGAAACAGCTGCGTCTTTCGCCATTGGCGGTGGAATGAACATGACGCCGACCTCGCCGCCGTGCTTTTCAACCGCTTCGGTGGTCGACGCGCAAATCGGTATGCCGATATGCGTTTCGCCCGCGCGCTTCGGATTGACACCCGCCACCACATTGGTGCCGTACGCGATCATCTTCTCGGTCCAGAAGGTGCCTTGCTTGCCGGTGATGCCGAGCACGACAACGCGATCTTTCTTGCGAACGATCATTGCGCAGCCTTCACCGCCTCGCGGATGGCATCTTCCATGAATTCGTAGGGCTCGATGCCAAGTTGGTCGCGCACCAGCGCCACTGCCTCATCCTCGCCCGTCCCATGGATAGAAAAGAACACCGGCACCTTCGGCTTCAGTTTATGCCAGGCCTTGACGACGCCCTCCGCCATTACGTCGGTGCGCGCAAAGGCGCCGCAGAAATTGACAACCAGGCTTTTCACGCCCGGATTTGACAGCACGAGATCGAGCGCAATTTCGGCTTTGGTATAAGCCTCACCGCCGATTTCAAGAAAGTTTGCCGGGCGGCCGCCAAAATGGCTGATCACGTCCATCGTGGTCATGGTCAGTCCGGCGCCGTTTGCGAGCACGCCAACATTGCCATCGAGCTGGATAAGCTTGAGGCCATGCTCGGCCCCGAGCTTTTCAAGCGGAGTCATGATCCCGGCCGCGCCGGCCTTGGCAATCTCTGCCTGCCGATATATCGACGCGTCGTCGAGCACAAATTTGCAGTCGAGCGCGGCCACGCGACCATCAGCCAGCAGCGCCAGTGGATTGATTTCCAGTAGTTCGGCGTCGTACGTGCGGTAAGCGGCATAGAGCTTTTCAAGAATTGTCTCGACTTGCGGCGCCGCGGCGCCAAGATCGACCCCGGCAAGCATGGCAGCGAAGTCTTTTTGACTCGGGGGATGATCGATCTCGACTTGCAGCCGGCAGATCGCGTGCGGTCTTGCGGCGGCTATCTCCTCGATATCCATGCCGCCTTCGGTTGAGAACAGGATCAGCGGTTTGCACGATGCGACGTCATGCAACACTGCGGCATAGAATTCGCGCGCGATTGTGGCCTGCTCCTCAACAAGTAACCGTTCGACGGTAAAGTCACCTATTCGCATGCCAAGTATTTGCGTGGCCGCCTTCCGGGCTTCGTCCGGCGTTCCGGCGCGCTTGATGCCTCCGGCCTTGCCGCGCTTGCCCGCGGGCACCTGCGCCTTGATCACGCAAGGCCCGAGTTTGGCGGCTGCCATGGCCGTCTCGGCCGCATTTGTGCAAAGAATACCCTGCGGCACCGGGATGCCGGCGGCCCGCAAAACCAACGACTTGGCCGCGTGCTCCTCGAAGTTCATCACCACTCTCATTTGCCTTGCGTTGATCCGCGTCCCGAACCTGCAACCACCGCTCGGGGTCACTCGCTACTTGCCATACTTCTTCCAATACGCACCGAACAGCGCTTCCTCACTCGGCTTGTCTTCTGCGATGGTGGTGACGAGGTGGGTGATGTTGAGGAAATTCATATAATTCAGATTGTCTGTGATGCTGTTGCCGCCCCAGGTGCCGCAACCCATGCTGAGCGTGAAGTTCAGACCGTTGTCGAATCCGCCGCCGTTGCCGAATGTGTGCGCCTGGTTGATCAACACACGCACCACGTCCGAGCGTTCGGCGAGCAAGCGTCCGCGGCTGATGTCCTTGGTGTGCAAACCGACTGAATGGCCGCGCCCCTGATGGGCCAGAATTTCATTGGCGCGCGTGACCGCCTCGTCGAAATCCTTCGCGCGGTAAACCGCCAAAACCAGCGACAATTTTTCCCCGGAGAAGGGAAAGTCGCGCCCGACACCGGTTTCCTCCACCATAAAGAACTTCTTGTCTTTGGCGGCAGCCGGCAGTCCGCATCCACGTGCAAACACGTCGGCGTCACGAGCAATCAAGGTGCGGCTCAGCTTGCCGTCCGGCCATAGCGCCGCCTGGATTTTCGCTTTTTCGGCACTGGATGCCTTGTAGCCCCCTGCGCGCTCGAGCGCCGCGATGGCCTTGTCGTATATCGCGTCAACGAGAATGACCGAATTTTCCGACGAGCAGGACGTCGAATTGTCGAAGATCTTGGACGCGCAGATTTTTTCCGCCGCATCGGCGAGATCCGCTGTTTCATCAACAATGACCGGCACATTGCCGGTACCGACGCCGATGGCCGGCGTCCCGCTGGAGTAAGCGCGCCGCACATTATCCTGCGAGCCGGTGGCCACAACCAGGTCGACAGCTTGCATCAGCGCATGGGTCATGTCCTTCGACGCCGGAGACGGCAGTATTTGAACCAGGTCCTCGGGCAGGCCGATCTTTTTCAGCTCCGCCCGCATATAGTCGACGGTCTTCGCGGTCGTTTTCAGACCGGCGGGAGAAGCCGCGATGACAATGGCGTTGCGGCCCTTGATCGCCATCATCGCCTTGTTGACCGGCGTCGCTCCCGGATTGGTCGAGGGGGTGACGGCGCAAACGACGCCCACCGGCTTCGCATACTTTACGATGCCAAGCTTCTCGTTCTCTTCGATGATCCCGACCGATTTCACCCGCAGCAAATCGCGCAAGGTTCCAAATGTCTTGCGCTGCTTCTTGATGACTTTGTCGGGTACATTGCCGAGCTGGGTATCCTTTACCGCCAGCTCGGCAAGCTCTCCGGCATGGGCCGGATTGTAGAGCGACCAGGCAAGCGCGGTCACCGCCTCGTCAACCCGAGCCTGATCGGCATTGGCGAAAATCGCCATCGCGGCGCGGCCGCGCCGCACCAGTTCGTCGACCACAGCCGTCGCCTTGGAATCGGCCGCTGGTTTCACTGCGACCGTCATTTCCTCAGTCTCCAAGTTGTGCTGCGCATGATCTTTTTTCGCAACATTTCAAATCGTCTGCTCAAGCGACTTGCTGTGCGCGCATATCCTCGCGCTTGATGCCGGCCACGACCACGGGTTTCTTCATCGCGTCTCGGCGGAACGGTTCGCCAAGTTCCTGATTCAGGATCACCTCGATGAAAGTCGTGACGCGCTTCCTCTGCGCCTCGCAGGCCTGCCGAAGCGCCTCGGTCAGTTCGGCCTGCGTTTTCACTATTACGCCTTTGAGCCCGCAGGCTTCCGCTACTTTTGCATAGCTGAGATGCGGATCGAGCTCGGTACCGACAAAATTATTGTCGAACCAGAGGATCGAATTGCGTTTCTCGGCGCCCCATTGGTAGTTGCGGAATATCAGCATGGTTATGCCCGGCCACTCTTCGCGACCAATCGAGCTCATTTCACTCATCGAGATGCCGAACGCGCCGTCTCCGGCAAAGCCGACGCATGGCGTGTCCGGGTTGCCGATCTTGGCGCCAATGATCGAGGGGAAGCCGTAGCCGCAAGGGCCGAACAACCCCGGCGCCAGATACTTTCGACCACTGTCGAAGGTTGGATAGGCATTCCCGATTGCGCAATTGTTTCCGATGTCGCTCGAGATGATGGCGTCCTTCGGAAGCCCGGCCTGGATCGCACGCCAGGCCTGCCGCGGCGACATGCGATCGGCATCGCGCTTGCGGGCATCTGCATTCCACGTTGTGCCCGGATCATCTTCCTCATGATCCATGCTGGAGAGAGTCTGAAGCCAGCGCGATTTTGTCGTGTGAATTAAGGCCTTGCGCTCCTCGCGACCAGCGTCGCCGGCGGAAGGCGCGAGTTGAGCCAGAATGCTCTTGGCAACGAGCTTGGCGTCTCCGCAAATGCCGACGGTGACGGGCTTGGTCAGGCCGATCCGATCAGCGTTGATATCGACCTGAATGATCTTGGCGGTCTTCGGCCAGTAGTCGATGCCATAGCCAGGAAGGGTCGAAAACGGATTGAGACGCGTGCCGAGCGCGAGCACCACATCGGCTTTTGCCACGAGCTCCATTGCGGCCTTGGAGCCGTTATAGCCGAGTGGACCGACCGCAAGCCGATGACTGCCAGGAAAGCTATCATTGTGCTGGTAATTGTTGCATACCGGCGCATCGAGCTTCTCGGCGAGTGCGACGCACTCGGGGATCGCCTCGGCCAGCACTACGCCTGCGCCCGACAGGATGACCGGAAACTTGGCCGTCGATAACTGCTTTGCAGCCTCCGCGACGGCCTGGGCGCCGCCGGCCGGACGCTCGAATTCAACGATGGCCGGCAGGCTGATATCGATAACCTGGGTCCAGTAGTCGCGCGGGATATTGATCTGCGCCGGTGCCGACAGGCGCTTCGCTTTCGTTATGACGCGATTGAGAACTTCCGCGACGCGCGAGGGGTCGCGTACCTCTTCCTGGTAGCAGACCATGTCGCGAAACAGCGCCATCTGTTCGACTTCCTGGAAACCGCCTTGTCCAATCGTCTTGTTTGCCGCTTGCGGCGTGACCAAAAGCATCGGCGTGTGGTTCCAATAGGCGGTTTTGATAGCAGTAACGAAGTTCGTGATGCCCGGACCGTTCTGCGCGATCGCCATCGCTATTTTTCCGGTTGATCGGGTATAGCCGTCGCAGATCAGCCCGCCGTTGGTCTCATGTGCAACGTCCCAGAAGGTGATCCCTGCCTTGGGAAACAGATCGGAAATCGGCATGAACGCCGATCCGATGATTCCGAAGGCGTGCTCGATGCCGTGCATTTGCAAGACCTTCACGAAGGCCTCTTCCGTCGTCATCTTCATGGTTAAATCCTCATTCAATACCAGTCCGGCTCAGGCCCTGTTTTGGAAGATTTCGGCGAGTTCGGCAGCGGCATGCCGAAGTGCCGGTAGATGTCGGCGCGCGGTCTGCACATTCATGCGGGCTTGCGGTGCCTGAATAGCAAGCGCCGCAAGCATCTCGCCGGTCTTGCCAATCACGGGCACTGCCATGCATACGACCCCGACAAGATATTCTTCGCGATCGAAAGAAACCTGTTCCTTCCGTATCTGCCGCAATTCCGTTTCGAGTCGCGCACTGTCTGTAATGGTGCTGTCGGTGAAGCGTCGCAGTTCCATGCTCTGCAATAAGCGGCGGCGACGTGGAGATGCGGCGAGTGCCAGAAACAATTTGCCGATGGCACTGCAATGCAGCGGCACGCGCGAACCTGCCGTGTAGTGCAGCCGCAACGGCCAATGATCCGCCTCGACACGGTCCAGATACACAACCTCGCCATTGAGCAGGGTGCCGATGTTGCATGTCTCATTGAGCGTGTGCACCAGCCGCTGAAGAACGACATGCGGCGTATCGTGGCGCATCGATGATGACAACGCGCCAAAGGCAAGATTGGTGAGCTTCGGTCCAATGATCAGCCTGCGCCGAGCCGGTTCGCGCGAGAGATAGCCTTGCGTGACGAACCAGTCGACCAGCCGATAAGCCGTTGCCTTCGGCAGCTTGAGCGAGGCAATGATGTCGAGAACGTCCACCGGTGCGCGCGAACCCGCGACGTGTTCGAGAATGGCGAAGGATCGTGCGGTAACACCAAGTTTGTGCTCCCGCTCTTTCGCCAGCTTGAGCGGGTGCGGATTGAATTTCGCTACTTTCCGTCTTTGACCGGCCGGCGCAACGCCCGAGGTCCTTTGGTCAAATCCAAGATTTGTACGCATGGCTCACTAGCCTCGATTCAAAGCCGTCGCCAGACGGCCCCTCAGTAAACGCTGCACGAACGGCAGCAACAGAACGATGACCGTCAATGTCACGATGGTCCCGGAGATTGGCCGAGTGAAAAAAACGGTCCAATCGTTGGAAAAACTGATCATCGTATTCATGAACGCTTCTTCGGCGATCGGACCGAGAATCACGCCGAGCACAAGCGGCGCAACTGGGAATTTCAGCCGCTCGAAACCGTAGCCAAGAATGCCAAATCCGATAATCAGCCAGAGATCGGTGATGTTGTTGCGGATCGACAGAGCGCCGATAAAGCAAAGAATTAGTACATAGGCCGAGACCACCGCTTCGGGGAAATCAAGAATCTTCACCAGCGGCCGGATAGCGAAATAGCCGATCGCACACATCAGCGCGAGGCCGATGAACAGCGACGCGAACACGGTGTAGACGAGCGGTGCCGAGCTCACGAGCACCTGTGGGCCTGGCTGAATGCCATGGAGCATGAAGGCGCCGAGAATGACCGCGGTCGCGCCGCTGCCAGGAATGCCGAGAGCGAGCAGATGAACCATCGCGCCGCCGACCGATGCAGTCGCAGCTGCCTGCGGCGCCACGATACCCTCGGCAACGCCGGTCCCCATCTGGCTCTTGCGCTTGCCGAAACGCGCCTCAATACCGTAGCTGACAAATGATGCAATGGTTGCGCCGGCTCCGGGCAGCAAGCCGATTAAGTCGCCGACCACGGATGACCGAAAAAACATCCCTTTGATATCATTGAGTTCTTTGAGCGTTGGCAGCTCGGTCCGTGCGTTCGAAATCTTGTCGAGCGGTTTGGTGGCAAATCCGGTCTCCAGGCGCGTGAGCACCTCGCCGACGCCATAAGCGCCAACCATGACCACGAGAAACTCGATCCCGTCGGCGAGAATCGGCGAGCCAAAAGTGAAGCGATAGGCGCCATAGATCGGGTCGGTGCCAACGGTCGAAATCAGAATGCCGACGCTCATGCTGATAAAGGCATTGGCGAGCGATCCTTTGCCGATCGCTACCACGCTGAGCAAGCCGAACATGACAATCACGAAATATTCGGGCGACGAGAACCGAAGCGCAAATTTTGCCAGCGGCTGGGTCAGCGCAACCATGACCACTGCCGACAAGAGACCGCCGCCCAGCGCAGCGACGAGGGTCCAGCCCAGCGCCTTGGCCGGCTTGCCTTTGCGTCCCATCGTGTAGCCGTCCCACAGCATGGGCACGTCGATCGGTTCGCCGGGAATACGAAACAAGATCGCGGTGAACGCTCCACCATAGGTGCCGGAGACGTACATCGCAGTCAGCAGGATGATCGAGGCGGTCACGTCCATCTTGTAAGTGAACGGCAGGGCCAGGGCGACGCCCATGACCAGCGTCAGCCCCGGCAACACGCCGATGAGCAAGCCGATGACGATGCCGATGAAAAGCATCGCCATGTTCATGGGCGTGAGACAGTGGACGAAACCGTTGGCGAGCTGGGTGAGGATGTCGATCATGCACTCACCACAGGCTCGGGATTGCGAAGAAGATATCGGTTATGTTGTCAAACGGAGGAATGCCGCGCGGCAGCGAAACGTAGGCGATGCGCAGGAACAAGATGCCGCAGAAAATCGTCACCAATGCACTGGCCCCCCAGATCGCCCGATGTGCGCGATAGCCGCCCACGTACATGAATGCTGCAAGAAACAGGAATGTGCCGAGAATGAAGCCGAGCACCGGTACCAACACAGCGTAGATCGCCATCAGTACGATGCCGCCGATCAACAGGCGCGGATAGATCGGCTGTTTATCCTCAGCTTCCGGCTCCCGGTCGAACGCTTCCAGAATGCCGGTCGCATCCCGGTTGCCGGCAATAAGGCGTCGGGAGATTTCGAAAACGCAAGAGGCGCCCATCAGCAGAATGGCGAGGCGCGGCCAGACCTCGGGCCCGAGTTGACCGGGCCTCGGGGAATACACGATCGTTCCGGCATAAATGTACAGCGTGACAGCAACGGCGAGGCCCACCGCGTAGGCTGCGATCGAGCGTAGCAGCGCCTTGTCCATGACTACACCGGCGCGCGAGGTCAGTTCGTGGCAATCGTCTTCTTCATGTCGTTAAGCTGCTCATTTACGAAAGCAGGAGCTTTCGATGCATCCTCGAAGCTGTTCGGGTCGGCGTACTGCTCCTCAAGGAACTTTTTGTATTCCGGCGATTCGTAAACTTTGGCGAGCGCATCCGACAATTTCTTCACAATATCCGGTGGAGTGCCGGCACGCACGACGATCGAGCGAAACTGCGGCAGTGCGACCTTGTAGCCAACTTCAAAGGAAGACGGCACATCTTTGAAGGCCGGGAGGCGTTTTTCGCCGAACAACAAAATCGGGCGCATCTGCTTTGCGTTCAGAAATTGGGCGACGTCGCCGGCCTGCTCATAAAGCGCGTCAGCATGGCCGCCGAGGATCGAGACATAGCGCTCGCTCGGCTTGGAAAACGGCACCTGCACCACCTTGACGCCGGCGCGGTCAAGCACCGTCAGTGAGAAATCGTCAACACTGCCAAAGCCGAGCGTCGCTACTTTCAACTTTCCGGGATTGGCTTTTGCCGCCTTTTCGAAGTCAGCCCAGGTTTTGAATTCGCTGTCCTCTTTAACAAAAATGAAGGACGGGCCTTTGATCATGACTGCCACCGGCGTAATTTCATTCATTGTCCAGCGCGGGCTTTTTCCGGCCAGTAACGCGTGGCTGTCCGCGATATAGATTGCCATCGAGTATCCGTCGGCTGGTGCCGCCAGAAGCTTCGCCATGCCGGTCGCGCCAGTACCGCCGGGGACATTTACAACCGGGATACCCTGGCCGAGCATTGGCTCCATCAGCTTGCTGACAAGTCGCGCGAGCTGATCCGCCCCTCCACCAGGACCCCAAGGAACGATCAATTCGATCGGCCGCTCAGGATATCCAGCTGCAACGGCCCTTCCGCCGAACAATGCGGCGCAGAGTGTCAGGGCCAAAAATGTCGCGAAGCTTCGCATGATCACATGCATGGACTTATCCTCCCTGCCATCGGCCGCTTGCCTGTTTCATTCCGCCTGCGGCCCTGCGGGATGTTCGTCGCTTTTTGATCGCTGACTAGTCGTCCGGGCACCAATGAAGTCTCATTATTTGAGACTGCTGTTCTCACTACGATAACAGAAGGCTTTCCACCCGCAACGGCAAATCGAGCCGCCGCATCCTGCGTTGCGGGAATTCGCTACCGCGCGATTCTCAATTCAGCTGCGTTGGTCAAGCGGCACATAGCCGCGCGCGTCAGGTCCGTTGTACAAAGTGAGCGGACGCAGCAGGATATTGTTCTCTAGCTGCTCGAGCGCTTGCACCGCCCAGCCCGGCACGCGGCCGATGGCGAAGATCGGTACAAAGAGATCGCGTTCAATGCCTAACAGGTAATAGACGACGCCCGAGTAGAAATCGACGTTCACATTTACCCCGTGCCGCGCATAAGGCGCCATCGCCGTCACCACCGCTTGGAGGATCTCGAACCATTTCGGCTCGCCCATTTGCTTTGACAGACGTTCGACGCCGGCACGCATGTGGCGCGCGCGCGGATCTTCAGCGCGATAGACGCGGTGACCGAAACCAGTGACGGCAATGCCTGCCTTGCGCCTCTCCTTTACATAATCGGCAGCGCGCGATGGATCGCCGATCTCTAGCGCCATCTTCATCACGTCTTCGGCGGCGCCGCCATGTGCCGGACCAGACAGTGCCGCAATTGCGGCGGTGATTGCAGCATGCAGATTCGCTTCGGTGCCTATCACGACACGGGCCGCAAAAGATGAAGCATTGGAGCCGTGCTCGGCATGCAAGATGAGATCGCGATCGATCAACTGCGCGGCGTCGGAGCTCGGCTTTTTGCCAGTCAGCATCCACAGCAGATTTGCGGCATGAGTGAGCGTCCGGTCGGCTGTCACAGGCTCGTTGCCGGCACGGATACGGGAATGAGTCGCGACGATTATCGGCACCTGCGATGTCAACCTCACAGCTTTGCGCAATGTCGCCTCGCGCGAATTGTCGGCTGTTTCCGGATCGAAGGCCGACAGCGCAGACGCGGCCGTGCGCAGCACATCCATCGGATGCGCAGATTTGATCGTGCGAATAATGTCGAATACGGGTGCGGGCAGATTACGCGCCGTCTTGAGCTCGGCGTCGAAGCTCGCGAGTTGCAGCTTGGTCGGCAGTTCGCCATTGAGGAGAAGCCAGGCAGTCTCCTCAAACGTCGAATGCTGGGCGAGGTCATGAATGGAATAGCCGCGGTAGCGCAGTTCACCAGCTTTGCCGTCGATAAAGGTGCACGGCGACCGATCGAAATAAACGCCTTTGAGACCGCGTTGAATCTTGATCGCTCCGGCTGTTTCGGTCATTGATGCCCTCGCTCGCAGTTTTCGCGTTTTTCTCACGCGGTGAGAAGCATGGAATTGCTTGATCGGCTGTTTGATATCGCACGGCGACGTAATCGTAAAATTGTTTTGCCCGAAGGCGATGACGCACGAATCGTCGCCGCAGCAGCACGGCTTGTGAGCCAAAACATGGGGCGACCTATCTTGCTCGGTCCTCCCGCCGACGTCGCCAAGGCCGCGACCCAATCCGATGTCTCACTGGACGGAATCGAAATTCTGGATCCGCGCAATGAGACACGCTCGCAAAAATATGGCGCAGCGCTTGCGGACGCACGGGGATCGATGACGCGGGCAATGGCGACGCGGCTTGTTTCGAAGCCTCTGTACTTCGGCGGCATGATGATTCGGCAAGGCGATGCCGACGTCATGGTGGGGGGTTGTGCGAATCCCACGCGGCGCGTGATCGAGGCCGGGCTTATGACGGTTGGTCTGGCGAGCGGCATCTCGCTGCCCTCGAGCTATTTCCTGATGGTGGTGCCGAATTTCCTGGGCCAAGGACCGCGAGCTTTCGTGTTCGCGGACTGTGCGGTCAATGCCGATCCGAATGCCAGCGAGCTGGCTGACATCGCGATCGCGTCGGCGCATAGTGCGCTTGGCCTTCTGGGCGAAACGCCACGCGTGGCGCTGTTGTCGTTCTCTACGAAGGGCAGCGCACAGCACGCACACGTCGATAAGGTGCGCGAGACGCTTGCAATCGTGCGCAAACGCGACCCCGCTCTCATAGTTGATGGAGAATTTCAGGCCGACGCGGCGCTGATACCGGATGTCGCGAAGAAAAAAGTAAAGGAGCAAAGCGCGGTCGCAGGGAACGCAAACGTACTTATTTTTCCCGATCTCAATTCCGGCAATATCGCCTACAAGCTTACGCAATGGCTGGGCGGCGCGAGAGCCATTGGGCCGTTCCTGCAAGGCTTTGCAAAACCGGTCAGCGATCTGTCGCGCGGCGCCAGCGTCGAAGACATCGTCACCACCTGCGCCGTCGTGGCGGCCCGTTAATTTAAAGCGCACCGACGGATGTGCGCGAAGAGCCCATAGCGGACATTGCGGATTCGATCGATCAGAACCGGTAATTCACGCCGAGGCGAACGACGTGAAAGGTAAGGTCGGCCGGGAAGCTGTCAGTCGTGTGTGGGGTGCCAACGAAGGTTGTGCCAATAAAGCGATAGTCCGCCGATCCCAAGTCTACGTAAAGGTATTCTGCCTTAACGGACCAATTTCGGGAGTACATCCATTCAACACCGCCGCCGGCAGTCCAACCGATATGATTTTCACTGGCGGAAGAAACTGCAGTCACCAAACAGCATGGAATTATGTTCGTGACAACCTGGTGTGCCTTCGTCTGGCCGAAGGCTACACCCGCAGTGCCATAGAACAGGAAGTTATTGACAGCAACACCGGCGCGACCGCGAACGGTTCCGAACCAATCAAGTTGGTTTTCGATCGCCCAATTAACGTCACCGGGAATTGTGTTGAAGCTTCCGTTACCTTTGAGATTTGTCCACGAGGCATCGGCTTCAAGCCCGAACACAAGTGAGTTCAGCTGATAGTTGAACCCGATCTGGGCGCCTGCGAGCCAGCCGTGAGCATTGATTGTTCGATGGGACGGGTCAAAAACCACGATGGGGCCGGTGCCAGGGTCGAAAGTGAGGTCACCGTCCCAGCGGCCTCAAGAATAGCCGGCATGAATGCCGACGTAAAAATCGGTCCAACTGACAACTGATGGAACGGGCAGAGCTGCCGGTGCCTCTCGGGGCAGATCCGCTGCAATCGCTGACGTCGCCAGCACTGTGGCTCCAAGTGCAGCAAAAAGGTGCGCATTGCTTGGTCCCGCCTGCAACTGCGAACCTATGGCCGCACGTCGATACTAGGAGGTAGTGAATTAGTCGGGACGACCAATTGCTGGAATACTCATTGCGTTGTATTTCGGCACCTCAAATCCGCCGACTGTTATTTGCGTTCCGCTGCGCTTTGGCTGCAGACATAACGACCGCCGAACGCGATGTCTGCTCTATCGCTGAAAACGGCACCGAATGTCGCAAGTTATCTTGCGAGCTCTACACGTTTCGCGCTCATGGAGATTGAGGACGTGTCTCTGAACTCCTACCTCCTGGCTTGAGGAGCACACACTATGGCGCGTGTGGATTTCACAAGTCAGGACTATCTGCGCGATCCAGCCACAGGTCTCGCGAAGATCAGAGCAGCCGGCTCCGTGGTGGAAGTGCACTTCCCGATCGTCGGAAGGACCTGGATTACCACAACCAGTGATCTGGCCGGGCGTGTCCTAAAGGACAGCGAGACATTCAGGATGCGCAAGAACGGCAGAGTTGCCGGCCTTCGCTGGTGGATGCCAGGCTGGCTGCGCGCGCTCGCCGTGAGCATGCTGACCATGGATGAGCCGGACCACACGCGTCTGCGCAATATCGTCGACGAAGCCTTCCGTCGCCGTGCCATTCTCGATATGGAGCCGAAAATTTTCGCAATTGCCGACGAGCTCGCGGCCGAGTTGTTCGCGGACGGAAGTCCAGCCGATCTGGTTGAGCGGTATGCGCGGAAACTGCCGCTGACTGTCATCTGCGAGTTGCTGGGTCTGCCACGCGCCGACAGGCCCCGGTTCATCGCCTGGGCGAACAGTCTCACCCGCCTCACGGGCATGCTCAGCTTCCTACGCATGATTGCAGGCATTGGGCCTATGAAACGCTACCTGGAGGGACGTTTGCAGGCTGCGCGCGAGACGGGCGGAGAAGGCTTGATCGCGGAATTGATCCGCGTCGAGAAGGAAGGCGGACGCATCAGCAGCGAGGAGATGGTGGCGATGGTCTTTCTGCTGCTCGGTGCCGGATCAGAAACCACCACACATTTGATCAGCGGATCGGTCTACGAGCTCACCAGAGCTCCCGCCTTGCGCGATTGGCTCGAGGAGGATTGGAGCCGCGCCAATCTGGCAATTGAGGAATTCTTGCGCTTCGTCTCGCCCGTCCAGTTCACCAAGCCTCGTTTCGTCGGGAAAGATATCGAGCTCGGTGGAGTTCGGCTGAAGAAGGGTGAAAAAATCATGGCCATGCTGGCGGCTGCCAACATGGATCCTGATGCAAACCCGCGTCCTGAGAAGCTTGATCTCGAGAGGAAGCCCAACCGCCACCTGTCGTTCGGCACGGGGATCCATTTCTGTTTGGGCCACCAGCTCGCCCGAATTGAGGGTAAGTGCGCGCTGGAGGCCCTCTTCAAACGCTGGCCGCACCTCACGCTGGCCGTGCCGCCAGAGTCCATTCGCTGGCGGCAGCGGCCCGGCCTCAGGGCAATCGAAAAGCTACCTGTAGCGATTCAACCGTAGTGCTCGCCCTTCACTCGATCACGTGGTGAAGCAACACATACCGCTCTTGAAGATGCTTACGGTTGATAGTTTGCCGTCGATTGCTCCGATTTGAATTTTTCAATGGCGGCATAGAGATTTGGCGGCGTGTTGTGCGTACCGCGCACAGCTTCGACATGTCCGCAATCACCAAAGCGGCAGCCATCATAGAGACCAGCCTGCCTGATCAGCTCGCCAACATGGTACATGTAGGCGGGCGCCTTATTCCAACCGGTCTGATTGTCGCAAGCGGCGCCGATGTAATGGTTGGAGCCGGGGACGTGACCGCCACGCGAATAGCATTTGTTGATGCGGGGGTCGACCTTATAGCCGCGTTCCTTCAGCAAGGCATAGAACTTCAGGAACTTGCTGGCGTAGGCCGGATGTACCGTGATTTTGAAGCCATAGGCAGTTTGCACCGTCACCATCATGCTGTTGCCATTGGCATCGACGGCGTGATGCGCGGTACGCCCGCGCAAGCTTGGTGTCTTGCTCGGTGTGGACGCGATCGCGTTAAAAGTCGTGCAGCGGCCATCATTGTCACAAAATGGCGAACCATTATTTGACTGATGACTCTGTCCAGCCTGTGCCGGAAACGCGATGAGCACACTGACGGCGGCAAGTGCGGCGACCTTCATGCTCTACTCCTAGGTGGACCACCGCTGCGATGCGGTCTTCCGCATATTCTAATGAGTCGCCCGTCAAAGCGCGGTATTCGGGTCGTATTCCCAAATTTACCGTAAGGAAGAAACCTTAATGCCGAGCGGAGCACGTATGTTTTCGGTAAATGCGGACGTTTCATGGCGCAAAGTCGCATCTGCGACGCTCATGTTTGAGCATGTCGCGCTTGCGCACGCGCACGCCAGCCGCTTCTCACACCATATCGCCTTACCCGCAGAGGCAGCGGCAATCTGCTCGGCATGGAGCAACAGCTTGTTGTGTCTCACCAAGAGAAGAACAGCATGCGGCCGTCGCCTCGCGCCTCGCTCGTGATCACGTCGCAATGGCTTTAGATAGACCTGTCAATCGCAAAACCTATCGCGCGGACGATGCCGTATGCAGCCAATGCAGCCAATCCAATGCCGGTCAGGCCGATAGCGATTCCACCAGCGAGAATTGGAATGTCAGCTGGAATCAAATCCCACAGCCTCAGGCCAAGTGCGTCCTTTGTCATTAACAAAAGGCCCGCCACGAGGATGATCGCTGCAACAAGCAACCCAAGCCGATGAAAATTTCTGCTTACCTCGGAATTCCGCCAGCGAGCGAACATGTGCTGGTTGTCGTCATTGTTGCTCATGCTCATTCCTTGCCCATGCGAAGGTAGCATTATATTGATTTCGTTGAGGCTCGTTAAGAGAGCACTCGCGTCCGGTTTGGGTGCAAAAGCGCTGAAATCCATCCAGCCATAAGCGCTTCAATCGTCGGCCCTGTAGTCAAAGTCAATATCGCCGACAATCAGAACTCAGACACTTTGTCGTCCTTCAAACGATAGAAATAGTTCTCTCCGCGGAAATCGATTGCGCCGGTTCACAGTCTTCGTGTCCGAGCAGATACGAGGCCGTTATCCTGTCGTTCGCAGATATTTGTTTAGCCAATCCAACGTCCGCTGCCAGGCAAGCTTGGCCGCAGCCTCGTCGTAACGCGGCGTCGTATCGTTGTGGAAGCCATGATTGGCCCCACTATAAACGTATCCTGCATGCGTGACATGTGCGGCAGTGAGCCCTGCATCGAAGGCCGGCCAAGCCGACGTAATCCGTGTGTCCAGTTCACCGTAGTGTGCAAGCACTGGCGTTTTGATCTTGGCTACATCGGCAGGACTGGGCTGATTTCCGTAGAATGGAACTGCGGCATCAAGGTCAGAGCCCATCCGCACAGCCAGCATGTTGACAACGCCCCCACCAAAGCAAAAGCCGACGGCACCGAGCTTACCGGTAGATTCCGGGCGCGACTTCAACCATGTTGCCGCGGCCAGAAAGTCTTCGGTCATACTGGCGCGATCGACCTCAGTGAAAAGCTTTGCGCCTCTCTCGTCATCTCCAGGGTATCCGCCCACGGATGTGAGCCCATCGGGAGCCAATGCCAGGAAGTTCGCGATCGCCAATCTCCGAGCGACATCCTTTATGTACGGATTAAGACCGCGGTTCTCGTGGACGACCAAAACCGCGGGCAGCTTTCCGGTCGCGTTAGCTGGACGCACCATGTAGCCGTCGATGGTCCCGTTGCCCTTGGGCGATGGCACGGTCGCTGGCTCGACCTTGATCCGGTTGTCGCTTTCCGGGACTTGTATCGCCCAGGCATAATTCGGTCGGAGCATCTCGAAGAGGGCTGTCACAGTCACGCCTCCGACAGCAAACTTTTGTGCGCCGTCGAGAAACTCTCGCCGATGAATTTCACCATGAACATACCGGTCGAATAGATTTAGGAGTTCCTGCGGGAAATCGGATGCTCTCTTACGTTCCATCGAAGTCTCCAAAGGCTAGGCCTTTAGTATGGCCGAAGCAGAAAGACGGCCCAAGCCGCCAGCTCACTTTTGAATTTTGCGACGCTTTTTCGCTGAAATGTGGGACAGCCAGATAGCGGCGCCCAGCAACGAAAACAGCACGGTGAGTTTGAAGTCCATCGCCCTTGTCTCAGCAGGATAGGCCGGTGATCCTAATGCGCTTTACGACAGTCTCCCGATGACAACCCGTCAGACCTGACTTGCGTGAGTCGCAGGTCTCTTGAATTCAGACCGAAATCTGATTTGCTCCTCAGCCAGCAGTTTCAAAATTTCTCTTCGTTTGGCCGAACCTGTGCTTTCGTCTGCAAGCTTTCGATAAAGACCAATATTTCGCCGGCTGAAGAACCGGTCCAAACAGACGAAATTCGTGTGAAAGCCGCGTTGGCACTGCTGCTTGGATTTCCTACTTCCCATGCGCTTCGTCCCCGTTTCCGGAGATTGCGCCCGCCATTACCTCCAACGTGACCGCGCGGTGCGACCTGCGTTAATGAGACATAACTTTTGCGGATTTGCGATCCCGGCTCGTTCGGTTCGCAAGTGAAGCTGCGCCTAGGCACGTGAAAAATATTCAAAGGAAGTTACCTATCTCAGGTGCCAACCGTACCATCGTGCCCGCGTCAACCTCGCGATTCTGTGAGTGTTGATGCGACAGGCGCTCGGGTCCGAAAGCTTCGCTGAGACCATCCAGAAGCCATATTCCGCTTGCGATAAGGAATAACAAAAAGAGGAATACGGCCGCGTTCACTTTCATTCGCTCGCGGTAATCATCGCCCGGCCGCAGGCTGCTGCATGGCTTTTCCGACACGCGCAAGGCTGATCTCGATATGTCAGTAGATCGCAGCTGCCTTGCGTTTCGGTAACGTCGCAAATCTACAATATTGGAAACGTGTGTCTGACATGACGTTGATTGGGAGGGGCGCATTTTGTCCCCCGACATTCCAACGCAGGAGGCCGCACCCGATCAAACAATAGGCTCGTTCGGGTATTTGTTCCATTTCTATCGCGAGGCTCCGAATTAATTGCGCATAAAATTTTCAGGTTCAACAATTCGAACTTAAACGAGGAACACAGGTTTTGGTCAGCGAAAGCGTTAATTGAACATCGATTGATTGACCCAGGTTGGCGAATACACGGGGGCAGAGATTGGAGTACGATTTTTGACCCGCATTTTTTCTTTTCGATCGGGCTCCCTTAACGGCGTCGTTGTTGTCTGTGCGATCGTGCTCCTCGGCTCCTTCGGCTGGCTTTACACGCTTGGTGCTCAAACCGATGCCGGCAAACAGCAGACCAAAGGACCCCTGCCAATCCCGGTCACGATCCAGACGATCCAAAACTCCGATTTCCCGGTGTATTTGAACGGTCTTGGCATCGTGCAGCCATACAACACCGTGACCGTCCGGAGCCGGGTCGATGGTCAGGTGAACAAGGTCGGATTTCGTCAGGGTCAGATGGTGAATGAAGGCGATCTGCTGGTGCAGATCGACCCGCGACCCTTTCAGGCGGCGCTCGATATGGCGCAGGCCAAAAAGGTGCAGGACGAGGCCAATCTGAAAAATGCGCAACTCGATCTCGAGCGCTACAGCACTCTCGCCAAGCAGGACTACGCCTCGCGGCAGCAGTTGGACACGCAGCAAGCGAAGGTCGACCAGCTCAATGCACAGATCAAGGGTGACCAGGCCTCGATCGACAACGCGCAGACCCAGCTCAGCTATACGACGATCCGTTCGCCCCTCACCGGCAAGACAGGCTTCCGCCTCATCGATCCCGGCAACATCGTTCATGCGACAGACCAGACGGGCATCGTCACGATCGTGAAACTCCAACCGATTTCAGTTGTCTTCACGGCGCCGGAAGAAAACGTTGGACAGATCAACAAAGCGCTTGCCGCGGGAATCGTGCCGGTCATTGCCCTTTCCTCGGACAGCACAAAGACTCTCGGTCAAGGCCATCTCGCGCTTGTCGACAATCAGGTCGATCAGGCGAGCGGAACAATTCACATGAAGGCCACCTTTCAGAACAAAGACGATGCATTGTGGCCGGGGCTTTCGGTGGCGACGCGACTACTCGTCGACACGCGAAAAAACGTTCTGGTTGCACCCAACGACGCGATCCAACACGGACCGAACGGGCTCTATGCGTTCGTGCTGGACAAGGACAGCAAGGTCGAGAAGCGCGACATCGAGGTGGGCGAGGAAGGCGCTTCGCAAACCGTTGTGCGCAAAGGCCTCGCGAGCGGAGACCGCGTCGTCACCTCAGGCCAGTACAGGCTGACTGAAGGCGCACTGGTCAACCCGCGCAACGTGAACCCGTCGCCTTCACCGGACAAAGAGGCGGCCAACACCCCTCAAAAAGACCATTGATTATGGAAGGGGGAATCTCCGCACCATTTATCCGACTGCCCGTCGCCACCTCGTTATTGATGGTTGGCGTGCTGTTCGTCGGCCTTGTCGCCTATCCGCGCCTGCCGGTGGCACCCCTGCCCCAGGTTGATTTCCCCACCATCCAGGTCAACGCAACCCTGCCCGGCGCAAGCCCCGACACCATGGCCTCAGCGGTCGCCCAGCCGCTCGAGACGCAGTTTGCGCAAATCGCCGGCGTTTCGCAGATGACATCGACCAGCGTCGTCGGCTCGACGTCGATCACGATTCAGTTTGTCCTCGAACGCAATATCGATGCCGCGGCAAACGACGTCCAGGCCGCGATCAATGCAGCCGGCGGGCAACTGCCAAAGATTCTTCCGAGCCCGCCCACCTATCGCAAGGTCAATCCGGCAGACTCGCCCATCCTTCTACTCGGCGCGACCTCGGATACGCTCCCGTTGACGGAAGTCGATGACAACGTCGAGACCAAACTCGCCCAGCAGATCAGCCAGATCCCCGGTGTCGCCCAGGTCTTGATCGGTGGGCAGCAAAAGCCTGCAATCCGCGTACAACTCGATCCGGCCAAGCTGGTTGCCAAGGGACTTTCGCTCGAGGATGTGCGCACGCCGCTTTCGATAGCAACGGTCGACAATCCGAAAGGCAGCATCCGCGGCGAAAGGCGCGCTTACACGATCTACACCAACGACCAGCTGCCGAATTCAAAGGACTGGAACGACGTCATCGTAGCATATCGCAATGGAGCACCGCTCCGCGTCCGGGATCTCGGGCAAGCTGTGACCGGCCCGCAGGACACCACGCAGGCGGGATGGGCGGACGGCAAGCGTGGAATTGTTCTTGTGATCTTCAAGCAGCCCGGCGCCAACGTCATCGATACTGTCGACAAGATTAACGCGGCGCTGCCGAAGCTGCGCGCAACGATGCCGCCGGCCATCAACGTGTTCACGCTGAGCGACAGAACCCAGACAATCCGGGCGTCCGTCGCCGACGTGCAATTCACGCTTCTCATCACGATCCTCCTCGTGGTGATGGTTATCTTTGTCTTCCTGCGGAGTTTCTGGGCAACCATCATTCCCAGTGTGACCGTGCCGCTCGCGCTCCTCGGCGCGTGCGCTTTGATGTGGCCGTTCGGCTACAGCCTCGACAACCTTTCGCTGATGGCCCTGACGATCGCGGTCGGCTTCGTCGTGGACGACGCAATCGTCATGCTCGAGAACATAACGCGATACGTCGAAGCCGGAGAAACGCCGATCAAGGCCGCGCTCCACGGATCCCGCGAAATCGCTTTCACAATCATTTCGATCAGTATCTCGCTGGTTGCGGTTCTCATTCCATTGCTGCTGATGGGCGGAATCATCGGCCGCCTATTTCGCGAGTTCGCCGTCACCCTTTCTATGGCGATTTTGGTGTCGGCCTTCGTCTCCTTGACGCTGACCCCAATGTTGGCATCGCGGGTGCTCAGACCGCCGAGAGAGGCACGCCATGGAAAACTCTATGCTTGGAGCGAACTCGCCTTCGATTCGCTTTTGAATGCCTATGAGCGCGGTCTCGATATTGTGCTGAGACATCAGCGCATAGTGCTCGCCGTGTTTTTCGCTACGATGGCGCTATCCGTCTTTCTATTCGTGATCATCCCGAAAGGCTTTTTTCCGCAACAGGATATCGGGCTGCTGACTGGCATTTCCGAAGCCGCACAGGAAACTTCGCCCGACCAGATGATGCGATACCAGCTGCAGCTCGGAGAAATTGTGCGAACGGATCCCGCGGTCGACCACGTCGCGATGTTCATGGGCGGGCCAGGCAATCCGCCGAACACCGCCCGTATGTTCATTACCTTGAAGCCGCGCAGTGAACGCACGGCAAATGCCGACCAGATCATCGCGCGGTTGCGCGGCCAGCTCGACAAAGTCGAGGGCGCGCGGCTCTTTCTGCAGGCAGCCCAGGATGTCCGCGTCGGCGGCCGTGCGTCGCGCACGCAGTTCCAGTACACACTCCAGAGCGCGGACGTCGAACAGCTCAATGAGTGGGCGCCGAAGATCCTAGCCAGACTCAAGACTCTCCCCGAACTACGCGATGTCGCAACCGATCAGCAGACAGAAGGTCTGACACTCACCCTGAAGGTCGATCGCGACCAGGCATCGCGCTATGGATTCGCCCCTCAGACGATCGACGACACGCTTTACGACGCTTTCGGTCAGCGCCAGATCGCACAGTATTTCACGCAGCTCTCTAGCTACTACGTGATCATGGAGGTCACGCCTTCATTGCAGGGCGACCCCGCGACCCTCGACAGGATTTTCCTGCGTTCGCCGACAACCAATGGCGAGGTCCCATTGTCGGCATTCGCAAAATGGACAACACATCCCATCGAGCCATTGTCGATAAGCCATCAGGGCCAGTTCCCGGCAATTACAATCAGCTTCAATCTCGCGCAGGGAACTGCTTTGGGCCAGGCCACTGAGGCAATCGAAAAAGCCAAGGCCGAACTCAACGTTCCCGCGACGATCAATACGACCTTCCAAGGCAATGCGCAGGCATTCCAGGAATCGCTTTCGACTGTGCCGCTCCTGATTGTCGCCGCATTGATTGTCGTCTACCTCATTCTCGGCATTCTCTACGAGAGCTATATCCACCCGATCACAATTCTCTCGACGCTTCCCTCGGCAGGCGTTGGCGCGCTGCTGACACTGATGTTGTTTCATTTCGACTTCAGTCTTGTCGCTCTCATAGGCATCATTCTGCTGATTGGCATCGTGAAGAAAAACGGAATCATGATGGTCGACTTCGCCATCGTTGCTACCCGCGACGATGGTCTGTCTCCACCCGAGGCCATCCGTCATGCTGCCTTGCTCCGGTTCCGCCCGATCATGATGACCACAATGGCGGCGATGTTGGGTGGCGTGCCGTTGATGCTGGGCCAAGGGACAGGCGCGGAAATTCGACAGCCGCTCGGCTATGCAATGGTTGGCGGCTTGCTTGTCAGTCAGGCATTGACGCTATTCACAACACCGGTGATCTATCTCTATCTGGATCGACTATCTGCGTGGATCAAACAGGGGCGCCATTTTCCGCGGCACGAAAAAGACAGGCAGGACCGTCCGACTGGCCGGCAGATTCATCCGACCAGCGAAGCCGCGGAGTGACAGTCAGATTGTCCTGAACTCGAGAAAGCGCGTTGTCGTGTTTACACCGCCGAAATCGCCGGTGTGTTACCGAGCTTTGGCGGCTGCACGCAACTATTGAACCGAACCCGCGGGGCAATGAGGCGCCGGCACGGCACCAAAAATCTAATGGCGCGTGCGGTAGGCAATTTCTGTCAATGCGCTGAATATCTTTCGCGTTTCTATCAACCGCTCCGGGACGCCGTGGCCATTTCTCGATCGCAGTAAGCTATGCTGGGTGAAGTCACGTTCAGCTTCTCGATCGGTGATTCACTTTCCAACAAATGCGCAAACCTTGCCAACTTCTCCTCGCTTATGCCTTCGTTTGCCCCCAAGGGAAACACAAGTTTGCCATCGGGCCGTTTGATGCCCCAAATAGTGCAATCCAAGTCCGTATTCTTGCCCTCCGCCGTAATTGGCAGCGGAGATCGAGTTACAAGTCCGTTGGGTGATGTCGTTCTTTGAATTTCCCAAGCGATGATCTGTTCGCAACGAACGCCGTAGAGACCGTCGCTGTTGGTGAAAACAGCAAGGAACCATCCCGGCTGCGCCGGTACGGTGGCGTGGGTCAAGGTTGTTCGCATAACCGGTTTCTCCTAGTGAACGCACTCTTACACTCGCCGCTTGTTTGTGCCCTCGGAAACAATCGGCGGCAGCAGAAACGTTCTCAGTGTAATGTGACACCTGATTGAACTCTCCGTATGTTATTACCTCCAAACGTGGCTGGGTTTTCACCGCGGCCCGTCACCGCAGCGCGAATAAGCGTCCTAGTCCTTCGGCAGTTCGCTGCGGAAGCAGCCGTGCAAAAACTGCTCGGGGTGATCCGAGGTCTTGCAACGGCACCATAGCGGGCCCATCGGAGTTTCAGGTGGGGAGAATTTGTTTGGCTCTTGCAGCGTTTTGTTGCTGCCGATTTCCGCTGCGCGTAGTCAATAGGAAGAGGGAAATTTCCCCCGATCACTGAACAGCAATTTCAAGACTGCGGCGTGACACTTTGTTGGATTGGCGCCGGTCGATGATATCGGCGACTTCATTCCAGATCTTGTGACCTTCGTGATCCCCTTCATTTTCAAGCGAGCCAGCGGTCTTGCGCGCGTAACCACTGGCTCCTGACCCGTGCCGCGCGATCAGAAAGCTCGCGTACATCTCGACGGCATCCTCTAGACTAGGCCACATACACGTCCCCCCGCTGGCTGGAATTTTCTGTGTCAGAATCGTGACACATACAATGTCAGGATGACAACATTGGGGACGCGGTTAGTAATTACCTGGGTCAAATTTGCGAATTGATTTTGGCTGCCCATATTTTCAGCAGTGGGCAGATAATAGTCTGGCCGCTCAGCTAGTGGCGACCACGCGCTGTAGCACGCTCCGCAGCTGGGCGGCATCCTGCGCGCCAAAGGTCAATTCGAATTTCTTCTGCGCCTCGCGCCATTTAGCCGTCGCAGCCTTCAGGCGCGCCTCGCCTGTAGGTGTGAGCCGCAGGCTGCGTGTACGGCCGTCCTCGCCCTCTCCGATTGCCAGCAACTTGTCGCGTTCCAGCGGGCGGATGGCGCGACCAAGGGTGGTTCGATCCATAACCATCGATTTCGCGAGTTCATTGATCGAGAGTGGCCCGAGCCGGTTGAGCTTCGCCAGTACCGAATATTGCGTGGTCCGCAGGCCCTCCGACGCCAGATAGCTGTCGTAAATCTGGCTGACATGGCGCGCGGCCTGGCGAAGAGCCAGGCAATTACAGACAGTGCGGTCGAGGGTGGGCGATGGTTCTTTTTGCATAGCTCGCATTCCTAAATAGGGGCCCGATCGTTGCGACTCCCCTTGCCAATAGGTGCATATGCGCGTATCAGTCAAGAGAAAGGTGCATATGCGCCTATCTACCACCCGTTTTGCAAGTTGAGGGGCCCAATGTCCGTCCACTCGTCGGCGGCCGAGCCGCAAGAACGCAGCTTCTGGATTGCCGTAATCTGCGGGGCTCTGATCCTCACGATCGGGATCGGTGCCCGCCAAAGTTTCGGTATCTTTCAGAAGCCAATTGCAGCCGACCTCAATGTCGGGCGCGAGCTGTGGTCGTTTGCCAATGCGCTCGCGTTGCTGCTGATGGGTGCGATCTCGCCGTTCGTCGGCAACATCGCGGATCGTTTTGGCACGGCACGAACCGTCGCCGCCGGCGGCGTCCTTTACGCCGTCGGCATGTTCATGATCGCGTTCGCGACCGAAGGCGTCATGCTCACGCTCGGCAACGTGTTGTGCGGCGTCGGCATGGCGGCCGCGGGGTTCGGTCCGATCTTCGGCTCCATCACTCGACAGACTCCGCCCCAGAAACGTTCAATTGCGCTGGGTGTCGCGACGGCTGGCGGGTCGTTTGGTCAATTCGCTATCGTGCCGTTCGCGTCGCTGCTGCAGCATCAACTGGATAACTGGCATGCGACCATGTCCATACTTGGCGTGATGTCGATCATGATGGTGCCGCTTGCCTTTGGGCTGAGAGAACGCCGCGCCGAGGCCGCAAAGTCACCCACAGCAATCCCGCAAGGCGCAAAAGATGCTCTGCATGAGGCTTTCCAAACTCACGGCTTCTGGCTGCTGACCATCGGGTTCTTCGTGTGCGGTTTCCATGTGGCGTTCATCGGATTGCATCTCCCTTCGTACATTTCCGATAAGGCCGTCGGCATGTCGTTCTTTGGCACGCCGATCTCGGCCCTCGAGCTGGGAGGCTGGGCCATCGGGCTGGTGGGCTTGTTCAATATTGCCGGCGCTTTGATCTGGGGCTGGCTCGGAAACCAATATCCGAAAAAGGACATGCTGGCCTTGCTTTATGCCTTGCGCGCGTTGGCATTCGTCATGTTTCTCGCTTTGCCGCTATCGTGGATCTCGGTGCTGTTGTTCTCGGCTTCGCTTGGGTTCCTCTGGCTTGGCACCGTTCCGCTTACCAGCGGGCTCGTCGGCTACATGTTCGGTGCAACACACATGTCGATGCTGTGGGGGGTCGTTTTTTGTAGTCACCAGCTCGGCAGTTTCCTGGGCGGCTGGGGTGCGGGCCGGCTCTATGACATTCAGGGCAACTACGATCTGATGTGGTGGATCTCGGTCGGACTCGGTGTATTCGCGGCGCTGGTCCATTGGTGGATTCGCGAGCAGCCGGTGCCGCGCCTGGCGATGTCGGCGGTGCCGGCATGAGCAATATCGGCACGAAAAAACTGCACTCCCGCGCCGAGCCGTCGAGGCCTATTGCCGAACGGTCGCCCAACACTCCTTATTTGCTTCTGTGGTCGACTGGCGTTGTCGCCTTCGTGCTCTGCGTCGTCGCGTTCGTACTTTGGGGCGTCACTGGCCCTCGCACCCTGTTCGATACAATCGTCGCGCTGTGCAGTTGAAAGTCGATGTAGTGCCCAGGGGCGAAATCAAACAATCGATATTGTGCAATAGCTTGTTGTGTCCCACCTTGGCCGGATGTCCCATTGAATCCCATATCGTATTTTTGAAGTTGTCCCACCACTTCAGGCCGCATCTATGTCCGCTTTACCCCCAAAAGCGGACGTATGCAGTGCAAAATGAAATGTCTGCTTTTGGCCAAGAGCGGACATCGCCCAAATCCCGGCCTGCCTAATCGTCGACGTAAAACCGGTGAATGAACGGCTGAAAAAAATTCATGGTCCCACCGGCACGGCGGGCAAGGTAAACTGAAATATGGCGCCGCGAGGTTCATTGGCCTCTGCCCACAGCCGGCCCCCATGGGCGTCGATGATAGACCGGCAAATCGACAGCCCCATCCCCATGCCACTGGACTTCGTGGTGTAAAATGCGTCGAACACGCGCTCGAGATGCGACGGATCGAGGCCCGGCCCGGAATCGCGCACTGCCACAAGGACGCCTGTGTGGTCTTGCTCGGTGCTGATCAATAGCTCTCGCGGCGCTCCCTCAACCGAGCCCATTGCTTCAACCGCGTTGAGGAGCAGGTTCAGGACCACCTGCTGCAATTGAACGCGATCGCCGTGAACTGGAAATAGTCCCTCAGCAAGCCGGGTCTGGACCCAGACGCCATTTTTGATGATTGCGTTTTGGCCCAAGACAATGACCTCGTCGATCGCCTCGTTGAGATCAAAGTGTTCCTTTCGTGGAGGCGCCTTCTTGATGTGATCACGGATGCGGTCGATGATATCTCCGGCGCGATCGGTATCGTCCACAACGCAGGCGAGTGCTTCCCTGACTTTGACGGGATCTGATGGGCTTCGGTCCAAGAAGCGCATCGCGGCTCGGGCGTTATTGCGTGCGGCGCCAATCGGCTGCGAGATCTCGTGAGACAGCTCGGCAGCCCATTCTCCCATCATGCTCACGCGGTTCATGTGGGCGAAATTCGATTGCATCTGCTCCAATTCCGCCAGCGCTTGTGTGCGATCCTCAATGTCCGTCAGTAGACTGTACCAGCGCGCGATGCCCCCAGAGTCATCGCGAATTGGGACGCCGCGGTTGTCAAACCACCGATATTCGCCGTCGAAGCGCCGCAGGCGTACTTCGAAGTTGAAGGGCATCCCCGAGGCGATCGCTCTCTTATAAAGCTCAACAACACGGGGAAGGTCTTCGGGATGCACCGCATCGTTTGTTCCCCAGTTCTTTATCCATTCCAGCGATCGGCCAAAATAGTCGAGGACTTGGCGATTGGCGGTTTCGAGTTCACCGTTCGGGGCCATGACCGCAACGAGACCGGGTATCCCGTCAAGTGCCGAACGTGAACTTCGTTCGCTTTCGCCCAGCGCCTCCTGGGCGCGCATGAGCTCTTCAATATCCAGAGTCGCCCCAACCCACAGCAGTAGGGTTCCATCGCTTGCCCGGAGCGGTTCGGTGCGAGTGAGTAGCCAGCGGTAGTTTCCTTGAGCGTCACGGACTCGATAATTATGCGCATAGCCCTCGCCCGTCCGCAGACTGTTTGCCCAGTATTTGCGTCCTGCTTCTTGGTCGTCCGGATGCAAAAACGGGATATGGGCGTCCCACGGTGCGCCAATGTCGATGCCGAAACGTAGGGGATGATCTTTCGGAAGACCGAGGAAATCCCCTTGTCGTTTACTCACGAAGGTGAGGCTGCCGGACGGAGGCGCGTACCAAGTATACGCCGGAAGCACATTTAGAATGGCTTGCAACTGTGCCATGAATTCGGGCTGTACTTCGGCCTTCTTGCCCTCAGAACCGTCGGAGCCCGTTCCCGATGGCGTTTCGAAGATTTCACGGAGCTTGTCTTCGTTTTCTCGCAATGCTTGCTCGGCCCGCTTGCGCTCCGTCAGGTCGAGCACGAAAGAGACACCTTGATTCCCGTCGTCGTCGAAGGTCGCCGCGCCGATCAGCACGGGAACACGGCTGCCGTCTTTCCGGAAGTACTCCTTCTCAAATGGCTGCAAACTCCCGGTCACCTTCAGCTCGGGCAGCCACCGTCGTTCATCGCGGTCAAGCCATTCAGGCGGCGTCAGGTCAGTCCAGCGCAAGCGGCCTGCGACCACGTCTTCACGATCGTACCCTATGAGGCGCAGAAATGCGTCATTGGCCTCGAGAATCCGGCCCTCCATATCCCAGACGAAAATTCCGATGATATTGGCATCGACCAGGCGCCGGATCTTCGCTTCGCGTTCTTCGATCTCTCCGTGCAATCTTACCAATGAGTTCAAGTCAGCCTGCAACATGTCACGCAAGTGCAGCAGTAGCTTGAGATAAGGCTCGCTATATTCGTTCCTTTTATTATCGCGAACGCAAATCGTCCCGAATAAGCGGCCATCGGGCCAACCGATCGGAACGCCCAGGTAAGAGATCATCCCCGCCCTGACATGCGGGTTCGCTTTCCAGGCTTCGTTCTCGCGAGCGTCCGGGACGAGCAGCGGCTGACCGGTCTTCATGACGGTCTCGCAATAAGGTCCCGTATCGAGAGCGCCCGACTCGCAAGGATTTCCTTTGGACGTGCTGGAGACGAACACTTTGATGTGGGGAGGATCGGCCCGCATTATGGAGGCAGAGGGCACGTGCATGATCTCGGCAAGGAGATTCACAAACTCCTGCCATTTTCGGATGATTTCAGAGGGCACTTCGATCGAATGTGACACGCTCGAGCTGCGATCTTGCGGCTCAGAAGCGGTCCTTTCTCTGTGGACACTTCCGTTCATGCGGAGCAGTTCCCCGGCTTAGACGGTGAGGCCAGCATAACGGCTCCAGCCGCAGTCCGCGATGGCTCTCACGGCCGTGCAAACCTAAGGTGCGGCCAAACATCCAACGTCTGCTCTGGGTCAAAATGCCAAGAACTCGGCTTAACAAAGTTCTTCCCCGAAGGAAGTCTTACAGGCTGTTGAGGGAACGACTAATGTCTGCTTTGGGTCAAAAGCAGACATTGCCGGCTTTCCGCGCTATGTCCGCTTTACCCGCGAAAGCGGACATAGCTGGCGTGAATGGAATATTCGCTAAGTGCCAACAACTACCGAGTTCCTACCGCCTGATGGTATTGCAAATCAACCAAATGCGATCTGTAAAATCGTGTGTTAAGTTGATAGCGTTGGGTTGCTGACCCCTGGGGGCAAGTTGGCACCAATGCGTATAGTAAAGCATTGTTTATTTGTTGCTTTAGCCTGCGGTTACTCAATTCCGCTGCACGCCGCCGAGGGACCATCACTTGCGGGCCCGATCGGCGGCACTGACATAAGATCCGCTGTGCTTCCACCGCCGGGACTTTATGGCGGCGGGGTGGCGTTACGCGGTGAGGTACTCGATTTTGTCGACGGCCAAGGTCAGCCCATTCCCGCCCTTACTGATGCAAACATCAAGCGCACAATCGTTGCGCCGTTCATTGGCTACGTCCCGAATATTAATGTGCTCGGCGGCTCGATTGGTTTCTTCGCGATCGTTCCCTATGGCAAGTCATGCGGACATTTGTTCCAGGCAAATCCAAAGCTTTGTCAATCCGGGTTCGGCGACCCCTATCTTGAAGCGCAATGGTCGCGTTTCTTCGGAGTCGTGAGACCACCGAGATCTCCTGGCGCGCTGCCGATCATGCAGGGCCTTTCGATCGAATTGGGCTTTGGTGTGGTCGTGCCAAGCGGCCAATACAATTCGACTGATCCCACGACGCGGGCGTTGAGCGCTGGCAGCAACATCTGGGACTTTGCACCAAACATCGCATTCACGTACACATCAGCACTTATCCTTGCGGATGGCACAGAATTCAGCGCCAAGTTCTATTGGAACAAGTACCGCACAAATCCCGCGACGCAATATTCAACCGGCGATCTCATCAACATTGATTTTGCCGTTTCAGAACGGATCGGAAGATTCCAAGCCGGGATCGCGGGTTTCTATGTCTTTCAAGTGGCGGACGACAAGCAATTTGGAATCCCAGTTCCGCCGGACGGACAGCGCGTCAAGATTCTCAATTTGGGAGGCGTGCTAGCTTATGACATGCCCGAGTTTGGCGCACTGATAAAAATAAAGACGTTGCAAAGCGTCTTTGTTGAGAACAGTGCACACACACGCGGCATTGTACTTACTTTTGTCAAGAAACTTCATTAGCAAGTATGGCGGCGCTCATAGCTAAGGCGGCGAAGAGCGAGAGCTCCAAAATGGCAGCGTGAGCCTAGTACGGAAGTCAGCTAACGCAGTCGAAGTCACCGCCTGGCGGCATTTACTCTTCGTGGAAATTATTCATGTCCGCTTTGGGTCAAAAGCAGACATGAACGCGTATCGGCGCGACGTCCGATTTACCCCCGAAAGCGGACATGTGCGATGCAACTAAGGATGTTCGATATGGGCCAATAGCGGACATTCACTCGATCACCTCATCTGCCGGCCAACAATCGGCGTTGGGTCCGACTGTATCCGCTTTGGTACAGTAGCGGATTTACACCTTCGGCGTGACGGGAAACGCGCCGAGTTGCTGCATAAGAGAGAAGAGATTGGCCACGCCCCAGTGCTCGGTGATCTTGCCGTCGCGCACGCGCATCACGTCCACGGTCTCGAACTGGATTTTGCGCCCGGTTGGCGACATGCCGAAGAACTCGCCCTTGTGCGTGCCGTGGTAGGTTTTGTAGGTCGTCACCCTGTCCCCATCGGCAAGCTGCCAGTGGATGTCCGCGTGGAAGTCCGGGAAGGCAGCGCGCAGAACCTTGTAAAGCTCGCGCGCGCCAGCCTTGTCCGGCGTGCGTCCCGGCTGCGGCGTATGGTCGAGAAAATCGTCGGCAAACAATTCCTCGAACACCTCGAAATTCCCGCCGCCTTGCACTTCCTCGGTGTTCCGCCGAACAACTGCCTTCGCCGCTTCGCTGACGCTAATTTTGGTCATGATGTTCCTCCAGCCAATTAGAAATGCTCCGTGATTGGCGCCTCTTCCGATGACCACTAAGTGCCGCAAGCGGCCAAAAACAAAGAACCCGGCCTAGGCGGCCGGGTTCTTGCTCTCGTGTCAACCAAACAATCAATCGCTATGTCCGCTTTGGGTCATAAGCGGACATTTCGCGTCGCACGCGCCATGTCTGCTTTACCCCCAAGAGCGGACATTGGCGCTGCACAAATCGATTTCTGCTAAGTGCCAACAGCGGACATTTCGACTGCGCGCGCGCGACTGAAAATCGATCAAAATTAGAGTGTGATCGCTTGGATTGAGTAGCGTTCGACCAGGCGTGGCTTTTGCAATGGCATAGTGCTTTCTCCGTGGTTGTCGTCAGATTTACTGAAAAGGGGCATGTCTCCGTGACGGCTGGTTAGCTCTTTATGAGTGCAGATCGGCATTCATTCGGTTCGACCGTTGAGTCCGCCGAACCAAAGCATTTGTTGCAAGAACCCAGAATGTGCTCACCACCGAGCCGAATGTGACCATCAAGCCAACTGGGTGCCATAACTCGTTGGCGGATCGGTCATGACGTGCATGCTCGGCTCTTCCAAGATCATCAACGACGAACTGGCGGGCCAACCGGCCCATGCCGATCAGCTTGGCGCGTTCGATAAACTCGGCGTTTGATATGCGAGCGCACACCCACGCTTTTCTCAATTCAAGCCAGGCTTTCATTGCTCATGCTTCATTGCGAATGCGAGCGACGACTTTGTTCCTACTAGTGTGGACGGATATAGGCTCAGCTGGCGCTCTCTTCTTGGAGAACTCTGCTGCAATGAGGATGCCTTTGATCTTTTCGGACTCTCGTTGCTTGCGTTCGCGACCAGAGCGGATTCGCAGTCACGGCCTGCGTCACGTGAATAACGACAGCAACTTACCGCGCTCTCAGGGTGCGCCAGGATCTCGTCGATTTGATTGGAGCGCTGCAGCCACACTGGCAGCTCGAGGAATTGCATAGCTCCACCATCGCGACACGTTTGCTTAGTCCCCAAACGGGCAGTTTGTCGGGTGTCCAAATGGGAAATCAGAGCAAGGTCCTACCTACGGCAGCAAGGACATCCAATCCCGCCGACGACTTCTCCCGGATACTGCGGCTGTAAGGCTGGCTTTCTAGCGGAGCTTTTATGGCGACCAAATTCGGCTATGCGCGTGCGGCGTTTAGATAGAACGGCCCTATGCCCGCTATTGCCTTTCTTGCATGGATTGGGTTGGCACTCGTCGCGCTGCTATTCGTCGCAGATGCGGCGTTGGTCGATGATGGGCCCGCCATTGTCGTCAGCCAACGCATCGGTCTACCCGAGCCATGGCATCCCGATCCGGCACAAACTCCCACCCCAAACCCAATACCCACGCCAGAAATGACCTCGCAGGTCGTTATTTCAAACCAGACCGCGTCGGAGACTGAGGACCAAGCGATCAAGCCCGCAGTGCTCGCGGCGCGGGCCGAAGCGCGGCCAAAAAAGGAAAAGCGAGTCACCCGGCAGCCAAGCAAACGCCCGCAGATCTACGTTCAACAGAAACACGTTCAACAGAGCAATTTGTTCGACAAATTTTCTATTCGGGATCAGTAGGTCGAGGCTCGCGTTAGAAGGTCCAGCATTACAACGCCTTGTTGCTTTCCTTCACCGCGTCGGCATCGACATAAACCTCGCTGCCCATCTGTTGGAATTTCTCCGACATCTGCGCCATGCCCTGTTCCTTCTCATTCAACGTGGCCGCATAGTCT
>Ga0207428_10000217_pt1 | contig 79759 bp, 83 predicted proteins | sample RhiMethybrSRZTD1_FD_187600 | JGI IMG/M metagenome (GOLD analysis project Ga0207428, IMG submission 187600) | Populus rhizosphere microbial communities from Tennessee, USA - Rhizosphere MetaG P. TD hybrid SRZTD1 (SPAdes) (version 3) | ecosystem: Host-associated > Plants > Roots > Rhizosphere >... | reverse complement strand
CCCTACTGGCTATATGGACATCACCCCGTCAGCGCCGCCCTGACCAACCCCGAGCGAAAGATCCTGCGCCTGGCTCAGGCTGGAATCGACGAGGTGCCCACCGTCGAGGGCCATGACTGGGAGCGCGTCCCGCGTGACGTCCTGGAAAGCTGGCTGCCGCCCGGTGCCGTCCATCAGGGGCTGGCGGCCAAGGTCCATCCCCTGCCCGACCGAGGCATCGAGGATGTGATCGCCGCGGCCGAGGACGCGGAACATGCCCACCTGATGATCCTCGACCAGGTGACCGACCCCCAGAATGTCGGCGCGATCCTGCGCTCGGCCGCCGCCTTCGGCGCGCTTGCGGTCGTGCTCACGGAGCGCAACGCGGCGCCGGAATCCGGCTCGCTGGCCAAGGCGGCCTCCGGCGCGCTGGAGCATGTGCCGCTGATCCGGGTCACCAACCTGTCGCGCGCGATCGAGCTTCTGAAGAAAGGCGGCTTCTGGATCGCCGGCCTCGCCGCCGACGCACCCAAGACGCTGGCCGAGGCCAAGCTGACCGGCAAGGTCGGGCTGGCGCTGGGCGCCGAAGGCCCGGGCCTGCGCCGCCTCACCCGCGAGCACTGCGACCTGCTGGTGCGGCTGCCGACCGGCGGACCGATCGATCACCTCAATGTGTCGAATGCCGCGGCCGTGGCACTATATGAACTGGTGCGCAAAGCTGGGAGCTGAGCGTGAAGACCCTGAGGCGCATCCTGATTGGCTTTGCCGTGGTCATCGTCACCGTCACGGCGGTCGGCTTCATCTTGCCGCACCACGTCCACGTCAAACGCTCGATCGTGATCAACGCGCCGCAGGCGCAGCTGTTCGATGTACTGAACGGCTTCAAGCGCTTCAACGAATTCTCGCCCTGGGCCGCCCTCGATCCCAACACCCAGTACAGCTATGCCGGCCCGGAGAGCGGCGTCGGCGCGCAGATGAGCTGGGTCAGCGCCGACAGCAGGGTCGGGTCGGGCACCAACGAGATCATCGAATCGACGCCGCCGGACCTCATCCGCACTCGCCTCACCTTCGGCGACCAGGGTCCGGCCGAGGCCAGCTTCAGGTTCGAACCGGTCGAGGCCGGTACGCGCGTCACCTGGGGCTTTTATTGCGACCTCGGCAACAATCCGCTCGCACGCTATTTCGGCTTGATGTTCGACAAATGGATCGGCGGCGACTACGAGAAGGGTCTGGCGCGGCTGAAGCAAGTGATGGAGCAGGGCAATGCGGGATAGTCAGATTCTATTCGCGGTTCTTTTCACCGTGTTGTCCGCCGCGCCTGCCTTCGCGCAGCAGACCGAGACCGACGCGCAATCGGCCGAGCGTTACTTCGACCGGCTGGACCAGAAAAAGCAGGGCTTCTTCACCCTCGCCGACATGCAGCGCATCGAGGCCAAGACCTTCAAGCGCACCGACGACAACAAGGACGGCGAGCTGACCTTGTCCGAATACAATTTCGGCATTCCCGACGAACGCCAGGACGTGATCGACCGCTTCACCCGCCGCTTCCGCCTGGCTGATGCCGACAACAACGGCCGCGTCACCATGGACGAATACATGGCCTTCTGCGCCAAGGTGGTCGCCGCCGCAGACACCAACAAAGACGGCATGGTGACCAAGGAAGAGTTCATCGCGGCGGCGGGCAGCGGCTCGGCGGAATGAGCGCTCTGGGAATCTGAGGCAATATTCAATACCGTCACCCCGGCCTTGAGCCGGGTGACGATTATAAAATGGTCGAACAAAATCGCACGACCACAGGGGATTGCGCTGCCTTCCAAACGTAACTCCGTGACGTTGCTCGTCCTCGCCGAGATCGCGGGCATGAGTCTGTGGTTCGCGTCCGCCGCGATCCTGCCGGACATGGTGCGCGAATCCGGGATCGATGCGGTGCGGCAGGCGATGCTGTCGAGCGGCGTGCAGCTTGGGTTCGTTGCAGGCGCGCTGACGGTGGCAGCGAGCGGGCTGGCGGACCGGTTCGATCCGCGACGCGTGTTCGCGCTTAGCGGCGTGCTGGCCGCGCTGTGCAACGCCGCACTCCTCGTCGCGCCGATCGGTGGCACGATCGCGATCCTGCTGCGGGTCCTGACCGGCCTGCTGCTGGCCGGCGTCTATCCCGTCGGCATGAAGATCGCGGTCGGCTGGGGCACCAAGGATCGCGGGCTGCTGGTGGGGCTGCTGGTCGGCGCGCTCACCATCGGATCGGCACTGCCGCATCTCGCCGCCTATCTCGGCGGCGCGGATTGGCGCAGCGTGATCGTCGCGACCTCCGTGCTCGCCCTGGTTGGCGGATTGCTGGTTCTGCTGTGCGGTCTCGGCCCCCATCATGCGCGCGCGCCGCGCTTCTCGGCCCGCGCCATTACGCTTGCCTGGACCAACCGGCGCATCCGCCTCACCTATGTCGGCTATTTCGGCCATATGTGGGAGCTCTATGCCATGTGGGCGTGGGTCGGCGCGGCGGCGGCGGCCTCCTATGGCGCGCTGCTGGGCGAAGCGGAGGCAACGCGCCTTGCCAAGCTCACCGCGTTCCTGGCGATCGCGCTCGGTGGCCTCACGTGTGCGCCGGCCGGCTGGGTCGCCGACCGCATCGGCAAGGCGCAGGTCACCATCATCGCCATGGCGCTGAGCGGCTCGGCCGCGATTGCGACCGCGCTCAGCTTCGGCGGACCGATCTGGCTGACCTTCGGGCTGATCATCGTCTGGGGAATCTTCGTGATCCCGGATTCGGCGCAGTTCTCCGCTTTGGTTGCGGACGCCGCGCCGCCCGACCTCGCCGGCAGCGCCATGACCCTGCAAACCGCGCTCGGCTTCGCGCTCACGGCCGTCACGGTCCAGGTGACTCCCCTGCTGGCGAATGCTTTCGGCTGGCCTGCCATTCTCGCCGGCCTTGCGATCGGTCCCGTGGTCGGGATCACGGCGATGATGCGCTTCCTGAAAGGCTAGCGATCGATCTCCGCCAGCAGGCCAGGCAACTGGTCGATACGCTCGATCTGGCGAAAGCGCGGGGACTCCTTCGGCGGCTCGGCATGCTCCGCCGTCCAGGTCAGGGCATGCGGGATGAAGATGCCCCAGCCGCCCGCCTCGATCGCCGGCACCACGTCGGATTTCAGCGAGTTGCCCACCATCATGCTGCGCGCCGGCCCATCGCCGTGGCGCGAGAACAGGCGTTCATAGACCGCCGGCGATTTGTCGCTGACAATCTCCACCGCCTGGAACAAATGGCCGAGATCGGACCGCGCGAGCTTCTGCTCCTGGTCCATGAGGTCGCCTTGGTGATGAGGATGATGCGATAGCGCTCCGCCACCGCATGCAGCGTCTCGCGCACGCCAGGCAGGATCTCGATCGGATGTGCGGCGATGTCGCGGCCGAGTTCGATCAGTTTGCGGAGTACGGCGGTCGGCACCTTGCCGTCGGTCACGTCGATCGCCGTCTCCATCATGGACAGGATGAAGCCCTTCCAGCCGAACCCGTAGAAATGGAGGTTGCGTTTCTCGGTCTCGAGCAGGCGCTGGCTCAGATTCCCGGCATCCATGTAGTCCGCCAACAGATCGGCGAAGCGCTCCTCGGTCAGCCGAAACGCCCGCTCGGAGTGCCAGAGCGTGTCGTCCGCATCGAAGCCGATGGTGGTCAGTTCGCGCATGGGCGCGGAAAATAACCTCGGCTCATCCGCTTTTGGAAGCAACTTTGCCTAGGTACGCTCGCGATACCCCACGCCCTGCTTATTGAAGGCGCGCATCCCGCGATCGGGCATGGCCCGCTCGCGCTGCTCAGTCTTTAACTCGTCCCAATTCTCCCATCGCGACTGGATGGAGAAATCCCGGCTCTCGACTCGCTCGTCACGAACGGTGACTCCCGAAACTCGCTGAATGCGTCGCCGGATATATTGCATTGCTCAGTTCCTGATACTGACGACCGACGCGCAGTAGTGTGTTAACAAGGTTTTGGAGGAAAAGTTCCCCGGAACGGGGATCACGATGCCCGCGCCAGCGAAGTCCTGACACGCTCACGGCGCCACAGCTCACAGACGCGCTCGTCGCACCGCAACAGATCGAACGCGCTTTCGAAATCCCGGCCGGCTTCCCCGCCGCCATGCGGCACCACCAGCGGCACCGCGCGGGCGTCGCGCGCAGCAGCCTTCCGAGTCGCCGCGGCGACCGTCTTCTCAACCCGTTTCATTTTGCTGTACCTTTTAGACTTAGACATTCCAGCTCTTGGGTTGCGGATCAACCCAGAGCGCCCTCGCCCGTTCCATGTCGGCGCACGCCGATCACCCCGCTGTGAACCGGGCCACATGGGGCAAAAAGACACGTCTGGACAAATGGTTGCCGCCGCCCGGGGATTTCAGGGCTGCCGGGCGGCGCGGGAGAACGTCCAGTCTCTAGTCGCGCTCCGACACGTCACATCGTGTCGAGGTTCGGCACGATCTGCGCGGTCCGCCAAGCGTCATTGAATTCCTGGCGCACGAGCATCGCTTCGTCAGTCTTGCCTTCGGCCTGCAGGGCCTGCACCAGGCCGAACAAGGATCGGCCGCTGCGGGGGTTCTTCCTGAGATCGGCGCGGAACACCGCTTCAGCCTCGCCCGCGCGGCCGGCCAGCACCAGCGCCGCCCCCAGGCTCTCGCGCACCGGGTAATGCCAGTCCGCCGGCTCGTTGTAGGCGAGGCGATCCTGCATCGCGACCGCGACGCCAAGGTCGCTCACCGCCTTTTCCAGATCGCCCTTCCCCTCGGCGATGCGGGCATCGACGATCGCCAGCCCGACACCCAGCACTTCCTTGGCCGGCGAGTTGCCGTAGCGGCTTTCCATCGGCAGGGAATTGATGATCCCGGACAGACCCTCGCGCTCCGCCGCCGCCTGCTCGACATCGTCTTTCGCTGCGAACGCCACGCCGCGCGCATAGTGCCGCAGGCCGCGCGAGATCGGCAGGTCTTTTGCCGGCTCAGCCGCAGCCAGCACGGTCTCCCAATCCTGGAAGCGCACAGCAGTCAGCAGCGGATACATGCCGAAATATTCGGTCACGAAGTTCTGCAGGCCCGGAATATCGTCGCCATGGCTGTGCAGGCTCTCGGTCAGCCGGCGCGCCGCGTCGCGCGCGTCGCCATAGCGCCCTTCCATGCCGCGCGCCGCCGCGATGAAATGCAGATTGTGATGGAAGTAGAGCATGGGATAGGCGCCCTTCACATGCTCGTTGTCGATGTAGTCGGCGTCGGTCTTCGCCGCGATCACATTGGCATCGGCCGCCGCCTTGTAATCGCCGACCAGCATGTAGATGTGCGAGGGCATGTGGACCAGATGGCCGGCGCCGGGCGCGATGGTCTCCAGGCGCTTGGCGGCCGCCAGGCCCCATTCGGGATGCGGCGATGCCTCGACCGCGTGGATATAAAGGTGGTTGGCGCCGGGATGGCTGGGGTGGCGCGCCAGCACGCGCTCCAGCACGGCGACGATTTCCATCGTCCTGTCCCAGGGCTGGCCGTCCGCCGACCATAATTTCCACGGATTGAGATCCATCAGGCTCTCGGCATAGAACGTCGCCGCATCCAGGTCGTCCGGATAGGCTTCGCTCAGCGCCTTCATGCGCGCTGCGAATGCCTCCGCCAGCATCTGCTGGTCTTCGTTGGGGTCGCTGGAATAGCGCGCCGCCAGCGCTTCGATGTAAGCGCGCTCGCGCGCCGGCGCCTTCTCCGCCAGCTTCAGCGCCTGCTGCACCGTGTCGTAGGCCTGCTTCAGTTGCTCCGGCGCGGCCGGCAGATTGTAGTTGGGGCCGAGCGCGTAGGCGATGCCCCACAGCGGCATAGGCGATGACGGATCCAGTTCCGACGCGCGGTGGAACGCGCGGATCGCCTCCGCATGATTGAAGGCGAAGGTCAGGACCAGCCCCTGATCGAAATAACGCTGCGCCTCCGATTGCGCGGTCGCGATGATGTGGTGGTGGTCGCCGAGCCCCTCGATCAACGTGACGGGCTTCTCGTGCGCCGCGGCGCCGGATGCCATCAGGGCAATCACAGCAGCAGCGCTCAGTAAATAGTTGCGCATATCGCACTCTCCAGTATGGGCCTGAGTCGTCCGTGCCCGTCGCCGATGGATGTAGGATGCTGGCGCCAACCATGCTGTGAAGCGCGCCACAGGCTCGGAAAACCCCCTTCACGGTTTCGTGAGAACATGCAAATAAGTCGCAGTTGCATCTGCTTCGACGCCCTTCTATCTTCGGGAAAAACCCATGGCCCGGAGTATCGCGATGCCCACATTCACCCGCCGCTCGCTCTTGCTGTCCGCGGCCGGTCTCACGGCAGCGTCCGCTTTGCCGCTGCGCCGCGCCCGCGCCGATGCCGGCGAGGTGAACATCTATTCGGCCCGGCACTACCCGGCCGACGACCAATTGTTCGCGCGCTTCAACGAGGAGACTGGCCTTACCGTCAATCAGATCAAGGGGACGGGCGAAGAGCTGATGCAGCGCATCAAGCTCGAGGGCGAGGAATGTCCCTGCGACCTCTTCATCACCGTTGATGCCGGCAACCTGTGGCGCGCGCAGGACCAGGGCATCTATCAGACGGTTAGCTCGCCGGAACTGGAGAAGCACATCCCCGCTTATCTGCGCGAACCTACGGGCCTTTGGTTCTCCTTCACCAAGCGCGCGCGGGTGTTCGTCTACGACACGGCCAAGGTGAAGGCGGAGGAGCTTTCCAGCTATGAGGAGCTGGCGGACGAGAAGTGGAAGAAGCGCGTCCTCATCCGCTCCTCCAACAACATCTACAACCAGTCGCTGGTCGCCTCGATCATCCACAATGACGGTGCCGAGAAGGCGCAGAAATGGTGCAACGGCATCGTCGCCAACATGGCGCGCAAGCCCAAGGGCGGCGACATCGACCAGATCAATGCGCTGGTCGCCGGCGAAGGCGACGTCGCTGTCTCCAACACCTACTACTTCGCCCGCATGCTGTCGGGCGACGACGATTCGCTGAAGGCCAAGCTCGCCAGGTGCAAGGTCTTCTTCCCCAACCAGGGCGATCGCGGCACCCATGTGAACGTGTCGGGCGCCGGCGTGGCGAAATATTCGCCGAACAAGGACAATGCCATCAGATTCCTCGAATTCATGATTTCGCCCGAGGCGCAGGCGATCTTCGCCGGCGCCAATTTCGAATATCCGGTGCGCGACGGCGCCAAGCAGGCCGAGGTCATCACCTCCTGGGGCGATTTCAAGGAGGACGAGATCAATGTCGTCGAGCTCGGCAAGAACAATGCCGAGGCGGTCATGATGATGGATCGCGCCGGCTGGGCCTAAGTCTCTCACCGGACCATCGCCAGCCCTTGCACAAGATGGAACTGCCCACGCACGCTGGCTTGCGCCGCGCGAGCGCACACCAAGGCGCGAGCTCGAAAGAGCCGCAATGCACCAGGACCACCGCTTGGCATCATTCGGCAGCCGACAGCCACGCGCGTACGTCTGCCGGGACTTCTTCAAGACTCCGCGCGAAGGCGGCTTGCTCGCTTTCGAAGACCCGGCGCACATAGGCCGCGGTCACGTCCAGGAATGCGTGCTCGATGCGCGCAGCCAGTTCGTCATCGAACGCCCGCCGCAGCTTGCCGCGCTTGACGCCTGCCTTGACAACATTTCGTACATTGGTAGCGAGGGCATCCTGTCCAAGCTGCGCTCCCACCAGCGCATAGACGTCGTTCAGCAACAACGCGGCGATGTTCTGCGCCTTCTTCTGCGAGGAATTGAGGTAGGCGACGATCGTGGGATCGACCTCGAACCCGACCAGCGCCCGCACCAAGTCGCGGACCAGGCTCTCGGCGGCGAGGGTGCGGAAGCTCAGCAGCGTAACGCGCTCGCTGTCCCACTTGCGGAAAAAAGCGATCGAGCGCTGCTGAAGGCAGAGCTGCTTCGCAAGCTCATCCTTGACCATGTCGAAATGGAACGAAACGCGGCCGGATTTCACCAGCTCCCGGTACATCGACGTGGCATAGCCGACGACGTCGCGCACCACGAACACATAGCGCACGTCGTCGAACAGCCGCCGCGTCGTTTCGGACCAGCGTGCGAAGGCATCGGGCAACTCGTGGAACGAGGTGGCCAGCTCGCTCGACAGCAGCACCGTCTTGCAGCCCTGCGCCTTTGCTCTTTCCGCTATGCCAACCAGATATTGCTCGACTCGTTCATGCCGCCCGACGAAGCTGTCGGCTACCAGATCCGCGTGCTGGACATCGTTGTACTGGCCGTCGGCCGGCCCGCGCGGATAGAGGATACCAGCAGCGGCAAGCGCCGCCTCGCTATGACGGAGCGTATGCTGCAGGCTGGTCGTGCCGGTCTTGTAGTGACCGCCGTGAAACACCAGGGAAACCATGAAAACGCTACCCCTCAATTCGGGGCGACATAGAGACCAGACGATGGCGCTTCGTCAACCGATGAAAGCGCGCCTCAGACGAAAAACTTCAAGCCGTTGATGACTTTATCCACGATCTTGCGTTCCGCATGGATGCCGATTCCGACCAGGTCGAGGGCCTCCGTCGTCTGGGCGGCGACCGAGGCGCGGTTGTCGGCGTCGTTGCTAGTCTTGAACAAGGGCGCGGTATAGATGGCGATGCGCAGGGTGCGCGACAGCGCCCTTTGATGGGTGCGCGCCAGGTCGGCCGCGTCGCCGCCATAGACGAAGACCGGTTCCCGCACCAACGGTGTGTAAAACCGGTCGCTGGCGTCGCGATACGGCTCGCCGACGATCTCCGGGTAGGTGCCGGCGAGGCCACCCGTCAGGAAGGCGGCGACGTTGGCGACCTGCCAGGGCAATAAATCGCGGCGCAGGACAAGGGCGGTCTTTGTCGGATAGATCATGTCTGTAATAATGACGGCATCCGTCCCCTGGTTCTTGAACGTTTGTGCATGACGCAGTCACGGGACTTCCTTCGGCAGGACGAGCCCTGCCCCGGCTTTCGCCGGCTGGCGGCGCGGTTCCATGGCCACGCCTATGATCCGCACCGCCACGATTGTTATGCGGTCGGCGTGACATTGGATGGTGTGCAGGAATTCCACTATCGCGGCGCCATCCGTGCCAGCAGTACCGGCCAGACCATGGTGCTGCATCCCGACGAAGCGCATGACGGCCATGCCGGCGTAGAAGACGGCTTCACCTATCACATGATCTATGTGGACCCCGCCCTGATCTGCGCCGCGCTCGACGGCGCCGCCCCGCCCTTCGTGCGCGATGTGGTGGCCGAGGATGAGGAACTCGCCGCCATCATTGCCGAGGCGTTCGAGGATTTCCCCCATGCGCTGGCACCGATGGCGATGGATGGGCTGATCGCGCGCCTCGCCGACACGCTTGACCGGCGCAGCGACCGGCGCCCGGCCCGGCCCGGTGCGCGCCATTCGCTGGCGGCGGCGGAACGAGCGCGCCAGTTGCTGGAAGAGACCACCGACCCCGAAATCTCGTCAGCCGAGCTGGAGCAGGTGACCGCCCTCGACCGCTATGCCCTGGCGCGCGCGTTCCGCGCCGCGTTCGGCAGCTCGCCGCACCGTTACCTGGTGGCGCGCCGCGTCGCGCGCGCGCAGCGCCTGCTGGCGGCGGGCGCCGGCCTGGCGGAAGCGGCAGCGGGCGCGGGCTTCGCCGACCAGAGTCATTTCACGCGCCATTTCAAGGCGCATCTCGGCTTGACGCCGGGGCGCTATATCAGCCTGCAGCGCGCCGCTTGACGCGCTCGTCAAATCCCAGAAGCACGGAGTGAACCATGCAGTTGAAAGGCTCCTGCCATTGCGGCGCGGTGAAGTTCGAGGTGAAGGCCTATGGGCCTGCGCCTTATATGCGGTGCTATTGCTCGATCTGCCGCAAGACCGCCGGTGGCGGCGGTTACGCGGTCAATCTCGGCGCCAATGCCAAGAGCCTGAAGGTGCGCGGCAAGAAATTCATCACCAAGTTCCACGCCAGGATCGACGGCAAGAAGAGCCCGGCCGAGCGGAGCTTCTGTGCCAAGTGCGGCAGCGCGCTCTGGGTCTGGGATCCGAGATGGCCGGAGCTGATCCATCCGTTCGCCAGCGCGATCGACAGCAAGCTGCCGATGGCGCCGGAGCATGTGCACATCCTGCTCGATTCCAAATCCGACTGGGTGCCGGTCGACGCCAAGCCGGGCGATCAGAAATTCGACGGATATCCCGACCAGTCGCTCGAGGACTGGCACCGCGCGCACGGATTGCTGAAGAAGGCGTGAGCGCTATCCATCACCGACCGACAGGCGTCGCCACATGCGATCCACCAGCGCGCCGGCCCGCCCCGCGATCAGGATCGCCGGGCGTTCGACCCATCGATGCAGGCCCCAACCCAGCGCAATGGAGGCTGTGAGAACGCCAAATGTGGCGGCGGCCATCGATCCGATCCGCCCCAGCGGATGGAGCAGCATTACGTAGGTGAACGCGCCGAGGCTCACGAGAATCAGCGAATGACTGAGATAGACGGCGAACGAAATCCGGCCGAGGAAGCGCGAGAGCGAATTGCCGAGAAATCCCATGGCGGTCGGCGACAGGCAAACGCCGACAATGATCAGCATCGCCCGCACTGCCCACGGATTGAGATTCATCAGCCCGACATCGTCCGCGACCGTCGTCATATCCCGGCGCAGTGCCGCGGTGCTGAAAAAGTGATCCAGGACCGGCAATATCACCAGGCCCAACGCCACGAGCGCGAGGCCGCAGAGATCGGCGGTCCGGCCCCAAGGGATCGTTTCGCGCCTCTTCAGCACCTCCCACATCGCCACCCCCACGGGGAACAGCGCACAATCGTTCAAGATCCAGAACGGCATCTGCAGCAACGCCAAGGCCGCCAGCGCCGCGAGAACCAGCCGCGCGCGCGATGAGCGGGCCAGCAGGCAGATCGCGAAGGTGAGAACCGAGCCGGGGAACTCCACCCGGATGGTCCACAGCACCGGATTATGAAACGGCGTCTCCGCGCCGGCGAAAGCGCCGTAGGCCGCTTCCCACAGCACGCGCGGCAGGGTGGGATCGTACCATCGCGGATAGAAGCCCATCGCCCAGGTCGAGCCGGTGAAGATCGCGGCCATCGGCGCCAGATTGAAATTGGCGCGCAGCATCACCCACGCGACAACGGCGACCGCCAGGATCGGCAGCATGAGGCGCAGCCAGCGCTTCGCGATCAGGCCCACGAAGGTCGGCCCGCTCAGACGGCGCAACGCACCGTCGGTCGCCGCCGCCAGCACGATACCGGAGAGAATGAAAAAGATGCAGACCGCCAGGCCGCCATCGACCAGGAATGACAACGGCCCCAGCGATGGCGCAACTTCGCCGGTCTTCAGCCACAAAGGTTCGAATGTCAACGCGAGATGATGCAGCACAACGACCAAGGCTGCCCAACCGCGCACGCCGTCCAGATACTCCATCCGCTCTATGTCTTGCGCGATGTTCCCACGGCTTCCCTCCCGCACTATGCCCGTACCTCTTTCGATCTGACTCTTCGACGCCCCTCCCTTCCAGCACGCATGCAACGCCGGAATTGGGGCGAAATGTGGAGTGACTTGCCGCGGCGCGCGCGATTCTCCAACTTGCTTCAGATAGGTTCTCGAAAGCTCACAGAAATTTTTGCTCTCGGGACCGAGCGCGCGCACGCATTTCATCGACGCGTGCGAGTCGCGGCTCGCAGTTTCACAATGTTGACGCAATTCATTCCCGGCCTGTTCTACGTATTCAGCTTCCATTCAGCTCCGCAGCGAAACATAGCGAAAGATTTCGTGAGCGCGATACTGAGGAAGTCTCTGTAAATCGCGGCTTTCTTGCACCACGCCATAGAAATTCTGCAACACACGGATCGCGCTTTGCAACGTTCGACTTGGCGTGCGGTTTGCGGCTCGGGAGCTTCCGGATCAAACGCAAAGGAGTACATCATGCGGAAGGAAACAACCCGTTGGAGGCTGTTGGGTGCAGCGGGTGCGTTGGCCTTGGGATTCGGCATGTCGACCAGTCAGGCGTCGCCGCTGGTTCAAGGCAGTGGCGGACCGAAGGTAACGGACTCTTTTATTCAGGTTGCCGAAGTCGGCGCTGACGTGGGCGCAGGCGCTGATGCAGGCGCGAATGCAAATGCCGGAACGGACGGCGCGAGCGCTGGCGCCGATGCAGGCGCCGGTGCAGACGCTTCGGCCGGCGCGGACACCGGTACAGATACTGGCGGTGATACCGGCGGCGATGCGAGCGCCGGCGGTGATACTGGCGGCGACGCGAGCGCCGGCGGCGATACCGGCGCGAGCACGGATGGCGGCACCACCGCCTCCGGTGATGCCGATGCCGGCGCCAGTACCGATGACAGCGGCGCCTCTGCGTCGGCGTCGAGTTCCGCCTCGGCCAGCACGTCCGGCAGCGGCTCGGCCAGCGCGTCCTCTGGGGCCGGCTCGCAAGCGGGCACGGCGCACGGAACGACGGTGCTGGGCGCGCAGGCGACCTCGGACGGCGTCGCCACCGGCACCAACGCCACCACCGGCACCAATGCAAATGTCGATGTCTCGGGTGCCGGCGTGACCGGCAGCTCGGATTCCTCGGCGGGCGGAAGCCTGACCGGCGATGGCTCGATCGGCGCCGCTTCGGCGGCCGCTGCAGGCCTGTCGGCGGACGGGGATGCATCGACGGTGCAATCGACCGGTAGCGCCGCCGTCTCAATCGACGGAGATGGCACCGGCAATGCGTCGACCAGCACCGGCGCGGGCGTCGAGGGCGACAATGTGGTCGGCGATGCCAGCGCGGATGCGTCCGCCGATCTCGACGGCGAAGGCTCGGCGGCCGTCGGCTCGAATGCCGGCGTCTCAGCCAACACTGCGGGCGATGACCAGCATATCGCCGGCGGATCTAACGCGACCGTCGACCTCGACGGCGACGGCACGGGCGATGCGAGCACCGATGTGAATGTCGGAATCTCGGATCCGGCCGCGGCCAGCTCGCATGTCGACGCCAATGTGACCGGACCGGGCTCGATCGACGCCCATTCGGACGCCTCGGCGGACCGCAACGTCGCGCCGGGCGCGGGCGATGTCAGCGCTGACTCCAATGCCAGCGTCGACGTGGTGGGTGATGGCAGCGCCACCGCCAGCACCGATGCGTCCGGCAACGTGTTGTCCCACGGCAAGACGGTTGGCGCGGCCAACACCTCCGCCGACGGCACGCTCGACGGCGAAGGCTCGATCGACCTCGGCTCGTCCATCAACGTCTCACAGACCACGGACCCGAAGTCTGTCGACGCCGACGCCGCCTCCACCGCGGACGTCGTCGGAAACGGCACGGCGGCAACCTCCGCCGACGTCGATCTCGGCTTGACCGGCAAGCACGGCCAGTCCGCCACCGCGAATGGGAATGCGGACGCTGAGGCGGAAGGCCAGAACCCAAGCGCAGCGGCGAACGCCGACGGCTCTGCCGCGATCTCCGATGAGAGCGCCAGCGCCGATGCGAACGCCAATGCCGAGGTTTCGGCGCAAGTCCCGTCCGAGGCCTTGTCGCCGGCAGTCAACGTGCTGCTGAACACCAAGACCAACACGTCCGCAACCGTGGAGTAGCGGCGTGACGCTCGCGTGAAGCGGGGCCCGCGTTCTTCGGATCGCGGGCCCTCACGCGGAGTTCGATCGCAGCGGCCGCGACGGCCGCACCGGGATGCGCCAGCCCGCGGCGCCGACCGGTTCGAGAGCGGCGGGCAGCAGAAGGAGCCTCACCGATGTCACCAACACCCAGCACGAGGATCGCGCGCAACGCGATGTGTCTCATCGTCCTTGTAGGTGCCTCGGCTTGCGCGGGAACGCGCGAGCCATCCTATCCGGTTCCGGACGAGCCCGGCATCTACGCCTTCACCACCAAGGACAATCTGCGCCGGCTCGACGGCGACCGCGAGTGGGAGACCGAGACCTGGCCGGAGCGGTCCAACATGCCCACCAACGTGCAGTTCGTGATCAGCGACCCGGCCCTCGCCGGCAGGTCCGCCGGCACTTCGGTCGAGCTGTGGAAGGTCGCCTGGGTGCGCAGCGAGATCAACGCGCAGAACCAGGCCATGCCGGTCGCCGGCAGCCAATGGGCGGTCGCGCCGATGGGTCAGTTCAGCCTTCCGTTCCGCTATGAATCGCCGGCCGGCCAGACCGACATCGTGCATATCGTGCCGAGCGGTCCCCTGGAACCCGGCCTCTATACGCTGCGCATCGTCAATCCCGGCGCACGCCAGGCGCGGGTCGGCGTCGGATGGAACAATGTCGATCAGCGGCAATATTCGGCGGCCAACTGCGTCGACCGTTACGAGGCCGAGAACACGTATCGCGCCTGCACCGCCGTGGTCGGCCCCACGGTCGGCGCATTGCCTGCGCCCGGCGATTCCTACAGTCCCGGCGTGACGGCGAACGCGTCCAATGGCGGGCTCGCCAGCCTGTCGGCGCCGCAGCCTGCCATGGTGGTCCCCGCGCCGGCACCGGCCCCGGCGACGGCGCAGCCGGTTGCCACCGGCGCTCAGGGGCTGCAGATCGCGCTGGTCGATCCGGTGCGCAAGAATGACGGCCTGCTGATCCAGGGCGTGGTGATCAACACCAGCGACCAGGTGCGCACCATCCCGACCATGCAAGGCAGCCTGGAGAACCAGGCCGGCCAGGAAGTGCGGCGCTGGGTGTTCCAGCCGCCGGTGCAGACGCTGGCGCCGGGCGAACGCGCGAACTTCAGCACCGAAGTGCACCCGCTGCCGACCGGCATCGCGCGTGCCAGCGTCGCGTTCATCGCGGCGCAATGACGATGCGTCGCATTCATCGCGGCGCAATGACGATGTTCGGACCGCGACCAAGGGCGCGCGGTCTTGAGGATTGCAGGCCTGCATCTGGACCTGGCCGCAATCCTCGCCCGAAGCGGTGCAGTGATTTCCGGATGATTGAGGCTCCCCCGGAGATCGCGGTCCGCTTCGGGCACCAGATCCGGGAGCCGGAACAATGGAGGCGGTTATGACTGACAGGTTCCAACTCATGATGGCGGGGCTGGCTGCGCTCAGCCTGGGCGCATTCATTCCGCTCCCCGCTTTCGCGACCGACGATGCGCATCCTTCGCTGCTGAGCGCCTTGATGGGCCACCAGGTTGCACCGGATCCGCAGGCGACGCAGATCGCGGACAGCGTGCAATCGACCAATTCATCCTCCGCATCGGCGTCGGCATCGGCCTCTGCATCGAGTTCGGCCAGCGCGACCGGCGGCAAGCAGGGCAAATGCAAGGCCGAAGCGAGCGCCAAGGCGCAGGCCAACGGCGTCGAGGACAGCGATCACGATCTCAAAGTCGCCGAAGGCGACGGCTGCTCCGCCAAAGCGGAATCCAGCGCGACCGTGAAGCCACAGCAGAAGCAGCAATCGGATTGATGGAGGAACTGCGCAATCGCGGCTGGCATTGATTCAGCGGAGCCTCGGCAACCCGCACTGAGGACGGAGACGGATGATGGGACAGCATGATGGGCAGCGCGATTCGGACGAGCCTGAACCGCCGATGCGGCGGCGACGAGTGAGCGCCTGGCTGCGGCCGATCGCGGCCTGCGTCTTCGCGCTGACGCTCGGCTTCGGCCATGCTTATGCCGACTCGCTCGCGAACAACCACGAGGGCGGCCAGGCGCTCGACAAGAGCCATGGTGCGTCGTTTGCATCGGCCGAGGCCGCCGCGAACCGGGGCGATGGCGGAGCAAAGGCATCCTCCTCCGGCAAATCTGAAGCGGTCGGCGGCATCGGGCTCGTCGCCAAGCCGAGCCCGCAGGCCAAGGCCACCGTGGTGGTCGACATCGACGAGACCGGCATCGGCACCAGTGCCTGGAGCCGCACGGTCACGCGCACCATCACCAGCATGGGCTGGGTCAAGAGCGTCACCAGGTCCTACAGCTACGCCGCCGACGAGGAGGGCAACCTGGCGATCGCCGAGGCGATCGCGCGGGCACGCGCGCCCAACAATGTCGCGGCGGTCCGCAACGGCGCCGGTCGGGTCGTTGCCAAGACCAGCGTCGATGTCACCGGCAACGGCGCCGCGACCGCCAATGCCGGCGGCTCGATCGGCATCAGCGGCGGCAAGGTGACGGCCTCCACCTGGGGCGAAACCAGCGCCGAGGTCTTCTAGACGACACGGATTTCAAGCACAGGCTCCCACTACCCCTCTCTTCGCAACGGATGCCGTCACTCGATATCCCCCCGAGCGAATGCCGGCATCCATCAGCGGGAGAGGGGATTTTTTTGGGCGGCGTTGCCCTTTTTCTCGCTTCTCTATTCCGTCACTCCGGCCTTGAGCCGGGGTTCATTCCGCAGTCGCCGGAGCGGCCGATCCATGGATCCCGGGTCAAGCCCGGGATGACGATTGAGTAGTGCGGCAGGTCGAAGCGTGCCTCCCGTCCCCATCTTGCCATCTGCCTGCAATGGGGTTATGTTCCGCTCCTCTTTCAACGTCGAAACGCCGGGAGGCCTGCATGGGTAAGATGTTTGTGCCGATTAATCCCGGCCCGTCCGATCACTAGGATTGGCGACGCGCAGGCTGGTTCAGTACCGCCTGCTCCCACAAACCCCTAAGCGATACCGGCAGCCGCGATCCTCCCGCCCCGTTCGGGCTGTGTTTTCGCGCTGTCTTTTGTTCCTGCGTTTTGGATTGGAGCGGCTGCCGCTTGCGTGGCGCCGGATAATTCGATGAGCGTTCTCGACCGTTTGCGCGACCGCGCGGCACCGTTCCGCGACGTGCTCGCCTTCAGCTTCCGCCACTGGGCCAGGCAACGGCCGGTGGTGATCTTCGTCGCGATCGGCGTGATGCTGATGACCCTGGCCGACGTGCTGCTGCCGGTCTATGTCGGCCGGCTGATCGACGCGCTCGCGCCCGTCATGCAGGCCGGCCAAACCGCCGACCGCGGCGCGGCACTGCACGAGGCCATCATGGCGCTGGCCGCGATGGCCGGGCTCGGCCTCCTCATGCTGGTCACCCGGCACCTCGCTTTCATCGGCGTCGTGCACATGACCCTGAAGCAGATGGTGGACGTGGCGCGCGAGGCTTTCTGGAAGGTGCAGCGTTTCGCGGCGGAGTGGCACGCCAACACCTTCGCCGGCTCGATCGTGCGCAAGGTGACGCGCGGCATGTGGGCGATCGACCTGCTCAACGACACGCTGCTGCTGGCGTTGCTGCCGTCCTTCGTGGTGCTGGTCGGCTCGACCGCCTTGCTCGGCTACTACTGGCCACTGATGGGCCTCGTCGTGACGGTGGGCGCGCTCATCTTCATCGGCATGACGGCGTTCCTCTCGATCGGCTATATCGGGCCGGCAGCGCGCCTCTCCAACCAGTGGGACACCAAGACCGGCGGCGCGCTGGCGGACGCGGTGACCTGCAATCCCGTGGTCAAGTCGTTCGGAGCGGAGCTGCGCGAGGATGAAAGGCTGCTGAGCGTGCTCGGCAAGTGGCGCAAGCGCACCTATCGCACCTGGATGCGCCACACCAAGAGCAGCTCCGGCCAGATCCTGGCGCTCATCCTGCTGCGCACCGCCGTCATCGGCCTCGCGCTCTATCTGTGGTGGACCGGCCAGGCCAGCGCCGGCGACGTCGCCTATGTGATGACGGCTTATGTGGTGATCCAGGGCTATCTGCGCGATGTCGGCATGTATATCCGCGACCTGCAGAAAGCCGTGAACGACATGGAGGAGCTGGTGGAGATCCACGGCCAGCCGCTCGGCATCGAGGACCGCACGGGCGCCGAGCCGATCGCCATCCGCCATGGCCGGATCGAATTCCAGGACGTGGTGTTCCATTACCGCGGCCATCACCAGCCGCTCTATGACGGGCTCAGCGTCACCATCGGCGCGGGCGAGAAGATCGGGCTGGTCGGGCTCTCCGGCTCCGGCAAGACCACGTTCGTGAAGCTGATCCAGCGGCTGCACGACGTGAATGACGGGCGCATCCTGATCGACGGCCACGACATCGCCGGCGTGACGCAGGCGAGCTTGCGCGCGCAGATCGCGATCGTTCAGCAGGAGCCGATCCTGTTCCACCGCTCGCTGTCGGAGAACATCTCCTACAGCAAGCCGGGCGCCACGCAGCAGGAGGTCGAGCGCGCGGCCAGGCTCGCCAACGCCCATGAGTTCATCGCCAAGCTGCCCAAAGGCTATGGCACCATGGTGGGCGAGCGCGGCATCAAGCTCTCCGGCGGCGAGCGCCAACGCGTCGCCCTCGCCCGCGCGTTCCTCGCCGATGCGCCGATCCTGATCCTGGACGAGGCGACCTCCAGCCTCGATTCTGAGTCGGAGGCGCTGATCCAGGAAGCGACCGAGCGCCTGATGCAGGGCCGCACGACGATCGTGATCGCGCACCGCCTGTCCACGGTGCGTGCCCTGAAGCGCATCCTCATCTTCGACCGCGGACGCATCATCGAGGAAGGCGACCACCACGCACTGATCGGCCGGGAGAAGGGCGTGTATCGCCGCCTGTTCGATAGACAAGTCGGCGGGTTGTTGGTGGAGGTGGGGTAGACAGAGGCTAGAGCTCTGTCGCTCAATTCTCGCCTCACACTCCAACCGCCATCCCGGCCTTGAGCCGGGATCCATTCCGCAGTCGCACGAGCGGCTGCACGATGGACTCCGGCTCAAGGCCGGGGTGACGGAGGAGTCTATATCCCGGGAGCCCTATGTCGCCCCACGTCCTCGCCGTCCACCGCAGCCCCACCCACAGCTTCAGCAAGCAGCGCGCGCTCTCCATCCGCCTCATCGCCGGTCTCGGCGTCGAAGGCGACGCGCACGCGGGCGGAACAGTGAAGCACCGCTCCCGCGTCGCCCGCGACCCGACCCAGCCCAACCTGCGCCAGGTGCACCTGATCCACGCCGAGCTGCACGACGAACTCAATGCCGCCGGCTTCAAGGTCGGCCCTGGCGACATGGGCGAGAACATCACCACGCGCGGTCTCGATCTGCTGGCGTTGCCCACCGGCACGCGGCTCATGATCGGCGCGAGTGCGGTAGTCGAGGTTACCGGCCTGCGCAACCCCTGCGTCCAACTCGATCGATTCCAGTCAGGCTTGATGCAGGCAACGCTCGATTGCGACGAAGCCGGCGACCTCATTCGCAAGGCGGGTGTGATGGGAGTGGTGCTGGTGGGTGGTGATGTCCTACCGGATGATGCAATTGAAGTTCAGATGCCGGAGGGCAAGAGGAGCGCGTTGAAGCCAGTGTAGGGCCGGTCTGCCGCGCTTACTTCCCAAACACCTCCAACAACTGCTGCGCGATCGCCGGCGCGAGCGCCAGCAGGTACGTCCGGTACCGCTCGAAATAGACCTGCGGGCTCGCGCCCGCGAACGTCTCGTCGATCAGCTTCTGCGCTGCCTCGCGGTCGGAGTCAGACGTGCCGGGATAGGCGACGATCTCGGCTGCGAGGTCGCGGCATTTGCGGGCCAGCACGGCGCGGGTGGCGAAGATGAGGGCGGCGACCATCAGGCCGTACCACACCGCGCCGAATTGCAGCACGCTGTCGGTGAGCGCCTCGTAATTGCCCTTGAGGTAGCGGACGGTGTTGCCGCCGACCAGCACGTCCTCGTTCATGATTGCCTGCGGCCAGTGCATCCAGGCGCTCATCTGCGCGATGCCGGCCACCAGCGTCAGCGAGATGACGACGCTCATCAGCTCGAAACGCCGGAGGCGCGCGGCGAACCACTCCTTGACCTGCGCGACCGGGACGGGCACCGGCTCGCCCTTCGCGTTCTTCACAGGATCCTCGAGCCCGCGCGGCAGCATCACCATCGCGGCCAGCACCACCAGGCCGGCAACGCCGATGGTGCGGGTCGAGACGATCTCGGCCCAGGCCAGGGTTTCGAACGGCTTCAGGTCGGTGGCGAACAGGCGGCTGGCGTAATTCTCCATCAGCTCCGGCAGGATGCCCTTGCCCATGCATTGGAACAGGTACGGCGCGCCGCATTGCGCGGCCCCCAGGATGATGATGAGGGCGGGGATCGAGACCAGGACGACGACCAGACCGATCGAGAGGAACGTGTCGGCGCGGCTCATGTCGGTCAAATCATCGCCGCGCACCTCGCCGGCGATCTCCCAGATGGTCCAGCCGCCGACCACGACCATCGCGCCGGCCGCTGCGACGAACAGCATGGTGGTGGTCGCGATCATGTGCTTGCCGGCGATGACGGCGCCGAGCGCGGAGCGCACGCCGGCCGAGCCCGAGAGCTGCGGAACGCCGAAATAGGGCGAGGCCTGCAGCATCAGGTAGTACCAGCAGAGGAAGCCGAGCAGCACCGCGAGGCCGAAGCTCGCCGCCGGCAACAGGCCCATCAGCCGCCAATCGGTCCGAAACGGCGCCGCCATGCATGCCCCCCGAGATGATGCAAGGGAGTATGGCACGCTTCCACCGGTCCGTCATGGCGCACCCACTCCCCTCGTCATCCCGGACAGCCGCGACAGCGGCGTGATCCGGGATCCACTCATCTGTCGCACGAGCGTCGGCGCGATGGGACCCCGGCTCAAGGCCGGGGTGACGGTTGAGTGGGTTGCTATAGCGGATGCACGCACGCGAAAAAGAGAGAGGCTTTCGCCTCTCCCTTCTCGCCCTCGCTACTCACCACGCGTGGCCGTTACCGCTGGCTGTCCTTGTTGGAATTCTGAAAGTTGCCGGGGTTGCGATCACCGCGCGCGATGTCCTGGTGCGACTGGTCCGCCTGGCTGGCGCGATCGCGTTCGCGCTCGTCATAGGGGCGTTTGCCGGGCTTGCTGGCCGATTCCGGTTTTGGAGAATCCGGGCGGTTGCCCTGCTGGTACTGGGGCTGCTGCGGGTTCTTGTGCTCAGCCATTCTTGAGTCTCCTCTCATAATTCAAACCACGGAGACGCCTCGGCCCTTCCGCCGATTGCTGTTCATCTCCGCTGCTTTGTAAACAGATGAGAAAAGAGGCTGTTGCGGCTGATTTTCGCCGCTTTTTCAGCTACCTGAACAGATCCCGCTCGATCTCCTGGATCTCGACCTTGGAGGTCTGCTTGTCGAACAGGCAGAGCATGTAGCCCTGATCGCCCTTCATGTGGGTCTGTGGCCATTTGCCGGCGACGATCAAGGCGGCCTGATGCTCGTAGGCCGGGTTGCTCCACACCACGCGCGGATTCTCCAGCTCGCTCGCCATCTGGCAGGCGGCGCCCGCCTCGCGCACCAGCGCGTCCCAGGATTCCTCCGACGAAGCGCGCACAATCTGGGTCGCCAGCAGGTCGGCCGCGAACACCGCCACCACCGCCAAGGTCGGCAGCTTCCAGAAGCGGGACGAGATTCCGAAGTCAGAGGTCATGGCACGGCGCTCCCGCGCATTGTCCAAACCCACAACACGGCAAGGGCCGTTGGGTTGCGCGTCGCTGTCAAAATCGCAGGCTTGGAATCGCCGCCTAGAATTTGGGGGGAGCCGGCCCATAGACCGTGAACACCAGGATCATGTTCACGCGCTCCCCGTCATCCGACAAAGGCAGGAAGATGGATTCATGCTGGATGAAGCGGTCGTCGCTGGTGATGCTGGGGTCGCGGTCGAGGTGCGGGGCGCGGCTGTTCGCGACGCCGTCATAGTTCAGGAACACCGATTGCGCGCTGGTGCCGAAATAGCCCTCGCCCACCGCCACCCCGGTCGGATCGCGCCCACGCATCGCGACCTCGTTGGTGCCGATCAGGCGATAGACGTATTTGCGCGCATCCGGCACCACGTCGACCAGGCAGATATCGGGCAGCAAGCGCGGGATGTCCACGGGATCGAGATCGGAGCGGCTGGGCATCAGCCGGCCATTCCGCTTGCCGTCCCAATAGCGATAGATCGCGCGCACGCGCTCGTGGCAACCGGCGATGAAGTCGGGATCCGCCATCAGCCTCCCAGAGGGGCCAGGACATCGTGTCGCTATCTTAGAGGCACTGCCGCCGCGCTTCCAAGCGCGACTTGGCCGCCCGATATGCTATGAAAAGCAATGCCCAGATTTCGATAGGAAAGGACCACTGGAATGTCACATCCCGCCATCGCCACCGGCCGGGTCGCGGTCATCACCGGCGGCGCCTCCGGCATCGGCCTTGCCGCCGCCCGCAAATTCGCCGCCGCCGGCATGAAGATCGTTCTGGCCGACCTCAAGGGCGAGGCGCTGGACCGGGCCGCGTCCGCGATTTCCGAGCTCGCGAAAGGCGGCAAGTCCGACGTGCGCGCGGTCGCGACCGATGTCGCCGTGATGGAGGACGTGCAGCGCCTGAAGCAGATCGCCTACCAGAGCTTCGGCGAGGTCGCGATCCTGATGAACAATGCCGGCATCGGCAAGGGCGGCGGCCCGTTCGAGAATTACGAGCGCTGGCAGCGCGTGCTCGCCGTCAATCTGTGGGGCGTCATCAACGGCACCCACGCCTTCGCCCAGGCGATGGCGGCGCAAGGCACTCCCGGCGCCATCATCAACACCGGCTCGAAGCAGGGCATCACCACGCCGCCCGGCGATACCGCCTACAATGTCAGCAAGGCTGGCGTGAAGGCGCTGACCGAAGCGCTGGCGCATACCTTGCGCAACATCGCGGCGTGCCAAGTGACCGCGCATCTGCTGATCCCCGGCCATGTGTGGACCGGCATCACCGGCCGCCCGGCGGACGCGCCGGCGAGCGACAAGCCGAAAGGCGCCTGGACGCCGGAGCAGACCGTCGATTTCATGCTGGAGCGGCTGGGCGAAGGCGATTTCTACATCCTCTGCCCCGACAACGACGTGCCCCATGCACTGGATGCGCGCCGCATCCAATGGGCGGCCGACGACATCATCCAGAACCGCCCGGCGCTGTCGCGCTGGCACCCGGATTTCAAGGACAAGTTCGCGGATTATGTGAAGGACGTGACGCCGTAGATCGGCCGCCGACCGCCCTCATCGCAAGTCAGTACATCCGTGAGCTAGCGACGGGTCGGTGGCGGGGCCGCGCGGGATCCGCTCAGTAGTCGCGGATCCTGCGATAGGTTTCGGGATCGATCCCGAGGCGCTTGAGGGCTGATGAATTGGGCACCCGGCGCACCGCGATGGCCGCTGAAACCATCTGGGCGGCGCTGAATGCCTCCAACAGCGATGTCAGGTACGCGTAAATCGTGCGGAACATGATGGAACCCACTTCTGCAATCATCCTTTGATGATCGAAGATGTGGGTTGCGCGGCCACAGGGGGCAATGCGGCATCAGCGCGCAACTGCCCTACCGGAGCCGCATGGCGCCGGAAAACGCCCCTCAGCCAAGCACTTGGTAGTGCGCCTCCGTCGGTTTGCACGCCTTGCCGTTGATCGGCAGGATGTCCTGCGGGCAGGCGCTCATGGCGACGATGCAATCCAGCTCGGCGCGCAGCACCACATAGTCGCCCGGCTTCGACAAAGGTTCGCCCCAGCTCTGCGCGCCGTCGGGCGCGAAGGGAATGTTCATCCAGAGATTCAAGGGGCTCGGCACCTCCGGCGCCTCGAGCCCGAGCTGCAGCATCACCGCCTTGAGATTGTCGGTGCAATTGTCGTGGTACTCCTTGCATCCCAGGAGGCCATAGCGGTAATCGTCGCAGGCCGCGATCGCGGTGTCGTGCCGGCCTGGGGAGGTGTCCTCCACCAGGGTCAGGATTGGCCGCCGACGGTTGGTGTGCAGGCCATCGCCCTTGCGCGGCCACAACCGCCCGATGGTCGGGCGCATATGCTCCATCGACATGAACTCGGTCAGGTTCTCGGCGCTGAAGCACCAGGTGTCGACCACCTGGCTGCCATGGGTGTTGATGATCTTGATCGACTGCCCCTTGGTCAGCCGCTGCGCCCTGCCCCGCCGCGCGGGGAGTGTCATGAGTTCGCTGGTTGGCATGAAATTCCTCTCCACTATCAAAGCACCATCTGAGCGCAAACGCGGCCGGCGCGCAACGGCGGTTGCGCAGGATGACAAGGCGCGGTGGGCTCGACTAATCTCGTGGTGCTGTGGCTGGCGTGAATGACGACCCCGTTGGCTGTCCGCTCACTTCGTCATCCCGGCCTTGAGCCGGGATTCATTCCGCAGCCGCACGAGCGGTTGAACCATGGACCCCGGGCGACGGTTTGAGTGAGAGCCACGGGTTTGCGTGCGGCAGCGCGGTATTGCAGAATGAAACTCCTAGATGGTCGGACCAAGTCCGATCATGACGAGGTTGAGCAAAGCCATGACCACTCTGCCCCAAGACCTGATCGACTCCTTCCGCCGCGACGGCACCATCGTCGCCGACGATGCGATCACGCCGGCTCAGCTTGCGGCGCTACGGGCCGAGTTCGATGGCTGGTGGGAGGAGAGCCGGAACCACGACAGGAACTATGGCGAGATGATCGACGGTCGGCCGCGCTTCGATCTCCAAATTCCCGGCCACACACGCGCCGCGCCCCTCCTCCGCCGGGTCAATTCGCCGACTGAGATCTCAACCTCCTATCTCGACGTCGTCACCAACAGCCGCATCCCGGACATGGTCGTCGACCTGATCGGCGCGAACGTGAAGTTCCACCACTCGAAGATCAATGCCAAGCTGCCCGGCGCCAACACCGAGGTGAAGTGGCACCAGGACTTTCCTTTCACGCCACACAGCAACGACGATCTGGTGACCGCGCTGCTGGCGCTGGACGATGTCGACGAGACCAACGGCCCGCTGATCGCCGCGCTCGGCTCGCACACGGACGGATTGGCCGGGCTGTGGCACAACGGCCAGTTCACGGGCGTCGCCGGCGAGAAGGAATCAGCGGCGTGGGCCAACGGTGCGAAGATCTTCACCATGAAGGCCGGCAGCGTCTGCCTGATGCACACCCGCGCCGGCCACTCCTCCGGTCCCAATCTCGGAACCAGGCCGCGCCGCCTGTTCATCGCGGTCTATTCCGCCGAGGATGCGATCCCGCTGTCGCCCAATCCCCTCCCCAGCAAGCACGAAGGAATGTTGGTGCGCGGCGAACGCACCGGGCGCGTGCGCTCCGTCCCATTCGAGCTGAAGCTCCCGCAGCGCCCCTCGACCGGCTCGTTCTTCAATCAGCAGGTCGGCTACGACGGGTGAGTGCCGGCGGTTGAGCGTGGAGCGACGCTTACTGCTCCCACCCGTCATCAAATGGAAACCGCTTCGGCCAGAATTCCTTGAGACGCGGGTCGGCATCGACCTGGCGGACGATTTCGGCCATCTTCGGCGCGCTCTTGTAAAAGCGCGTGCGCCGGGGAGAAAAGCGCGAGATCACCGTCACATAGAGATCCAGCACGGAGAGTTCGTCGCCCAGGATGTAGCGGCCGGGCGCGATTTGCCTGTCCATCAGGCGCCAGCAATCGGCGATCCGGTCGTGGACGCGATCGAGCACGTGCGGCGCGTGTTCCTTGCTGGCGACGATGCGCATCGGATCGTCCTTGATCCAGGCAAACGCGTAGATGGCCGCCGACACGTAGGCCATCCAGCGTAGATATTGTGCGCGCTTGGGGTCGCCCGGTCCTGGCGCCAGCCGTGCCTGTGGATAGAGATCGGCGAGGTAGATCAGGATCGCAGCACTTTCGGTCATGACCTCGCCGGACGGCAGCACCAGCGCCGGGACCTGGCGCAGCGGATTGACCGTCTCGACCAGCTTGCGCGCCGCTTCGTCCTCCCAGGTGACCGCCTCGATCACCTCGAAAGGAATTCCGAGCAGCGTCAGCATGGCCTCGATCGGGACAGAGCCCGACCCTGCCGCGCCGAACATCTTGAGCATGAGAGCCTCCCGGCTAGTTCTTGAGGACCGGATAGCCCTGGATGTGAAGGAGATCCTGGTTGCGCACCGGCTCGTGGCATCCAAGGCAATCCTGCTTGTAATCCGTCGAGACGGTCTTCTGCTTTTCCGCTCCCTCATAGAAGGCCCAACCCCAGCCATCGCCCCAAAGCGGAGATGCGCCGGAATACTTGTTGGCTTGATCCTTCACCATGACAAAGCGCCCAATGAGCGTGTTGGCATAGCTCGAAGTGCCGGTGGTCATTGCTTCCGTGTTCGCGGCAAAGACGTCCTTGACCAGAATGGCGCCGTCCGGGAACGCGCCGGTCTTGCGGTAGGCGTCCACGTTTTCGGGCAGCGTATAGACAACATGAAATTCCTTGGCACCGGCTTCCGGATCATCGGCCAGTACCGAGAAGGACCCCAGCAGCACCCAGTCGCGGCGGTAGTCGGCATCCGGCACATGAAGCAGAGTCTGCGGGTCCGAAGCTGCCTCAGCCGTCTCCGATTCGGAGTGCGCGACAACGGCCGTGACGGCAACGACGCCGGAGATCAGCAGCATCGCAGGAAGAAGCCGTCTCATCGGATGCGAAGTGCTATTTGCGGAATTGGTCATGATTCGCTCCCTTCGTTATGTGTGCCGGCAGCGGCACGGGGCTGCTTTCATGCATCGGCCTCCATGAGACCGGAATAGCCGACCACATCAGCGGCAAGAGTGCGGAGAGGCGGAGGGCGCGTTCTCCCGCCATGAGGTATTGCTGTCGAAGAACGCAGCGTCGTGGAACCTTATAGCCGTTCCGATCGGGAGTCCAACGCCCCGCGGCCGGCTCGTTCTTCAACCAGCAGGTCGGCCACGACGGCTGAAACCAAGTTCAGTCTCCGCCGACCGACGCCCGATGTTCCTGCTTCAAACGTTCCTGGAATTCCCGTGCCGCGACTATGATCTTGTCGAGTTGTGACAACGAATCGTCGGGCACCCCGAACCGCCATAAGGCCTGCCCGTCATCGAGATAGACTTGTCCCAAACCGTTCAGCAGAGCCTGATAACGGCGACGACTGTCGAGCACGACTATGTCGATACGACTCACCACGTGCGGCGGGCTGAACTCCACCGTGAATTCCGGCTCCGGCCGTGGGAATGGGTAGTGGCCCGCCCAGTCCATTGCATCTTCGGTCCAGCAGCCCGACATCGTGCCGAACAGGTTGCGAGCGCAATTCATGGTCTCGACCCAGGTTGCCGATCCGCGAGCTTCCTCTTCGATCACATAAACATTGAATGACGTCGCGCTCAGTCCGGTGTCGTCCTGGGACCCGCCGATCGGCATCCGGATGTACATCCAGCGCCGTTCCAGCGCACCCAGATTGTCCAAGTGCTTTTTCTTGATGAGGCTACTGGGCACGAAGTACGTGCGGTCTCCAATGCGCGTGGCCTCAACCGAACCGCTCATGGCGGACAGGAACGGTCCCTTCATCGACCAGAGGCTGAGGCCCACGAACGCGACGGCCGCCGCAAGTCCGAGCCTGTGCAGGATAAGAGGTGTTTCCGTCGACTCATCGCTGTCGTCCCACGGCGGGAGCCGGTCGGCACGCCACGCGAGCACCAGATGCGGCAGGGACACCAGCCAGAGAACGGTGGCGCTGGCGATGTTGAAGCCAAGGCCCGCGCCGCCACCATGCAGGCTGGAGCCAGTCGCGATCAGCGTCGAGACGGCCATAGCGAAGCACGCTGCCATGGCCCATAGCACGTGCAGAATCACACCCGGAAAGAATGGACCGGACCGGTCTGGGAACCAGATCACGCGGCCACCGGCCACGGAGAGACCATAGACAAGCCCGATGCCGACCGAAGCAACCACCAGAAGGACCGGCAAGACGATGATAAAGAGCGGCGCGATGGCCAGGATGTCGATCAACCGACTGTTGACCATCATGAGCCCCGCGAGGATCTCCATCGCCTTCACGGCCGCCATCACCGCGCCGGCGAAGCTCCCGGTTACGGCGAGCCGGCTGGGCCACGAGCGAAGGTCATGCGCGGTGATCAACAGGACATAACAGAAGGCGTGCGCCGCAAGGTACAGCTGAAGGGTTGGAAAGGCCCCGTCCGCGGCAAGAGCGGACTGGACCACGGCCATCGCCAGCAGCGCCGCCAGCAGTATCAAGGAGACCGTGAGGCGTGGCCGGGTCTCGAGCATGGCTCAGATGAAGCCGGTCACCGCATCACGCCCATATTCTTGTTCTTGGTGCTCTGGATGAAGAGGTTGGCGAGGGCGTCCTCGGTATTCTGCGGCGTGAATTGCGGCTTGATGCCTTCGAACTTGCAGGAGGCCAACACCTGCTCGACGATGAACTTGGGCTGGAAATACGCCAGCGGCGCCTCCGCAGCGCGGATGCCGTCGAGGACCTGCTGATAGATCGATTCCGGCAGCTCCAGGCTCTGTTTCGCCGCCATCATCTTGAAGACCTTCTTGTAGAGATCCTCGGGTGGCTCCAGCGTCTCCAGCTTGTAGCTGATGCGGCGCTGGAAGGCCGGGTCCATCAGGTCGTTGGGATGCATGTTGGTGGAGAAGATCACGATCTCGTCGAACGGGATCTTGACGCTCTTGCCGCTGTGCAGGCTGAGATAGTCGATCTTGCTGTTCAGCGGCACGATCCAGCGATTGAGGATCTGCTCCGGCTTGGCGAGCTGGCGGCCGAAATCGTCGATCAGGAAGGTGCCGTTGAGCGCCTTCACATGCAGCGGCGCCTCGTAGAACTTCGCGATCGGATTGAACTTGAGGTCGAGCATCTCGAGCGTGAGTTCGCCGCCAGTGACCACCATCGGGCGGTAGCACGGCACCCAGCGCCGATCGATCGGGCCAACCCGGACGCCGGAGGTGGTGTCGACGCCGCTGCTGCCCTCCACCGAGCGGTGGATGGTCGGATCGTAGACCTTCATGATCTCGCCGCCGATCTCGACGCAATACGGCACGAAGATCACGTTCTCGAAGATCTTGCCGATGATTTCGGCGACCGTGGTCTTGCCGTTGCCGGCCGGGCCGTAGATCAACATCGGATTGCCCGAATTGATGGCAGGGCCGAGGCGCATCAGGAACCGCTCCGGCATCACCAGGCCGTTGAACGCCTCCTCCATGCGCTGGCGCGAGATCGTCTCGTTGGTGACGCGCTGGCGCAAGATGCGATCCTGCCAGGCGTCGAGCGATACGGGCGCGGGACCAAAATACTGGCTGTTCTCGATCGCTTCCTGGGTCCATTCACGGCCGGCCTTGGTCAAGGCATGGCGCATTTCCGGAATCGCACCGCCGCCGCCGATGGCGGCACCGAGTGTTTCCACCAGCTTGCGGTCCTTGGCGTCGGTCAGCAGCTTGTTGATGATGCCGACGGACAGCTTCAGCGCCTCGGCGAGCTGCGAGGGCACCTCCATCCGTTCCAGGAACATGCCCTTCAGCATCAGTTGGAGCAGGAACACCGGATCGATGCCGGTGTCGTCGAGATTGAGCGGCGCCGGCGGAACCTCACCGATGACCTTGGAAACCTGTTCCTGCGTCACCACGCCCAGCGCGACCAGGCTTTCGCCGATCCTGCCGCCGTTCGATTTCTGGTGATCCAAAGCACGGACGATGTCGTCTGGCGAGGCCAAGCCCTTCGCCACCAAGATATCCCCGAAACTCATTATTACCCTCTTCTGTCACAATTCATTGAGCCCGCCGCCCCAGCCGGCACGCCCTGGTGTTCGCAACGCGTCCCAAGATGCATGGCGCTGGTTTCGTCCGGGTTAAGAATTAGGGGCCCGCTTGCGCCTTCGCGCGGCGGGATGCAATTGTCGGGAAACTGGCTCAAATGCTGAGGATCCTATAATGCTGACATCAATTGCCAGCACTCGGAATAGAGTCGTTCGTTGCCGGAAGATTGCGATCGAATCAGGGAGAAGCCATTATGACCGACGAACCGAATCCGGTGATCCGCACCAGGCAACTGAAGCCGGAAGACGGCTTCCCCTTCCGCCATCCGCTCAATCCGAATTCTGAGGCACAGTTCTATCGCCTCAGTCGGCCAGCCGGCCTGCAGCGCGCGCACGTCAACATGCTGCGCGTACCGCCGGGCAAGGAGGCCTTCATGCTGCATCGCCATTCGGTGCAGGAGGAATGGAGCTATATCGTCGAAGGCGAAGGAACAGCGCAGATCGGCGAGGAAAAGATCAAGGTCGGCGCCGGCGACTTCATCGCCTTCCCGCTCAACGGCAAGGCGCATACCATCGTGAACACGGGCACGCGCGACCTCGTCTATCTCACCGGCGGCGAGGACACGCCGTACGACATCGGACACTTCCCGAGCATCAACAAGATGGCGGTATTCAAGCCCGACGGCATCGAACTGATCGACGAGCGCAATGCGAAGACCTACAGCTTCCAGCAATGGATCGTCGGCGAGTTGGAGTAGCTTTAACTTTCGGCCAGGCAGGCGGTCAGCGTCCTTTTTCCATAGGCGCTGACCGATCCTCTTGAATCGCGGGTACGGATCACCAAATTGTGCCGCGCGAGGACGACCTCGCCTTCATGCAATCGCTGCTGGGACGACCCGGCTCCTCGAACGGAGAGCCGTCATGTCGTTCCTGTCTCACTCAGAAATCATCGGATTCGTGGGCGTCGCGCTTTTGCTGGTCGCCTTCTTCCTCAACCTGTTGCGGTTGCTGAAAGCCGAATCTGTGCCCTACCTGGTGCTCAACCTGATCGGCGCGGGGCTCGCCTGCGCGTCGTCTTATCTGATCAGCTTCCTGCCGTTCGTGCTGCTGGAAGGCACCTGGGCGATCGTCGCGGCGGTGGCATTGGTGCGCAAGATCCGCGTGGCACGGCGCATCGCCTAGAAACGCAAAAGGCTCCGTTCGCACGGAGCCTTCACCTTCACGCTGTCCTCGTGCCGGCTCTTGCGCGAGCCGGCAGCGGCATCAGACGACGATGTCGAGCCGCCGACCGTTGGTGGCGGATGAGCCGGCCTTCTCTCCGGTCTCCTGCACGGCCTCAGTCTCGCGCACGTCCGCTTCGGTCGCGGCCTTGCTGGCTTCGCGCTGCACGGAGACAGCCGCCGCAGCGGACCCTGCCTGCTGGATCCCCGCCATGCGCGCCGCCTCGACGGAAGCGGCCATGCTGGCGACTTGGGTGATGACGCTCATGCTACCTCTCTACAAGCGCAGAGGGCGCCTGTGGATAAAATGTGCTTCCCCGCCTGTCCAGGCAAGAACTATCGCTCGGGATTTTAAGGGGATTTTAGGCAATTTCCTGACCCCGCAAATCTGCTTCAAGGCAGCCGACAACTGATAAAGCCTTTGATTCGGTCGGCTTTTCGGTCATGACAAGGCACTCGATGCGAGCCTCGAGGTGGCCTTGGACGTGCCGGAAGGAGTAGCGGAACCCCCGCGCCTATATCGAATGATCAGGAGCAAGCTGCGGCTGCGCGATGTGCTGCGCGCCGACGTGCCGGCCATCTATGGGGCACTGGCAAGGGACGAAGCGGGCGACGACCGGCTGGTGCGGCGGACCTATCGGCTCGTGCATTGGCTAGAGCGTGGCAGCCCGCGCGAGGTCAGCACCTATCTGGTGACACCCCTTCCCCTGCTCTGGGCGTGGCGTGCCGGCGATGGCACCTGGGCGGACCGGATCCACCGGCACTATCTGCGCGCCTTGTGGCGCGAGCACAGCGTGCCCGGCCGCGCGGGCCTGTTGTTCGCCCTGCTGGCGTGGCTGCCGATCGTGCTGGCGATGATTGCCTGGTCTACCTGGCTGAACGGCAGCGCGATCCGCGCGCGTAACGGCAAGAGCGCGGCGCGGCAGGCGATGGAACAGGTCCGGTTCGCGGCGCGCCACGGCATGCTGCCGCCCTGGTACTATATGTTCGAGATGTTCGATCCGGCGCAGCAGCCGAAGGCGCCGCACTACATCCATCGCTACGAGCTGAAGAACGGCCTGCTGCAGATCCTGCGCCGCGGCGTGCCGGCCGCGCGCCGCTCCCCGACCCAGAACAAGATCGCCTTCCTGAAGCGCTGCGCCAAAGCGGGCATCCGGACCTTGCCGAACTTCGCGACCCTGAAAGGCGGAAAGCTGGGACTGCGGGGCGTGACGCGCGATCAACTGCTGATGCAGGACCTGTTCGTGAAGCCGGCGCGCGGGCGCGGCGGAGAAGGCGCCGGCTTGTGGCAGCGCAGCGCCGACGGCTATCGCCTGCAGGACGGCGCGCCGCTCTCGCCGGAGGCGTTGCTAACACACCTGGTGGCGCTCTCCAAAGCCAAGACCCTGCTGGTGCAGCCCCGCGCGCGCAATCACTCCGCCATCGCGGACCTCAGCAACGGCGCGCTGTGCACCGCGCGCATCGTCACCATGCGGACCGAAAGCGGCAGCGATGAAGCGGTCTGCGCGTTGTTCCGCATGGCGGTGGGCGACAACCGCCAGGTCGACAATTTCCATGCCGGCGGCATTGCCGCGCCGATCGACGTCGCGACCGGCAAGCTCGGCGCCGCGACCGATTGGGGCCTGCGCCCGCGCCACGGATGGAAGTCGCAGCACCCCGATACCGGAGGCCAGATCGAAGGCCGCATCCTGCCGCTGTGGGCGGAGACGCGCGCCTTGGCCGAGCGCGCCCACGCGGCGTTCGACGACCGCCACATCATCGGCTGGGACATGGCGATCCTGGAGGACGGTCCCGCCATCGTCGAAGCCAATGGCGGCCCCGACACCGACATGCACCAGCGCGTCAGCCGTGACCCGCTCGGCAACCAGCGGTTCGGAGAATTGATGGCGTTTCATTTGCGCGACGCCTCGAACAAATGACCGCCGCGCAAGATCGCGTGATGTTAGCGCTTCCCAGACCCGCTCGCGCGCACGTGAATTGAGGCGATGATAGACCTCAGTTCATGTGGACGCTGGCGCGTTTGTCCGAGAGGAGAAACGCCACGCCGGCGGGCCAGGAGGCGGCCGGCAGAAGAGCGGTGGGAGGCTCTCGGATCTGTGCCGGAATCCCGGGCGAAGCGTGCTTCGACCCGGGATTTCGACCGAGGAGCTCTCTTCGAACGAAAAAGCATTGAAGTGCAGCCACGACCCATTGCGCCGAATGCTGGTTGAGCACAGCATCTCACCTGGCTTACCGTTTTGGGCGCACGCGTTCACTCTCATTCACCGTCGATATCAGAGCACCAGGTGACTCTTCGCGTGATCATGCACCCGGTGTTGCCGCGGCAGCTATTTGCGGCTGCTCGGGCAGCATGAGGGGTGCATCCGAGCAGGACGGACTCGGGTTTGTCAGAATGCCGAAAAGGCAGTAGAGTGTCTCGAACTCCCAAGGCGGGAGGCTCTCTTGAAAATCGCTTACTTGGTTGGGGAATTTCCTAAACTCTCTGAAACCTTCGTCACCGACGAGATCAGGGAACATTATCGCAACGGCATTGAACTGTTGGTCGTTTCACTCTTTCCGCCCGACGGCACGGTGCGCGCCAACCTCGCCGGATTGAAAGTCCCTATCTTCTATGTCTTCCGCAGACGTGGCCGCCTACGGCGTCTTGAGCGATTCTGGATCGCATTCTTGGCCCTCTTGACGCAGCGGCGACTATGGCGCGTACCGTTCGATAGCCGCTTCGGCACGCTAGCGGATCGAAGGACCATCCTCGGGCTGGCCTATCGCCTCAAGGAAATCGAATTTTTGAGTTGCACCGACGTGCTGCATTGCCACTTCGGCACGCTAGGGCACCTGGCGGCCGCTCTCCGCTCCCTTGGGATCATCGACGCTAAGATCGTCACGACTTTTCATGGCTTCGATATTTCGGAAGTGGTCAAGCGCAAAGGGCCTGATTACTACCGCCTCTTGTTTCACCTCGGCTCACTCTTCTTACCCGTCAGTGAGTTCTGGGCGCGAAGGTTGCGCGAGTTGGGATGCGATCCGGCGCGGATCAAGGTCCATCATGTTGGCATTGATTGCGCGCTGAACGCGTTCCGCGAACGGCAGCTGGATCCACGGCGCAATTCGCCAGTAAAACTGATATCGATAGGGCGCCTAGTCGAGAAGAAGGGGCACACTCATACGCTTCGGGCGCTTGCCCAATTGCATCGAAAGCAGCCGGATCTTTCCTTGTCGCTCGATATCATTGGCGAAGGCGACCTGGAGCACACCCTGAAGAAGGAGGCGTCGGATCTCGGCTTGAGCGATGTCGTGACGTTTCGCGGCGGCTTGCCACATGCCGAGACACTCGCACTACTGGACCAGGCGTCGATCTTCATCCTTCCAAGCCTGACCAGCAAAAGTGGCGACATGGAGGGAATTCCGGTGTCGCTCATGGAAGCCATGGCGCATGGAATTCCGGTGATCAGCACCTACCACAGCGGCATTCCCGAGCTGGTGGAAGACGGCGTCAGCGGCCTTCTTGTACCGGAGGGCGACGACGTCGCCTTGATGCGGGCCATCGAACGGATGATCGATGTTGCATCGCGCTGGCCGGAGACCGGCAGAGCGGGCCGCGAGACGATCGTGGCGGATTTCAATCGCCAAGCTCTCAGCCGTCGGTTGATCGAGTACTATACTGGCCTCGCCGCCTAAGCGCCGTGATCCGTCGTTGATGAACTGTCGGACACTGAAGGATCGGGGGCGCAATCTCAAGATGCAAGGAGAAAAGCACCTCTCGATCTCTATGGATATGCCTCTCCTCCACGCAGTTCCCGAAGTTCCGGGCACGCCGTGACCAGATCAATACAGCGAGGCATGTTCCGCAACTTCACTGCAAGCGTGCGCGCAAGGGCGCGTGAAGCGATTTTCCCGTGCAGAGTGCGATGGGTGAGTGGAAACCGCCGCATATCGGCCAGCGCACAAGAGTTCGTTGTGGTCAGCTTGGTCAGGAACGGGGCGATCTATTTGCCGGAGTTTCTCCGGCACTATCGCGAGCTGGGAGCCAAGCACCTCGTTCTGCTAGACAACGGCTCCACCGACGGCACGCCGGCGCTCCTGTCTCACGAGCGCGATGTAACCGTGCTGCGTACGGCTGCGCCATACAAGACCTACAAGGACATCATGAAGAGATGGCTGGTCACTCGCTTTGGCCGTCGGAACTGGGTCTTGTGCGTCGACATCGATGAGCTGTTCGATTTTCCGTTCCGGCGCGAGATCGGCACCTCCGGTTTCCTACGTTATCTCAACCAGCGTGGCTTCACCGCGGTAGTAGCGCAGTTGCTCGATCTGTTTCCCAAGGCCGCGCTCACCCAGCGTTCCGCGGCAGCGTGGCGCGATGAGCACCGGTTCTACAGCTTGGTCGATCTGGAGCGAGAGCCCTACGCGAATTTCTATCGCGCCAGCAACCAAGCACCGCCGATAGGGCTGGAAGTGATGCATGGCGGGATCCGCTCTTCCGCATTTGGCGTGCGGGTGCTGCTGACCAAGCACCCATTGCTGTTCCCCTCGCGCGGCATTGTCTATTGGCACGCGCATCACGTAAGAGGTGCACGCGTGGCGGACGTAACGGGGGTGCTCCTGCATTACAAGTATGTGGGCGATTTCGCTGCGTACGTGAATGAGGTCGTCAAGATGGACAGCTTCTCAATGAGCTCTCGCGAGTACAAGCACTATCAACGGGTCATCGGAACCAATCCCGAGCTCACCCTTTATTCGCAGGACGCGCTCGAATTCTCGACCGTCGAACGGCTGGTCGAACAGGGCTTCCTGCTCGTTTCCGACGATTTCCGCGTAGAAGTTGCGAAGCTTCAAAAGATTCCCAAAATGCCGGGGGATAGAATTGCGTAACAAACTCGTTAGTTCGTTCATCTGTTACCAGGGCCTGGAGCGCCTGAGTGAGGAAGATGAGGCCTTTCGCATATCTTGCGCACATGAATATCGCTATGCAGCCGGAGGTCGACTGCATTATGAAGACGATCGCCTTTGGGAACTGATGCCAAAATGAAATCCGCACTTGCCCGATTGTTTCGCCGCCTGGTCACCCTGGTCCTGCTGATCGGTCCGTTCGCGGCCCCGGCGGAGGCCCAGACGCCGACCGACAGATTGTGGGCTGCCATCAATGCTCAGGATGCGACCGCGCTCCGGACTGCGATCAACGAAGGCGCCGATCCCAATCAGCCCAACGACGAAGGGCGCGTGCCGCTTTATCGCGCGCTGGTGCTGCAGAACCAGATGCTGGTCGATACGCTGCTTGGCCTCGGCGCCAACGCCAACGCGAACGATCATCGCGGCGACCCGCTGCTGATCACCGCCATGTCGGTCGGCAGCGCGCCGGCCTGCATCGCGCTCATCAATGCCGGCGCCGATCCCAACGCGCGCGACACCACCGGCAAGTCGGTGCTGTCCTATGCCGTCTATCTCAAGCAGGCGGACATCATCGCGGCGCTGGTGGCGAAGGGCGCCGATCTCAACGCGCCGAGCGAGGCCGGCGACGGCGGCAATCGCGCGCCGCCGATCTTCATGGCCATCAAGTCGGGCGATCTTGCCATCGTGCAGCAACTGGTCGCGGCCGGCGCCAATGTGAACGCGCTGGACCAGCAAGGTTCCACGCCGTTGCATCGCGCGGTGCTGGCGCGGCCGGCGGAGTTCGCGGTTCCGCTGGTCACGACCTTGCTGCGCGCCGGCGCCGATCCGAACGCCATGCGACCCAAGGGCGGCGCGGCACTGCACAATCTCATCTTCGGTGCCGACAATCTGCCGGCACCCGCCGTCGCGCGGATCGCAACCTTGCTCGCGCAGCATGGCGCGGACGTGAACCTGGCCGCGGCGTTCGACGGCGCGACGCCGCTCGACATCGCCCGTACCAAGGGCAATCAGCAGGCCGTGCAGCTTCTCACGTCGATGGGCGGCGTCTGCAAGACTGCCTGCTAGAATCCGACGTAAGCAGCGATCTACTGCGCCGCGCCGGCTTCCGGCGCGAGGCCGGCATTGTTGGCAGAAAAGATCAGCCGGTCCGCGGGGAACAATGCGATCGCGGCGGTGCCGACGCTGAGCTTGCTGGCGAGCGTGAGGGTGCCGCCGTGCAGCTCCATCAGCTTGCGGCTGATGGCAAGGCCGAGGCCGGTGCCTTCGATCTTGCGCGCGACCATGGAATCGCCGCGCTGGAACGGGTCGAACACTTTGGTCAAGGCCTTTTCGGAGATCCCGCAGCCGGTGTCGGTCACCGTGAGCGCCAGGCCGTTTGCGACCTTGTCCAACGATGCCACCACGGTGCCGCCGGCCGGCGTGTATTTGATGGCGTTGGACAGCAGGTTGAGCACCACCTGCTTCATTGCGCGCGGGTCAGCGCGCAGCACGGGCAGGCCCTCCGGCACGGAAACCGTCAAATCGATCTGCGCCTCGCGCGCGCGGGCGCTCATGATGGCCAGACAGGTCTCGATGATCCTGACGGGCTCGACCGTCTCCTCGAAAATCTCGTGCTTTCCGGCTTCGACCCGCGACAGATCGAGCACGTCGTTGATGAGATCGTGCAGATGCGCGCCGCTGGCGTGGATCTTTTCCGCATAGTCCCGATAGCGCGGCGACAGTTCGCCGAACATCTCGGTCTTCATCACCTCGGAGAAGCCGATGATGGCGTTGAGCGGGGTGCGCAGCTCATGGCTCATGTGAGCCAGGAAGCGTGACTTCGAGATGCTCACCTCCTCCACCATCGCCAGGCTCTTGGCGAGCGCGGATTCCAGTTCCTGCGCCTTGGTCAGCATGCGCCGGATCAGGAACACGAAGACGCAGAGGACGGAGAGCTGCAAGGCAACGACGCCCGCATGCAGCACGACCCGCCACAGGTTCGCGCCGTCGGGGAACACCCACAGGGGGAACAGGAAGACCAGCACGAAATGATGCAGGACGGCCAGCACGCCGCTGACGAACAGCGAGCGCCAGCACAAGAGGCCGAGCGCATGCGCCCAGACCGCGAACACCCACATATGGCCGCCATCCATCTGCCACGAACCGGTGCCGGTCAGCGCGTAGATCAGCAGCAGCACGTCGAGCAGCAGGCCGGTCGCGATCAGACTGCGCGTCGAGAGGCCGATCGGATCGATCTTGCGGAAAAAGCTGGTGCAGCCATGGAAGATGCCGCCCACGACCAGCAGCCCGATCCAGGAATTGCCGGTGAAATAAGCGGTGATGGCGATCGGCGCCAGCAGGACCCATTGCTCCGGCAGCAGGAGCCTGACCGCCTTGTCGCGGAACCCGGCGACCCGCGCGGGCGTATCGCTTTCGTCGCGGAACAGCTCGCCGATGCGAAGGCGATGCCAGACATGGGCGGCGCGGCGCAACATCCGCTGCGGAGCGTCCGGATAGGGCGCGATGGCGTCCATGGTCATGTCGGTGTCACCAGGAAGCAGCCTCCGAACGCGAATGGATTGATGACCGCCCAGGCGCCCAGCGCCTCGACCCGGTCGAAGAAATCGGGCGATGCGGCGGCGATCCAGACCACGCCGTCGCTCAGCGCCGAGCGCGCGGGTCGGATCGGCAGTCCGCCGGACGCCACCAGCGCCGCGAATGCCTGATCGCGCGAGACGGCCTCGGGAAACAGCACCGCGACGGGGCGGTCGGCATTGACGCTGAATGTCTCCAGTCCGGAAACCGCAAGAAAGGCCAGCAAGGCGAGCGCGATGGCCGGCCAAAGGCCCAACCGGCGTATCGCGGGCTTCGAAGCCGCAGGGATCGCGTCCCGGGCACCAAAGCTGGCGTTCAGGATCGAGAGGAGTCCGTCCACCAAGGACTCGAGCCGATGGCTTTGCCAATCACCCGTCATACATCACCCGACGGTGTGTCCATTAAGACTATTAGCCAGTTTCACCAGAAAAGTATGAAATTAGTCTTACCCCATGCTCGCTATTTTCGAAGAAACCTGGATGGCCTTCGCGCGATATTACGCATTCAGCATATCAGCGATCGGTGGCGTTAGTGTAGTAAAATCAATCCATTATGCCGGCACATGCCAACACTCGCGCGTAACGCAAATTGCGGCCTAGTCTTAACGTTTCGATTCGGTAAAATTAACCTTTCGCCGGCAGAGCTCTGGGTATAACGCAGCAGCGCTTGGTGGAGAGCGCGCCTCGTCGGCGCTGACCGCGCCTGGCCACCTTCGTTAGTTGAGAAGGCGTTCGTCGAACGCTGGCGCTCACTATTCCGTGATCCGCAAGGGGCATCGCCGCAGTTACGGTCGGAGCAGTGAAACCGATTCGAAGGGGACATCATGGCTGCATTGGCTCAAACCGCATCCGCCTGGGCGCCGCGCGTTCTGTCGGTGCTGCGCATCATCACGGGCTTGCTCTTCCTCGAACACGGCACGATGAAGCTGCTTGGCTTTCCGCCGAGCGACATGTTCGCGGACCTGCAGATCGCATCTTTGGTGGGCGTGGCGGGCATAATCGAACTCGTGGGCGGCATCCTCATGACGATCGGCCTGTTCACGCGTCCGGTCGCCTTCATCCTTTCGGGCGAAATGGCAATCGCCTACTTCAAGGTGCATGCGCCGGGTAGCTTCTTCCCCGCCATTAATGATGGAGAGCTGGCGGTTCTTTACTGTTTCGTCTTCCTCTATTTCGCCTGTGCCGGCGCAGGCCCATGGTCGGCGGACGCGGCGCGCGGCAAAGCCTAGTCTAGCAAACGGAAACAGCCGGCCGGATCGCGGTCGCCGGCCGGCTGCGATCACCCCTCTCGACCGTCCTTCTCCACCAGTTTCAGGCAGGCGATGCGCGCGAGATTGAGCAGGAACCGCGCGGCAAGCTTGGATTCAGAAGCGATCAAATCGTTCAAGGCGCGCTCGCGCAGCGGCTTCGGTCTCAGCGAAGCGTAGCGTGGCGGGCATGATCGGATTTCCCCAAAGTGCGGCCGACGGCTCGTCTGGTAGCCGAGGGCGAGGAGCCGGCAAGGTCCCCGTCCCTGCTGCGTCGCAAAATGACGGTTTTAGAATGTTACCGGCCGTATTTGATCGATTAAGTAGTTGATTTTTAATGCGTGATAACTAAAATCTATCAGCAGATCAGCGCTTCCGATTTGATCGGATGTCGCTATTAGGCGTTTAATATCTTCACATCAGGACCGCTAGCGAGCACTGAGCAATGTCGGCCAAAGATTGGGACGCGGAGACGGGGCGCGGGATCATCCGCGCCCTGAAGCACGTTGAGGGAGCTTTGCTCCCCATCCTCCACGCCATCCAGGACAAGTTCGGATATGTGGATGCGGCGGCCGTGCCGGTCATCGCGGATGAGCTGAATCTCAGCCGCGCGGACGTGCATGGCGTCATCAGCTTCTATCACGATTTCCGCAAGCACGCGCCGGGCCGGCACGTCGTGAAGATCTGCAGGGCTGAGGCCTGTCAGTCGGTGGGCGGGCGCGACAGCGAAGCGCATGCCAAGCAGCGGCTGAACACGGATTTCCACGAGACCAGCGCGGACGGACGGTACACGCTGGATCCGGTCTATTGCCTCGGCAATTGCGCCTGTGGACCGTCGGCCATGATCGACGGCAGGCTGCACGGCCGCGTCACGTCCAAGCGCTTCGACCAGTTGATCGATGCGCTGGAGGGCAGGAGATGAGCGGGCCGATGATCACAGTCTACGTCCCATGCGATGCGTCGGCGGTTTCGCTGGGCGCCGATGAAGTGGCGAGCGCGATCCGGGCCGAAGCGGATCGAAGCAAGACCGAGATCAAGATTATCCGCAACGGCTCGCGCGGCATGTTCTGGCTGGAGCCGCTGGTGGAAGTGGCGACGCCGCAGGGCCGCATCGCCTATGGCCCCGTCGGCGAGGACGACGTGGCGGGGCTGTTCGCGAGCGGCTTCCTGACAGGCGCGAACGATCATCCGCTTCATCTCGGCAAGCCCGAAGACCACCCGTATCTCAAGAACCAGGAGCGCCTGACCTTCGCGCGCTGCGGCATCACCGATCCGCTGTCGATCGAGGATTATGTCGCCCATGGCGGCTATCGCGGTCTTGCCAACGTCCTGAAGATGCAGCCGGCCGATATCGTCACGGCGGTGACGGAATCGGGGCTGCGCGGCCGCGGCGGCGCGGGCTTCCCCACTGGCATCAAGTGGAAAACGGTGCTGGCAACGCCCGGCGATCAGAAATACATCGTATGCAATGCCGACGAAGGCGACAGCGGCACGTTCGCCGACCGCATGCTGATGGAAGGCGATCCGTTCCTGCTGATCGAAGGCATGACCATCGCCGGCCTCGCCGTCGGGGCCACCAAGGGCTTCGTCTATATCCGCAGCGAGTATCCCCACGCCTTCGCGCAGATGCAGCGCGCCATCGACGTGGCCAAGGCCAAGGGCTATCTCGGCGACAATGTGCGGGCGAGCGGCAAGGCGTTCCATCTCGAGCTGCGGCTCGGCGCCGGCGCCTATATCTGCGGCGAGGAAACCTCGCTGCTGGACTCCCTCGAAGGCAAGCGCGGCATGGTGCGGCCGAAGCCGCCGCTGCCAGCGATCGCCGGCCTGTTCGGCAAGCCGACCATCATCAACAACGTGCTCTCTTTCGCCGCTGTTCCGACGATTTTGGACAAGGGCGGGGCCTTCTATAAGAACTATGGCATGGGCCGGTCGCGCGGTACAATGCCCCTGCAGCTGGCGGGGAACATCAAGCACGGCGGGCTTGTTGAGAAGGCGTTCGGCCTGACCCTGCGCCAGGTGATCGAAGATTTCGGCGGCGGCACGGCATCGGGCCGGCCGCTGCGCGCGGTTCAGGTCGGCGGGCCCCTGGGCGCCTATTTCCCGGCGAGCCTGCTGGACACGCCGATCGATTACGAGGCGATGGCGGCGCAAAAAGGCATGCTTGGTCACGGCGGCATCGTGGTGTTCGACGACAGCGTCGACATGGCGCAACAAGCGCGTTTTGCCTTCGAGTTCTGCGCGACCGAAAGCTGCGGCAAGTGCACGCCGTGCCGGATCGGCTCGACCCGCGGCGTCGAAGTGATCGACCGCATCGTCGCCGGCGAAGAGCGCGACAAGAACTTCATCGTCCTGGACGATCTTTGCGAGACGCTGCTGGATGGCTCGCTGTGTGCTTTGGGCGGATTGACCCCCTTCCCCGTTCAAAGTGCGTTAAAGCATTTCCCCGAGGATTTCGACCGCGCACCGCGCACGCCTGCGCGCGCTGCTGAGTAGATCAGGAGCACCGCAGATGCTGATCAAGGAAACTGATTACGGCACGCCCGCCTCGAACATCGAGGCGATGGTGACGCTGGAAATCGACGGCGAGAGCGTGACGGTGCCGGCCGGCACCTCCGTCATGCGCGCCTCGATGGAAACCGGCACCAAGATCCCGAAGCTGTGCGCCACCGACAGCCTGAACTCGTTCGGCTCCTGCCGCCTCTGCCTGGTCGAGATCGAGGGCCGCAAGGGAACGCCGGCCTCCTGCACCACGCCGGTCGAAGCCGGCATGAAGGTTCGCACCCAGACCCCGCGCCTCGCCAAGCTGCGCCGCGGTGTCATGGAGCTCTATATCTCCGACCATCCGCTGGATTGCCTGACCTGCGCGGCGAACGGCGATTGCGAATTGCAGGACATGGCGGGCGAGGTCGGCCTGCGCGAAGTGCGCTACGGCTATGAGGGCGCCAACCACCTGACGTCGGAGAAGGACACCTCCAACCCCTATTTCACCTTCGATCCCGCCAAGTGCATCGTGTGCTCGCGCTGCGTGCGCGCGTGCGAAGAGGTGCAGGGCACCTTCGCACTGACCATCGACGGGCGCGGCTTCGCCTCGGTCGTGTCGGCCGGCCAGAACGAGGACTTCCTCGATTCCGAGTGCGTGTCGTGCGGCGCCTGCGTGCAGGCCTGCCCAACGGCAACGCTGATGGAGAACAGTGTCATCGAGGCTGGCCAACCGGAGCACACCGTGCTCACCACCTGCGCCTATTGCGGCGTCGGGTGCGCCTTCAAGGCGGAGATGCGCGGCGAAGAGGTCGTGCGCATGATGCCCTACAAGGACGGTAAGGCGAACCACGGCCATTCCTGTGTCAAGGGCCGCTTCGCGTGGGGCTATGCGACCCACAAGGATCGCATCACCAAGCCGATGATCCGCGCCAGGATCACCGACCCGTGGCAGGAAGTGAGCTGGGAGGTGGCGATCAATCACGCCGCCAGCGAATTCAAGCGCATCCAGAAGGAGTACGGCAACGGCGCGGTCGGCGGCATCACCTCGTCGCGCTGCACCAATGAAGAGACCTATCTGGTGCAGAAGATGATCCGCGCGGCGTTCGGCAACAACAACGTCGACACCTGCGCGCGGGTCTGCCACTCGCCGACCGGCTATGGCCTCAGGACCACGCTTGGCACTTCTGCCGGCACGCAGGACTTCGACTCGGTCGAGGCGGTCGATGTCGCGATGATCATCGGCGCCAACCCGACCGACGGGCATCCGGTGTTCGCGAGCCGCCTGAAGCGGCGGATCCGCGAAGGCGCCAAGCTGATCGTGATCGATCCACGCCGCATCGACATGGTGAAGACGGCGCATGTCGAGGCCGATTATCACCTGCCGCTGCTGCCGGGCACCAACGTCGCGATGATCAATGCCCTGTCGCATGTGATCGTGACCGAAGGCCTGGTGAACGAGCGGTACGTGGCCGAGCGGTGCGAGCCGCATGACTTCCAGCTGTGGCGCGATTTCGTATCGCAGCCGGAGAATTCGCCAGAGGCGGTCGAGCAATATACCGGGGTCAAGGCGGCCGACGTGCGCGCGGCGGCGCGGCTCTACGCCACCGGCGGCAATGCGGCGATCTACTACGGCCTTGGCGTCACCGAGCACAGCCAGGGCTCGACCATGGTCATGGGCATGGCGAATCTCGCGATGGCGACCGGCAATATTGGCCGCAACGGCGTCGGCGTGAATCCGCTGCGTGGCCAGAACAACGTGCAGGGCGCCTGCGACATGGGCTCATTCCCGCACGAATTCACCGGCTATAGGCACGTCTCCGACGACGCGGTGCGGCAGTCGTTCGAGCAGGCCTGGGGCGTTTCGCTCGATGCCGAGCCGGGACTGCGCATCCCCAACATGCTGGACAGCGCGGTCGAAGGTTCGTTCAAGGGCATCTATATCCAGGGCGAGGACATCGCCCAGTCCGACCCGAACATCAAGCACGTGACCGCTGGCCTGGAGGCGATGGAATGCGTCGTGATTCAGGACATCTTCCTCAACGAGACGGCGAACTATGCGCACGTCTTCCTGCCCGGCTCGTCCTTCCTGGAAAAGGACGGCACCTTCACCAATGCCGAACGGCGCATCTCGCTGGTCAACAAGGCGATGCGGCCGATGGCCGGCTATGCCGATTGGGAAGTGACGATGCTGCTGAGCAACGCGCTCGGCTATCCGATGAACTACAAGCACCCCAGCGAGATCATGGACGAGATCGCGCGCCTGACCCCCACCTTCAAGGGCGTCAGCTTCGATCGCATCCGCGAGCTGCAATCGATTCAGTGGCCGTGCAACGATGCGGCGCCGGAAGGCACGCCGATCATGCACGAGAAGGGCTTCGTGCGCGGCAAGGGCAAGTTCATGATCACCGCCTACGTGCCGACCGACGAGCGGACAGGCCCGCGCTTCCCGCTCATCCTCACCACGGGCCGCATCCTCTCGCAGTACAATGTTGGCGCGCAGACGCGGCGGACCGAGAACGTCGCTTGGCATCCGGAGGACGTGCTGGAGATCCATCCGTTCGACGCCGAGAGCCGCGGCATCCGCGACGGCGACGTCGTCTCGTTGGCGAGCCGCGTCGGCGATACCACGCTGCATGCCAAGGTCTCCGAGCGCATGCAGCCGGGCGTCGTCTACACGACCTTCCACCATGTCGGCACCGGCGCCAATGTCGTCACCACCGAGTATTCCGACTGGGCGACCAACTGCCCTGAATACAAGGTGACGGCCGTCGAGGTGCGCCTGTCGAACCAGAAGTCGGAATGGCAGCGCTCCTATAGTGCGCTGCGCGAAGCGACGCGCAAGGTCGCGGTCACAGCGGCGGAATGAGCGTCGAGGCAGACAAGAGCCAAGAAGACGGCGCCGGCGCACTGCCGCCGGTGACCCAGCAGGTGAATGTGCGCCGGGTCGCCCGCGACGGTACGGCGATGGACCGCATCGACGTGCTGGCGGAAGAGACGCCGGTCGCCCTGGTCTACAACGGTATCAGCCACGCCGTGATGATGGCGACGCCGGCCGATCTCGAGGACTTCGCGCTGGGCTTCTCGATCAGCGAAGGCATCGCGGACGGCAAGGACGATGTCGGCGCGATCGAGGCGGTCGCCGTCGATGAAGGTGTCGAGGTGCGGATCGAGCTCTCCTCCCGCGCGTTCTGGCGGTTGAAGGAACGGCGGCGCACCCTCGCCGGCCGCACCGGGTGCGGCCTGTGCGGCGTCGATTCCCTGGAGCAGACGGTGCGGGTGATGCAACCGGTCGCCGCCGATCTCAGGGTTTCGCTCGACGCCATCCATCGCGCGCTCGACAACCTGCCCGAGGCGCAGGTCAACAACCGCGCCACGCGCTCCATGCACGCCGCGGCATTCGCGACCGCGCAGGGCGAGCTGAAGCTGGTGCGAGAGGATGTCGGGCGGCACAACGCCCTCGACAAGCTGATCGGCGCGATCCTGCACGGCGGGCTCGATCCGGCATCCGGGGTCTGTCTCATCACCAGCCGCTGCTCCTATGAGATGGTGCAGAAGGCGGTGGTGACCGGATTTCCGATCCTGGCCGCGGTTTCCGCCCCCACCCTGATGGCCCGCCGGCTGGCGGAGGCGCACAACCTCACCCTGATCGCCCTGGCGCGCCACGACAGCGCAGTGCTTGTCAGCCATCCCGAACGCGTATACTGAAAACCTGATCCGACTCTCCAAGAGGGCGAACCCGTGACGATCCAGCGGCTGGTGCATATGGCCAATCAGGTGGCGAGCTTCTTCGCCTCTTATCCGGAGGCCGAGGCGATCGAGAGCACAGCCAATCATCTCAAGAGTTTCTGGGACCCGCGCATGCGGCGCGAGATCGAGGCGCATTTGGCAGAGAAGGCCGGCGTCGGGCTCTCGCACATCGCGATGGAAGCCGTGAAGCGCATCGCCGCGAAAGACGCCGCCAAGAAGTCGGCGTAGCGGCTTCACCCTTGCTGCTGCGGCAACTCTCCTACCTCGTCGCGCTCGCCAAGGAGCGCCATTTCGCCCGTGCCGCCGCCACCTGCAACATCACCCAGCCGGCGCTCTCCGCCGCCATCCGCCAGCTCGAAGAAGAACTGGGCGTGATGCTGGTCGAGCGCGACAAGCGCTTCAACGGTTTCACGCCCGAGGGGCAGGAAGTGCTGCTGTGGGCGCGCCGCATGCTGTCGGACGAAGAGGCGCTGCGCCAGGGCATCCTGAATGCGCGGCGATCGCTGACCGGCAATCTGCGGCTCGGCGTCATACCATCGGCCCTGCCGTTGGTCCCCGCCATCACCGACCCCCTGCATGACCGTCATCCGCAGGTGAAGGTGACGGTGTGGTCGACCAGCTCGATCGAGATTCAGAAGGGATTGGATCAGTTCGAGCTCGATGCCGGCATCACCTATCTCGAGAACGAGCCGCTGCACGGCGTGCTGTCGCGCGAGCTCTATGTCGAGCGCTACATCCTGCTGACGCCGGAGCATGGGCCGCTCGCCGGCCGCACCAAGGCGACCTGGCGCGAGGCGGCCGACCTGCCGCTCTGCCTGCTGACGCCCAACATGCAGAACCGACGCATCCTCGACGGCGTGTTCAAGTCGCTGGATTGCAGCCCGCGCCCGCAGCTCGAGACCAACTCCGTCGTCAATCTGTGTGCCCATGTGCGCTCCGGTCGGCTCTCCAGCATCGTGCCCAAGACGTTGATCCAGGTGCTGGGCATGCCGACGGGCGCGATCGCGCTGGAGCTGGTGGAGCCCGACGTCTCGCGCAAGGTCGGCCTCATCGTCCCCAACCGCGAGCCGCTGGCGCCGATCACGCTGGCTTTGTTCTCGCTGCAGTTTCCAGCCTTGAGTGGCGATGTGGGATAACCGATCGTTCAGGCCGGCGGGATGAAGGGCTGCGAGATCGCGCGGAATGCCGACAGCGATTCGAGGCGCGCCGAATGGGCGGAAAGCGCCGGGAAATCTGCCCGCGAAAACAAATCGGTATGCACATCGGCAATGAAGCGCAGCGCCACGGCGACGGCGACGTCGGCATGGCCGATGGTATGTCCGAACCAGTAGCCGCCGCGTCGGTCGGCGCGGTCCGCCTCCAGGACAGCCATCGTGCTCAAAATCTGGGTTCGGCAGCGGTCGGACCAAATCGCCGACATCTCCCGATGCAGCTCCTGTTCATAGAACAGGCTGACCGCCTTGTCTGCCAAGCCGGTTGCGAGCGCCGCGACCTTGAGCGCGCGGCGGCGGTTCGGCTCGGCCCTGGGAAACATGACGCGGTCGGCGGGCACCAGGCTGTCGAGATAGTCCAGGATGAGGTGGCTTTCGATCAGCACGTCGCCGTCATCCAGCACCAGGGTCGGCACGCGCGTCAGCGGATTGTGGGGCCGGATCTTGTCGGCATCGGCGAAGATCGACCAGGGCCGGTGCTCGAATGGCAGGCCATAAAGCGTCAGCGCAATGCCGACGCGGCGCACGAATGGCGAATCATACTGGCCGATCAGGATCATGATAGGCCCCCTTCCCATGTTTCCGGCGATCCTATAGCAAGAGTGGTGGCCGATGCTGTCAGGAAACGCAATGCCGCAGATCTATGTCGATGCCGATGCCTGTCCGGTGAAGGACGAGGTCCGCCGGGTGGCGGAGCGGCACCAGATTGTCGCGCATCTCGTCAGCAATCGCGGGTTCAAGACCGGCGATCATCCGCTGATCCGCAATGTGCTGGTGGGCGACGCGTTCGATGCGGCGGACAACTGGATCGTCGAGCACCTCGCGCCCGGCGATATCGTCGTCACAGGCGACATCCAGCTGGCGGACCGCTGCCTGAAGGCCGGGGCGCAGGCGCTGGGGCACGGCGGACGGCCATTCACCGTCAACAGCATCGGGGCGGCTTTGGCGATGCGCGAGCTGTCGTCGCAGCTCCGCGACATGGGCGAGATCAAGGGCGGCGGGCCGGCTTTCTCGCAGAAAGATCGCACGCACTTCTTGAACGCGCTGGAACAGGCGGTGCAAAGGGCGCTGCGGGCGGGTTAGTCATCGTGCCCTCGCCCCCATCATGCAGGGCTATCGCATCTGAAGAACTGATTTGCAAAAAACCCTCTTCCCCCCTTGTGGGGGAAGGATGCGGAGCCTTGGTGAGCGAAGCGAACCTAGGCGAAGCTGGATGGGGGGTGACGCCGCACGAACGCTGATCAGGACGCACCAAAGCGCATGCTGCCAAGCCGGGCATCGCCAAGCGTTCCCATCATGAGATGTGCATCAGGATGTTCACCAGCTTGCCGAACGGGTCGCGCACATAGAAGCGGCGCACGCTCCAGGGTTCGTTGGCAGGGCCGTATTCGATCTTGATCTTCGCCTTCTTCATCCGCGCCAGCGCCTCCTCGACGTCGTCGACCTCGATCGAGAGGTCGGGGACCGGCGTGCCCGAACCGCCTTCGATGGCGACGCCGACCTGCACGGTCATTTTTTCGGCCGAGCCGTAGGTCACGAGCCAGCCGTGGTCCATCAGGACGTCGAGGCCGAGGATGTCGTGATAGAATCGCTTCGCCATCGCGACGTCCCCGGTCGCGATGTTGGCGACGATGCGCTTGACCTTCATCGCTCAGGACTCCGCGTAGGGGTCGTAGGTGCCGAAGCTCCACAGATGGCCTTCGCAATCGCGCACCGAATATTCACGGGCGCCGTAGTCGGTGTCGGCGATCGGGCGCACGATGTCGGCGCCGGCTGCCTTGGCGCGGGCATAGTGGGCGTCGATCTCCTTCACGACCACGTAGGTGCCGTATTTCTCCGTTGCCCAGGGATTGTTCGAGTCCGGCTTGCCGCCCGATCCCATCATGATCATGCCGGCGCCGAGGCGGAGCTGCGCATGGGCGACGGTGCTGTTCTCGCCCGGCACCACGAACTGCTTCTCGAAGCCGAAAGCCCTGCCCAGCCAGTCGATGGCGGCTGGCGCGTCCTTGTAGCGCAGCGCGGGGAAGATGTTGGGATGTCCGTTCCTTGATTTGTCGGCCATGATTGTCTCCTTGGTGAAAAACGATGGCGACAGGCTAGGAGACGGCCGCGTCGCGGTCTTGGACGAATTTTACCCCGCCACGCCGCCGCCATCGGGCAGCAAGGCGGCCTGGAACTCGCGCGGCGTGCGGCCGGAATAGCGGCGGAAGTCGCGGTTGAAATGGGCCTGGTCGTAATAGCCGCAGGCGATCGCGAGATCGGCCCAACTTTCCTCGTCCGCGGCCCGGATGCGTTCGACCGCAAAGGCGAAGCGCAGGATATTGGCGACCGATTTGGGGCTGAGGCCGACCTGGGCATGGAAGCGCTGGATCAGGGTCTTGCGGCTGCAGGACAGATCGCGGCTGAGCGCACCGATCGAGCGCGCGCCGTGGCTTACCTGCAGGCTCTTCAGCGCCCAGGCGATATCCGGCGACATGGGGCGTCCGCGCCCCAGGCGCTCCAGTAGGAACTCATCCATGAGGTCGAAGCGCGCCGGCCAATCCGCGGCATCCTGAAGCGCATCAGCCAGCCGATCCACCTCCGATGCTCCCAGCAGATCGCCCAGATCGAGGCAGCGATTGGCGATGTCCGACATGGTGAGATTGAGGAAGCGGTAGGCGCCGAGCAAAGTGAAATTGACCTGCAGGCCGCGCTGCTCCCCTTCGTATTCGGTGAAGACGTGAACGTCATGCAGTCCGGCGAGGAAGCTGCGGAAGGCGCCGCGCTGCGCCGGCCGGTCGCCATTGATGATGTCGATGCTGGGGCCGAAGGTGACGATCATCGGGAGGCCATCGAACGGCGCCTGGAGCCGGCACATCGACCCGGCCGCCCGCTCGCGGTAGCCGATATAGTCAATGACATAGGGCTTCAATCGCGGATCGGGCGCGCGCGAAACCATCGCCCAGCTATAGGCGTCGGACCGGTGGACATTGACCTGCATGCCTGATCCGTCAGCCGGCATCCATTTTCTCCGCAGCCGCGTAGAGACTATGCGCTGGGCAAATTGAGGTCCAGCGCCGCACGGCGCCTTGGGACGGGCAGCCGAACTCGGGGCATGCCGCTGCAGATCCGCAACATGGAGGAGACGATGAGCAACATGCGTCAAGTTTCGGGGGCGTCCCTGGCGGCCGCGGCGGCCCTGCTGCTGGTGGCGGGCTGTTCGAGCTATGACAAGCCGGCGCAGTCGGCGGAGGTGCATTGTTCGGGCATCAACGCTTGCAAGGGCACCAGCTCGTGCAAGACCGCGAGCAATGCCTGCAAAGGCCAGAACGCCTGTAAGGGCCAGGGCTGGGTCCCGACCGCCTCGGCGGAGGAATGCACCAGCCAGGGCGGCAAAGTCATCTGATCGCCATCAAATCGCTCGGGCGCCGGCCAGGACCGGCGCCCGAGCGCATCACGCCAATTGCTTTTCCATGAACAGGCTGAGCGGATCGGGCCGGTAGACGCCGAACGGCCCGCGCTCGACATAGCCAAACTTGCGATAGAGCGCGATCGCCTCGGACTGCCTGATGCCGGTTTCGAGCTGCATCAGCGTCACGCCGAGCTTCGCGGCTTCGCGTTCCAGGACTTCCATGATGGCGCGCGCGACGCCCTTGCCGCGCGCGGCCGGATCGACGAAGACGCGCTTCATCTCCGCTTGGCCATTTTCGCCCGGCACGAAGGCGCCGCAGCCGAGCGCCCGCCCTCGTTCGCGCGCGACGAAGACATGGACGTGCGGCCGCGCGAGTGAATCGATGTCGACCAGGTGATTGCTTTCCGCCGGGTAGAGCGCGCTCATCAGCGCATCCGACTGGCGGATCAAAGCGATGACGTCATCCTGGCGGGGCGATTCGCGAGCAACGGTGGGCACAGAAAACTCCATTCATTCTTGATCGGTCGACAGCCTACTTCAGCCGCGACTCCACGGCATCAGCGTGAATGCCGCATCTAAGGCGCTACAAATCCATCAATTTTTCCATTCACGCTGGCTTCACGGCGGTCATGGTCATCTGCCCTCGCAAGCACAAACGAGGGAGATCTCGATGCAAACCTTAACAGCTTTGGAAAGGGCAGCCTTAATGGTGCCGGATCCCATCATCGTCGCGCATGACGTCAACCAGACCATGTACGACACGCTGACCCCGAACCCGGTCGACACCGAGAAATACGATCTCGGCCTCGTCCCGCAGGATGACTGGACCGCGACCAAGCCGGACTGGGCGGAGCAGCTGACCGCGATTTTCCGAGCGGTGAGAGTCAAGTATCCCGTCCTACCATCGCGCCCAACACAACGGGACGTGGCGGCCACGGTGACACTGCCGCTTTCGACCACGCATCAGCTGATCGTCGGCAGAATTTTCTCGCCATCACTGCGGCATGCACTGAAGCGCCGCATTCTGGGTTCGACCACCAAAGTGCCGGTCCGTCACCACAACTGAGCGGGACCGGGCCTATCGAGGGAGGCACCGATGCCTAATCGCATGCAGATCAACTATGACGTGAACAAGGTAATGTTCCACGTCTTGGTACCGACATTGATACCGGAGGATGAGTACAACGTCGACTTGAAGCCATCGAACTGGAACATCGGCCCCGAGCCATGGGCCAATCAGCTCTCGGCGATCTTTGCGACGCTCCGTGCGAAGTATGCGCAGCTGCATGCGGAAGATATCCGTTTGAAGGCGGAAACCACCTATGAACGACCGCTAGCGGATACTATGGACAGCATCGTTGACGAGATCCTCGTGGCAGGCTTGTGGTTTCCCAACGGCTGATCAAGCAGGGAGCAGCGCGCTGACGCACTGCTCCCTGCCCCCACATTTTGGTCAAGCAGGAAGCCACAATTCAGAGTAGTATATGCAGTTGTCGCCGATTGTTTGATCAAGCGGTTTCCGCTTTAGGAGGGGAACATGCGGCACGGATTCTTATCGACTGCTCGACTTCAGAGCAATGCTGACAAAAGCGAGACGCGGGCACTGCGCTCCAGTGAGCGGGCCTTTGATCGCTTATTCGAAGAGCCAGCTCGGGCGTATCCGGACGGACGCTCTGAAGAAGAGGTTCACGCGGCCCTGTTGGATATTTCCGAGGCACGTCGGGGCGCCAAAGACACAGACCTGCGGAACGATCCGAACGCCATTCCCGCTGGCTACACTTATCTCGGCCAGTTCATAATCCACGATCTCACGCGCAGTCAAATCCCGGCCAAGGGATCGGCTCCGATCAACAGAGCTACGCCAAGCCTCGATCTTGACTCCGTTTATGGTGGCGGTCCGGCTCTGTGTCCGCATTTCTTCCAGCAGCCTACGGACATGAAGGATCTCTCGCACTTGTTCTATGTTGGCCGCACGGCGGCCGGACATCAGCCCGAGAATGCTCGAATGCCCGGCAATCTACCGCTGGACCTCCCGCGGGTCGGAGCCGGAACACAAGGCATCTCGGAGACCGGCGACAAGCGCTTTAGCTGTCCTCTCATTGCCGACATCCGCAATGACGAGAACTTGGTGGTCAGCCAAATTCATGGCCTGTTTCTGCAGGTGCACAACCGCGTCGCTGCCTTCCTTCATGAGAGCCGGTCGCTGACTGGTCGCGAGAGCTTTCAACGCGCGCGGAAATTCGTGATCCGTAGTTACCGTCAAATCGTCGTGCATGACTACCTGAAGCAGCTCTTGCTGGATACTTTCTATAACGAAGTCCGGTCGGACACGCCGGCCTTCATCCAAAAGGAGGTCGGCAGGTCGATACCGCTGGAGTTCACCTTCGGAGCGGCGCGGGTCTGCCACGCGATGAGCAGACATCAATATGCCGTCAATTCGCATATCAGGCCGTCGATTAGCACATTGGCGAACCTGCTCCATTTCTCGAGTCACCGATCGGACGCACCCTTGCCGCTCCCGGCGGATTGGGTGATCGATTGGCAAAATTTCTTCCGCATCTCGCCGGCGATGCCGCCTCTTACGGCAAGGCCTCTTTCACCGCTCCTGAGTCCGGTTTTCATTGATGCGCAAACCAGCCTGACGGACAACGCGCCGCACGACTCCTTGTCGTTCCGCGATCTATGGCGCTGCTACGACCAGAAACTGCCGACCGGTCAAGACTGCGCGCGGGAAGTAGCGAAGATTCTGGGCGACAAGATCCCCATGAAGGTACTGGAGGACAGTGATCTCCTGCCGACGGACAAACTCGCAGAGCAACAGTTCGTCGAACCGTTAAGAATAGCGGTGAACCAGGTCGATTGGTTCAAGACGCACACACCGTTGACCTACTATCTCGCTCAAGAAGCGAGCAGCGAACTCGGCGACTACGGTAGGAAGTTCGGACCTGTCGGTTCCTACATCATGGCGAGGACGTTCCGCCGGGCGCTCGGGATTCCCGCCGAGGGCACTACCGAAAGCGACGAACCAGAACGTTATGACAATTCATCCCCACAAGGCGTGGCAAGCATGCCGGACTTCATAAGGTTACTCAACCTTTGGGATGGAGAGCTCATCGATCAGATCGAGGCAACAACGCCAGGGTTGACCAAAGCCTAACCGTCTAAGCAAGGGAGAAGCACATGGCAGATCTAAGTTCAGACAACGTCACGCTCGGTCTATTCGTGCGCGCCCTCGCGAAAAATCGCAAAAGGTGCGACGAGCTGGCCAAAAGCGATGATCTCGCGACACAGGAATTCGGTAATCTCTTGACCATCCCCGATGGGCACAAGATCAGGGTTCATTTGGACGAGGAAAATGTCACGCACGTCATTATTCCGCTCCAGAAGGACATAGAAGACGCAGAGAAACAGGTTACATCGACCAAACGCGGCTACCCGAGTTCGTATGTGCCAGATCCCTTGGTCGACTTCATAGCATCGGAGAATCCGATGAAGGCCCTCACCTTCCGTATTGGCGAATATACGATGCGCCGCTGCAAGGGCTGAGGCTCGGCGGATAGAGTTCGTCCACACTGGTGACGCGGTCTCGCCGGCATTCGGTCGAGGCCGCGTCACTTGATCTTCGCCAGCCCCTCCGCCAGCAGGCGGCGATCTTCCTCGAGCTTGATCGGGAAGATCTGCGCAAACCATTTTCGCAGCTCTTGGTCCGTCGGTTTTTGCGCGCCTGTCCAGCGCTTTCGCATGTCGGCATAGAATTGCCGCAACGCCGTGCGCGCTTCCGATAGCTGCCCCAGATGAGCATGCGCGACGGCAGCCCAACCTTGAATATCCGGATACATGTCCGGCGCCCGTGACACCGCGGCGATGCAGGCGTCGAAATTGCGGCCGAGCAACTCGACACTCGCGCGATAGCCCCAATAATGCATCGGCCGGAGCGGGTTCAGCTCCGCCGCCCGGTCGCACAAGGCTTTGGCTTTTTCGTGATGGCCGCAGAATGCATTCGCCAAGCCGCACACCAGCAGATTGTCCGGATTCGACGGATTGAGGTCATGCGCCATCTGGAAATGGAGTTCGCCCGGCTCGAAGCGACGCGCAAGCAGATGGCACCATCCCAGATGCATGTAATTGCGGCAATCGAGCGGATCCAGCGTCACCGCGCGTTTGGCGAGTTCATAGGCCTGCTGGCGGTCCTCTGCATCGCGCGGCCAGCCCGGAGAGACGATCCAACGTGTGTGGAGCGTCGCTGCCCAGCTGCCATAGGCGCACGCCAACTGATCGTCCAGGGAGACCGCCTTTTGGAACAGCGTTACTGCCCGCTCTTCCGCCTCCGGAGTCCAGAGCCGCGACAGCACCTCGCCTTCGAGCCAGACATCGTAGGCCTGCCGCTGTTCCGTCGATCGGCCGGCCACGCTCCTCAAGCGGGCGGCGGCGATGCTGACCTGCGTGCGGGACGCGACCCGGCAGCAGATATCGTTGAAGACCGACGGCCAGTTGTCGGAATCGGCGGGATATTGATCGGAGATAAGCACCGAGCGCGATCGGCACTCCGACAGGCGCAAATTGATGACAGTCGATCCGGCGACGTCGGAAATCGAGATCAGCAGCGCATAGTCGATCGACATGGCAGCGAGGTCCGACAAGGAGTCCCGCGCACCGCTGTCGAACACCATTGGCTCCGATCCGGATGCCACTACGGTCCATTCCTTGAAGCGGCACAATGTTGAGGTCAGCTCATGGCAGAAAGCCTGCGTCAGTTGCTCCAGGCGATCTGCCCCCGGCACCACAGACGATCGCAGCATGGCGATCGTCGGCGCACGGCCGGTAGACACTTCGGCCTGCTCGCCGCCGGCGAAAGTCGCACCGACCGGTGGGACCGGCCGATCGCCGGCATCCGGCGCAGGTCGAGGACCAGGCTTGTTCCGCTGCGATGGTCCAGGTTCAGCAGAGGTTTGCCGTGCGACGAAAGCTTCCGCCAGATCGATCAGGTCTTCCGAAGGCTCGACCTCGTATTCGCGCAGCAGGCGAGTGCGGTAGCTCTCGAAGTAAGCGACGGCGCCCGCAATGTTGCCCTCGGCGGCCAAGGACTCCATGTGAATACGGATCGCGTCCTCCTGATAGGGATCAAGACGTTCGATGGCGCGCGTGAGGTCGCTGCGGTCGCGTGCTGTCAAGACACGGATGCGCAGGAGCCCCAGCATGTCATGCACGAGTGCCTCGGCCTGCCGCTCCCGCTCCACCAGGAGCCAATTGTCGAACGCCGGATCGTCGGCCTCCGTGCCGGCCAGCAAGGTCAGGTCCGGCAGGGTCAGCAAATTGCGACATTCGCCGATCTTGCCCGCGCTCAAATGCACCTTGAGATGCGCCAGGTCGGATCGCATCCGTTCGCGGTCGACCCGGATGGTCTGCCGGTCGGCGTGAAGAAAGGAAATGCCGGTGATCTGCTCCAGGCGACGAAGCTCCGCAATGCAGTGCCGCAGCGAATCGTAGGCCTGCTCGATGCTGCTTTCGCTCCATAGCAAGCCAGCCAGCTTTTCGCGGCGTTCGCTACCGAGTTCCGAGAGCAACAGATAGCTCAACAGGCCACACGCCTTGCGCGAGCGCGGCGACACATCGCGACCTTTGTCGTCGCTGAGGCTGAACCTGCCAAGTAGGTGCGCCGTCAACATCCGCACCGCCCCCCATCCGTGCCCGACTAATAGCAATCTTGTCGGCCTTCAGCCATTGTACGTTCGGCTCACCGGCATGAGCAACGGAGCCACGAACATCGCTAACGACCGGAAACCGCATGATTCTTTTCTCATTGCACGGTGGCTCGGCTTTGCGCCTGCCGACCGATGGCCAAGCAGCCTCCCACGCCTCGAGCGCCGGCGAAGAGGAAGCCCTGCAAGAGCTGGCCCGCCTCGGTTTCGTGCGACGGGCGGATGACGGACCGGCCGGAGCGGGTTGGCGGTGGAGCAGCGATCACCCCGCCGCCGACCGCGCCTTGCTGGCATTGCTCGCGCAATTCGACCTCCATCTGGAACTCGGCATGGCGGCGGACGAAACCGTCTGGATCGCGGCCGCCATCAAGGAGGGCCCGCCCAGCGAACCCGCGGGCGACGTCTTCTCCGGAACCGGCTTCCGCCCGGACGACGCCGTTCGATCCTGCCTTGGGGAGCTTGCGGAGTTTCAGTCCTGGCTTTACCGCCCGGGCGACAGCAGCAAGAGGTGCGACCGACGCGCGCTGGGCGAATGGGCGATCGATCCTTGGGATGTTCTCGGCTTCACGCAGGAACAGCGCGACCGCCGGCTCGACTTCAACAACGTCTGGCATGGTTATGATGCGATCCCGGAGCCGATGGCGTTCGATGGCGAGATCGACTGGAGTCCGATCAAGGCTCTGGGCGACGGTTCAACGCACTGGCTGCCATCGCAGATCTGTTTCGGGCGCTATGCTACCGGCGCATGGCGCAGCGACAGCAACGGATGCGCCGCCGGCCGCACGCCCGAGCATGCAACGGCGCACGCCCTTCTGGAACTGGTCGAACGGGACGCCACGGGCATCTGGTGGTACGGGCAGATTCCGAGACCGGAGGTGCCGCAGTCGCTGCTGGAAGGCGATCCGCTCGCCGGGGCGCTGGCCAGGCGAACGGAGATGGGACAGCGGGTCTGGCTGCTCGATCTCACGCACGACCTGGAGATTCCCGTCATCGCCGCGATCCTCGCCGACAAGGACGGAAACCTGCGGTCACTTGGATTCGGATGCCATGTGAACCAGTTGCAGGCCGCCCGCTCCGCCTATCTGGAGATGTGCCAGATGGAGTTGTCGATGGGTTTTGTCCGGCGGCGTGTCGCGCAAGCCGGAGATACGGCGACGCCCGACGACCGCCGCGTGCTCGACTGGATGTCGCGGATCGACCATCTGGCGCATCTGCGGCCCGGCCAGGGGCTGATCGCCCGGCGCCCACCGAACGTATCGAATGACAAGGGGCACATCGCGGAGCTCGCCCTCGAACGTCTGCGGCGGGCGAGGCTCGAAGCCTATATCGCCGATCTGCAGCGCCCGGACATCGGCGTGTCGGCTGTCCGGGCATTCGTTCCGGGACTCTGCCATTTCAAGCCGCGCCTCGGATTCCGCCGATTGATCGAGGTGCCGCGTACGCTGCGCTGGCGCGAAGCCGGCTTCGACGCCAAGGATCTGGGCGAAGCGCCGCTGCTGATCTAGAAGCTGGGTGGCGAATTGGCCGAGACGACTTCGCACTCTTCATCGGAGACGTTGCGGAAGCGGTGCGGGGTCCGGCTGTCGAAGTAATAGGCATCGCCGGGGCCGAGCACGCGCACCTGATCGCCGACCGTGACCTCAAGGCGGCCGCGGATGATGATGCCGCCCTCCTCCGCGTCGTGGGTCAGCATCTGCGCTCCGGTGTCGGCGCCGGGGGCGTAGCGTTCGTGCAGCATCTGCATCGCCTTGCCGGAGAGATCGAGGCCGACTTGGCGATAGGAGATGGGGCCACCAGCCAGCTCCACCAGCTCGCGCGCCCCGAAATAGATCTGCGGCTTGGGCGGCGCTTCGAGGGCGAAGAATTCCGCGAGCGACAGCGGGAAGCCATCCAGCAGCTTCTTCAGCATGCCGACGGAGGGGGAAGAGCGGTTCTGCTCGATCATCGAGATGATGGCGTTGGACACGCCAGCGCGCTTCGCCAGCTCGCGCTGCGACAGATTGTGCGCCTCGCGCAGGCTCTTGAGGCGACTGCCCAGATCGAACCCGTTGCCTTCGGCCATGTTAAATCCAGCGTCCCAATGGCTTGGGCGCTTAATATAATGAACAACTGTACCCAGGATCAAGGCCGAACTGGCTTAAATTATAAACATTCCAGTCCACTTGTTCGATTTGTTGAACATTGCTATGGTGCAGCCATCTTCCACTGGCCCTGAGGACCAACCCGATGTCCGCCACAGCCAAAGCGGCCGCGCAGCCATTTGCCCCGTCCGCGTTCGACCCCTCGCCCAACAACCTCGAATCCTTCTGGATGCCGTTCACGGCGAACCGGCAGTTCAAGTCCAAGCCGCGTCTATTCGTCGGCGCCGAGGGTATGCACTACACCACCATCGACAACCGCAAGGTCCTGGACGGGACCGCGGGCCTGTGGTGCTGCAACGCCGGCCATGGCCGCAAGAAGATCTCCGAAGCGGTCGCCAAGCAGATCCAGCAGATGGATTACGCGCCGGCTTTCCAGATGGGCCATCCATCGGCGTTCGAGCTGGCCTCGCGCCTGACGCACCTCGTGCCGGGCGATCTGGACCATGTGTTCTTCACCAACTCCGGCTCTGAATCGGTCGACACTGCGCTGAAGATCGCGCTCGCCTATCACCGCGTGAAGGGCCAGGGCGCCCGCACGCGCCTGATCGGGCGCGAGCGCGGCTATCACGGCGTCGGGTTCGGCGGCATCTCGGTCGGCGGCATCGTCTCCAACCGCAAGTTCTTCGGCCCGATGCTGGCCGGCGTCGATCATCTGCCGCACACCCATAACCTCGAGAAGAACGCCTTCTCCAAGGGCCAGCCGGAATGGGGCGCGCATCTGGCCGATGAGTTGGAGCGCATCGTCACGCTGCATGATGCCTCGACCATCGCGGCCGTGATCATCGAGCCGGTGGCAGGTTCCACCGGCGTGCTGATCCCGCCCAAGGGGTATCTGCAGAAGATCCGGCAGATCTGCGACAAGCATGGCATCTTGTTGATTTTCGATGAGGTCATCACCGGCTTCGGCCGCTTGGGCTCGCCGTTCGGCGCCGAGCATTTCGGCGTGCAGCCCGACATGATTACCTGCGCCAAGGGCCTCACCAACGGCGCAGTCCCGATGGGCGCGGTGTTCGCCCGCAAGCACATCTATGACGCCTTCATGGACAATGCGGCGGAGAACGCGATCGAGTTGTTCCACGGCTACACCTATTCCGCCCATCCGGTTGCGTGCGCGGCGGGCCTTGCCGTGCTCGACATCTACAAGGAGGAAGGCCTGTTCGAGAATTGCGCCAGCCTTGCCAAATACTGGGAAGACGCGGTGCACTCCTTGAAGGGCATCAAGAATGTCATCGACCTGCGCAACATGGGCCTGATCGCCGGCATCGAGCTGGAGCCGATCCCCGGCAAGCCGACCGCGCGCGCCTTCAACGCATTTCTGAAGGCTTACGACAAGGGCCTGCTGATCCGCACCACGGGCGACATCATCGCGCTGTCGCCGCCGCTGATCGTGGAAAAGAGCCATATCGACCAGATCTTCAGCATGCTCGCTGACATCCTGAAAAATCTGGACTGACATCCGCCACAAGAGCGGCTATCGAAGCGAAGAAACCAAGGTCGGCGGGGAAAACCCGCCGACCAAACTTGTTAGAGGGAGTGCTTGACATGTTGATCGGCGTGCCAAAGGAGATCAAGAACCACGAATACCGCGTGGGGCTCACCCCCTCTTCGGTGCGTGAACTGATCCACCATGGTCACAAGGCGCTGGTGGAGACCAAGGCGGGAACCGGCATCGGCTTCGACGATGCGGCCTATAAGGCGGCGGGCGCGACCATCGCCAAGAACGCGGCCGAAGTGTTCGCCAAGGCCGACATGATCGTGAAGGTGAAGGAGCCGCAGCCGAACGAATGCAAGATGCTGCGCAAGGGCCAGCTGCTCTACACCTATCTGCATCTGGCGCCCGATCCGGACCAGACCAAGGGCCTGATCAAGTCCGGCTCCACCGCCATCGCCTATGAGACCGTGACGTCGTCACGCGGCGGATTGCCGCTGCTGGCGCCGATGTCCGAAGTGGCGGGCCGCATGTCGGTGCAGGTCGGCGCGCATTACCTGGAGAAGGCCCAGGGCGGCGCAGGCATCCTCTTGGGCGGCGTGCCGGGCGTGCGGGCAGCGCATGTCGTCATCATCGGCGGCGGCATCTCCGGCACCCATGCGGTGCGCATGGCGCTCGGCATGGAGGCCATCGTCACCGTGATCGACAAGAACCTCGACCGGCTACGCGAGCTGGATGAGCTGTTCGGCTCCAGCCTCAACACCGTCTATTCGACCGTCGATGCGATCGAGCACTACACGGTCAATGCCGACCTGCTGATCGGTGCCGTGCTGGTTCCGGGCGCCGCGGCGCCCAAGCTGGTGACGCGCAAGATGATCAAGCAGATGCGCCCCGGCTCCGTGGTGGTGGATATCGCGATCGACCAGGGCGGCTGCTTCGAGACCAGCCATGCGACCACCCATGCCGATCCGGTCTATATCGTGGACGGCGTCACGCATTACTGCGTCGCCAACATGCCGGGCGCGGTCGCGCGCACTTCGACCATCGCGCTCAACAACGCCACCCTGCCCTTCGCCGTCGCCCTCGCCAACAAGGGCGCCCGCAAGGCGCTGGCAGACGATCCGCATCTCTTGAATGGCCTCAACATCCATGACGGCCAAGTGACCTACAAGGCGGTCGCCGACGCGCTGAAGCTCAAATACGTGCCGGCGCAGCAGGCGCTTGGGATGTAGGGCTAAGCAGTCAGGTTTTCCAGCGCGAGCGGCGGAGCTGGAAAGCTCCGCCGTTTTGATTCATGGCCTTCCAAAAATCGTAGTCACGTTGGAGCGAAGCAAGGTCGCATCCCAATATCGCGTTCTGAGCCATCCCGAGCGGTGTGGCACATAAAATACCGATTGGGCGCAGCGTTGCACCAATCTCGGATGTCGTCGCTGTACCAGTTAGGCATCGTTCGGACCCCGATGGTCTCGCCGGTTCCCAGCTCGACATCCTCGAACCAGTTTGACGCACCAAGACACTTCACCATCTTGTGAATTGGCGCAACCGCCTCCCGGGGCAGCTTGTTATGCAAGGGCACGTCATGCTGCTGTCATGGTCCGGGCTGCACTAAAGCGAACGGGAAATTTCCGCCCGCATCAGCCCTGCATCAGAAGGATCCACCATGACCAATTCACGGATTATCGGACCTATATCATTGCTGGCAGGCTTGGCCGCGCTTGGCGGCTGCGGCCTTACCGGCCCGGCCCATGACGAACCGATGGCCAATGCCGCCGCCGTGGTCGACATGGGTTTCACTAGCTTCGATCCGGACGTGGTGCACATCCACGCCGGCCAGACGGTGGAATGGCGCAACACGGCCTTCATCACCCATAATGTCAGCGACGACAAGTCGAAGGCGATGAAGCCCGACGACGCGTCGGTCCCGGAAGGCGCGACCCCCTTCAATTCCGGCGACCTTAAGGCGGGCGCGGTGTACACCCAGACCTTCACCGTGCCCGGGACCTACAAATATTTCTGCGGTCACCACGAAGGCGACGGGATGCTCGGGACCGTGGTCGTCGATCCGGCGCCGTAACGCTCAGCGCCGGGGGGCCAACGTTGTCTCCTCGCTACGAATGCGCCAGGCGAGCACGATCGCGTTCGCGATCGAGAAGCCGAGCGCCGGCGGCCAGGAGCCGAGGGCCAAGGGCAGCAAGCAGATCTCCAGCACGACCACGAGATAATTGGGGTGGCGGATGAAGCGGTATGGGCCCGTCCGCACCAGCGGCGCGTGGGGCACCACGATGATGCGGGCGGTCCAATAGCGGCCGAGAGTAACCAGCGTCCAGACCCGCAAGACCTGCACCAAGAGATAGCCGATCGCCGGCCACAGCTGGAACTGCGCATCGCCGATCAGCAGCAGGGCCCAGAGCGAGACCAGCCAAGCGCCGTGCAGGAAGAGGATGACGGGATAGTGTCCCCGCCCCACTTCATACGCGCCATCGGCCAGCAGCGCCCGCGTATTGCGATTGGCAATGATGAGCTCGATCAGGCGCTGAAGCGTCGCCAGCAGAAGCAGGCCGCTGGCGAGGAGCTGGTCAAGGGTCATTCGAGAAGCATAGCACGCGACCCAGTCACCCATCAGCCCTCGATGATCTGGAAGCCCGCGCTGAAGCCGGGGCCGAGGGCGGACATGAGATGCCGCCCGGCGAGGCCGCGTCGCATCATCCGCTGCAGCACGAAGAGCACCGTGACCGCCGACATGTTGCCGTATTCGCGCAGGACATCGCGCGCCTCGGCCATCGAGCCGGGGGTCAGGTCGAACGCCTCCTCCAGCGCGTCCAGCACCTTGATGCCGCCGGGATGACAGACATAGCCGGCAAGACCGCCGCAGGTGAGGCCGCAGCGCGCCAGGAACGCGTCTGCTGCGGGCCGCATCTCGTGCCGCACCAGCGTCGGTATGTCGCGCGAGAACAGGACGCCAAGCCCGTCGTCCTCTACGTCCCAGCCCATCACGCGCAGGGAATCGGGCCAGGTGTGCATGCCGGATAGCCCGAGCCGCAGGCCCGTTGAACCCGGCCGGCCGATCACAATCGCGGCCGCGCCGTCGCCGAACAGGGCCGCGCCGATGATGTTGCTCTTGGACATATCGCCGCGGCGGAAGGTAATGGAGCAGAGCTCGACCGCGAGGAACAGAACGTCCCCATCGGGCAACGTGCGCGCAAGCGCCGCAGCGTGGCTGAGACCAATGACGCCGCCGGCGCAGCCGAGCCCGAAGATCGGCAGCCGGAGAATCGTCGGCGACAGGTTCAGGCGATTGAGCAGCAGCGCATCGAGGCTGGGGGTCGCGATGCCGGTTGTGGATGCCACCACCACCGCCGTGATGTCGCTGGGCTTGCGCCCCGCTTCCGCCAATGCCCGGGCGGCCGCATCGGTCAGCAGCTCAACCGCGTTCTCGAGATAGCGCTGGTTGCGTTCGCGCCAGCCATGCGGCTGGAAATACCAATCTATCGGCATCGAAGCGTGACGCGTGGCGATCCCGGCATTGTCGAACACCGGCATCAGCCGCTCGATGTCGGAATGCCGGCTATCGAACAGCTCCGCGGCCGCTCTTGCCACATCCGCCTGATCGAGTCGAAAGCGCGGAACAGCGGTCGCCACGGACAGGATCGTCGGCGGGTCATTCTCGACCAGACGAAGCGCCGCGCTTCTCATTGCATCCGTCCTTGGAGAACGCAGCCAACCATGATCGACAAACCTCCATATGCTCGATCCTTACGCCGTCCCTTGTTACGCTCCAAGGGAAAGGGCAATGGATCACGTTATCTTGAGCAATAAGTACTATGACTAAAGGACCAACATTATGTGCGGCGAGGTGGCCGCTCGATACCGCCCCGGCGGGTATTCCTGGCAGAGCGACCCTGACGGAACCATGACGGTGCGATGAGTCGCACTGAAGGGGTTCACAGGCCCGGCGAACGAATTACAGTGTGATCTCGCACTCAAGCCCTGCTTCAGATTATTCAAATGATCATGAACGCCACCGAGGCTAACAATTCCGCAGCCGGCGCAGACGGCACACTGGATCGCGTGCCTATCCGGATCTGGCTCGGCTTTGGCGCCATGTGCCTCGGCATGTTCATGGCGATCCTCGACATCCAGGTGGTCGCGACATCGCTGCCGGACATCCGCGCCGCGCTCGACGTCGGCGCCGACCAGATGAGCTGGATCCAGACCGCCTACCTGATCGCGGAGATCATCGCGATTCCGTTGACCGGATTCCTGACGCGGGTTCTCAGCATGCGTGGGCTGTTCGTCATCGCGCTCACGATCTTCGTCGCTGCGTCGGTCGGCTGCGCAGCCAGCAACTCGCTCCCCGTGCTGATCGCCTGGCGCGTGCTCCAGGGTTTCAGCGGAGGGATCTTGATCCCGACTGTGTTCTCCGCCGTGTTCCTGCTGTTCCCGCCGCACCGCCAAGACATCGCCACCACTATCGCCGGCGCGCTGGCGGTGCTGGCGCCGACCGTCGGGCCGATCGTCGGGGGATGGATCACCGATACCTATTCCTGGCATTGGCTGTTCCTGATCAACGTGGTGCCGGGACTCGTCGCGGTCACGGCGGCGGCATGGCTGCTGTCGCGCGAGCGGAGCGATTTTCGCTTTGCGCGCAGCCTCGACCTCATGTCCCTCGTCCTGATGGCGATCGCCCTTGCCGCGCTGGAGATCCTGCTGAAGGAAGCGCCGCAGCGCGGCTGGGCCTCCGGACTTGCGATCGGACTGTTCGGCATCTGCGGCGCGAGCGGCATCGCCTTCTTCCATCGCACACTGCGCGCCGCGCGGCCTGTGGTCGATCTCAAGATCCTCATCGACCGCGATTTCGCACTCGGCTGCTGGCTCAGCTTCGTGCTCGGCTTCGGGCTGTACGGTTCGGTCTATCTGATGCCGGTCTTCCTGGGAATGGTTCGCCTCCACAGCGCGTTCGAGATCGGCCAGGTCATGCTGGTGACCGGTGTCGCGCAGCTCCTGACCGCGCCGATCGCAGTGCAGGTGGAGCGGCGCTGCGATCCGAAACTGCTGTCGGCGTTCGGCTTCGCCCTGTTCGGCATCGGCCTCGCCCTCAGCTATTTCCAGACTTGGGAGACCGATTTCGACCAGATGCTCTGGCCACAGGTCATTCGCGGCGTCGCCATCATGTTCTGCCTGCTGCCGCCGACGCGCCTGGCGCTCGGCCATCTGGCGGCGGAGCGCGTGCCGAACGCCAGCGGCCTGTTCAACCTGATGCGCAATCTGGGCGGCGCCATTGGGATCGCGTTGATCGACACCGTGCTCTGGGTACGCGCACCGGTCCATGTCGATCGCATCGTTCAGAAGCTGCTGGCCGGAGACCGTGCGACAGCGATTTTCGTCGGCCTGCCGACCGATCGCTTCACCGGCAAGCCGCTGGGACCGGTCGATGCGGACATCCAGGAGCTCGCGCGCCCGCTGGTGGAGCGCGCAGGCCTCGTCTCTTCCATCAACGAAGCCTGGGCGATGATGGCGATCGCCATGCTGCTGGCGCTGATGGCGATCTTGATCTCGATCGGTCGCAGGGCGCGCTTAGACGACAGCCGAAGCGCCGATCGTCAGAGATAGTGACAAAACGCCGCGGTGGCGGACATACGCTCGTTACGCAGCGGCATTATGCTTGGACGGTCGACGTGATCGACATCTGCGCCGACGCCCTGGCGCCAGCAGGCACAGGAAGAGCTGTCGATGTCGCCTCAAGGAGATGATCATGAAGACGCTGATCATTGCCGCCGCTGTCATTTTGCTCGGCGCCCCGGTGGCGCTAGCCGCTAGTACGAGTTCCAGGCCGTCGAACGCGAAGGCGGGAAGCCACACAGTCGTCGACACCAGCCTGACGAGCCAGTGCACGATGCTCAGCAAGCAGTTCGACCAGGCCAAAGCCGTGCACAAGACGGACAAGAGCTACGAGGATGCCCTTGCCCTCGGCACCGAGGGCAAGACCCTGTGCAGCACCGGCAACAAGCAAGCCGCCGGGGTCGAGTACCTCCATTCCGCGATCAGGCTGATCGGGATCAAGGCGACGATCTGACGTAGCCTAGCCCCGGTGCCAGCGTGCATCGCGGCCGCAGGTCAACCGCGGCATCGCGATCACGTTCCGCCTTGCTGCCGCCGACGGGCATTACCCTCGGCCATCTGGCACCGGAGCGCGTGCCGAATGCGAGCGACCTGTCGATCTGATGCGTGATCTGGGCGGCGCCATCGACGCCGTGATCGTTGATATCGTATCTGGATGCGCTCGCCGCGGCCTTGTCTCGCCCATCAACGAGGCGTGGGCGATGATGGCGATCGCTCGCAAGCGACGCACTTAAACCTTACGCGTCACCCTGCTGTCAGACACGTTCTGTTGCAAAATGCACGTCCGGCTACATTGTTCTGTTACGAACGAATGCAATCTTCCACAGTGCCGACGCGCTTCGACATCCACGCCGACTCTGACCGCAAAGCGGCAGATACATTTCCTCGATGTCCCTTTTTGGAGAGCACTCAAATGAAGAAGATTCTGATGGCCGCGGCCGTTGTGCTGGTATCCGGCACCTCGCTTGCCTTTGCCGCCACGAGCGGAAACATGACCAACACCGATCCGGGCAGCCGGCACTGCAGCACTCCTAACCAGCATTACTCGCTCTGCCGGCAGGACACCCATAAGAACGGCGGCGCAGAGTCTCACGGCGGCTTCCACAAATAGAGCAGCTCAGCATCAGCGTCGGCACGGCGCTGTTATGACGCGATCCACATGTCGCATAGTCCCGTTGCGCCCCTCTCGCCCCGTGCGCGGAGGGGCGCAGCGCATTCAGGGCGATGTGCCGCGCGACAGGCGGACGCAGAACGCGCGGGCACAATCGTGGTGCTGACACGTTCCGTTGCAAATTGCCCAGCCGGCGATCTTGATCTGTTACGAACGAATCCAATCTTCCACAGTGCCGACGCGCTTCGACATCCACGCCGACTCTGACCGCAAGACGGCAGACATATTTCCTCGATGTCTTTATATTTTGGAGATCGCTCAAATGAAGAAGATTCTGATGGCCACAGCCATTGTTCTGGTATCCGGCTCTCCGCTCGCGTTTGCGGCCACGAGCGGCAACATGAGCCCGTCCGCTCTGACCACCCAGCACTGCAGCTATCTCGATCAGAAGTTCTCGCAGGAGAATTTCAAGTCCGAGTCCGCGCGCCAGGTGGCGGAATCGAAGGCCGAATCGCTCTGCCGGCAGGACCGTCACAAGAATGGCGGCGCGGAGGCTCGGGGCGGCGGCTTCGGCAAGGGCGGCGGCGCGTCGGCGCGGCGCTAGCGCGACCATCGATCCGCAATGTCGCGTAGCCCTGTTGCGCCCCTCCGGTCCAATGCGCGGAGGGGCGCAGCGCATGCCCGATACTTGGAGACCGCTAGCATGAACAAAACTCTGATGGCCGCTGTCGTCGTGCTGGTGTCCGGCACTCCGCTCGCCTTTGCCGCGACCGGAGCGACGACAGGCACCGCCCTCGCCACCCGGCACTGCAGCTATCTCGACCAGCAGGGCAGGTTCCAGCCGGAATCCGCCAAGCCGGTCGCGGAAGAGAAAATCAACTCGCTCTGCCAGCAGGATCGGCACAAGCAGAGCAACACGCGGCACAACGGCGGCGGCTCGTCGAAAAAAGGGTGACGCACGGGGCGGACTCTCCACACCGAACGCGAGTCGGGCTCGACGGCACTCCTCGTCACACGACGTTACAAATTGACGCAGGCCAGGACATACCGGCGTTACGCGGCGGCGCGAAGGTTCCTCGGCCGACGCGATGGACATCCACGCCGACACCTTCGACCTTGCCGCCAGGAGGCGATGAGAGAAGGCCTAACCGATGTCGACTCCGAAGGAGACACCCATGAAGAAGCTGATCATCGCCACCACCGCTGCCCTTCTACTTGGCGCCCCGCTTGCGCTGGCCGCCAACCCGACCAACAACAACGCGCCCTCGAACACCCAGACGACAGTCAAGCAGCACGTCGCCGCCACCAATCTGTCAGGGCAGTGCACGACGCTCGGTTCGCAGTTCGACAAGGCCGAGGCGAAGCACAAGACCGACAAGAACTTCAAGGAAGCGATGACCCTGCGCAGCGAAGGCCAGAGCCTGTGCTCATCGCACAAGGAAGCGGACGGCATCAAGAAGATCGAATCCGCGCTCACCATGATCGGCGTCAAGCCGAAGGTGAAGAGCTGAGGATTGGTCTCGTCCGGTCGAGTTTGAACCGGGCTCTCTTCTCGCCCCTCCCCGCGCTGGGGGAGGGGCGATTTCCAAGATAATCGCCCAAGCCGTGCGCGCGGCGGTGCCGCGTCGCATCACAGCCCTTGCCGCCCGCTTCCGGCTTCCGCTAAATGGCGGCCCATGTCGCTGCTCGCCTCAGAACGTCTGGTCGACACCGCCCGGCGCGTCATTCCGACGATCGCCGCGATCGTGCTGTGCGCGCTGGCGGCGTGGAGCCTCTATCGCGTCGCCCAACTGGTTTCGCTGGATGACATCCGCAAGGCGCTGGCGGAAGTGCCGCTTTCGGCCATCCTGACCGCGCTGGGCGCCACGATCGGCAGTTTTGCGGCCTTCATCCTGCAGGATTACCTGGCGCTGAAGCGGGCGTCGCGCGCCCTCAGCCTGCCGCGTGCAGCCGCCGGCTCCTTCATCGCGCAATCGATCGCGCACGTGACCGGCTTCGCGATCCTGGTGGGAGGCGCGCTCCGGGCGCGCTACTTCCTGACCTGCGGCCTTGCCTTGACCTCGATATTGAGCGTCCAGGCCTCGTTCAGCGTCAGCTTCGGCCTGGCGGATTCGCTGCTGACGGGGCTGGCGACGCTGGTGCGGCCCGGCCTTGCCAGCGAGGCGACGCACCTGTCGATCGGATGGCTGCGGTTCGCGGCCTGCGTGCTGATCCTGGGTGCCTTCGGCGTGTTCGCGCTGGCGACCTTCCTGCGCCGGCACCGCCTCGCCCTGCGCTATAACCTTGCAGTCGCGCCCGCGCGCACGCTCGCTTTGCAGATCCTGTGCTCGGTGACCGACATCCTGTTCGTCGCCGCGACCTTGTACCTGCTGCTGCCGGACAGCCTCGGCATCGGCTATGTGCAGATCCTCGCCTGTTATCTGATTGCCGTGACGCTGGGATTGTGGAGCCATGTCCCTGCCGGGCTCGGCGTGTTCGAGGCAACCATCCTGACGCTGATCCGCGCGCCGCATGACCAGATCGCGCACGTGGTCGCCGCCCTGCTTGCGTTCCGCGCGATCTATCACCTGCTGCCGTTCGCGCTGGGCTGCGCACTGCTGGCCGTGGTCGAGCTTAGCCGGCGCCTGACCCGCGGCGACGCCGGATGAGACTGCGGCTGGGATCGGGACCTATCTGGTCGGCACCGTCGCCGAGCATCGCGGTCTGCAATTGCCGATGCTGGTCGCAGCGGCGGCATGCTGCTGGCGTGGGGCTGGGCCTGTGCGCGGCGCCATGTGATCCAGGCCAGCTTCCTGAATTCGAAGCTACTTGGTCACTTCATCTTCAACTGTCTCCACGCCCGTCTGCACGCCCTCGCCGATCTTCTGGATGTCCTTTCCAGCGCCTTTCAGCGTATTGCAGCCGGAGACCATAGGGAGCACAGCAACCAGACCGACAAGAAGTAGCCAACGTCCCATCAGACTCGAAACACGCATAGGTTGAACCTCGATCCGTCGGTTAAAATCCAGTGACAACAATACCCACTTAGCCCGCCTTGGGCAATCTGACCACGGCCCTGAGACCGCCTTCCTCGCGATTGGAGAGCATGATGCTGCCGCCATGGGCCAGCACGACGCTGCGCGCGATTGCAAGCCCAAGGCCGGCGCCGCCGGAATCGCGGTTGCGCGATTCCTCGAGCCGGACGAAGGGGCGGAAGACATCCTTGAGTCGCCCCTCCGGAATCCCGGGGCCGGTGTCGTCGATCGTGACCTCGACGGTGTCGGGCAGTTCGCGGATCGCGATCTCCGCGCTGTTGCCGTAGCGCACCGCGTTCTCCACCAGATTGTTGAAGCAGCGCCGCAGCGCCACCGGCCGCGCACTCATCAGGCCGCGCCCACCTTCCCCCGGCATCAGCCGCGCGGGCGGATGATCTTCTGCAATCTCCTCCAATAGGGCGCGCAGGTCGACCGGCGTGGTCGGCTCGGCATCGCTGTCCTCGCGCGCGAAGATCAGGGTCGAGCGGATGATCGCCTCCATTTGGTCGAGGTCGGACAGCATCTTCTGCTGTTCCTCCGGATCCTCGACGAACTCGGCGCGCAGGCGCAGGCGCGTGATCGGCGTGCGCAGATCATGCGAGATCGCAGCAATCATCTGGGTGCGGTCCTCGATCATGCGCCGGATCCGATGCTGCATGCGGTTGAAGGCGCGCGCAGCACGGCGCACTTCGTTGAGGCCGGTCTCCGGCACGTCGCCCGGGCGGGCGCCGCGGCCCAGCTCCTCCGCCGCGGTCGCAAGACTCTCGATCGGCCGGGTGATGAGGCGCCCCGCCCCGACACCCAGCACGACCACCGCGACGAGACCGGCGGCCAGCGCCAAGAGCTGCGACCAGGAGGAGAACGGCAGGCCCTTGACCGAGGCGAAGCTGAAATTGAGCCAGGTCCCGTCCATCAATTGCAGGGCGACGGTGAAGGTCTGCCCCTGGTCCTGCAGCGAGAGGATCTGATCGCTTTTCTTGCGCTCATCGCTCCAGAAGCTAGGTAGCCACGACCACATCGGATGCGCCTTGTCGTCGGGGCCGATGCCGTAATCCACGCGCAGCTCGCGCCAGCGCATGTCGAGCAGGCGCGCAGCGATCACGTCGCGCAGGCGCTCGGTACGGCCGTCCGGCGGCGCGGTATTCTCGATCATGCTGGCGGGGGTCGCCGCGATGAACAAGGACGAGCCGCTGATGGATTCGGCGATCACCGGGCGCAGCGGCGGCGCGGAATGATCGAGGAAGCGCGCGGCGGCGGCGATGCGCTCGGCGGCGCGCAGATCCTCGAGCACCGCGACGGCTTCGTCGCGATTAAATGTGTGGAACGCCGACACCGAGATGAGCGACAACGAGATGCCGGCGACCAGCACCAGCGCAAACCAGCTCAGCATGGAATGCGGCACCAGGCGACGCAGCATGCGCGTCAGCCTTTCGCGGCAGGCTTGGCGAGTTGGGATCTGGTGCCGTCGGAGCGGACGACCGCTGCGGTGAACATGTAGCCGCCGCCGCGCACGGTCGCGATCAACGCGCCGTTGCCCGGCGCGGCAGTCTCGAGCTTACGGCGCAGGCGGCCGATCTGGACGTCGATCGAACGATCGAACAAGGAGGCGGCGCGGCCCTTGGTGAGGTCGAGCAGGCGATCGCGGCTCAAGACCCGCTGCGGCCGCTCGACCAGCGCCAGCAGGAGATCGAACTCGCCGCCGGTCAGCTCGACCGGCCGGCTGCTCGGGTCCAGCACCTGCCGGCGTCCCGGCTGGATCGTCCAGCCGTCGAACGCGAATGACAGCTCGGCATCGGCTTCCGCCGCGGTCGCGGTGGGCATGCGCTCCTCCGCCCGGCGCAGGATGGCGCGGATGCGCGCCAGCAGCTCGCGCGGGTTGAAGGGCTTGGGCAGGTAGTCGTCGGCCCCCATTTCCAGCCCGATGATGCGGTCGGTGTCTTCGGCGACCGCGGTCAGCATCAGGATCGGAATGGTGGTGGTGGCGCGCAACTGCCCGCACAGGGTCAGGCCCGAATCCCCGGGGAGCATGAGGTCGAGCACGATCAGGTCGATCTTGGCCTCTTCCAGCACCCGGCGCATTTCTCGCCCGTCGGCGGCGACGCTGACCCGAAGGCCGTTCTTGGCGAGGAATTTGGACAGCAGGGAACGGATCTCCTTGTCGTCGTCGACCACCAGGATGTGGAAGGAGCGATCCATTCAGGCTGCCCGGAACATTGTCTTGCCTCTTTTCATGACCCGTACCTGACCTGACGACCGTAACAGCGGCCATGGCCGCATCGTAACGGATTGTAACAGCGCGTCATCCTGTCGCAATCCGTTACCAAACAGGGCTTTCCGTGACACCGCCATGTTACCCGGAGCGCCCAATTTGACCTCAAGTCACGCTGCACCACGGCAGCGCACATTTGGAGGTCACAGCATGAATTCCCTGTCATCTTATATCGGGTCCGGTCGTGCCCGAGCAGTCGGCGGAGTCGCCGTTGCAACCATATTGGGCCTGGCGGTCGCCGCGCCAAGCTATGCCGGCCCGCCGCCGGAGAGTTTCGCCGACCTGGCCGCCAAGGTCTCGCCGGCTGTCGTCAACGTCTCCTCGACCCATGTGATGGCTGAGCAGGATGCCGAGGGCCCGGGTGAGATGCCGGATTTCCCCAAGGGCTCGCCGTTCGAGCAGCTCTTCAAGCAGTTCCAGGAGCAGCAGCGCGAGCAGCAGCAGCATCCGCGCAAGGTCACTTCGCTCGGCTCGGGCTTCATCATCGACGCTAACGGCTACATCGTCACCAATAACCACGTGGTCGACGACGCCAAGGACGTCGAGGTGACGCTGACCGACGGCACCGAATATCCGGCCAAGGTCATCGGCACCGATTCCAAGACCGACCTGGCGTTGTTGAAGGTCGAAGCCAAGACCCCGCTGCCTTATGTCTCGTTCGGCGATTCCGACAAGATGCGGATCGGCGATTGGGTCATGGCGGTCGGCAATCCGTTCGGTCTCGGCGGATCGGTCACGGCCGGCATCGTCTCGGCCCGCGGCCGCGACATCCACGAAGGGCCGTATGACGATTTCCTGCAGATCGATGCATCCATCAACCAGGGCAATTCCGGCGGCCCGACCTTTTCCACCGACGGCACCGTGATCGGCATCAATACGGCGATCGTCTCGCCGAGCGGCGGTTCGGTCGGCATCGGCTTCGCGATCCCGTCTAACCTTGCCAAGCCAATCATCGCCGAGCTCAAGCAGCAGGGCCATATCGACCGTGGCTGGCTGGGCGTGTCGATCCAGGAATTGACGCCCGACCTGACGCAGGGCATGGGTCTCGCCTCGGACAAGGGCGCCCTGGTCGCCGCCGTCCAGGACGGTAGCCCAGCTGCCGAGGCCGGCATCAAGACCGGCGACGTGGTGCTGGGCTTCGGCGATCACGTTATCGCCTCGCCCAAGGACCTCTCCCGCGTAGTCGCGGAAACCACCAGCGGCACCAGCGTGCCGGTGAAGATCTGGCGCGGTGGGTCCGAGCAGACGGTCAACGTCAAGATCGCCCAGTTGAAGGACGAGGTTGCCAGCGCTGAAAGCGACGGCAAGGGCTCGAACAGCGAACCCACCGCCACCGACACGGTGCAGCAGCTTGGCGCGACCCTGGCGCCGGTGACCGAGGCAACCCGCCAGCAGTTCGGCCTGGCCGACGATGCCCAGGGCGTGGTGATCGCCGATCTGGAGCAGGACAGCGTGTTGGCCGACCAGGGCGTGCGTCCGGGCGATGTGATCGAGCGCATCAACGACCACAAGGTTGCGAACCCCGGCGATGTCGCCAAGGCGTTGCACGAAGCACGGGCCGACAAGCGCTCGGTCGCGGTGATGCTGATCGCTCGCGATGGCAACGATCACTTCGTCGCGGTGCAGATCGGCCAGTCATAAGGAGATCTGGCTCAATAGTTCCCTAGGGATCTCGAGTGCGCCCCCCGACAAACTCGAGATCAACAGGCGGCCCTCATCCCCTCAGCTATCCCGGCTGAGTGCGGCCGCCGAAGTCCGGCGCGGTCTTCTCCCCAAACTGTCCCGGGAGACCGCGCCGGTCCTTTTTTGGACGCGCGCTGAAAGGCGCGCGTCTTTTTTTCAGAATGCGCTGCGGCGCGAAGGACGCTAGCTTTGCGCGCGAGTCGACCTGCCGCCGAGTCGCAAGGTGGGGACAATCAGAGACCGGCGGGCGAAACTGAAATCGGGGAATGCGCGTGTCTCAGCCGCTCCGGCCGGAGTTCGAGGCCATTCGGGGCCGTTGGCAAGAGCTGTGCCGCAACGGCAAGCTGCCGGCGAGCGCGGACTTCCCGCCCGAAAGCCTCACGCCCTGGATGGGCCATATCCAGATCGTCGAGCTGGTGCGCGCGGACAACACGAACCGGTATCGCGTGCGGCTGGTCGGAACCCGCATCGTCTATTACGAGGGGCGCGACAATACCGGACTGTTCCTCGACGACGTCATTCCCATGGAACAGCGCGCTGAGATCCTGGAACCGTATGCCCGCTGCGCGGAAACCCGGGCGCCGGTCCATAGCGCATTCTATAGCTGCTCCGAAGACGCGATCTCCTCGCAGCTCGAGCGCCTGATCCTGCCGCTCGCGGCGGACGGTGCGACCATCGACCAGGTCCTGGTCGCGATCTATCGCATGGGAACCTGAAGAACACGCCGGCTCGGGACGATTGTCCGCTCGGCATGCCCTTGCTAGGGTGAATGGTCCTGCCACGGTGGAGAGCTTCTCATGATCTCGGCGCGGTTGATGCGGATGTTCCCCCATGCGAGCGGCGACGGGCTGGAGGACTGGGGAGATATTCCGGCCGCGGGCCTGGTATCCGGGTCGCCGAAGCAGCGTGGGCGCTATTACTTCAACGCACCGGACATCGGCCTCAGTGCCGGCGTGTGGGACTGCACCGCCTTTGAGGGCAAGAGAGCCCCCTATTCCGTCGATGAGTTCATGATGCTGCTGGAGGGCTCGGTCACGGTGACGGAGGCCAACGGCCGCGTAACGCGCGTCCATGCCGGTGAAAGCCTCCTCATCCCACGCGGGCTTGATTGCGCCTGGAAGCAGGACGGCTATGTCCGCAAGATCTTCGTGATCTACGAGAACCCGGCGGCGCCGGTCCCGCCCAAGCCGGCAGCAGACCATGTCATCAAGCTGGACTTCAAGGTCGCCTTGTCGCCGTGCGACGGCCCGGACCCTGCGCTGCTGAGCGGGCCGGAGCCGCGCTGCGCCGAGAATGTTGCCTATAAAGATGCCAGCGGCCAGCTCACGGTGGGCCTGTGGTCCGCGACGCCGTACGACCGCAAGGCGACGCCGTTCGGTCGCTACGAGCTGATGCATTTCCTGGAGGGCCAGGTCGACCTGCATGATGGCGGGACCAGCGGCCAGGCTTTCCGGGCGGGCGAGACCATCTTCGTCCCCAAGGGCGTGCCGCTCGGCTGGCGCAACACGAGCGACGTGAAGAAGATCTTCGTCATCCTGATGCCGAACCAATGAGAGTAACGTGGCCGACCCCAACACCTGCGACCTGCTGATCCAGCGCGCTTCGCTCTACGACGGCTCGGGTACGCCGCCGATCGTCGGCGACCTCGCAGTGACGGGCGACAAGATCGCAGTGATCGGCGACCTCAGGAGCTGGCACGCGCGCGAGACCATCGATGCCCACGGCCTCGCGCTGGCGCCCGGATTCATCGACGTCCACACCCATGACGACCGCGCGCTGCTGATCGGCGACATGGGGAACAAGACCAGCCAGGGCGTCACCAGTGTGGTGGTCGGCAATTGCGGCGTGTCGCTGGCGCCGCTGACCCTGCGCGCTGCGCCGCCCCCGCCGCTGGACCTGATCGGCGCGCAGGCGGATTTCAAATATCCAAGCTTCGCAGACTATATGGCAGCACTCGACCGGCAGCCACCCGCCGTCAATGCCGCCTGCCTGGTCGGCCATTCGACCTTGCGGGTCGGCGTGATGGACCGGTTGGACCGGCCAGCGACAGCCGACGAAATCGCAAGCATGCGCGCCAAGCTGCAGGAGGCGCTGGATGCCGGCGCCATCGGCCTTTCCACCGGCCTCGATTACCAACCGGCGGAAAAGGCGCCGACCGCAGAGGTGCAGGCACTGGCGGAACTGTTGAAGCCGGCGGGCGCGATCCACACCACCCACATGCGCAACGAAGGCGACCATGTGATCGAGGCGATGGACGAGGCGTTCGCGATCGGGCGGTCGGCAGACGTGCCGGTGGTGATCTCGCACTTCAAGGTGCATGGCAAGGCCAATTTCGGGCGCTCGGCGGAGACGCTCGCTAAGTTCGATGCGCAGCGGACGCGCCAGCCGCTGGCCTTGGATGCCTATCCCTATTCGGCTTCTTCCACCGTGCTGAAATCCCAGGAGATCGGTGAGGCGCCGAAGGTGATGGTGACGTGGTCGGTCCCGCATCCGGAGGCAACCGGGCGCATGCTCGATGCGATCGCAGCCGAATGGGGCTGTTCGCTGGCGGATGCAGCGAAGAAGCTGCAGCCGGCGGGCGCGGTCTATTTTGCGATGGATGAGGCGGACGTGCGGCGCATCCTCAGCTATCCACACACCATGATCGGATCGGACGGGCTGCCGCACGATGCACACCCGCATCCGCGCCTTTGGGGCAGCTTTCCGCGGGTGCTCGGGCACTATGCGCGCGAACTCGGCCTGTTTGCGATGGAGGAAGCGGTTCGCCGCATGACATCGCTGCCGGCGGAACGCTTCGGCCTAACGGCGCGCGGCCGCCTGAAGCAGAATTACGCCGCCGACCTGGTGCTGTTCGACCCGAACAGCGTGAAGGATCGCGCCACCTTCGAGGATCCGAAACAGGTCTCAGCGGGCATCGTCGCGGTGTGGGTGAATGGAAAAACCGTGTGGCGCGACGGCAGAGCGACAAGCGCGCGACCGGGCCGCGCGTTGCGCCGGCAGCAGATGCAGATTGCACTTTCCTAAAATTCGATTGATTTGCTGCATCGCTTTTGAAGCGAAATTTTCGATAGAGCAATGTCATACATCAGCCTGTGTCGCACGGGCTGACGCATCCGGACGTTAACTACGAAAAGTTAGATTCGATTAAGAAATTGGCGCCACGGTGAGGTGGTCGGGACGTGCTGTGCAAACAGCTCTTCTCCTTTGAATTTGCTGGCGAAACTGACTAGCGAGACCACCATGGCGATCTCACGGACTCCTTCGCATCGTGCAACCGATCATGGATTTGTGCGGCGTTGGCTCGGCCCAGTGTTGCTGGCCGTGGCGGTGACAGCGACCGGTGCGCACCATAGCGCCGCGCGGGCCGACGACAGCCTCCTGACCTGGATCGTCAAGTCGATCTCCGAGAAAGAGGATAGCGGCGTCGTTCAGGCATCGGCGATGCAAATGCCCCAGGAAGGCAGCGCGCTCGTGACCGGGCAGCGGATCTCCACCGGCGGGCAGCACATGGTCCTGGTCAACGGCCGCGACCTGGTGAAGGTCAGCCCCAACACCACCATCACCATTGGCGACAATGATCCGACAACGGCAGACGCCAATGTGGACGTCATCAGCGGCAACATCCACGTCGAAGTCGGCAAGCGTGCGCCCGGCCAGACCTTTTCCATCGGCGCGCCTCTCCTGGTGGCGACCGTCAAAGGCACCAAGTTCGACGTGACCACCTCGAACGAGGGTTCCGTCGTCTCCGTGTCCGAGGGTACCGTCGCCGTGTCAGCGACAGCAACCGGCAAGAGCGTCGACGTCACTGTCGGCAATAGCGGGACCGTCTCGCGTAGCAATCCTGGCGCACCGAGGCTCGCGCCGACACCGGCCGGCGGCTCAGGCGGCCTGACCGGCTCCGATGACGATGTCGAGAGCGCAAGCGCAACCGGCAACGGCGGTAACTCCGGCAACTCGAATTCCGGCGGTTCGGGCGCGAGTGGTTCATCCGGCAGCGGCTCAAATTCCGGCGGGTCCAGTGGTGGGTCAGGTTCCGGTAGCTCGGGCAGCGGCGGTAGCTCGGGCGGTGGCGGTGTCGCTGGCGCGGTCGGTGGCGCCGTCGGCGGCGCGACTGGTGCCGTGGGCGGCGCGGTCGGCGGTGCCGCTGGCGCCGTTGGTGGTGCGGTCGGCGGCGCGACCGGTGCAATCGGCGGTGGGATCGGTGGCCCCGTGGGCGGTGCGGTTTCCGGCGTTGGTGGTGCGGTCGGTGGCGCCGTGAGCGGTGTCGGCGGCGCGGTCGGTGGCGCCGTGGGTGGCGTCGGCGGTGCCCTGGGTGTTGCCATCGGCGGCCTTGGCGGTGGCCTTGGCGGCGCGCTCGGCGGCGGCAAGTAGGATATTTCCAGTGCCAGTCATCCGCGCCGCACGTTCGCTTCAGCGATACGGCCCTCAGTTCCTGCGCTGGCTGGTTGGATTTGCCGTGTGCATGGGCATCGCGGCGCTCTATCTGTCCGACTCGTTCGCCTTCATCGAGCGCCCGCTGGCCAGCGCTCGCTTCCAGCTCCTGAAATCCGAGCCGTCCGGCGACATCGTCGTCGTTGCGATCGACCCGAAAAGCCTGCAGGACACGCGAATGTCGGTCTGGCCGTGGCCGCGCTCCTGGCACGGCAACTTGATCGACAAGCTGCGCGCGGCGGGTGCGCGCCAGATCGCCATGGATGTCGATTTCAGCGCCAGATCCAGCGAGGCGGAGGATGCCGTGCTGTCAGCGGCGCTGGAACGGGCCGGCGGCACCGTCATCCTGCCGGTGTTCGAGCAGTCGGCCGATGCCGGAAACGGTGTGCCGGCGACCAAGCCGCTGCCGCAGTTCATGCGTCACACGCGGATCGCCTCCGCGAACATGCGTCCGGACGGCGATGGAATCGTGCGACGGCTGGCACGGGTGGAATCATGGCGCGGCGCGCTGGTCCCGACCATGGCCTTGGCCGCCGCGGGATTGCAGCCGACCGAGATGGACCGCTATTACGTCGACTTCGGCATCCGGGCCGACCGCATCACGGTCGTCTCCTATGCCGAGGTGCTGAACGACGAGGTCGATTCCACGATCTTCGCTGGCAAGACCGTACTGATCGGGGCGACGGCGCTGGAGCTTGGCGATACGGTCGCAACGCCTGTCGGCGGTGTCATGTCCGGCGTGATGGTCCAGGCACTGGCGGCCGAATCGCTGCTGCAGCAGCGCGACCTGCACAAGGTCTCGCGCTGGCTGATTCTGGGCGTGGCCTGCATGCTGTTCTTCGTGCTCGAGGCGATCTGTCGCGATCGCGGATGGTGGCATGGTGTGGCGGCGGGCGGTGGTGCGCTGATCGCGATCATCGGACTGCCGCTGGTGGTGCAGCTCAACCTGCCGCTGATGGTGGAAACCGCGCCGTGGCTGGCGGCGGTGGTGGCGGCGTTCATGGTTGCGCTGCTGGCGCGGTTGCACGACCTCGACCTCAGGCTGATCGGCCAGGCGATCCTGCTGCGCCGGACCGACGCGCTGATGCGGCAGGTGGTGGAGACCAGCTATGACGGGCTGCTGATCATCGATGAGCACGGCAAGGTGCGGTCGGCCAATCCCGCCGCGGAGCGCATGCTGGGCCAGCGCGGCCATGAGATCGTCGGCGCGCACTTCTTCGACGTGATCGCAACGCCGAGCCATCAACCGCCGATCCACAGCCTGTCGCGCATGGTCTATGCAGACCGGCCGAGCCAGGTCGAGCTGACCAGGCCGGATGGCTCGACACTGATCGCCGACGTCGCGCTGACCCGCCTGCCTGACCAGCCGAACGCCGCCTTTGTCGCGCTGCTGCACGACGTGACCGACATGAAGATGCGCGAGGCGGAGCTGCGCGCGGCGCGCGACCAGGCCGAAGCCGCGAGCAACAGCAAGAGCCAGTTCCTCGCCAACATGAGCCACGAGCTCCGCACGCCGCTGAACGCCGTCATCGGCTTCTCGGAGATCATGAAGACGGAGCTGCTGGGACCGATCGGGACCGAAACCTATCGCGGCTACAGCCACAGCATCCACGACAGCGCCAAGCATCTGCTCGGCATCATCAACGACATCCTCGACATCTCGTCGATCGAATCCGGCTCGCCGCGGCTCTACGAGGGAATCCACGTACCGGAGCATATCTGCCAGTCGGTGGTCGCGCTGGTCGCCGGCCGCGCGGACGTGGCCCAGGTCAAGCTCGCCATCAACGTCGATCCGGACACCGACCTGCTGTACGCCGACGGACGCATGATGAAGCAGATGCTCATCAACCTGGTCGGCAATGCGATCAAGTTCAGCTCCAAGGGCGACCTCGTCGAGATCAGGGTCACGGCGGCCGGGCCGGAACTTCACAGCGGCGTCATCTTCGCGGTCGCGGACCAGGGCATCGGCATCGCCAAGGACGACATCCCGCGCATCCTGAAGCCGTTCGAGCAGGTCGAGACCGCGTTCGCCCGCAATTTCGAGGGCGTCGGGCTGGGCCTACCGCTGGTGAATTCGATGGCGCGGCTGCACGGCGCTCAGCTCACCATCGAGAGCGAGCTGAATGTCGGCACCACCGTCTCGATCCTGTTCCCCGCGCCCCGCACCCGGCCGCGCACGGCGCAGGTCATCGATGTCGCGGAGGTCTCCGGCAATGGCGCCGAGGTGCGGATCCGTGCGGCAGAGTAGC